>Ga0265594_1000913_pt1 | contig 23872 bp, 26 predicted proteins | sample saktaG_11_FD_190147 | JGI IMG/M metagenome (GOLD analysis project Ga0265594, IMG submission 190147) | Saline water microbial communities from Sakinaw Lake, British Columbia, Canada - sak_2011_5_24_80m | ecosystem: Environmental > Aquatic > Non-marine Saline and Alkaline > Saline ... | reverse complement strand
AAAATACTTCACTGGAAGCTGGTGCTGATTTACTTACTAATCTTTCTCGGTCTTTCCATCGTCTTGACCACGGCGATCGGGCCCGTGTACGTGCCGCCGATGGAGATCGTCGCGTTGTTAGGTAGCAAACTCAGGCTCTGCGAGGTGTCCTCGGTCCCGCATGAGGTCATCATCTTCCAGATACGATTACCGCGGATCTTCCTCGGTCTCCTGGTCGGCATTGCCCTCGCCACCGCAGGAACAGCACTCCAGGGCCTGTTCAAGAACCCCATGGCCGATCCCTACATCATCGGCATCGCCTCCGGCGCCTCGGTCGGCGCCGCGCTCTCGATCATGGTCATTCCGCAGGTCTTCTCCATCTATACCACGCCAATAATGGCTTTTCTTGGCGCGCTCTGCACCATAATCATCGTCTATAATATCGCGCGGGTCGGCGGTCGTATCCCCGTGGATACCCTCTTGCTCACCGGTATTGCCGTCTCCCTGTTCTTGGGCGCGGTGTTATCTTTTATGATGTCCATCGCCGGCGAGGCATTGCACAACATCTTCTTCTGGACGATGGGCGGCTTCTGGCTCGCGAACTGGACGAAAGTGAAAATAACCGTGCTGCCCGTGCTCGTCAGCTTCGGCGTGATCTATCTCTTCGCCAAGGACCTCAACGCCATGCTGCTCGGTGAAGAATCCGCACAGACACTGGGCATCAATGTCGAGACGGCAAAGCGGATCCTTCTGGTGCTCTCTGCGTTCATCACCGCCGCGGCCGTCGCCTTTACCGGTACCATCGGGTTCGTGGGGTTGATCATACCGCACATCACCCGAATTTTGGTGGGCCCCGATCATCGCATTCTCTTTCCCGCGTCGGCATTGCTGGGCGGGATTTTTCTCATCTGGACGGACGCACTGGCGCGGCTATTGGCAGAGATGCCCGTTGGCGTGATTACCGCATTCTTTGGCGCGCCGTTCTTCATTTACCTGCTGAAGAAGCGGAAGAGCGGATATGTTCTGGCGTAACGGCAAAGACCACAAAAACTAACGAGCACTCACTCAACCGCTACACCGACGGCACGCTGGATCAACCGCCCGATCTCATCGAGCTCCTTCTCCATCGGACCTCGCTTGTCCGGTATTTCAAGGATGATGGGCCGCACGCCCTTCTTCTTCGCGTTGATGTCCCGTATCTTCTCGCGGGTACGTGGATCAGCCGCTAACTTCTCGGTGATGAGAATAATCGCAAAGTCCTCGCGTGCCACGCGATCTAGCACACGGGCGGTATCCTCCTTCTCCCCTTCTAGGCCCTGCTCGTATACCGCGTTCACGCCAGCGAGCCGGAATCCCGTGGCTGTATCAGGATCTCCAATTACTGCTACTGCATTCATGTCCCATTCTATAGAACGCAAGGGTAAGGAATAAAGTGATCACCTCCCCCTCGCTCGCTTTCTACACCTCCTTTCTCATATCGGATGATCAGATAGATCGAATTGGATCAGGAAGAAGTTCTCTCGAAGAGCGCTTTCACGATCTCCTCCCGGAGACTCGTCGAGAAGCGTGCCATGCGTTGCTCGAAGGTGTTGTTCACCTCGATCTTCCCGTCCGTTTGCCGGACAATAACGCCGCCCACTGATTTTATCTGTTCAGCGGCCATCGTGAGCTTTAAATCTCTGCCATGCTCGCGGCTCAGTGCTTTACCCAATTCCGTGAGCTGTGCTTGCGTAATATGTGCTGCTGCCGCATCCTCCTCGCTGAGGAGCACGTCCAGGTCTATTCCGGCACTGCTGCTCCCTGTCGCAATGCTCAAGACACTTTCGGTTATGAGCCCACTCAAGATCTCCGCGTACGAGGCGTCCTTGAACCCAGAGCTCTTCACGCCGGGTATGCGGGTAAGTGCGGACTCCAGGGTTCTCTCGATCATCGCTTCCTCTGCCCTCCATTTGAGCTTTCTCGCGTTTTGGCGTGCCGCACGTACAATGCGCTCCTTCTCCTCCACACCTTTCCGCTCCTCAGCCGCTAAAAACTGCTGATTCTGCTGCTCGAGCTCCTTACGCGCTGCTTCGAGCTTCGCGTCGGCCTGCTGCTTCGCGTCGGCCGTGATCTGCTGTCCTTCCTCGCGAGCTTCCTCCCTTATCCGCTCCACCATCTCTTTCGCGCCCATCGACTATCACCTCTGGCCTAAAATGCGCTCCAGCACGACCGCAATCGCATGATCGAGATTCGACTCAGCGGCAGCTTTCAGCTGCTCCGCTTCCACCGCGGCAGCTTGCATGATCTTCGCCTCCTCTTGCTTACCCTCCTCAATATGCCTCGCAGCAATCTCAGCGGCTAAGCGCTTCTCTTCCTCACGCGTCCGCTCCTTGAGCTGCTTGATCTCCTCATCAGCATTCTGGAGAATGGTCGAGACGCTCGTTTTCGCCTCCTCGACTACCTTTCGCCCTTCCTCTTCACCTTCTCGTATGATCTTCAGCGCTTCTACTGCCATCGTTAATAACCTTCTATTCTCGCTTCTCTTTAATAATCCTACCCTTTTAAAATCTTCAGCTCTGAGTTCTCTATTTAGCATGGCAGAGGGGCCTGTGCGCGTACCGCCGCGCCGCCATCCTCAAGGGCTATAGGCAGATAGATGAAGGTAATCAGTATAGTGGGGAAGCAGAAATCCGGGAAAACGAGCCTCATCGAGCGCTTGATTGCGAGCCTGAAGCACTATGGCACGGTAGGCTGCATAAAGCACGCTCAGGAGTTGGAGTTCGCGATGCCGATCGCTCGTGATACCGATCGGTTCTTCAATGCGGGCGCTGACGTGGTCGTGGGAGTATCAGGGGAACGGAGCATAAAACTGAGCGGTCCACGCGATCTGACTGATTTAATCGAGGAAATGGCGCGGTCAGACATCTCATTTCTGCTCGTCGAGGGGTTCAAGAGCAGTACGTTACCCAAGGTCGCACTGAGCGAGTATCTACCCCATGAGGTCAGGAATATTCGCAAACGCGTGGAGCTGAAAGGTGGCACTGAGATACCCGAGACGGTGGTACAGGAGCTGGTTGAGTTCATTCTCGCACTTGACGAGTATGCTTGACCGAACGGAATGCCACTCGTCTCTGTCATTGAGACAGGTCGTGCAACGCGGTATCTTTTTCTCTTCGCGGTCTCTACTGTGTTGTGTATCGAGAAGGTGGTGGTTAGTATGAACGTGACAGTTAGCTTTTCCTCGGTTGATGCCCTTCGCAGTCCCCTGGACTGGATGTACCGGCTCGAGGAGGCCGGCTTCCAGGGCTGGGAGATCGTGAATGAGGGACTGCAGAAAGTAGAAGGCGACTTGAAAGAGCGGGTGCGAGCACTGCATGAAACGACCGATCTCATCTTTTCACTCCATGCCCCGCTCTCCGATATCAACATCGGGAGCGTCAACGAGCCGATCTGGAAGGAGAGCGTGCGTCAGGTTAAGGCGAGCATAGAGAGCACCTATGAATTCATCGACGATGTCTGCGTCGTCCACCCGGGCTTTTTCTCGCCGCTCTCCGTGCAACAGCCTGCGTCCGCGGTTCAGAAGGCCGTTCAGGCGCTCACCACACTCTGCGAGTTCGCTGCCGATCGCGGTCTGCGCATTGCGGTCGAGAACTTGACCTCGGCGAATATGCTCATGGGTCGATATCCCGACGAGCTCGTGCAACTCGTTCGTGAGACGAATATGGAGAATCTGGGGATCTGCCTCGATGTCGGGCATGCAAACACCACTCAGACGCTGGACGAGTTCTTCCGTATTCCCGCGGAGAACGAGGGCGTGGAGATCATACACCTGCACGCGAGCGATAATATGGGCGAGCGCGATCTCCATCTCCCGCTGGGAGAAGGCAACCTGGACTGGCACAAAGTGGTTCGCGGCGTGAATGATACTGGCTACTCCGGGCTCATGGTACTGGAGCTCTACACCCTTGAGGCGGGTATCGCGAGTCTGGACTTCCTCAACAACCTGCTCGCACACCACGGCCTCTGAGACGGCTCGCCGCTTTACGCTCACTCAGTCCGTTAGTCAGTCCGTCTACTGAAGAAGCACCATGCACCTCTATGCCTACGACGCGGGACAGTGTGATCCGAAGAAGTGCACCGCGCGGAAATTGGCACGGTTCGGCCTGATTACGACGGTCAACGTGCTGCGAAAGATCCCCTACACAACCCTCCTTCTGGTCCCAATTGCGGAGAAGGCGATCTCACCTGCAGACCGGGTACAAGCAGGCAGCATCACGGTCTTTGATTGCTCCTGGAAGCGCTTTGGTCCGTTTGAAGAGACATTGAGGCGTTTAAAGCGGAAAAAGCGCGCGCTACCCTTCCTGATCGCCGCTAATCCCACCAACTACGGGAAACCGTTCATCCTCAGCTCCGTAGAAGCATTGGCCGCAGCATTGTTCATCCTCGGTGAGCGCGAGCACGCGCGTGAGCTGTTAGCGAAGTTCAAGTGGGGCGTGGAATTCCTGCGGTTGAACGAGGATTTGCTGCTCGCCTATGCCGCGGCTCAGGACAGCAGCGAAGTGGTCGAGCTGCAGGCGCAGTTCATGGACATGCGAGCACGAAAGCCCTAAGATTTTCCTCTTCATTATTTATCGATAAAAATATCCTACATACATAAGGCATGGCATTCTGCGATATCGGCGGGGTACGGTTCCGGCGGAAATATCGTGCAGTTCCGTTGGATGAATCGGAGGCAGAGGCTATTTCCACGGTCTATAAGGCCGTCTGGCTGACCGCCTGCAACTATCCGCAAGAATGGCGTGAGAAGCGCGCGATGACTGCGGACGCGGTCAGGAGCGAGATGAACGCCGGCTACTGCTTCTTCGGCGTGCACGCAACGGGCACGCTTGTTGGCGTCTACAAAGCCTCCATCACCGAGCGCGGGTGCTACGGCGAGCAGCAGGCGGTGCTGCCCGAATACCAGAACCAGGGCGTGGCGTACGCGTTGTATGAGCAGTTCCTGACGTTCGCCAAAACGAATCACTGCAAAGTTAACTACGTCAATATCCTCATCGGCAACGAGCCCTGTGAACGTGCCATGCAGCGCTATCATTTCTGCAAAACAGGCGAGCCGTGGGAGCAAGCAAAAGGGATGTGGGTACAGACCTATGAGCGCAAGGTTGACGAGGATTGATAACCGCCATCCCCGCACTCTTTTCCGTGGCTTAACGCTTTTTTAGCCGCCATCCAATAGTAAATACAACAATGCGTGCACCAACAACCCAAGCGCAAAGGCCGGTTGCAGTATGGCTCGATGAGGATTTCATGCCCGAGGAGCGACGGGCGATCCGATCATTGACCGTTATACTGAGAACTATTGGCTGCCAGTGGCGGAAATGCACGATGTGCAGCTTCTGGCAGGAATCCGCCCAGGTTACGCAAGCGGATGTGCTCACACAGATGGCGCACGCGCTCCAGAGCAGCCCAGAAGAGGAGTTCGTCCTCAAGATCTTCACCTCCGGCAGCTTCCTCGATGAGCGCGAGATCACGGCTGAGACGCGACGGGCAATCGCGAAAATGGTGCGCGAAAGAGCTGGGCTGCGAAAGCTCATCGTCGAGACGCGACCAGAATTCGTCACCCCAACCAAGCTTGAGGATTTCACGGGCGGTGCGCAGCTCGAGCTCGCAATCGGCTTGGAAACAGCCGATGAATTCATCAGATCGACCTATATCAACAAGGGCTTTACGTTCGCTGAATATCAGCAGGCCGCGGAGACTGCGCTGGGCTGCGATGCGACGGTGAAGACCTATCTGCTGCTGAAACCACCCTGGGTCTCGGAGAAGCAGGCGATTGAGGACGTTATCAGCTCTGCCGAGCGCGTATCGCAGTATTCCTCGACCATCTCATTGAATCTCTGCAATATTCAGAGGCATACGCCCCTGGAAACGCTCTGGAGACGGGGCTATTATCGACCCCCATGGCTCTGGAGCGCGCTCGAGGCACTCTGTGCGATAGCGAAACGCGATCTCGTGGTGATGTCCGATCCCGTGGGTGCAGGCTATCGCCGCGGCCCCCATAACTGCGGCATCTGCGATCGCGCGATAACAGTTGCGATCAAGCGCTTCAACGTCACCCAGGATGTACGCGTGCTCACCCGGCTTGATGAACTCGAGTGCACGTGCAAGGACGTCTGGCATGCGCTGATGGACCGCGATGCGTTCCTCTTCGGCTCACTCCCATACCGCGAGGGAAAGGTTAACAAAAGAACACGCGAATTAGTAGAATATGCGTGAGTGAATGAGCATGGAGAGTCTCGAGCACGTGAAACGGATGGTGGATTACCCGAAATATCTCAAACGGCTGCTGCTCTCATTAGCACTCGCGCTGCTCACTCTGTTCATTGCCTTTGGCTTGATGTTCTTCGCGCTGGAGGATCGCACGATTCCTGGAGCGTTCATCTTGCTGGTTTTCGCCCTCTTTTTCATCCTCTTTACCGTCTTTTACGAGTCGAAAGCAAGGAGCACGAGCAAGGGGAAGAGAAAAGGCAAGACGAAGGCGGAGAATCAAATGGGGGAAGGCCTGAAACCGCTCATCAGAGGCGTATTCCTTGGGATCTGTGCCACCTTCGCACTCGTGACCGTCTTCGGCGGCCTGCTGCTCACGCTTGAGCGAGGTTTTGCATTGATCGGTGGCGAGCTATCGTTTATATCGGCGCTGGCTATCTCTATGATCATAAGTATGGTGTATCTCAGCCTCTTGCGGCCACCAAGTACGTCATAGCGAGATCTTGAGGACGCGCTCGAGCTTCGCCCTGACCTCGTCCGTGGGCATAATCTCCTCGTGCTCGATCTTCCGGAGCAAGGACTGCTTCTCGTTGATCCGTTGCGCGAGCTCTGCCTGCTTCAGTCCGACCCGTTCTCGTGCCTCCTTTATCCGCCGGCCGAAATCCTCCGGGATCTCGAGCTCCTCCTCCAGCTCATGATCCATCTGCTCGTACAGGCGCTGCTTTGCCCGTGCGAGCTGCTCCTGCTCGCTCGTGAAGCTGCCGAGCAGCGTTCGCGCCTTTGCTGGCTGGCTCTCCATTGCGCTCGTGCCATATCGCGCACATGCGCGACAGACGTGGAGCTTCGAGCTACCAATGGTGATGTACTGTGCCTTTCCGACAATTGTCGCGCCACATATCTCGCATTCGGCCATGTCAAAACCTCCTGCGTCTATCTAACCTCTGGTATCTTATATATGATCGCGAGCAGTAATAAATAGAGGGGATAACATGAAAACGAGCAGTGGTGGAGTCCCGTCAGATGATGAGTATTCACGTTACCTTCAAGACCGCATTAAGCAACTGGAGGAGTCGAATACCCGGCTGCGAGATCGACTGGAGCGTACGAATCGCGAGGGGCGGTATTACGAGGACATGCGAACGCGATATGAGGGCGAGCTGCGAAAGTTGCGGTCTGAGCTGGAGAAGTTGCGTGCCCCACCGTTGATTATTGGTACGGTCGTCGAGGTCATTGACGATTCTAAGCTGGTCGTGCGGAGCAGCACCGGCCCGCGTTTCGTCGTCCATTACTCCCCCCAGTTCTGCGAGCCCCAAAAACTCTTCGCTGGCGCACAGGTGGGCTTGAACCAGCAGTCCCTGGCGGTCGTCAGCGTGCTCTCATCTGCAAAGGATCCCTCGGTCTACGGCATGGAGGTGATCGAATCCCCGGACGTTGATTATGACATGATTGGTGGGTTAGAGAGCCAGGTAGAGGAGATAACAGAGATCGTTGAGCTCCCTCTCACCGATCCTGAACGATTCATGTGCATCGGTGTGGTGCCGCCTAAGGGCGTGCTACTCGTCGGCGAGCCCGGAACGGGCAAGACCATGCTCGCGAAAGCGGTGGCAAACCGTACCTCCGCCACCTTTATCCGCGTCGTTGGCTCTGAACTGGTGCAAAAGTATATCGGCGAGGGTGCCCGGATGGTACGTGAGCTGTTCGAACTGGCGAAGGAGAAAGCACCCTCTATACTCTTCATTGATGAGATCGACGCGATCGCGGCACGGAGGATCGAAGACGGCACTTCGGGCGAGCGAGAGGTGCAGCGAACGATGATGCAGCTCCTGGCAGAAGTGGATGGGTTCGATCAGCGTGGCGAGGTACGCATCATCGGCGCCACGAACCGGCCTGACATTCTCGATCCCGCACTGCTCCGACCTGGTCGATTTGATCGTATCATCCATGTGCCGGTGCCTGATAAACATGGGCGGCTGGAGATCTTCAAAATCCACACCAGACCGATGAAGCTGGCGAAAGACGTGGATCACGAGACTCTGGCGAAACTCACAGAGCGTGCAACGGGCGCGGATATCAAGGCGATTGTGGTCGAAGCGGGCATGTTCACTGCGCGTATGCAGAAAAAGGCGGTGGGCATGGAGGAATTCGAACGTGCAATCAAGAAAGTCAAAGAGAGCAAGCAGTGGGATTTTCTCACCACAAAGGAAGCGGGCGTTATGTTCGCCTGAGGGGCCAGCACCCTGCCACTGTCCCGCAATCCAAAAGAACGCCCGTTTGCGGTGTTTGTCTTATCAAACCTCACGGGTACGGTGATCGCTTCCAGGGGAATGTAGTAAAATGCGAGCCACGCAATCACACCTCGTGTGGGCTGAGGTAAGGCGAAAAGCGCTGCATATCTGCGGGGTCATCATTCCCGTGTTCTACCTCCTCTTCCCCAAAGACTGGATCATTCTCGGCTTTCTTATCGGCTTCTGCATTATTGTCCTCCTTGAATGGTTACGATTTCGCGGACGCATTACGCTGCCCGCTCTCAGAGAACGGGGGCACCGAAACATCCCTGCCTACGTCTTCTTCGTCATCGGCGCGTTCCTGAGCATTCTCATCTTCGAGAAGAGCATTGCGATCACCGCGATTCTCATGCTGGCACTCGGGGATACCGCCTCTGCGCTCACCGGAGTGCTCATCGATGCAGAACCACGGTGGCACGAGCGCCGAAGGAAACGGCTGGAGGTGATGCTCGTGATGTTCGTTACGTGCTTTGTAATTGGCTGGTTGGTGCTCTTCTCGATACCACTGGCGGTCTTCGGCGCGCTGGGCGCTACCGTGGCGGACGGGCTGCCGCTGAGCATTCGCGGTTACCACCTGGATGACAATCTCACGATACCGCTCTTTGCCGGCGCGTTGATGAATCTTGGGGCGATGTGGTAGGGTACGGCACACACACAGCTCAAAGGGCCGCGACGGCGTTGAGGCGCCACGCTCGTTTCGCCATGTACTCATGCGCCTGCATCAGTACGTCCGTCTCCGCATCCTTCTTGCTCTTAAACCACTGCCCACTCCGCACACCCTCTAAATCCACGAAGTCGCCCGTCGCCGGGTCTTTAATCGCGCACTGTTCGATCCGCCACTCCATCTGGTGCGCCTCGCCCTGCGACTCGTACGTGAACTTGATCTCGGGGTTGCGCCGGTAGACCTCGCGAAATCTGTTCTCGAATTGGTTTCGAACGGGCAGAAACGCTTCTTCGGTCGCGAGACGCTCCTGCAGCCGCGCAAAAAGGTCGAACTGCTTCAGAAACTGTTTCACCGCACTCATTCCCGCCGCTTCTCCGCTATCCCAGTAGATAGCACCGCAAATAGCCTCAAAGACGTCTGCAACCACCTTCGCGCTGATCTCAACGTGGGGTTCAGTCGCTCTGATAAATACCGTCAAACCGAGTTGCTCGCCGAACGCTGCGAGCTGCTCGTTACGCTCGATCTCCGCCTTGAGGAACGTCATCTTCCCCTCGTCCAGCGATCCCTGGGCAAAAAGATGTTCAGCTATGATCAAGCTGATAACGCGATCGCCGAGGAACTCCAGTTCCTGATAATTGGCGATCTCGGGGTGCTCTTGTGTGTACGAACTTGTGGTGAGGGCGGTCACCAGTAGCGTCTGATTCGTGAACCGGTAGCCGATCCGGCGTTGGAGTTCGGCGAGAGCGGTGGATGAGTGCTCACTCATGAACGCTCCTTAGGGTTTACCTGCATGATTTCACACGTACGAGGGAGGCAAATCTAAAAATAAAATGAGGGAAGAGGCTGTTCGGGCCTCTCCCGGTCTCCCTTGGACGGTTTGTTACAGCGTTGCTAACGAACGCGCTACAGCCCCAGGACATCCTTGAGCTGGAACTGATATTTTCCCAGGGTGCCGCCGAAATTACCTGCCGTTATCTTTACCACACCGGGGACCTTAACCGCTGCTTTAATACCCGTCGCCATCGCAGCCTTCACCGAGTCTTCACTGACGCCGTTGATCACAATTTCAAAGACACCGTTGACGTTTGCGGGTATCGCGGTATCCTCAACCTGGTCTTTCAGAGTCGGGCAGAATCGCTCATTTGTCGTGGCGTGCATGAACTTGTACTTCTTCGAGCCTATCTTCGAGCCTGATGCAACCACGCCTCCAGGGAACGGCGTTATCGTACTTGGTACTGATCTAATCGCATCTACAGCCGTCTCAGCCGCTTTCAACGCAGTATCTCGGTCCTTGGCGAAGATAAAGAAGTTACCGCCAGCGACGCCCTCTCGTGCACCTAAGTTCGTCTCCACCACGAACTCACCGCCCATGATCGGCACCTTCCAGACAGCTTTACCGCCGATCTTATCCTCTTTTTCGTACCCGTCGCCAAAGAACTTGAGTTTAAAGCCGATATTGAACTCCTTCTCGGTTTCTTCTGCTGGAAGCGCATTGAAGACCGCAGCGGTCGGTGAAGTGAACACGCACTGTCCAATGCGGGCAAGCAACTGCGCATCCAGTGCCTTATACCCAAAGGTACAGAACATCACGTATACGCCAGGACGTCCATCAGGTGTCTCCTTGGGCGGGACAACGCCGTCCACGCCCGCCTCCGCAGGGCACATGATTACCGACGTGCCGAACCCTGTTACCTCTTTCGCCGCTTCCATCGCCCACTTCTCGTTCACCGCCGTGATCAACACACGTGCAACCTTTATGGGAAACGCTTCAGCAAAGGTATCGTCTATCTCAACTCCTTCCAATTCCATTTTTGCCTATCTCCTTGATGTGGCTAGAAGGTCGCGAAGTACAAAAAGGTTTCTATTTTTCCCGCTCTTCCGCTGCGCTACGCGTGATCACCGCACGGGTCTTCGCCTGCTTATCCATAAGAAGCTGAACACCGATACGGCGGAGATACGCGGTCGAGTACCCATTGCCATGAATCAATAACTCGATCAGGTCGTCCACCTCATCAATGTCCGTGCTGATAAAGAACGAATCGTGAATCGCGAAGCTCAAATGCCGTCGCTGCGCTAGCTCGCGATGCTTCGCGAAGCTCGTCCCATAGTAGGAGACTGAGAACGCCGACGGATTCCGCAGGAATAGCGCGTTCGTACCCCCTTTTCGTCCCGGCACGATCACCACCTCCTCGGGATGCGCAACGATCTCATTGATCGTCGCGGGTAGCGCGAGCGGAATATCGGCCATGACGATCAGTATTGGCGCTATTTCGTCCGCGAGCAGATCGTTGAGCGCATCGTTCAAGTCCCGGGTGTCCTCACGCACCGTGATGCTCATGTTTGACGTGCCCTGCTGCTTTGTCACCGCTATGAGATCAGCCGACGCAGCAGTCGTGATGATCTCAACCTCGCGGATCGTCGATCGCGCCAGAGTAGCTAACACATCCCTGAGCATGCACAGCGCGAGCTCCCCACGTTCGCTCTCGCTCAATAACGCGCCCAAACGCGATTTTGCGCCTGCCCGCTTGAAGGGTATTACCGCTCTCACGTCGTCTAGTCTATACCCTCACCCTATTTATAAGGTTTGATACCGCTTCCTGTCTCTTCAGTAAAAAGCGAGAGGCCGATCGCGCTATGCTATGCTATGCTATGCTAGCCACATACGCTCCGAACCAGATCAAAACAGGTATTCAGATTCGGACGGTTAGCAGATCGCAGTTAACCCAGCGAGCATATGCTCGCACTTTGCGCGCAATAAATTCGCCGCTTCGCCGATGATCTCATCCACCGGCAGCGCACCATCACTCTCGACCGTAAAGAGCAGGGCGCCTTTATGGTCACCCTCAACCAGCTCCTGATAGCTGCAGGCGGTTACGGCCTGCCACTTCGCATGCTCTCGACCGCATCCCAAACGTGCAAACGCCTCCAGTGCGATCCTTTGGCGGGCAATCGACTTCAAGCCTCCCACTTCACGCTCCGACGAGATCAATTTCACTAACGGGATATTCCCATACGCCGGCTCCACGGTGGAATCGGAGGAGATAAGCTCCTTGGAGTAGACGACCGTATACCCCTCCCGTTCAGGGCTGATCGCCTCCAGGGTCAGTGAAATCCGGTCCTCAGGCACGAACTCATGCCGCTTCGTTCTCAGCGGAATCAAGCCCAACCGGAGCACTAACTGCTCGTCATATAAGAGCGAGGTATTCTCAAGGATGTTCACCTCATCGATGGCAAGCTTCGCCACGTCCGCGATCATCGTTCGCCGTAACGCATTGGCAAAACGGACCTTCACGCCCGAGAGTATGAACTTCACCTCGGTCTCCCCGCGTTCCGCTATTTCCACGTCCATTTCAATCTTATTTATGTTGCGTCTCCACCAGACCGTCACACCAACTTAAACTCGCCTACCACGTTTGCCACCCGGCCGTTTCGTGCCGTCGTGCGGGACCGGTGTTACGTCTTCGATCTTCCCGATGCGCAATCCTGCACGAGCAAACGCGCGAATCGCCGCCTGTGCACCCGGTGCGGTCGTCCGCGATTTTCGGCCCGAGGCCGCCTTCACCTTCACCCGCAATCCCCGTATCTCCCGCTCTTTCAGCCTGTCTGCCAGCTGTTGTGCCATGAGCATCGCGGTGTACGGGGAGCTCTCATCGCGGTCCGCCTTTGCCACCATCCCCCCGGATGCGCGTGCAATCGTCTCCGCGCCCGTCATATCGGTAATCGTAATGATGGTATTATTGAATGACGAGAAGATGTGCGCGATCGCCCAACGATCCTCGACCATGCTACCGCTTCACCTCCTCTGCCCCCCCTTCTGCCATCGGTCTCGGTTTTACCACGATCGGTGGCGCGCCATAGTAATCGATTCTTTTCTCTTCGTCCACGTCCACAATGTACGACGGAACGGTCACCCGTCGACCGTCAACCGCGATATGGCCGTGCACAATGAGCTGGCGCGCCTGCTTGAGCGAGTTGGCCAGCCCTTTTTTGTAGACCCGGGTCTGCAGTCGCCGTTCCAGGAGATCCTCGACGGTCAGTGCCAGGACGTCCTCCACACGGCCGGTTGAGTCTTCACTCTCGCGCAGTATCCCGCGTCGGCGCAAGGCCGTTAAGATCGCATCTCGCTTCCGTACGGTATGTTCTGTGGGCTTCATACCCGCAATCTCAGCCAGAATCGCGCGGATCTCGCGTCGGTAACGCTTGACCACACTCGCAGCCTTCCAGATCTCGCGCTTGCTTCTCAAGCCATAGGTCTCGGCGATCTCGCGCTCCTCTTTCATTCGTGTCATCTCCCACGGCCGTCGCGGCTTCTCGTATCGCTTCTTTCTCTGCTTTGGTTGTCCCATCTTCTCATCTCGCCCCCCCGGCTATTTGCCTCCCGTCGCTGCCAGCTGCTTCCTACGTATAACACCAACGACCAGCCCTCGTCGGCCCGTGGATCGCGTGCGTTGTCCGCGCGCCTTCAGACCACGCTCGTGCCGTATACCACGATACGACCGGATCTTCCGGAGCAAATTAACGTCCTCACGTAACTGCAGCACCTGATCCGCGCCCATAATGTGTTTATCATCACCCGTGAGGATGTCCTTCCGCCGATTCAGCATCCACTGCGGTAAGCGCTTCTCAACACTGGTGATCGCGCTCTTGAGCTGCTCTATATCCTCATCTGAAAGGTTACCCATCTTCTGATTCGGGTCTACGCTCGTAGACGTGACCAGAACCCGTGCCACGCGCGGCCCGATTCCTTTTATCCCGCAGAGAGCATGGACAACATTTCTATTACCACCCAGGTCAGTATCCAGGATCCGGACGATGTGCCTGAAATCCGCGTTCTCCGCTTCGCTCTCCTTGACTTTCTCCTTGCCGCTCTCCTTACCTTTCCCCGTCGCCTTCGCTTTTGCTTTTGTTTGTGCTTTTGCTTGTGCGCCCTTCTCCATTCCTTCGGTCATCTTTATCCGTTCTCGCTTCTCCAAGCATACGTATGCGCCGAGGAAGGGATTTGAACCCTTGAGTTCCTTTCGGAACACAGACTATCTAGTCCGGAGAGCTCCAGGCCTGCGCCTTACCGCTCAGCCACCTCGGCTTTACTTCTCCAACCTTTAGGATATGTCCCGGGCTTCATAAGTACTTTCCGTGTTTCTACACATATACCTTTCTCGGCCCGGAGCATTTCCAGTGAGTTCAGCACCGCTTCGCCCAGACTCACAGCTTCTCCCTTTGCGGTATATACTATCACGGAGTCTCCTCTATTTATTCCTTCTTCGATCCGCGCGATCCCCGGTGCACTCAGATCAGCACCGTGACAGAGCGCATCCACCGCGCTATCCTTCGCAATGATGCAGCGCAGGTGCCTGACCGCGTCTTCCAGCGGCATAATCAACTGCCGCAGCATTCGCTCATCGCCCTCTTCCTCATAAAAGACGTACGCGTCCTTCAAATCGTGGAGAGTCGTCAACGTCTCCTCTGTGAACGGGAACGACTTCGTTCGTCGCAGTTCGGCCATGTGCGCACCAACGCCGAGTGCGAGCCCGAGGTGATGACAGAGCATGCGGATGTACGTGCCCGCTTCGCAGCCGACCTTCAAGAGCACCTCCTTACCCGCGATCTCCATGACTTCAAGGTAATGCACAGTTCGTTTCCGTACCCGGCGTCTGACCGCGGACTTCAACGGCGGGCGCTGGTAGATCTCACCCACAAATTCCGCGCTCACCTCCCGCAGCCTGCTCTCATCCACCGGGCCGTGGACTCGCATCACGCACACGTATTCCTTATCGCCCACAAAGATCTCCGCGAGCTTCGTCGCCGTGCCGAGCAAAACCGGGAGCACGCCGGTCACCTTCGGGTCGAGCGTGCCGGTATGCGCCGCCTTGTTCATCTCCAGCATTGCTCTGATCCAGGCCACGACCTCATGCGACGTGGGCCCCGCAGGCTTATCAATCGTTACCACGCCGTGCTCGAGGTGCTCGCGTATCGGGCGCTTCTCCGGTGGTGTGCCGTAGCGCGGATCGGTGACCGCAGGTGCTTTCTCCAGGCTGCAGCGTTCTAAAGGCTTCTGAAATTCGCTCATCCGGTCCTGCACCACTCAATTTATCTTATATACGGTCGTCCGTCGCTTTGGTATGCGACCTGCCTCTATGATCAGTCGCTCGAACTCATCAGGACTCATATACTCGCCCGAGGGCGAGCCAGACAATCGCGAGATGTTCTCCTCCATTAACGTCCCACCCAGGTCGTTCGCGCCAAAAGCCAGCATCCGCTGTGCATCCCGCGGGCCGAGCTTCACCCAGGATACCTGGAGATTCCTGCAGTACGGATGCAGAATGACCCGGGCGAGCGCATGAACCACGGTGTCCTCGAAGAACGAGAGCGACCGCTTCACCATCCGCCCCAGCTCGTTGTTCTTACCCATGAACTTCAGGGGCACGAACTCGGTAAATCCGCCTGTCTCCTTCTGAATCGCGCGAATCGTGAAGAGATGATCAATTCGATCCTCCAGGGTCTCGATGTGCCCGTACAGCATCGTCGCCGTTGACGGGATCCCCAGGCGGTGCGCGGTCGTTATGATCTCGCACCATTTCGCGGTACTCAGCTTCGTCGGGCAGATGATCGCACGCACGGAATCCTTGAGGATCTCCGCAGCCGTTCCGGGCATGGAGCCAAGTCCCGCGCGTTTGAACGCTCTGAGTACGTCCTCCGCACTCATCCCCGACTGCTGTGCCACGTGGTAGACTTCCATAGGCGAATACGCGTGCAAATGCACTTCAAACTGCGATTTCACGCCCTCGAGAATCGCACAGTAGTCCTCCACCGTGAGGTCGGGATGCAGACCACCTTGAATGCAGATCTCCGTAGCGCCCTTCTCTACCGCTTCCGCGACCTTGCCCAGGATCTCGTCCAGACTCAGCACATAGCCCGACTCGTTCGCCTCACGGAATGCGCAGAATTTGCACGTGCCCACGCAGATATTCGTGAAATTGATGTTCCGGTTCACAAGATACGTGACCACATCGCCGTTCTGCTCCCTGCGTAGCGCATCAGCCATGCTGAACAGATAGGAAGGGTGCGCAGCCAGAAGGAGCGCATCACCTCGCTCAATCGTACCCGTCCGTATCTTCTCCTCCAGCTCGTCCCAAGCCGCGTCCATAGATGTGTTAGGAGATAACGCAATCAATCGCTCTCTTCGCTCACGATTCCGGTTATTATCTCCCGCGTGAAGTCAAAAAGGGTAACCGTATCGTTCCCATCGGTGAGCTTCAAGTGCCTGCTCGCATCCACTTCGCCGATGATCGAGGCCGCGATACCTGCTGCTTCGAAGATCCTGATGCATTCTCGGCCACGCTGCTCGTCTTTAACCGTGAGCACGAAGCCAGTCCCCGGGTACAGCTTTAACCAGTGGACAAACGGTATCGTGTTTGAGTCCACACGAGGAATCTTCGTTAGATCCACCAGCGCCCCTACCCGGGAGCTCTCCAGTAACATCCCCAGCGTGCCAATCGTGCCAGGATTGCTGATGTCCTTGCCTGCAGTCGCTAGATGCTGCTGCCCAATGGTCACCATCGTCTCCAGTTGCCGCTTTATCATTGCGGGTGATTTCCTGGTCGTGGTGTCCCAGGCGAGATTATAGCTCGGATAAATCTGTCCATCGAGATCGATCGCAGCCACGATCTTGTCACCGGGCCGCGCGCCGCTGGAATTAATAACGCTATCGCGATTCACCATGCCCACGATGCCCACGTCAATCGCGTCGTAGATCGTGTCCGGGTGCATGTGCCCGCCGACCATGGGAACACCAAACTTCTGCACGCCGTCTTGCATGCCCCGTCCCAGCTCGAGGCAGACATCCCGCCGCTGCGTCGAGGTCAAATTCACCATCGCCAGAGGGACGCCCCCCATCGCCGCGATGTCCATTACATTCACGAGCACCGCGCAATATCCCGCCCACCACGGGTCCGCACTCAATAATTTGCCCCAAATGCCATCGACCGCAAGTAAAATACACATGTCACCGTTGACCGAGAGCACGGCGGCATCCTCGCCAAAGGCCGTTATCGTTCGGCCCCCCACCTTGTCCGAATTCCCCAGCCTTCGCACCAGATTGCTGATCGCCCGTTTGCGCGTGATCCCCTCGAAGTTCCGTAACTCTTCAGCCAGCGATTTCAGGTCGGTCTCCTCTTTCGCACCCGCCATTTTTACCCCCGCATCTCCTCCACTATATCTCTTACCTCTCCTATATCATTCACTCTGAAATCCGCCACGTCAAACACTTCTTGCGGTCTGCTCGCAGCTTCCTGTAAGGATAATACCGCGATATCTGCCTCCCGCATCGCGAGATAATCGTTCCGGTCATCCCCCACCATCATCACCCGGTACTTCTCCTTCAGGCTCCGTACCAGATCTCGCTTCTCTTCTGGCTTCATGGTGCCATACATGTGCTCAGGTGGCACATCCGGCAGATAGATCGTCATCTCTTCCCGTTCGATCCTATCCCCCGATGCTATGTACGTCTGAATCCCTAACTCCCGTAATTCCTTAAATAGCTTCAGCGTTCCTGGAAACAGATTGATCCCGCCGGCAATGACGTAGCGTATCCGCGCTGGGGCCATCTCCAGGATCAAACCTATGCCAAGGACCGGCAGAATGTCGCAGCGCCGCAACTTTCTCACCACCTCGTGCACATCACGCAGCGTGACGCTCCTGTCGTGCAAGATGATCTCCCGAACTTCCTCATCGGTCACCCCTTCGCGCTTATAAATAACCTTTGTTTCGATTTCGCGCGCCCTCAACACCTCCGCAAATTGGGACGTGGGTTCCTCCTGCTCCAGCATCTCCTCATATCGCGTCTTCAGCACGACCATCGCGCCCGTTGTCAGTCTATCCGTGCACGTAATGCCGGAGACACGACTCCGCTTCGTCAGCCCGCGCTGCATGTCCTTGATGATCCTGAAGGGCGCGTAGATAACGCCCGCACCGTCAAAGACGACCGCTAAGCCTAACATTACGCTTCACTCCGCTCACCGCCCGCACGCATCCCGTCTTGACTATTCCGCATGGCGATAGGTAGGTAGATAGTAACAAATGCTCTGGCACCATATAATTACCACTGGTCAATGAGCCGCGACGTGATCACGCGGTGGGTCGGATGCGGCGGGTGCGATGATGCAGGACTTGGTAACAGAGAAGTGGGAGGACTTTTTGAAGCGGTATTACTGGCATGAGACCATTGATCTCTCCAATTCCTACCCTGAGCGGCGCAGCTTGCTCGTGAAGTTCGCGGACCTGGACATCTACGATCCAGCCATGGCAGAAATGCTCCTCGAGGATCCGGATGTCATCATCGAATCGGCGACCCGCGCGTTGCGAGAGATGGATATCCCGACTGGTGTAACGCTGGACGAAGCGAATTTGCGGATCATCAACCTGCCGATGAAGGTCGAGATCAGGGGCATCCGCAGTAATGATATCGGTAAAATGGTGAGTATCGAAGGGCTGGTGAGCAAGGCGACAGAGGTGAGGCCGCGGATCGTGGAAGCGGCGTTTGAGTGCCCCTTCTGCCACCATATCTTCTCCTTGATGCAGGCCGGGACACAGTTCAAGGAGCCCTACGAGTGCCCGCAAGAGGACGGCGGGTGCGGTCGTAAGGGGCAGCGATTCATCCTGCGGGCGGACAAGTCGAGATTTGTCAATGCGCAGAAGGTTCGGCTGCAAGAGTCACCTGAAGAGCTTCGGGGCGGTGAATTACCGCAAGCCCTGGATGTCGATCTGGAGGATGACCTCGCAGGTGAGGTCGCTCCCGGCGACCGGATCATTGTCACGGGCGTTCTGCGATCCTATCAGCGGGTAACGCAGTACGGCAAGAAGCTCTTCTTTGATATTTACCTCGATGGCACTGCGTTGGAACTCAAAGAAGAGGAATTCGAGGAGATTGTGATCACCAATGAGGATGAGCAGCGCATCATGGAGCTGAAAGAGCAGCCTGATGTCTATGAGCGGCTCATCCGCAGCATCGCACCCTCGATCTACGGCTACGAGGAGATTAAAGAGGCGATGGTGCTGCAGTTATTCTCCGGTATCGCCAAGCAACTCCCAGATGAGTCAAGGGTGAGAGGAGACATTCATGTGCTGCTCGTCGGCGATCCGGGCGTGGCGAAGAGCCAGTTGCTCACGTATCTCGTGAATTTAGCGCCGCGCGGGCTGTACACCGGCGGCAAGAGCAGCTCGTCTGCAGGACTCACGGCTGCGGCCGTGCGCGACGAATTTGGCGATGGTCGGTGGACGCTCGAGGCCGGAGCGCTCGTGCTCGCGGACAAGGGGATTGCGGCGGTTGATGAGATCGACAAGATGAAGAAGGAGGACCGGGACGCGCTCCACGAAGCGATGGAGCAGCAAACGGTATCGATCGCGAAAGCAGGTATCATGGCACGATTGAACTCACGATGCGCGCTCTTGGCCGCGGCAAATCCAGTCGGCGGGCGGTTCAATACCTACGAGCCGATCTCCAAACAGATCAACATGCCGCCGACGCTCCTCTCGCGATTCGACCTCATTTATACCATGATCGATCGGCCGAACGAGGAGCGGGATACCAGAACTGCGGAACACATCATCGAGACGCACTATGCGGGAGAGTTGCTCGCGCGCTACGAGCATCGCGGGAAATTCGAAGAGGAGAGCAGGGAGCGGTTTCGTGAGCAGGTAGAGGCAATGAAGCCCGCGATCCCCGAAGACTTGTTGCGGAAATACGTCGCCTGGAGCAAGCGAAACATCTTTCCGATTATGAGTGAAGTGGCGAAGCAAAAGTTCATGGAATTCTATATTGGCCTTCGACGGCAGGGTTACGAGGACGCGGAAGCGCCCGTGCCGATCACGGCGCGGCAGTTAGAAGCTTTGATACGGCTGGGTGAGGCGCGTGCACGCGCTCTGCTCAGCGATACTGTTACCAGCGCGGATGCCGAGCAGGTCATCAAGGTGGTCACCACCTGCCTGAAGCAGGTCTTTGTTGATCCTGAGACTGGCAGACTCGATGTCGATTGGGTCGCGGCGGGCACCACGAAGACCCGGCGGGATCGCGCGCGCTCGATCAAGGAGCTCATCAAGGAATTGGAGAAGGAATACGGTGAGGACGTGCCGCTCGATGAGCTCCTCAACCTCGCAGAGGAGGAGGGGCTGGAGCGCGATAAGGTTGAAGAGATAATCGAAGCGATGAAGCGTGACGGTATCCTCTATTCACCGGAGAGCGGCGTGATCAAGTTCGTGCGCTGACCGCGCCGGTTGCGTGACGAATAAGCGGCGCGCGCATGAAGTAAAATTGAAGAGTTATAAACAAGCAGGTTGGTTGTAATGATACTACAACGATAGCAGGTGAAGGAGTAGATAAGATCATGAAACTTGGCGTTTTCCTCTGCACATGTAATAAAACTATGGATGTTGATCTGAAGAGCATCAAGAAGAGTCTCAAGGATGAGGTTGAGGTCGTTGAGACGCTCGATCAGCTCTGCCAGCGCGATCTGGATTATATTATCGATGACCTGCGCCGATTCGAGCCCGACGGTGTTATCATCGCGGCATGCACCGAGAAGAACCGCGTCGTCAATCGGCTAATGGCTGGTTTTGACACTGATACGTATTTCCTGAACCTCCGCGAGCACTGCGGCTGGGTGCACGGTAAGAAGGAAGCAACAGAGAAGGCGAAGAGCATGATCTCCGCGCTCATTCGCTCGATTGAGCTGGCTGACTCGCTCCCACGGCCTGATACGATCGATCTGGACACGGGCCGCGAGATCTTAATCGTCGGAAAGAACGCCGACGGCGCATTTGAGCTCGCGAAACGGCTATCGAACATGACGCACGTCCATCTGCTGACGGATACCGTGCATGAATGGTGCGAAGACGTGGAGTTGCACCTCGGCACACTCAAGGACATCCAGGGCGATATCGGCGATTTCGAGGTCGAGATCGAGCGCAGGATAGACCAGGAGAAATGCATATCCTGCGGGCTCTGCGTAGCGGCATGCCCGAAGGATGCGATACACTACGACGCGGTCTACTGGATCGACGAGCGCTGCGACGACTGCGGCAAGTGCGTGGACCGGTGCCCGACCCGTGCCATTACGCTCCACGATACTGAGCTTCTGCACGTCGGCCAAATTCTCCTGATCGATAAGCACTGGCGTGGTCCGAGCTACTTCGGCATTTATCGCGCGGATAATTACCAGGATGCGTGCATGCAGGCCTGTGAGCTTGTCGCGAATCTGGACGGGCTGACGAAGCCGCGGTATCTGTATGTGGATCTGAAGCGGTGTGCCAGTGGGAGGAGTGGATTAGAGGGCTGTGAGCTCTGTTTACGCTGCCCTTACGAGGCGATCGAGCGAGAGGGAATCGATGTGGTCTTCGATGCGGCACGCTGTCAGGGCTGCGGGCTCTGCGCTTCTCTGTGCCCCCTCTCCGTTCCCCAAGTGCGTGAGGCACCCAATCAACTCCTGTATTCCCAGATAGAAAGCTTACTATCCGGCGATCTCCGTCCGAAGGTGCTCCTCTTCGCCGGGGACGAGCATTTCGAGCGGCTGAATGCGGTGGGCAGGCGAAAACTCCGTTATCCACCCGTATTACCGCTCTTCGTGCCCCGCACTGATGTGATCTCAGAGACGCTCCTCCTCAGTGCGTTCGTGCACGGTGCCGACGGCGTCATCCTCTGGGCCTGCGAGGCGAGCCAGCATGAAGAGCTTGAATCCACGGTCGCCTTTGCTCAGAAAGCATTGGACGCCTTCGGAGTGGGGAAACGTGTGCTCCTGCTTGACGGTGCGCTCCATACACCGGAGGAGTTTACAAAGGCGGTTTCTGCGTTCGTTGAGCAGCTCAAGCCGTCCCCGATCCGGAAGCGCGTCCCGGTTGACCTTTCCCGGCCGAAGCGTGACATTCTACTCGACCTCCTGCGAGCGCTCTCGGTGCAGACCGGGGTGCAGCCGCAACTGGTCGAGAAAGATACTCTCTATCCGTTCGCCGAGGTTGCAGTCGACGCTTCAACCTGTACACTCTGCAACGCATGCGTGACCATGTGCCCAACCAACGCGCTGAGCAAGGCGGTCAACAAGCTCGAGTTTGATTACGGGCACTGCATCGCCTGCAGCATCTGCGAGCAGGCCTGCCCGGAAAAGGCGATCACGTTACACCGGGTGCTCGATTTCTCACAGCTGATGGAGCAGACGCCGCAGCAGCTGATCGAGGTCGAGTTCGTGCCCTGTGCTGGCTGCGGCGAGCTATTTATGCCAAAAGCGGCATTAGAACGAATAGCGAAGACCTTGAAGGAAGGTACCGACGAGGGCGAGCTCACCATAGAAGCACGGTTAGATCTCCTCCAGTATTGCACGAAGTGCAGACCGGCGAAGGCGGTTGAGCTGTCGTTGGAGAAATCGGAGCGTGAGAAAGGATGAACGAGATAACTGAGCTATTGGAGACGCGAGCGAACTTTTACGGCTTTTTGTGCCGCATGTACATCGAGGAGCCGGCTCGAGAGCTCGCCGATGATGTGATGAACGCGCGATTTGATTTCGCGCAGTTAACCGCGTTGGACATCAACGCAGAGCTTTCAGAAGGATTTCGGCTATTAAAAGCATTTATGGAGCGGAACAAAGGGAGAGACAGTGCGGCACTGCACGAAGATCTCAGGGATGAATACACACTCCTCTTCATCGGCCCGCATAGGCTGCCAATTGAGCCCTACGAGGCCTGGTGGGTGAGCGGGAGAAGGCTGGGAGAGCCCCTGGTTAGCGTGAAGGAGGCGTACCAAAAAGCGGGTGTCGCGAAATCAAAGGAGTATCCCGAGCCTGAGGATTACATCGGCTTTGAGCTCAAATTTATGCAGTACCTCTCTGCGGAGACCATTAAGGCCGAGACGCAGGAGGAGATGAAAGAGTACCTGAAGCTGCAGCGGGGGTTTATGGATGATCACCTTCTGAAGTGGGTACCCGCATTCTGCGATGCAGTGTATGAGTACAAACTGTCAGCGTTCTTTAAGGGTATCGCAAAGCTCACCAAGGGCTTTATCATGCTCGATGACGCGGTACTCAATGACCTGTTAGATAGCTTGCGCTGAGACTCCAGCATTCCCTGCTTCCAGAAACGCGCACTATCGTCTGCTTCGCTTCCCGAGCCATCGCAGGCCAACCAGAAAAGAGAAGCACATAAGGACCGCGCCTGCCTCGAATCCGGGGATCCCCGAATCAGGTGCCGGTGTCGGACTGGGGATGAGCTCACCTTCTTCCCGGTACGCGCTCTCCACGATCGACGAGAGCTCTTCCCGGTGCACCACATTCACCCTCCGGAAGCTGATGTACCCCTGTGGGGTGATGACCACCACGGTTGGCGTGGCGAGAACATACCCCTGGTATCTATGGGTCAGGTCGTCCGTGTCACGTGCGAACAGCCAATCAGCGTTGTAGGCCTCCTTGAAGCTTCTCAGATTCTCATCGGTCTCCAGCGGGTCAATGGACACGCTTATCACTATCACCTCGGGATATGTTTCGCGCAAGTAGGCGAGCTCCGCCATCTCTTCCTGACACAGATGGCAGGTGGTCAAAATGAGCGTGAGCACCACGACCTTGCCGCGGAAATCACTGAGGCTGAATGTCGTGCCCTCGGCGCTTGTCAGCGTAAACGCCGGTGCCGCGATCGCGCCCTCCAGTACCGTGGGCGACGGTGAGACGAG
>Ga0265594_1000912_pt1 | contig 23880 bp, 23 predicted proteins | sample saktaG_11_FD_190147 | JGI IMG/M metagenome (GOLD analysis project Ga0265594, IMG submission 190147) | Saline water microbial communities from Sakinaw Lake, British Columbia, Canada - sak_2011_5_24_80m | ecosystem: Environmental > Aquatic > Non-marine Saline and Alkaline > Saline ... | reverse complement strand
ACACCGAGAACCAAGCTCGAAGACGGGTTGCGGGAGACTATAGAACGTTGCCCATTCAACCTTTAATTAAGAAAATCGATGATCAACTCATGGAGAAATATCCCGCTAAGTAAGTAGAAAGATGCCACGAGAGAATTATCGAAGGATAGTGAAAGGTTACGAACCTCACGAGCCCACCACAATGGGAGAGCAGCTGTTCTACGTCCTCTGGTGCTTTCTCTGCGCGTTCAGGATTCTAGGCAGGCGTATCAAAATGCAGATTTCCTCGGGATCTCAAAATAAGTGAGTGTTCTACTTGCCATAGGAATTGATTCCACTAAAAGATTTCCAAATGACAGTGGTTAAATAGATGTATAAAGAACACAAAATAGGTGTTGTAATTCTAGCACACAATGAAGAAAACCATATCGAAGATACCATTGATACATTACCCGATTTTATCGATAAAATCTATGTTGTAGATGATGGAAGTACCGATGAAACGGCAGGAATAGTTCTTAAATACAAAGATGAAAGACTTAAGTTGTTGCAACATGAAATTAATAAAGGCCCAGGAGCTGCTTTAGTAACAGGATATAAAGCAGCTTTGCAGGATGAGATAGACGTTATCGTTAAAATGGATGGAGATAACCAGATGGATCCAAATTATATTCCCAGTTTATTAGATCCTATTATAGAGAATCGAGCAGATTATACAAAAGGAAATAGGTTGTTAAGTCCAGAATATCGAGGAAAAATGACAAGATGGAGATTTTTTGGTAATGCAATTCTTACATTTTTAACGAAGGTCGGATCTGGATACTGGCAGATCATGGATCCTCAAAACGGTTATACTGCAATATCGAAAGGCGTTTTAAAGCAAATTAATGTTGACTCTATATATTATTATTATGGTTATCTTAACAACATTTTGGTAAAATTAAACGTATATGGTTATAATATTGGGGATATTGCTATGCCTGCAAAATATGGAAATGAGAAATCATCAATAAAATATTCAAAGTATATCTTCAAAGTATCGGGTTTGTTACTAAAGGATTTTTCCTGGCGATTGAAGATGAAGTATGTGGTGTTGAGTTTTCATCCGTTAGTGCTCTTCTACCTATTTGGAATAATACTAACACCAATTGGATTATTTAGTGGCTTATTCAGTCTGTATCATAAATACGTGATGGGTGAGGCTTTGTTTGTTAGAGGTGCTCTTTCTCTTCTGGTGTTCATTATCGGCGTGCAGTTCTTATTGTTTGCAATGCTGTTCGATATGCAGGCGGATAATAGTTATAGTAGAAGCTGAAGGAAGGATTGATGAGTAAATTTAGATTTGACCAAAAATTTATAATCGGAATATTTAGTGGTGGCTGTTTATGAATAGCCATGCCTTTTCTGTTACGGTTGATATTGAGGATTGGTATCATATCCCATCTGTATGCGGTTCCCCATTCTCAGTATATACCGATGTTAACGAGTTTTTTGAAAAATGGGATGCAAGATATGATTATTTAACTGAACCAACAAAGGAGGTGTTAGATCTGCTAGACGAGTTCAATATAATTGCAACATTCTTTGTGGTTGCTGATGTTATTGACCTCTATCCCGGATTAGTTGAAGAAATTGTAGAGAGAGGACATGAAATAGGGTGCCATGGATTACATCATGCGTGTAAAATAGATCCAAAGGCGAAAGCGCTGTTAATGAGTAGAGAAACGTTTGAAGAAAGAACGTTAAAGGCAAAGGAAATGCTTGAAAGCGTTTATAAACAGAAAGTAGTTGGGTATAGAGCACCTGCTGCTTATGTTGGCGGTTGGATGCTCGATGCTTTGGAGGATATTGGATTTAAATATGATTCTTCCGTGTGTGTTAATTCGTTGTATAATAAGACCGATTCATCCTTAAAAGGAGTTTCATCTTATCCCTATTATCCCAAGAAGAACAGTTTGGAAGTTTGGAAAGGTGAAGAAAGGGATTTTATTGAATTCCCGTGGGCATATTGGGACGTTTTTGGTTTTAAGATTCCAACGTCTGGTGGCCCAATGTTGAGATTTCTTGGAGCGCATGTAATATTGAAAGGATTGAAACAGAGTTTGAAAAGAGGTCATACTATATTTTATTTCCATCCGATAGATATTTCTTATGGGAAATTCCCCAGTGTTGGGAGAGGAAGACCCTTTTTATGGGTTATTAAAGGAAAAGTTGTTGAAAAGAGGATCAGGTATATATTGAAGAAGTTGAAGGACAATACTAACGTTTGTTTGAAGGATATTGCGGTTGAAATGCGATGATTTTTACGATAAAGCAGTTACGTGGAAAAGAAGAAAAGGAGTGGGATGAATTCGTAATGAGGAATAGTAATGCTACATTTTACCATCAAATAGGCTGGAAAAAAGTCGTTGAAGAAACTTATGTGCATAAACCCTTTTATTTAATCGCTGAAAGTGAGATGGGGAAAGTGGTTGGGATTCTTCCGATGTTTTTAATTAAGAATATATTTTTTGGAAAGCGATTAGTTTCTGTTCCTTTTGGCTCTTATGGGGGTGTGTGTTGTAGGAATGCTGATATTGGACATGCTTTGATTAATGAAGCAATAGATATTGGAAAGAATTTGGATGTTAGTTATTGTGAATTGAGGAATTTTAAAAACACGAATGTGCATGAGAATTTCAGTTGTATGAAAGAGTATTCAACTTTTTTTTTAGATTTGTCTAATGGAGTAGAGTATATCTGGAAAAATATGAGTAAGAAAGTCAGAAACATGATTAGAAAAGGAGAGAAAAGCAATTTAAAATTTAAAGTAGAAGTAAGTAGTGATGCGATTCCCGATTTTTTTGAAATATATTCAAAAAACATGAGGGATTTAGGAACTCCAGTTCATACTTACAACTTTTTTAACAATATCTACAAGATATTTCCTGAAAATGTTTTTATTGCTAAAGTAGAATTAAATGGAAAACTAATTTCCTCTTTATATTTATTAAAATTTAAAGATATGTTACTTTCGGGATGGGGTGCCTCTTTAATAGAATTTTTAAAATATGCACCAAATGATTTTATGTATTGGAATTCTATAAAATATGCATGTGAAAACAATCTATTCTGGTTTGATTTTGGCAGAAGTCCGGTAAATTCAGGTAGTTACAAATTTAAAGAGCGGTGGGGTCCTACTGAAGTTCCATTAATTTATTGTTATTATCCTTCAACGAAGAATATTTCATCACCACAGGTCAAATATGAAAAGTTCTCAAAGATGTGGAGTAAGTTGCCCTTGGAGATGACAAAGCTAATTGGGCCGAGAGTAAGGAGATATATACCATGATTTCTTATTTCATACTATAATGTTCGATGGAAAAAACTTTTTGGGAGGAGATATGTGATTCCACTACATGCCTCACCATTGAGGCTGATAGAAACAATCGCAGTTCCAACCGAAGATTATGTAGCTAAACTCAAGGATTTATTTTGTAAAACTTTTGAGAAAGAGAATGTTATATTCACAAGTGACGGAAGGAATGCGATATATCTTGCCTTGAAAAACATTGGCTTAAAAAGAACTGAAGAAATTTTAATTCCGGGATATGTTTGTGATGCTGTGCGTGAAGCGATTAAACCAATCTGTAGACCAGTTTATGTAGATATAGATCAAAGGACTTTTAACATCAATCCTGAGAGAATAGAAAGTGCTGTTACAGAGAACACGAAAGCGATATTAGTTGCTCATTTATATGGGAATCCGTGTAACATGGAAGAAATAATGGATATAGCCAATGACAGGAACTTGATAATTATTGAGGATGTTGCACAGGCTTTAAACGGAAGATATAATAACAAGATATTGGGGTCATTTGGCGATTTTGCAATGTTTAGTTTTAGGTTTACCAAGGACATCACATCTTTTAGAGGTGGAGCATTACTGATGAATGACAAAATAAATGAAAACATGGAGCATAATTCATCGTATAAGGCGTTTTTCGAGTTATTTTTCACGTTGAGTGCAATGAAGCTGATCAGGATAATTCCCTCTATGATGTATGCACCTTTAAGAAATCGCATTCTAATCCCTTTCTTCAAAGAAAGTGCTTCAAAGTTCAATGAGAATGATAAGACGCTTTCAAACTATCAATGCTATTTACTATATCAACAAATCGAAAGGATGAGTGAAATTATAGATAAAAGAAGGGGAAATGCAAAATATTATTCAGAAAGACTCGACGATGTTGTAGTAACACCAGAAGAAACAAAAAACGGAGGGCATACATACTATAGATATACAATACAAACAAACAAAAGAGATGAAATGTATGATTATCTTTTAGAACACGGAATAGAGACAAGTAAGATGTACGATTATTCTTTAGCACCGGGTAATATTTGCTCGAACAGTGTAAGAGCAAGTAGGGATAATTTAAATATACCAGTGCATCATGATTTGTCAAAAGAAGATCTTGAAAGGGTTGTTGAAGCTATTTGTGATTTCAAAGAGGAGAAATGAAAGACAATAATCAAAAACGAGTTGAAAATATTGCAAAGGCATACGATAGTTTCAACGCTGCGGAACAATATAATAGGAGCAATCCTTCAGCAAATATGTTTGACAAGCTGCGGGATAAAGAGTTTTTAGCCGTTTTCTCGAATTTAGATTTCGATTGGCTTCCGAGCAAAAAACCACTGGCTTTAGACATTGGATGTAGCAGCGGTAGATACACAATGGCTTTGGGGAATAGAAATATCGATGCGGTTGGAATCGATACAGCAAGCATTCCTCTAAAATATGCATCTGAAAGAGTTAATGCGAAGTTCCTTCGTGCAAGTGCGACTGTTTTACCATTTAAAAAAGAAACTTTTGATTTAGTTATTTGCATAGAATTATTACATCATTTTACGGATGATGTTCTTGAGGTGGTTTTGGAAGAAATAAGCGATGTTATCAAGCCGGGAGGATATTTATCTTTGATGTGAAGAATAAATTAAATCCTGTTCTATGGTAAAGGTACAAAAAACATGATAGCATTGAATTCACAGAAAAAGCTAGAACAGTTCACCAGATGACTAAACTCATCGAAAGTAATGGTCTTACGATTATAAAGAAGAAAGGGATTTTGTTACCAATTACGTTATTTGCACCTTTTGTGGTTGTTTTTGCAAAAAAGGAGGTTGTTAAGATATGAAGATATGTTTAATTAATCCTACTGATAACCCCCGAGGTGAGGTTTTCAATTTAGGTTATCATTTAAGTAAAAAAGGCTATGAGATTACAATAGTGTACCCAACAAGAAATAAAAGATTAAAAGCCGAAGGAGATGTCAAAACCATACCTTTTCCAGCTCATTTTTTACCCAAGATACATTATACAATCCCAAACTTACGAAAGGAATATCAGACAATCTCTAAATTAGTTAGGGAAGAGAAATGTGATATTATTCAAACGTGTGATTATGAGTATTTAACTTCATTACCACCAATCTTCATAAAAAAAATATCGCCAATAATATTAACTATTGATGCAATTGTTGGCACTTCTTGGCACTTTGGTGACCCCTTTGTTGATTCAGTTGCTACATTATACACTAAAACATTAGGAAAATTTATTCTTAATTCCTATAACGAATTAGTCGTTTTGAGCACTAAGACATTTGAAGACACATTAAAATTAGGTATTCCAAAAAATAAAGTTCGTGTTATACCTGCCGGAGTGGACTTTGGGCAATTCAGTCTTAATGCCGATGAATCTGCTATAAAAAGTAAATTAGGCATAAAAGACAGCGAAAAAGTTTTACTATTTGTTGGTAGGTTGGCTTTAGTAAAAAGAATTGATATACTAATTGAATTAACGAAAAGACTTTTAAAGGATGGCTTTAACCTAAAAACAATCATAGTAGGTAATGGAGAATATAGAAAAGAATATGAAAAATTAGCCATGCCACTCAATAAAAACATTGTTTTTGTTGGGTCAGTCCCTCATGAAGCGATACATGAATATTTTGCAGTTGCAGATGTTTTTGTGCTTCCGTCTCTATCAGAGGGGTTACCTAATGTATTATTAGAGGCGGCGGGATGTAGTAAGCCAATAGTAGCTACTAATACTGGAGGAATTCCTGATATAATTATCCATGGGGAAACGGGATTTCTTGCCAAATCAAAGGATGTTGATTCATTCGTGCATTATACGAAATTACTTTTAACTGATGAGGACTTATCAAGAAGGTTGGGTAAAAATGCATACGAACATGTGAAAAATAATTTTACATGGGATCATGTTGTAAGAGAATACGAGCAATTATATTTAAAAATGGTGGATGAATATGACCTTTAATGAGCTTATGGCTAAATCATTGGATAAATTTTATAGTATAAAGATAGAATACAAGGCCCTTCCGTTTTTGATTTTAGTATTCTTATTTATTCTTCATCTCAGGTATTTTAGTTATATCTTCATGGTTTTAGCAGCTATTATTGGTGTATTACTGTTCATAACATTTGTTAAGCGTGAAAAAAAGAAAGAAGAAATTGAAGTTTTTGAACCATTAGAAATCCGCAATCGTTCCGTTGTAAAATATGTGTTGAACATACTGTTTTTTGTATTCTATGGATTGAGCTTCCTTGCACTTTTACAAGGCTTTTATACGAAAACGATATGGTATTACATTTTTATTTCACTATGTGCTGGTTTGGTTGCCACAGAGATTTTAATTGTTAAAACAAAGACCGAAGGAACGATAAACTTGATTAAAACTTTTTTATTGGGATTGAATGTATTTTTGAGCAATCAAATAGTGTTCCCATTTGGAATCGGAATGCCGGATGCAGGTTATCACATACGTGAGATGATATTGCCCATTGTCAAGACTGGATATATACCCCCAGATAGTTCATACTCATCCTTTCCTGGACACCATATTTTAGCAGCAATGAATAGTCTGATCATGTCGGTAGATCCAGGGATGATGTATTTTTATCTTGGAGGCATTGTCATGTCTGCGGGAATCTTATTTGTGTTTCTCCTGGGTAGAAAATTTATTGGCTTGCGTGTGGGATTGCTGGCTGCATTAATTTATACAGGCTGTGATCGTTTAATAGTGTTTGCATCTCATCCCTGTCAAATGTCATTCACTTTGCCACTTGGAATAATGATTATTGCAATTATACTGTATATGTGTCCCACCGGAAAACCCGGATTTGGGGTTCTATTCCCAATATTAGTGACATCATTAATATTCACTCATCACTACTCGCCCATGGTCGTTTCTATTGTGATTGTATCTATTTTGATTGCTGAGATAGTTCAACACATCAAATCACCCAGCCAATCCTGGAAAATCCCCACGCTGTTTTTGTTATTTATTATAATACTTTTTAGCCATTGGATGTATATTTCAAACATGTTTGGCGGCTTTGTAGGAATCATTCAGGCGTATAACACTGCGTTTTCGAGCGAGACTAGCATTATGACCCCGATGATTTATGATACGCTCCCAATAAAAACGATATTCTTGAATACATTGGGTTCGAATGTTTTGATGATGTTATCCGTGATGGGTTTTTTATACTTTTTTAGATGTGCTTCGTTTTTTAAGAACGTGGTTATGATATCGAGTATTACTATATTGCTATTGGTAAGTGTTGGTATTGTTATCAATGAAGTATTTTTATTGCCTCAGAGGTTGTATCCATTTTTACAGGAACTTGGACTTGTGTTTCTTGCGAGTACTGCAATTCTGCATTTATTTAAATCGGATGGAGCAAAATACATAAAACCATTCATCGCTGTAACACTGATCGTATGCTTCGTATTCTTTTCAAGTGCCAGCACCATTTCAGGGTTTGAAACCAGTCCATTCGTTGGGAATCAAGCATATGACAAAATGTATAGAACACCGCATGAAAGCTATTCGGAACAATGGGTAGAAGCACATATATCAAATAACTCTACGGCTTATAAAAGCACCGAATTGCCACTTACAGGAGAAAGTAGCATAGATCATCAAAATATCACAGAGGATTCCTGGATTGTTTTTAGTAAATTTTATTTTAAGGCAGGTCTTCCGAGTAGAAGAGTGCCTGGCACTGGGCATCATTTTGGGGGTGAGACACGTATAAAATTTGACGAAGAAGAGCTTTATTTATTGGATGAATATAATCAGTATTATGATAATGGTATGGTTGATTTATATTACACTATGTCATCCAGAATCAGGGGATAAAAGTTATTGAAATAATTCTACTGCTTTCAATAGGTTAATTCCCACTTTTCCCCAATCAAATTCATTTTCAGCTAATCTTCTCGAATTTCTACCCATTCTTTTTAATTCTTCTTTGGATTCATCTCTAAATTCATTTATTCCTTTTATCAAATTCTCTGGACTATTATCTTCAACAACGATGCCGCATTCATATTCTTTAACAAAATCTGCAGCATCACCAACATTTGTTGTTAATATCGGCTTACCCATTGCAGCATATTCAGCAAACTTAGTAGGTGCTGCTATTTCCGTTGCTATACGGCTTGGTCTCGGAAGAACCAATACATCACAAATCGAATAATAATCTGGAACTTGAGCACGAGGTATTTTTGGAATAAAAACAATATTACTTTCCCTTGATCTCTTTTCTCCCCCAACGATGAGAAATGCTAAATCTTTATCCTCAATTTTTCTTGCATCTTCTATAAAATTCTCCACACCCTGCCATTTATCAAAAGCTCCAACATACCCAAAGACAAGTTTATCGTCCAATCCAAGTAGTTTCCTCCTATCTTTAACTTTTTCATCATTTACCGGCTTAAAAAATTCTAAATTAACGCCATTTGGTACATAAGCCATTTTTCCTAAAAGAACTCCTTTTTTACTGTGTAAATATTCCATCATTTTTTTTGAAACGCAAATGATCTTATTTGAAAAATAGAGATCCATAAAATCAATTAACTTATTTAGAACGAATTTTGGCAGGACTTTGGTGCTGAGATTTGATTCGTTTTTTAATAAGAATTCCTCAACTAACTCACCATGCATATCAAAAATTAAAGGTGTTCCTGTCAATTTTCCAATAAGCGAGCAGAAAGTAGCATTATGTGTATTACCATATACTAGATCATAATCCTCTTTAGCCAACATTTTTAGATGCTTTATGGGCACTATTGGTATTGAAGTTACTACAAAAGGATCCTGCTCATATCGCCCTTTGTTCTTTAATTTCCTATATGATGATCTACTAACATAACGAATTAAGTGAACCTCATGACCGTTTGATCTCAATATTTTTGCTATGTTTGTGACTCGCCACCAAGCAGCGTCTTCTCTTGGAGTTGATGAGATATGTACGCTAAGTATCTTCATTTTATCACCACACCGTATGACATCTTTTTATTATTAATCGATACACCATCCTCAAATTTAGATTGTTGAGTACGATTATTATTTCGTTTTGCATTTTTGCGGTTACTCATACCACTTGTCCTCCTCCAGAAACAGGCCGAGAATCGCTTCGGGAGGCGCTCTTCGCAGGAATGCCTCCGCAGGTGTCTCGCTTTCGCGATAATCGAGAGCGCCGTGTATCCGGTTGTTATACCAGGTTAAAAAACGCGTCGAGCGATTCAAATCGCCAGCGATGCCGATCGTATTCGAGCCAGAGTCGTTCTAACTTGCCGTTGGTCTGGGGATTCCCTTTTCGTGACGGCACGTGCTTGATTCCTTCGCCCTCCAGGTATTGTTCAAAGGCCGAGGTCCCGGAGCTCTTGTTGGAGTAGAACCGTGGGTCTCTGTCCGTATTCACCTCACCGATCAGAACATTGAACGCCCGAGCGATCGCTTGCGCTTCCTTGAACTGGTCAATCGATTCCACATGGGTCGCTTGCTCAAACTCACCGCCAGATAGTGCCATGCGAGACGCATCGTCGAGCCAGATGATCACGTTTGGATGGTTCACCGAAGTCCGATGCCAATCGCCGTGTACCCGGCTCCCCGAATGCTCACGTTCGTATCTGCATCGCTTTCTTTTCTGCTGCTTCCGCGGATTCGGCACGCTTCGCCCGGTCTCTCGAAGGTACTGGTGGATCTTGTTGTGCGGTACGCGGTGGCCGCGCCGTCTGAGTTCGTAATAGAGGAGACGGGCGCCCAGACGCGTCTCTTCCCAAGCCTTCTCAATCGCCGCCTTTTGTTCAAGAGTCAGGTACGTCTTCGACCGCCTATGTGGATCCAATTTCGGATACTCCCCCGTCTCACGATGCATCTTGATCAACTGCTGCACACGGCGCTCCGTTACCCCATAGACCACTGCAGCTTTCTTCACGGTAAAAAAGCCGGTATTTACACGGATTATGAGCCATTTGATGTTCTCATTCGTCAGTTTCACCATGCCATCCGAAGGCATGGCGTCGCGAAATAATATCCGTACTCTACATTGTCAAATTTAGATTGCCAAGTATATATAGGATTGCATTTTTCCAGAGTGTTTTATGCGGGATGTAGCCGAAGGGCATATCTATCGCTTCGATTTTATCAAAAAGAAATAAGAAGCTTCTATTAATATATCTCCAAACAAGATAATCGAACCAAGTAATAAACCCAACTTAATTTGTATTAATATAGGAAATATAAAAAAGGCTAATGCATCTGCCTCTACAAAGTCCGGGAAAATCGAAATTCGTTTTGAATCGAAATAAGTCTTAATCTCCCATATAATAGGAAATTTGTTTTGTATAACATTTTCATTATTTACATCCACATCTTTTTTATAAAATTCTTTTCCAGTTATATATAATATATACCCACTTATCCAATGAATCAAATAAAGAAAAATATAGAGCATTCCGAACAAAAAGTAGGAGGCATCATTTGTTAATAAATATTGACCTTGAACTAGACACGAAACAACGAAGAAAACTCTTGTTTGGTCTAATATGGAATCTAAATATCTCCCAAATCCACTTTTCAATCCCTTTAATCTCGCTAATTTGCCATCAACACAATCAAACAAAAAAGCGATTTCAAACAAAAGAGCACCTATAACTAGATAAATCCAAGTTCCTTGTAGAAAAGAAAAGGCAGAAGCGAGACCAAATATAAATGAAATGATTGTAATTTGGTTGGGCGTAAGTTTTGTAAAGTTAGAAATTAACCAAAGTAATCGAAATGCTATTGGATCGATTGCTAATACAGTCCACCACGCATCCGTCGGTTTTGACGCTTTTTTAATGTCTTTAAGAGAATATATTTTTTTCATAATAAGGGCGACAACTTTTTTTCTATTAAATGCTTGCTCAATTTAAATTCATTAAATATTGTATATCTTTCTTTATTCATTTTAGGGGCTATCTTTATTGCCTGTATTATTTCATTTTTCTCAAAACCTAACTCTTTTACAGATGTCGGCAGACCAATTTTTTTATAAATCTCAATTAGTTTTTCTATCTCTTCTCCTCTAAAAAGTTCAGACACAAGAATACCAAATGCTACCTGAGTTCCATGAAGGATTGATTTTTTAGGATAAAGATAGTCGATAGCATGGCTAAATAAATGTTCTGCCCCACTACAAGGTCTTGAAGATCCAGCAATTTCCATTGAAAGGCCAGAGATAATTAAAGAATAAGCTAAATTTTTCAAAAATTCTTTATCGTTTAGATTAAGATTTGATTTATCTAAAAAATTAAAAATATTGTTATATGCCAGATAGGAAAGAGCATAAGCAAAATTATCAATTTGTTCTCCTTTATCTTTTTTAGCAATCTCCCAATCCTTCAATGCCGAGAGATTTGATAGGAGATCTCCTATCCCCGATCGTATTGTCTCAATTGGCGCTTGTTGAACAATATCAAGATTAACAACTATTCCAATAGGAGATAGCGTTCCAATTCTTATCTTCATTCCATTATCTTGGGAAAGAACTGCTACTGGGGAATAAATTCCATCGTGGGACAAAGCAGTTGGTAAAGAAATGAAATTTAAACCTGCTTTAAGTCCAATATATTTTGTTGCATCGATAACTCTTCCTCCACCAAAACCAATTAAAAGAGAATCATTAGATAAGTTCTTTATATTTTTAATTATGATCTCTATTTCATCCAAAGTAAGGGTATTAATAAAGAATTTTTCTTTTATCTTGAAATTAAGATATTCTTTATATTTTTGATACAATTGTTTTGAAGAAATTAAAATTTTATTTTGGTATGTCAACTTATGCTGATCCAAAATTTCATCTAAATTGATTTTTCCTTCGTCTGTAATTTCAAGTAAAATTGAAAGAGGAATTGTCATAGGGCTATTATTCATGTTATTTCCCCCCTTGTGAAAATCGGATTAAATGCATATAGGAAGCCGAGATTTACAGTGAGGGAAGAATCTGACTTTTCTGTTTTCACTTCAAAATTTCTTTCTTTCAAAAAATTTTCCAAATCTTCATGATTATACTCTGTTACACCATCGTGATATTCCATTGCAATTCTCCTTATTTTAGAACAAATTTTATAGGGCGTATTTAGTAAAATGTCGTATTCTCCTCCCTCGCAATCCAATTTTAAAATATCGCATTTTTCTATTTTATTTCGTTCAAAAAAACTTTCAAGTGTAATACAATTAACTTCTATTAAATCTTTAATTTGTTCATTATTGAGAAATTTATTATCAAAAAAACTATGCCTTGCTAATGAGACTGCGCTTCTAATTAGCTTCTTGGACGCATTAGAATTTGAAACAGCTAAATTAAAAGGATGAATTTTATTTTCAAGATCATTTATTCTTATATTTTCTAATAAAAGTTGATAGTTATCTGATTCTGGTTCGAATGCGTAAACAGTAACATTTTCAGCATGATTTGCAGCAAAAATAGAAAAAATACCGATGTGCGCACCTATATCTATTACAGTTGCGTTATCGCTAATATCTCCTTCTTCGATTTGGTAAACATTTTTAAGCCAGATTTCTTGAACTATTCCTGAATCTGTACTTGGTGCTTTTGTGCGTATTTTATATCTTATGCCATTCCGAAGAACAACCTCAATTATATTTTTGTTATCCCCAAGATAATTTAAAATGACATCAAGCCAATTTTTATAGCGCTTCATTATTCTAATTCCTGCTAAGAAAGACGTAAAATAATTTTTCATGCTTTTCCACCTCTAAGTTTAATGCGATTTGCTACTGTCTGTGCATTTTTTAAATCTGTAAAATCATCTATTTCTATCCAGGGCAAACCATCTGTACTCACTCCATAAATATCCAAATCATTAACAATTTCAGTAAATGCTTTTTCGTACCATTCACTAGTTTTTCCTTCTCTAATCAACTCATCAATTTTATCGAATAATACTTTAGCACAACTTTTTGAAAATTTGGATATTCCTATGTACTCTCCTGTTGCTTTTTTAGGCTCAATATCTTTACTTATTTCTACTAATTTATTATCGTTTAGAACGATTTTCATCTCTTCCTCACCTAAATCTTTATAATCATCAACTATAATAGCATTTTCAAAATCTGATTTGATTATTTTCTCTAAAATTTGTTCATGAAATAAAACATCTGAATTGAGCAGTATAAATCCTTCTTTTACTCTATTTTTCATCAACCACAGCGAATAGATGTTATTTGTATCTTTATATCTTGGATTTTCTATGATTTTGCACGAATGGGCAAAATTTTCTATTAATTTACTACAATGCCCCGTAACGATATATACATCCTTCAAATCCATATTTTTTCGTAAGGATTCTAATTGATAATGTAGTAAAGATTTACCGCCTGCCTCTAACAATGCTTTCGGTTTATATTCTGTCAAAGGAAGTAATCTTCTTCCAATCCCTGCCGCCAATATTACCGCTTTCATACTTCTATCTCCTATTCAACTTTTCTAAGACTTTATCTGGTATACTAATCTTGCCTTTAATTAAGTTTCTAACTATATAAATATCGGTCTCATCAAATGTCTTCATTAAATATAGCAACCACACATATATTAACCCCGAAAGAATTATTAAAACTGCCAAATTTAAGTCATAAAAATACTTAACGAAAAATCCCATACCCACACCCGCGATAAACATCTTTGATATATTCTTTAATGCAAATGAACCACTAAATCTGTATTCAGTCTTTGAAAAGATTATAAACGAAGGAAACAAAAGGATAAATTCTGTTAGGCACGTCGCGATCGCGGCACCAACATAACTGAACTGAGGTATCAGCAATAAGTTTAATAATACATTTGTAACTGCACCAAGCATCGTTATCCCAGTAAAAATAATCTGTTTATTGATAGATTCAAACAATCGAGGCGTAAAATTCGCAAATATAATTACATCTGACCATATAAGAATCTGTAATGCAATCACAGCGGGAAGATATTCACTGCCATAAATCAGAAGAATGAATCGCTCTGATAGAATAGTAGTGCCTACCGCAATTGGAAAAGCGATTATAATAGAATACTTAAATAATTTTTCACAAGTAAATTTTAAAGATTCCTTTGATGTCTTATAAAATTTGGACATAATCGGAAAAATAGATGTGTGAAGTATAGTCCGCATGAATAATAACATAAGAACCAATCTATAAGCAGCATTATACCATCCAATAACTTCATTTGCATTGAGTACCATTAGGGAGAGCATAACCGTATCAATATAATAATAAACCGTAACAAATAACCAGCTCAATCCAAAAGGCAAAGCCTCTTTAATCGTAGGCTTCCAAAAATTTAAATCTACTTCTATCTTCGGCTTTGCAAACTTCTGTACAGAAATAGCAAAACTATAACCAAAAACAATTGCACTAACCAAAAAATACAATGAAGCAAAACCAACAACGCTAAATCCTTGAGAAATCGCAAATAAAGCACCAGAAAGCATTAAGACACTATTTAAAATCTGTCCACCTGATTGATACTCCATCTTCTCATAAGCTTGAAATACCGAATAAAACATTTGTGTAAAAGCAGTAAAAATAACCGATAAAGCAATCAGATAAACAACGTTAATCGTTTGTTCTGGATAGCCCAGAAGGTTAATGAAAAGAGCAATTAATCCAAAAGTAATTATAACTAAAATAACCTTCATTACCGCGATGTTTCCAAGATATTTTTGTGTTAATGATTTATCTCTCGCTACCTCTCTAACAGTCAATCGTTGCAAACCTAAATCTGAGAAAACGCCAAAAATGCCAGTAAACGCAAGTGCAAAGGATAAAATACCAAAGCCTTCCGCACCTAAGTAGCGGGCAGTGTACATGATGAAGAAGAACCCGAGGATATAACTTGCTACTTGCGAAGCAAGGAGCACACCGGTATTTTTTGCAATGGTTTGGACGGTGTTCATAGAATCTCACCTTTTAATATTTTCACCATCCTTTCTACTGCACATCCATCACCAAAAGGATTCTCCCAATTTCTTTTCCCATTCAGCATAACCTTAACACCTTTCAAAATTTTTTCTTGATTCACTCCAACTAAAACATTACTTCCAACTTCTAAAGTCTCTGGTCTTTCGGTGTTATCTCTTAAAGTCACACAAGGAACTTTTAGAATGCAAGTTTCCTCTTGCACACCACCGGAATCGGTTAGCACAAGCTTGGCACTCGCTTCTAACTGCAAAAACTCCAGGAATCCAAGAGGCTCTATTAATCTTGTTCCTTTCAGGACCTCTAATCCAAAATCCTTCAGCTTTTTCACCGCCCTTGGATGAATAGGATAGATTATAGGAAAGTTGAACTCATTGTAAACCAATTTCAATCCATCTAAAATACCCTTTAACCTATTCTTAACGTCAACGTTCTCTTGTCTGTGAGCAGTTATGAGGAAATAATCCTCAGGGGTTAAATTTAGCTTGTTTAAGATGTCCACCTTTCTTCTTGCAATTTCTAAATTCTGATAGACAGCATCTACAATCGTATTGCCAGTAACGAAGATTTTATCTTCTTCTATTCCTTCCTTTAGCAAATTACTCTTCGCTGTTTCTGTTGGTGTGAACAAATAATCTGAAACGTGGTCTGCTATGACTCTGTTTGTCTCCTCTGGCATGGTTCTATCATAACTCCTCAAACCTGCTTCAATATGGCCAACTTTTATTCCGAGTTTCACCACTGCGAGAGCACCTGCCAGAACGGTGTTCGTATCACCTTCAACCAGCACTACATCTGGCTTTTCCTCTTTTAGAATTTTTTCTATGCCTACGAGCATCTTTCCCGTTTCTTCGGCATGCGAGCCTGAGCCAACATCTAAGTTGTATTTCGGTTTTGGGAGTTCTAAATCTTCAAAAAAGATTTTGTCTAAGTTGTATGAATAATGCTGACCTGTATGCAGGATGAAGTAATCCAAGCCTTGATTCTCACATTCCCTTATAACGGGAGACATTTTTATTATTTCTGGGCGTGTTCCCAATATTATTGAAATCTTCATGCTTCTTTTTCTAATCAACTATGTAGCATTTAAAGATAACAGTTCCTCCTTCACGGAGCTATTTACTCTTTAACATCCACCCATAAATGAAGGGTGCGATATGCATCTTTTACATCGTCCTTATATAATAAGAATTCTAACTTCTGATCTTCCCCTGCTCTTGTCGCTTTGAATGTAAACGAATACTCCCACGTCTCATTATGCATTAGCTCAGTGCTCTTTTCATCTATAACTTCTCCATTAAGCCTCACTTCTAATTGGTATGATGAATTGGTGTATTCGTGATTTACAACACCTATGCTTACTTCCCCTTCTTCTCCTACTTTCAAACTTATGGGATAATCTTCTGCTTTGCCTCCTGGACCGAGAACATAAAATTCAGTGAACTTCTCACCTTCTTTTGGCGTTATTATCACGTAAGCGGTCATGAAGATTGCGATGATGATTGAAATAATGGGGATAACAGATAGTATCCTATCTATTTTCGTATCAGTAGTTTTGAATGATTTCTTTATACCCTCAAACAACTTTCCAAAACCAACAACAAATCTACCTTCTTCTGGAATCCTGCTTCTTCTTACATACGCACATATAGCAAGTGAAACCGTGAATATTGACAGAACGATAAGAATAGGCGATAATCGTATTCCAAACGGCGTGTAGTTCAATGCCAAGCCGAGCAATGGCACCACAGCAATGTTCAGCCCAAAGCTGAGTGCAATGCGCTCGATACTGTCCAGATCATCGTTTCGGGGGAACAATGCCGCGATCAACGCATAGCCCGGTAAAAAGAGCACCAATGGCAGGCCAAGGACTACTCGTATCGGCGTCTCGTTCAACGGCGGGACGAGCACAAAGGGGATGCAACACAGTGTGACGAAAATCACCAGTACGAGATCCGTTGGAACATGCTTACGCACCTGCGGGCTCATCATTCCCCCTCTTTTAAATACGCGATTGGTTCTGTTAAATTAAACCTTTAGCCAAACTATAGTATAGTCCGATATAGTCCCTTTAAACCGGCCAATTTTAAGCTCCGCAGATTGGAGCCTGATAGCGTAACAATTTGGCTATTTAGCATCTTCACATTGACATGGTCCCCTTTACCTCTCCTTTCAATGCCACCCGCTTTTACAAAAGCTTTTATTGCATCTTTCCCTTTTATCCCTCTGAGCCGACTCAATGCAGATCTCCTCCTGTCCTATTTGTCTCTTATTTGCTATCACATCAGCCCGTCTCTTGTTCGGTACTGTATAATATTATCCCTACCATAAATATCCTTGTGCCTTCATAATCCCCCATAATAAAATCCTTTCTCTTCAGCCTCTTGGTCATTGACTATTCCTCTTACATCTATTAGCACTAGCTTGTCGTTCATCATCCTTGTTAAATCATCCAAGTTCATCTGCTTGAACTCGTCATGAGCCACTGCCATGACAACACAATCCACGGTCTTGCCCAGGTTATCCAGCGCTGTCACACCAAACCGTTCAATCTCCTCCTTGCTCAATAGCGGATCGTAGCCATACACCTTCACACCGAACTCCTGTAACTCTTTCACCATCTCTTTCACGGGACTTTCTCGGGTATCCGGCACGTTCTCCTTGTACGTCAGGCCCATAATCAGCACCTTCGAGCCCTTGATTACTTTGCCGACCTCGTTCAAACCTTTGATCGCCATCTCCGCGACGTGCTTCGGCATGTAATCGTTGATCGCTCTGCCTGCCAGAATGACCTGGGGATGGTAGCCTAGCTCTTTCGCTTTGTAGACGAGATAATAAGGATCCACGGGAATGCAGTGCCCGCCAACCAATCCCGGCCGATACGGATGAAAATTCCATTTCGTGCCCGCTGCTTCCAGTACCGATTTGGTATCCAGACCCAGCTTCTGGAAAATTATTGCCAGCTCATTCATCAGCGCGATATTCAAATCACGCTGGATGTTTTCGATCACCTTTGCCGCTTCCGCTGTCCGTATATCTTTCGCATTGTAAACGGTCGTTATCAAACCATATAGCTCAGTTAATCTTTCCGTTGTTTCTCCATTCATGCCGGCAACGATCTTCGTTATCTTATCCAGATCATGCGCGGCATCACCTGGATTGATGCGTTCTGGTGAATAGCCTACTTTAAAATTACGTCCACATGTGAAGCCTGATTCGTTTTCTAAGATAGGAACAACGACTTCTTCGGTCACACCAGGATAAACGGTCGATTCCAAGACGACCGTTGCTCCTTTCTTCAGATTCTTTCCAACGATTTCAGCTGCTGATTTCACGTATGATAAGTCCGGCTCTTTCGATTTCGTTACGGGCGTGGGCACGCAGATTAGGACGAAGTCCGCTTGCTTTAGCTTGGCAGGATCGGAGGTAAATGCCAGGTTCGTTTGATTATTCGCATCGCTCAACGAGCGTATCTTCTCCTGGTTGATGTCAAATCCAATCACTTTCAGATGCTTTGCGAACGCTTCGGCCAGCGGCAGGCCAACATACCCGACACCAACGACGCAGACCGTTTTTTGCTTGACCTTTCCACCCTGCAGCTCGCTTGATTCATTCGTCATGGTAGCTTGCCTGTTCACCTATTTCTTCGGTGCAGTTAAAAGACTTTTCCCCCTGCTTCGTGGTGATCGCCCTCTTCTTCGTCCACCCCGGCCTTCGGGCTGTGCCAACGAAGGAGACGCCGCGAAAGATGTAATCGAAGAAAGATTATTCGAAGAACAGGGCTAGTTCGCGCGCAGCCAACCCCCACCTTAAACGCCCTCGCAATTTCCTTCTTCTTGTAGTAATGAGACCCCACCTGGTTCGCGACGCGCTGAACGCAGCGCTCCGGAAGCTTACCTTCCCCTGGCTCACGCCGCACCCGACTTCTTCTAGCAAGGAGACCGGGTACTTCCAGAAAACCATCAAGGACAGCGACCTCTACGAGATGTACAAGCGCAACCAGCTCGCGCACAATATCGTTTATGCGGTCGCTCACGACGCACTTGCCGGCGAGTTCACCGTCTACGACAGCACGGGCGAGCCGTTCGCAGCGCTCAACGAGCAGGTTCAGAATCTCTATGCACAGCTGATCTTCCAGCCGCTGCTGAAATGCCTCATCTTCGCGCGGCTCTACGGCTCGGCGGGGATCCTGGTCGGCTACCGCGATCCGCGCAGTTTTGAGCAGCCGGCGAACCCCAGAAATAAGATCGAGTACCTCTTCGCAATCCCCCACAACTGGGTCGCCGCGAAAGTCGCAGCGACGGATGACGCGGGCAACGTCACGATCCCCGCGCAGCTCGCGTACTACGAGCTCTCGACACCGAACATCAAGATCCACGCATCACGGATTATTCACCTGCAGCCGCTATCGATCGAGGAGGATTTCGACGGCGAATCGTGCCTGATCCCGCTCTTCGACGCGCTAACGATCCTCAAGAATTTGGACTGGGCAACCGGTCAGACGATGTTCCGCCACGGCGCCGGCCTAACCACCGTGGTCGCCGGCGAGAACGCCAACCAGGAGCAGATCGATGCGATCGACGCGGTCGTGACCGAGATCAACAGCAAGACCGTGATCACGCTACCGCCCGGGTGCACGGTCGAGACGCACCGGCCCGGCGCGCTCGATCCCGAGAAGTTCTACAACGTCATCTGCAACCAGATCGCCGGCGGTGCGAACATACCCGTCTCCATCCTGCTCGGCGCGCAGAAGGGCGCAGTTGAAGCGGCCTCGAAGGATCGCAAGGATTACGCAGATATGCTCCTGACGATCCAGAAAACGGTGCTCGCGCCCGCGCTTACCGCGATCGTGAAGAGGTTCCAGGCGAGCGGGCAGCTGCCACAGGAGGAGTTTCTTCTGAACTGGTCTTCGCCCGCGATCTTCCTGCTCGATGTCGCCCGCGGGCGGCTGTACGATGCACGCGCGGAGACGGAACGGGCGAAGGCCGAACGCGAACGCGCGCAGGCAGCGCTTATCCGCGCGCAAGCGCGCGCGCTGAATGCGGGTGAAGAAGAAGGCGAAGAAGAAGGCGAAGAGGAGGCGAGCCCGACTGAATAGAATGACACCCACCGGCATCATCTTCACTGATCTTGAAGTCCTGGGGGTCGCTTCGGCAGCAGCTGCAGCGGCGATGCTCTATGTGCTCCGCTTCTTCTCGTTTAAGGTGCGCTTGCAGTGGAACCATCTGTGGCGACTCGTGCGCTGGGCGTTCCAGACGTTCATCTTACGCAAGAATATCGCGCGCCAGCGGTATCACATCGCAGCGCTTGAGAACGCGGATCCGCACGCGGTCTTCCGCGAGCTCGTGCTGCTCGGCTACCAGCCCAATTACTTCGCGTACTGCGATCACGGCGAGCGCTACAACCTGCGGCGGCTGCGGTTCTCCAACGGCAAGCTCTGGCAGGATCACGTGCGCGTGTTCCCGGACGAAGTCCGCGGGCATTCGGAGATCAGCTACGAAGAAGATGCCGCGCTGCACGCGCGGGCCACCACGGTTGAGGCGCTGCCGGTCGAGACGCAACAGGCACTGCAGTGGGCGGTCCAGAACGTTCGCCGCAACGCTGCAAAGGGATCATGACGGAATCCATTCAAGATTGGCAGGAGCCCTACGAACCGCAAAACTGCACGAACGAGCAGCTCAGAGACGATTGGCGGCTATTCGTTGCGGCTGTTGCGAACCGCGACGGGGGCAAGTCCGGGCCCGAGCACGCACATATATATCAGTTAGCAACTGCGTGCGCACAGGAGATCGCGGACCGCGTGCGTGCCGGCACGATGCAGTTCACCATTGCAACGCAAAAGAGCGATGCGTACCAGAAGCTCTGGCGCGCGGTGGCAGCTTGGCTCGCAGCGTGGCAGATCGCCGTGCTTTCTGAAGAAGAAGGCGAAGACGAAGGCGAAGGCGAGGAAACCGGGGACGACCTCCAACCACCCGCCGCAGATGCACTCCGTGAAGAAGCAGCGGAGCTCGCGCCGGTCAACCCTTCGGGCGTGGAGCTCGGTGAAGAGATCACACGTGAACAAGTCTTAGACTACTTCAAATCATTCTATCGCACCAAGCCCTACATCTCGCTCGTTGGCGGGCTTTGCACGCAGGGCAAGACGAAGGGCGATATCGATATCTTCATCCGGAGCGTGCACCGCGATCTCGCCACGGAGTTCCGGATCATCCGCATGTTCCCCCAGGAGCTCTGGCAGCGGTTCCAGTTCCATTATCCCGCTGATCTCGAATCGCATCCTGGCATCTTCACGAATTACATGGACATTTACGACGAGCTGATCGAACGCATCGAAAACCCCAAGCTCGTGCTCATGAGCTCTACTAATTCCAAAACCAAAAAGCTCGAGCTCTTCACGTTCCAACCCCTGCTCAAACCCGCCCACGGGCACTTCAAGGGCGAGGAATATTCGATCGAGAAGCTGATCGAGGTCGTGAACACGCGACCCGGCTGGTACAAGGCGGGCATCTACGTGCAGCGTAAATTCGATGGATGTCACGTGCGCTGCGATTGTGCCCACGACAACGATTGCAATTCCATAATCTTCTCAGAAGAAGGGAACGATATCTCCGCGAAACTGCCAACGCTCGTGAAGGAGCTGCAGACTGCGACCGCGGACCACGATATCATTGTTACCGGCGAGATCGAGTTCTGGGAAGATGACGAGCATCGATCGCGGCAGCAAACGACCGCGATCATCCATACCAAAGTGGTCCATCCAGACGAAGAGAAGGTGGTCCTGAACGTCTTCGATTGCCTCTATTACGACAAGGACCTCCACAACGAGCCGTACACCAAGCGCCTGGAGTGCCTAAAGCTGGTCAGAGAAACCCCACACATCAAGAAAGCGGACTACAGGCTCGTGCACTCGGCAACTGAACTCAAAGAGGCGGTCGAGTATTACGCCGCTCGTCCCGGGAGCGAGGGCGCGTACCTCAAACGCGCAGACTTCCCCTACGAGCTCGATGGAAAGACGCAGCTCAACATCAAATACAAGAACACCTTCAGCATTGATGCGAAGGTCGTTGCGGTTCAGCAGGTGAAGAAAGCGGAGTCGTGGAACTACCTTTGCGTTATCGGCAACGAGAATTGCGGTGAGGGCGTGCCCATCGGGCGCACCTACAACACAGCGATAAAGGCCGAGAAGGGCGATATCATCAAGGTCGAGTTCGTTAACCTATCCCGATACACCGATCCGGATTCCGGCATGATCTGGTTCAACTGGTGGAGCCCGCACGTCATCGCGTTGCGGTCCGATAAGAAAGTACCCGATACGGTCAATACGGCGAACAAGCTCGTGGAGGCGTCCAGCGGCACGGTGAAGGAGAAAGAATGGCCGCGGCGGTACGCGAACCTCGACGGCGCTGATCCCTGCTTAACGTACCCGGATGAGTCAAAGCACTGGAAAGGCATGGTGCATTGTCACGGCCGCGGGCGCTCGGTGCATCTCGATTTCCGCACGCAGATCGACGATCAGTACGCCACCGGCTGGACGCTTTACATCCCCCGGGGTCTTTCGAAGACGCCTGAAACCTTCGCGGAGTTCAAAGAGCTCGTGGATGCGGAGATCCTGCCGCTGGTGAAGGCAACGCTCAGCAATCCCCAGAAGAAGTTCAACTGCGGTAAGAAAGCGCCCGAGCCGATCGAGTGGCTCTCATATTCTGGCATGGTCGAGCCCGGGCATATCGGCGCGACGAAGAACGAAGCAGGGTTCTTCTACATCATCGATACGTTCGAGGTGCAGTTTGGCGCGCAGAAATCGTACTTCCACGAATATTTCTGCGATGGCAAGCTCTTCAACGGCCGCGTCGTCTTCCGGCTCCTGGAGAACAAAGCGGAATGGAAGAAGACGGACGAAGGGCTGATGACCTGGATGATGTTCATCGCTACAGAGTCACCGACGCCGTATGTGATCTCCGAGCGTGCAGTCGAGAAGGCATGGGTTCCGCCAGAGAGTGTATCCTGCCTGCCTCGTAAGGTACGCAGCAAAGTGCCGCAGGCGTACCAATACTGGCACGCGCAGGAGCCCACGAAGCGGCGTGAAATCCGGGATGAGCTGGTGAAGCAGCTGGAAAAAAGAGGGGCGACCAAGATCATAGATGCAATCTTAGCTATCCTAGACAAGCGGTTCGATGACACAGCAGTACCAGCGGAGTTCAAGCTGCTGAAGCAGACCTGGAAAGGCCAGCAGGTGATCCGTGAGGGGGCTTCCCGTACTATATTCTACCTCATTCTCAAAGGGCCTGACAGACAAAACAATCACATCGGATTTGCGCTGAACGCAGACCCGATCCATAACAAACGCGTCGCAGGCCTCCAGCACAAAGATGATAACATCATGGATGCTCTCTGGAAGACCGTAGGGGAAGTGCCCCCGCGTTCATTACTGAACACAACGAAGAATACGCCCTCCACGATCTCACTGCTCGATCAGGGCAGAGTCACGTTCGATCAGAGCTCATCCACTGAGTGGGTATTTCGGTTCAAGGGCGCAAAACTCACGGGTATCTGGATCTTAGCGAAGCAG
>Ga0265594_1000908_pt1 | contig 23913 bp, 18 predicted proteins | sample saktaG_11_FD_190147 | JGI IMG/M metagenome (GOLD analysis project Ga0265594, IMG submission 190147) | Saline water microbial communities from Sakinaw Lake, British Columbia, Canada - sak_2011_5_24_80m | ecosystem: Environmental > Aquatic > Non-marine Saline and Alkaline > Saline ... | reverse complement strand
GATTCGGCGGCAAAATGCACCAAATAATCAAGCTTTCCCAACATATTGTGAGTCATATCCGAAACCGGCGCGCAAAGATCGTGCCAGATAAATTTCACTCTTTTGGGATCAAACGATTCGCTTTCAGTAATACGGTTTAAATTCCCCGCATAATTGAGCGAATCCAGCACCAATACATCCCAATCGGTATTTCTCAAAATATGCTCCACGAAATGATGCCCCACAAACCCTGCTCCTCCGGTAACTAAAATTATTTTTTGCATTTTTCCATTAATGAATTATCTTTCTTATTACCACGACACAATAGTAAAAACAAGCAAAACAACTTCTTCGGTTCTCAAAAAGCGATTTTATTGATTCCCTCTTGAAGCGAAACTTTCGCTTCCCAACCAAGCCGCGCTTTGACCTTGGAAACATCGGCCAAAGTGTCTTGCACGTAATTTTTCAAGGGATTTTCTTGGTAAATCGGCTTAATATCGGTTTTGAGGATTGAATTTAAAATCTCAACCAACTCGTTTAAGCTGTAATGACGGCTGGTGCCCAAATTAAAAACATCGCAATCAATATCGGAATTCATCCCCATTATAAACCCCCGGACAATATCGCCAACGTAAGTGAAATCACGCGTTTGCGAACCATCGCCGTAAATTAACGGCCGCTCCCCCTTTCTCATCGCCCACAAAAATTGCGACACCAGGTTGGCAAAATTATTTTTCGCCGCCTCGCGAGGACCGTAGACCGAGAAAAATCTAAATCCAACTGACTCTACTCCATAAAAATCGTCGTATAATTTCGCCATTCGCTCCATCGCATAACGTGCCTCGGTATAGAAATCTTTTACCAACACTGGCATATCTTCGGTAAACGGCGGGTTGTTGCCATTATAAACCGACGATGACGATGCCCAAACAATTTTACAATTTTCCCTTTTGGCCAGTTCCAAGATCGTGATGAACTCGTTAATCGCTTCACCGATCAGCAAGCGGTTATCGCGATACAGCATCGTTGTTGAAGGAATTCCCAAATGAAAAATCCCGTCCAAATCTTTGGCTTCTCCAATTTCCAAAACCTCAGCCGCCGACGCTTGAACAAACGTTGTCCTATTTTTAAAATCGGCAATATTATCCAAACTGCCGGTGGAAAGATTATCAACAACAACAATTTCATTGCCATTTTTAATCAATTCCTCAACCAAATTGGAGCCGATAAATCCGGCGCCGCCGGTTACTAGATATTTCATAGTTTTAGTCAGATATAATCAAATTTTTTTTGTCTTTCAAGTATTTCAATCACTTTTTTTACTTTCTGAGAATCATCTTTATTGCACACAAGAATAATATCATCCGTGACCACAATCACCAGATTTTTAATCCCAACACCCGCTACCAGTTTATCAAAAGATCCATAAACCATCACATTCTCGCAATCAATATCAATATAATTTCCTTTGGCATAGCTTTTGCTTGGCGACGAAAGAACATTTTTCAATACCGCCCAGCTTCCCACATCACTCCATCCCATATCAGTGGTTATCAGCGCCACTTTGTCATAATTTTCTATAATACTGTATTCAAGACTGGCTTTGTCCATCCGAGAGTATTCTTCTTCTATCTCATCGGTTTTATTTTTCTTTGGAATCAGCTTTTTTATCTTTAAATAGCGCTGATAATTATCAGGAACGAACCGAGCCGCAAGCTTTTCCAGTAATTCGGGCATTATAATATATATTCCAGTATTCCAAAAATAATCGGCATTTTTTACATATGCGGTGGTTCTTTTTAGATTTGGTTTTTCTTTAAAAAAATCAACGTTAAAAATTGGGACACCGACAATTTTAGCAATAACTTTGCCTTGCTTTATATATCCCAAACCGGTATCGGGAAAACTCGGTTTTTCGCCCAGTTGGATTATATAATCAGGATTTTGTTTAATGAAGTCTTCGGCAGCGCGAACCGCTTTGAAAAAAGCTTCATTATTTTTAATCACATGGTCGGCCGGAGCTATAAGGATCGGTTCTTTATCACCGATTTGGCCGGACACAGCCATAAAAAACAAAATTGAAGCGAGCCGCTCGCGATTAAGCGGTTCGGCAATAATGTTTTTGCTCGGTATTTTTCTTGCTTCTTTTGTGGCCTCATCGCGATATTCTTTGTTCGTGGCAATGTATATGTTGTCAAGCGCAACAATTGCGGATATCCGGGCAATACTTTCTTGAAGCATCGTCTTTTCGCTAACCAATTTTTGGAATTGCTTGGGTTTTTGCTTGCGGCTAAGCGGCCAAAGCCTTGTTCCCTGCCCCCCTGCCAAAATCAATACCTTCATATGATTTTCAGTTTTTTACGCCTAATTCTTGCCTCCAATAATTAAGGGTATCCAAAACCGTTTTTTCAAAATTAATTTGAGGCTTCCATTGAGTTTTTTCCTGAAACTTTGAACAATCGCACCATAAAATCGGTACATCGCTTGGGCGCATTAATTTTTCATCTTGCTCCACTTTTATTTTTACCGACGAAAAAGATAATAATTTATCCAGCATATCGCTTATTTTATGAGTCTGTCCGCTCCCGATATTATAAGGTTCGCCATAATCGCATTTTTCAGTCGCAAGCCATAGCGCTCGCACCGTGTCCCTGACATCGGTGAAGTCGCGGGATGATTCTAAATTACCAACCCTAATCACCGGATCCTTTGTCCCTTTTTCAATAGCGGCAATTTGGTATGCGAAAGAAGACATCACAAAAAGCTTGCCGCGTCTCGGTCCTTCGGTGTTAAAGCATCGGGTTATGACAGCTTTTGTCCCATAACTTCTATAATACTGTTGCGCCAACATATCCTGCGCAATCTTGGAAACGGCATAAGGAGAAAGGGGTCTTAATGGATTTGTTTCTTTTATCGGAACTTCGTTTTCCATAACCAAGCCGTATTCCTCTGAGCTTCCGGCAATTTGAATAACAGGATTTATACCGATTTCGCGGCAAATTTCAAATATATTTAATTCAGAAATTATATTGTTCATTATCGTATCCTCGGGTGAATCCCAAGATGTCGGCACAAAACTTTGCGCCGCGAGATGGAAAATTTTATCCGGTTTTGCATTTTCTATAACCCGCGCTGCCGAAACCCTATTTTTAAGATCGCACTCCATCAGCTTAATTTTATCCCCCAAATGATTTATTCTTGACAATTCATCTCCTAAATGATGCGACATAATTGTGCCATAAACATCAATATCTTTCATATCTAAACACAATTCTGCCAAATGAGAACCCATAAATCCGCTTATTCCGGTTATTAAGATTCTTTTCATAATGTAATTTAAATTATTATTCTCTTTAGCCCTGATGGCGTTAATTTGCAAGCATTGAGTTGATTTTTGCGCGGGTGGACGGGCCAACGTAGCCGGTGGCGTTTTGCAATCCTAACGGCCACAAAATTTCGGAAGCGTATTTTTCTTGAAAGCGAATTACCGCCATCTGCGTGGGCGCGTCAAAATTTCCGCTCACAACACCGCCCGGATAAATCAGACTTCCTTGGGATTTCAAAAATTCCTGCAAACAAACCGTCTGCGAATAATTCCGCGCGCCCAAATACAGATCGGCCGCAATGGCTTTACAGGCGCTCGTGTTCGCCGCCATAGTTTTGCGCACGGCCAAAATGGCCTGAACACGGGCAATTTCTTTTTTCAATGCTTCAATTTGCGCAAGCATCGCGGCAATCTTGGAATCTTCCCCGTCATTGTCTATGATCACTGCCTGATTGGAATCTGCCACGGTTTTTGACAGAATGGAAATTTTAAAGGAGTAAGGCAGGACGCTTTGGTTGCCGTCATCAAAACCGAATGTTTTGCCCGCGGCAAACGGCATTAGAGTGAGCGATAAATATTTCCGCCCGAAATCTTCCAACCGCAAAATCGCATTGCCATCAGCGGCAGTTTCCAAATCGCCAACGTCGCACTTGCCGGCAGAATCGCAAGCCAAATACGGCACAATGAATTTGTTTTGGGCGTCGCCCGAAAAATCCAATCGCAAATCACCGGCGCCGCCAACAATTTTTTGCCAATTGCCCGCGAAATAGGACGCGTTATACATCACCGACAAAGACACTTGATCAGACGCAGGCAAATAATTTATTTTGGGAGAGATGGTAAAGCCTTTCAAATCGGCATATTTATAACAATATTTTTCTCCCAAACGACAATCGTTGACCGCCAACGCAACCAGCCAATCGCGAAAAATTTGATCAAATGTAACATCAAAACCGTTTTTGCGCAAAGCATATTCAATGGACGCAATACCGGTGTTGTCGGTTTTCATGGAATCAACCAAAATGTTAATGCCATAATGATCAACAATATATTGCATCAACAAATGTACCGCGCCGTAATTAGCCGGCACATTTTGCCATTCGGTTAAGCTTTTTCCCGTGTCCGCCGCAAAAGACCTTATCCGCTGGTCAAAATTACTGCCCGCAAACGGAACATCATAACCCAAAATCGTGGATGAATAATCCGCGCGCGCCTCATTGAGCCAAACATCATCGGCAACATGGCGCAAACGATCTTTTTGATTGAAGGTGATCAAGTGAACATATTCGTGCGCCAAATAAGCTTTGGCCAGAGGCGAATCAACAAACAAGACGTTGAAATAAATCATCTCTCTTTCGTTGGATGTTGGCGCTTGATATTTTGAATAACCGTCGCCGGTGTTGATATAACCGCCGGCATCTTTTGCCATTTGATGAAGCAAAATCGTGAGCTTGCCGTCGCGGGAAAAATTCAAATTCGTGCTTTCGCCGAAAAGATCAACCAGCTTGGGCCGGATATAGCGCGAAAATTCCGCGTCAAGATTGCCAAACGCAATGTTATATTTCGCTCGCGCCGAAGAATCAAGCGCGTTCCACCACCCGTCATCGGCATAAAAATAAACCTTCTCGCCCGCCCAAACCAAAGTCGCCGGTGCCTGGGCGCGCCCGGCGCTGTCAAAATGCTTGTCAATATTAAAAACCGCCCGATCGCCATAACTATCGGCGCACGCCAAAAACGGCAAAAACAAAGCCGCCACCATGCAAGCCAGCCCAATCCGAAACGCTCCTTCGGTTTTATCCACAAATATTTTCATCACTTTAAACGATTAGCAAGTATGAATTAAATATAGCCCAAAACCGCGAAAAAACCAAATCCGCGCGCGCGGGCACCGCCCCAAGCAGATTCCCAATTTGCATAATCCAAGCTTGCACAGGTCGCACCCATGCAAATCCGCTTCTTGTCTTGCCATGACCGAGAAACTGAAATCATCTTATCACCGGCTTGGGATCGCTCACCCCGCCTTCCTCGCAACTATAAATCACGACATCCCCCAACCCCGACCAAAGCCAATATCTCCCTGCCGGCAAAGTTGACGCACCATAATACCCTTCACTGAAATTAATTTCCATAGAAACATTACTGACTATATTTTTTTGAGTATCCCACATTGGTTTTTTTCCAATGACCCAACATAGATCCCTGCTGTATATTTTTTAAGATCCAAAATACCGCCATGATGAAAATACCTCGCGATAAAATATAAATCGCTTCCGTTCGTTGAAAACTCAGCAGTTTCTCCGCCGGTATACGGCGAACCAAGCTCAACTTGACTCTTTGGCTCGCAAGGCAGAGTGTCCAACCCCATTGGTGCTGGTGGCGCGGTTACTATTTCTTTCAATTGATTGAGTGCCATTAGCGCCACAATTACCGCACCGACCGCTACCGCCGCAACCACCAACCCAACGACGATCAAAATTCTTTTTAATTTTTTGTTCATATTGTTTTATTGCTTTTTGAACCTCTCTCCTCGCACATCTCCTTACACATCATAATTGTTGCGCACATCATCGCATCTCTTTTCCCCCGCAATTATTAATTACCGTAAATGAAAACAAACACCCCGTTCGCAGCCACAAAATAATCTGTCTTGCCAATCTTGACAATATGGCTCTTTTGATCGTTGAATATAACGGGACTATAATTGCCATAGGTAAAACTTGAACAACCGCCACCACCAATTGAAGAACCGTCAATTGACAGATTAATGGGAAACGCCCATCCCCCGCAAGAGGTTCCGACCGCCGCCACACTCCAAGAAAAACGGTTCATAGACCCTTGCGTCATCGCGGAAAATTCGTTGTAGTTAACCGAATTTCCCCGCGCATCTTTGGCGTTGACAGGGCTTGATTCTTTCACCAGTGTCATCTTCAAAGATGCAGGGCTGGAAAAATCATAATATTGAATCGTCTGAGTTGTCGCGCCGCCGATTTTAGCAATCGCGTCTTCAAGAGCAACCCTCAATAGTGTATCATCCAATTCCGCGCCATCGCCCCAGTTCACGATTTTAGCAACGGGATCATCTTTGGACAGATAAGCCGCCAGCCATCCGTCAACGCCCAGATAGAAATGAATATCAATTTGATTATTGATTTTACCGCCGGAATAATTGTTGTTCGCGCTATACCCCTTAACGCCGATCATATAAGTATCACCCGATGGCTCGGCATAATCAAAAAAATTGGATAGAGCATTATTAAAATTGGCTTGGGTAACTCCATCCAGCTTCACATAAGCGGCCAATCCCGCCTGGTCCGCCGGAAACGCGGCCCGCGCCGGCACGGCAAACAACGACCCGCCGACAAGAACCGACAAACCAAAAACAACAGTTGTCGCGCCAACAAAAACATTTTTGCTTGTTTTCATATTTTTTATTTTTTAATTAATTTTGGCAAAACAAAACCGGCAATCAAAAAGCCGGCGATGTTTGGGGCGATGTTTGGATTAGAAATAATCGCACGCAATAAATTTTATTCTTTGATTGTTCTCCTCCCATAAAGAAGATATTCTGTTTTTTCGCGCGAATCGCGCCCAACGATACCATTATATATCACATCCCCTTTCCTCCGCAACCCCACCTTGTAGATAACTTGGCGAGGTGTCACCTAGACAAATTTTGTCTAGGTGACACCTCGCCAAGTTCAAAGCTATTCCAGCGCCAAGCCGGAAAATAAAGATTGCTTGTTTTTAATCCATTCCTCAACGTATTTTTTAACATTTCGCGAACCGGCGGCAACACCATCCTTGCCGCCAAAAATTTTCCATAAAAAATCACGCGCGGTTACCGAAGGAAAATTTTTAACGCCAATGCTATCGGAATAACTTGACCATTTGTAGTTATTGATGAATTCAATCGCCTTTTTAGCATCTTGCGCTCCCCTGTTTTTCCATTCCGGATCAATAATTTCAACCGGATTTGAAAAAAGATATTCAACGAGATGCATAAACTGCCCATCGCCCTCAACCCGCACTGCTTTAAACACGCTTTGAAACAATGCTCCCATCCCCTTCCGTCCATACTTATCATTAAAATAACCGGTGTAGCTGTTGCTTAATTTTTTCATAAACAACGAAACGCCGCCCTCAACCAACGGGCGCACAATCAAATGGTAGTGATTGGGCATTAAAACAAACGCAATTATCTCCACCAACATTTCCCGTTTATATGGTTTGACTATTGGCAAAATTGGCAAGGTGTCACCTAGACAAAAATTGTCTAGGTGACACCTAGAGAATTTTCTTTCGCGACGATCTAAAATTCTCCGATCCATTTTCACCATATTGGCGTCATTGCATTCATACAAAGAAAAAACAAAACGGTAGCGGTCAGATTCATCCATAAATATATCGCGTTTTTCCACCCCGCGATTAAAAAGATGATAAAATTCGCCAATAAAAAATTCTCTTGTGATGTTTGCCATATAATTTTAAATTAGGTTTTGATTAGAATTATAATTTCATTCTCATTTTTAATTCTAACACAAAAATTGGGCGAGGTGTCACCTAGACAAATTTTGTCTAGGTGACACCTCGCCCAATTTAAGCTTGCTTGATTTTAATTAGAAGGCAAAGGCCCTATCCCCGATGAGGGAATAGGGCCTGATGGATGAATCTAAGTGATAAATCCGATTGCCACGCTCCGCCACAAGAAGAGCGATTTGCTAAATACAACTAACCGAGATTACTGCAGGTATACCGCATTGCTGATCCAAGCGGAATCACCGGCCATATAGGTAGAACCCATAACGGTGCTGTCGGTTGCCGCTACATCAGTGTGTGCCCATTTGATACCGTTAATACGGACATCATATGTACCAGCATTCGCCGCTTTGGTACCGGTTACTGCGAATGTAGCCGTAGTACCTTGGCTAACTTTGCAGGTATTTGTTCCTGAAATCGTTCCGGACGGACAAATATAAGTAATATTTGTGATTGCGCCAGTGTCCGTACCGCTCAAACCATAGCGGAGAATAAAGGCGCTCGCCGAAGGAATATACACATCGCCGGTAGTTGCCGCAACCTGAACATTAAAGGTCGCAGTAATCGTAGAGCTGGCAGTAGAGTAAGCCGCCTGCGAAGACGAAGTGCTGATGCTGGCAATTGTAAAGACAGGGCCTTCAGCAAACACGCTCGCCGGATAACCGGTAGTAGCAGTAGTTGCAGTACCCGTTAAGCTAGCACCATTTGTCTTGGTAGTGCTGATTTCATCACCATAAATAGATACCACATATCTCTTCTGGTCATCAGTGCCAACATGGGTTGTGGCATCAGCCGCACCCAAGGTATCGTCAATCTTGATTGAGAAGGTCTTAGTTGTATCCTTGGAAATGGTGTAATTCAAGTCGGTAAAGCTTGCCACATAGCGACCAGCGTAACTCCTGGTGTTACCCGCAGCAGTAGTCGTACTAGCCGCACCCGCGGACGGGCTCGCTGTTCCAATAACCGTGCCGGCATCATCAACCAAGTCAACCGTGGTCGGATTTGTGTACATTTCGCCAACATAACAAGTGCTACCCGCAGTCACTGCCGCAGTCCAAGCATTCGTGGTCGCCGCAGTCGCAGATGCAATTGCGGTCAGGGTTCGGGTCTCAAGATTACCAGCGGAATCTTCACAAGTAATCTTGTCGCCAACCGCAAATTCGGTCGTCAACAAAGTACTGCTACCAGTGACTGCACCAGCAGCACTAATTGTGAATGTACCGGTTGCCGCAGTCAAGGCAGTGCCTTCGCTGTTGGTAATTCCGTAGCCGAAAGCTACATTGTTCATAGAATCAAGCAACAAACCATCTTTGGTGGCTTTTACATCAAAAGTACCCAAGGTGGCACCAATAATTTCGTTGCTGGAATCCGCAATGATATTGCGAGCCTTCGGAGTATTTCCATTCAAACTCACAGTCACAGTCGCATTAGCAGATTGCGATTGGTTAACAGTAAATGTTCTGTAAGTAGTAGATCCTCCTGAGACATAAGCAACACCGCCGTATTGATTCAAACCGGCTTGATCAACCGCACGCACCGCCGTCGCGGAAGGAGTACCAACCAAAACGGTCGTACCGGTGCTAGTCAACAAGCTACTGGAAATACCGGGCAAAACATCAACTTTCACGGTCAACACCTTATATTCATTAACCGGAACAATCACTTTGCTGGTGAAACCGGCCAGAGTGATTTGGTAATCGCTGGCAGACACCTTGGAAACCGTGCTGGAATTCAAAGCGCTGGAAGCAACCTGCGTGTCACCGTCATACAAATACACATTGGTAAAGTATGAATACGGTTGAGTGTTAAACTTCAAAGTCGCGCGTTGAACATCAACATCAGATCCAGTGGCTTTCACTTTAATACCATAGACGGCAACCTTTTCGTCGCCTTCATAAAGCTTCACGCCGTTGGCCGGAGTGGGATTGATGGAAACCGTGATCGCACCTTCTTGACCGGTCATGGTCAAGCCGGTTCCGGTTGAAGTTGTTCCCGCGGAGCAGGGTTCACCGGTGGTCGGGCTGTAACCTGTGGTTGAGGTGCAACCTTCAGGCAAAGTGGTCCCGGTTGTTCCGGTAGTACCTGTTTCACCGGTTGTTCCGGTTGTTCCGGTTGTGCCGGTTGTGCTCACCAACATCGCGTTCAATTTCGCGCGAGTGGAAGCGCCCACAAAACCGGTGCCCGCGGTCAAACCGACCGGAGCCAAAACTTCAGTGGCATATTTGTTCTGAAAAGCCACCACCGCGGCTTTGGTCAAGCCGCCGAAATACTGCGTTTCAGAACCAATTGAACCCACACCCGTTGCCGCAACTTGCGTTGTCGGGTCTTGATTCAATATTGATTGCAAACATTGAACATCGGCTCCTTGCGAACCCAAAGTCAAATTCCTCGTGAACGAAATACCCGCACACGCCGCCGGAGCAGTTGAGGAAACCGTACCGGTAGTGTCGCCCAATTGTCCCATCAAGCTGGCTAACTGAGTCTGCAGCTGGGCAATTTGAGCCGCCAATTCTTCGGCAGTCGCGGCTTGTCCCGCAGAGGGAACGATCGCCGCCGCCATCGCCAAGGCAACAACGCCGGCGATTAATTTCTTGCTATTCATTGTTTAATAATATTTTTTACTCAAGGTTTTAATTTTTATTTAAACCTTTTTTAACTTTTGTCGCGCCGACCGTTTTTGCCCGCACATCGCGGGAAATCCTCCCAGCCAAAGCTTTAAAGCCGTGAAGATCGCGACTGCTTAGTCCCTTAACCCCGCCACAGGCGGGATCGCGGGAGAGTTTTGCAAACCTTTTCTTGTGGTAAGATTGGCAAAACTCTCCCGCGGCTTTTGAAAAACTACCTGTTTAACGAACTGCTCAAATAATAATCAACGGCCCGGGTATAATCCCCCGCGGAATACAGATCCCTCACTCTATTCAAATCAGCCGCTTGCTCTTCGGACAATAATTCGTTACCGTTGAAATAAATAATCAAAGATTCAATGATTTTTTTGTCTTCCGCGGCTTCGGACGAATCTCCGGCGCCGGAAACAACCTGATCCAGCCCCAACACGGCATACACCTGCCTTTCCCTGCTGTCAATATCTTTCATTGCCAACGCCGCCTCTTTGGCAATCTCGCCAGCTTTGTCCGGATTACTCTTAACCAATTCGGCCACTTCTTTTTTAGCCGCGGTTTTGGCAATCTTGTATTCATAGAACGCCGCCGGCAAATTTTGCACCAAATTCTTTTGCGAAATAATATCAATCTCCTCCAAACGCTTGGCCGCCAACCGCAAGTTCGCCGTGGCGCGATCGTCTTGTCCCATCACCGCCGCAATGCTTTTCTCCGCAATTTTTTTTAGTCCGTATAGCGGTTCACCCGGCAAAGCGGTTTGAGCGACAGCCAGCATCCCGCCGGTAGCGCCAATCATTAACACCAACCCGGCCAGCGCCGCGCGATATTGAAAAACAAAATTTTTGGCCAAAATAATAAACGGCGATTCCTGCCTTGCCGCTGATTGCCCCATAATGCGCGCCTTGCACGAAATCACCCATTCTTTGTCGGGCTTAATTTCTTTTAGATTCTTTATTCTGTTGATTAATTCTTTTTCGGAATTCATATTTTTCGGCTTACACAAGTTATGACGCAAAAATCACAAAAATGTTACACCTTGGATTAAGATAGCCTTGTCCGCAGTTCCTTTATCGCGCGATGAAGCAGTACCCGTGTTGCTTCTTCGGATCGCTCCAATAGATGGGACACTTCCTTAATTGATAGGTCATCTATATAACGCCAAGAAATCGCGTTTTGATAATCTTCATTCAGATGGGACATCGCCTTGCGAACATTTTCCATATCCGACGCCAGCATCGCTTTTTGTTCAAGATTTACTTTGCAATCAACCAAATGATTTTCCACCAGTTCCGGAGAGACAGTCTTTATTTTGTCCCGGGCGTGATAATGATCAACCACTAAATTTTTAGCGGTTCTGTACAAAAAAGCGCGCGGATTTTTGATATCTTCGGGATTTTGCTTGAAACTGTTCCAGCACCGAGAGAAGGTCTCCGAGGTTAAGTCCTGCGCGACCTCTTTTGACTCCACGCGCAGAAAAACAAACCGATAAATCTTTTCCACGCATTCGTCATAGATTCGGCTGAATTTTTCTTGATTTTTATCCATTGAATTGAGCAACAAACCACGCCGTTTGCGCCGGCAAACGGCCGATTGACTTCCGCAAATAATAACACGAATTTGACAAAAAATCAATACTAATCAGGAAAGATTTATTTTTGGCTTATAGGCCGTGGTGTTGCGCTCGCCCGTCCTTTCAATCAGCCCTTGCTCCAGCATTGAGCGAAAATCGCGGCGAATCGTGCGCTTGCTCACGCTGGGAAATATGTTTTGAATTTCCCAAACTTGCGCGCTTCCCTTTTCCTTCAAAAATTCCATAATTCGGTTCTGGCGGGCAATCTGGCCGGCAGTAAGCGCGGCTTGACCGTCGGAATTAACATCATCAGCGGTATCGCCGATATCTTCTTCTTTTTTTTCGCAAGACGCCGGCGCGGCAACATTTGATATGATCGGAGACTCCACGCCAATCATTGGTATCGCTGATATTTTGGGATCCATTAAGTCTCGCGGCAAGGATGGAATTATTCCGGATTTCGACTCTTCGGAAATTATAACAAAATCCTGCCCGATAATTTGTTCGGCGGTTTCCGGCAATTCAACTTCGGCCGCTTCTTGCCCCGCTTCTTCAATGGCATTTTCCAATCCGGCTTGGCTTGATGGTTCACTTTCGCAAAATTCCCGGCTGATTTTTTCGCACTTGGCACTTACTTTCGCGATTTCGGCCGGTGCGGCCCAATCTTGGCTTGCGGCAATTTCAAGATACGCAACCATCAATTCAAAGAGGCGAACAATATTTCCCGCGTAGTCATTCCCCTCCATTACAAATTCAGCGATGAGATCATCAATAATTTGGCGCAACTTGTAACGCAAGGGTTCTTTTTTGGGAAACAAAAGCGTAAGCTTGTAAACATCTTTGGCAAGTTCAATAAAAGTGTTTTTATCCATAAAAATTACTCCCCCCGGTCATAATAATATTCAAAAGGGCTAATTTGAAATTAGCGCCACACAACTACTTTATACGCTTTTTCGGCAAAATTGTCCAAAATTATTTGTTTTCCGCCCGCGGCGTGCCGCCGCCGGCCGCGGAAGTTTGCCAGCGCAAATCCGGCAAGCGAATCATCGTTTTTTTGGAAGCGTTATCCCCTGCCGGCCACTTGGCGCCGGAAACAATCGCGTCTTGCAAACGGCAATTCGCGTCAAACAAATAAAGCCCTTCTTGAGTGTTTGCCAAGCCTCCTTTATAGATTTTGTCGGCGATTGCCTGCGGCGCGGATTCATCATCGGTTCTTTCCAATAAATACAATCCCGCGGGCAACAAAATCTCGTTTTCGCCAAAAGAAATTTTTATTTTTTGGTTTTTGTTTTGTATCTGCCAGCCATTCAAATCTATCTCTTGGCCGGAAACATTTTTCAATTCCATCCACTCGTCGCTGTAGCTGGCAACAGTTCCCATCCACGCAATTTCGTTGAAAATAATACTCTTTTCGCCGGCAGGCGGCGCAACCTCAACCCGGCACCACTCAACCGGCGCCGGCTTTGCGGCTTTGGCGGATTTTGTTTCTTTCCCCGGCGCGGGCGCGGCAGGTGTGCCGGTTGAATTGGCGACGCGCGGCTTAATCTCGGTCCACCCTCCGGCGCCGCCCAGCGCCCGGCTCAAATTCGCCCCCAAAAAGCCGGCGCCATTCTGCCGCCACAGAATCGCCCCGCCGGCCAAAAGCCCAAACACCAGCAATCCAATGATAATTGCCTGCTTCTTTTCCACGTAAAAATCCATTATTCCATTATAACCAACCGTATTTTTTAAATCAAAGGGATGGGTGCGCAGCCCATCTCTATAAATCATTTTTTATTTTCCGGTTTCTATTTTCTACAAGCCGCTGATCTCTTTGATCTTGGAAATGGGAATAACGGAAATTTGACCGGTTTTGTCAATATCGGCAATGCCCAAAATATTGCCTTCAATGTCAAACACCGCCGCGCCCAGGGCTTCATCTCTTTCGTAGATATTAGTGGTGATCGCGTCTTCGGTGAAATCACGGACAATTCCTTCATTCACAAAATTGCCGCCATCAGGCGCCGCGCCGGCCAAAAATACCCGCTCGCCCAATTTCAAATTCTCCATTTGATAAAAACCGGATGTGAGCCAATTGGCGGATTCCAGTTTCAAAATCACCAAATTCTCCGCCTTATCGCGTTTTACAACCTCAAAACTTATTTTTTCACCCCGGGAAAAAATTTCCGCCGGAGCTTGCGGCAAATAAAGATTATACGGCACGGCAACCAAACCGTCGGAAGTGAGCGCCAATCCCGATCCATAAATTATGCCGCCCTTGGCATCGGAAATCTTCACCGCAACAACCGCGTCTTTAACCTTGGCAACCGCGTCTTTTAGCGCCTTGTTCTCCTGGATCACCACCTCGTTTTTTTCAGTAATTGCCATCGCCGGCAAGTCCGCGGAAAATTGATAGAGAGGCATCTGCCCCGCGCAATAGGAAAACGCCGCGAACCCTCCTGTTATCCCCCCTGCCAGCAGAACCGCGACAACAGCCAATAATTTCACGCATCGTTTAATGAGCATAATAAATATCAAATTACACCGCCGCCTTGGCGGTTTTGCGCGTTTTAATCTCGCGCACCGGCGTTTTCACGACAATTTCATCATTTTCGGCATCCACCAACACGCTGTCGCCTTCTTTGATTTCCCCGGAAACGATTTTTAGCGCCAATCCATCCAGAACCAATTTTTGGATCACCCGGCGCAAAGGCCTGGCCCCCAAATTGGAATCAAATCCCCGCCGGGAAAGCAACTCTTTGGCAGGATCGGAAACAATAACACGAATGTTTTTAGACCCCAGCCGCTTATCCACTTTTTGCAATTCCAAATCAACAATCTTTTTAATCTCGGCTTTGCCCAAATAATTGAAAATCACAATTTCATCCACGCGATTCAAAAATTCCGGACGAAAAGACTCTTTCAGCACCGCCATCACTTTGTCATGAATTTTTTCTTTGCCGTTTTCTTCGGCCGGCCGCGCCGAAAAACCAAGCGCCGCCTCTTTGGCAATCACATCCGAACCGATATTGGAAGTCATAATCAAAATCGCGTTCTTGAAAGACGCCGTCCGGCCTTTGGCATCGGTCAACCGGCCGTCTTCCAAAATCTGCAACAAAATATTGAACACTTCCGGATGAGCTTTTTCAATTTCGTCAAGCAATATCACCGAATACGGGCGGCGGCGGATCTTTTCAGTGAGCTGGCCGCCTTCTTCGTAGCCCACATAACCCGGAGGCGAACCCAAAATCCGCGACACGGTGTGCTTTTCCATATACTCGGACATATCCAAGCGCACCAGCGCGTTCTCGTCATTAAACAAGAACGCGGCCAGCGCTTTGGCGGTTTCGGTTTTACCCACGCCCGTTGGCCCCAAGAACATAAATGACCCCAGTGGCCGGTTTTCTTCGGCAATCCCCGCGCGCGCCCGGCGAATCGCATTGGCGATCGCGGTGATCGCGGGTTCCTGCCCCACCACGCGCCGTTTCAATATATCTTCCAAATTTTGCAATTTGCGCGCCTCTTCCTCCATCAGGCGCATCACCGGAACTCCGGTCCAGCGCGAAACCACCTTGGCAACATCTTCTTCGGTCACCTGCTCTTTGAGAATCGGCCGGTTTTTTTGAAACCGCGCCAGTTTTTTTTCGGCAGCTTTTAGATCTTTGATTAATTGGGGAATTCTACCGTATTTCAATTCCGCCACACGTTGCAAATTGGCATGAGACTCTTCTTTTTCCACCTCAAAACGACATTCTTCCAACTCTTTTTTCAATGATTTTATCTTGCCAATGGTTTCTTTTTCCGAGTGCCATTTGGCTTCCACCGATTTCAATTTTTCATCAACGTCGGCCAATTCGCGGGCAATCACTTTCAAACGGCGCAAATTGTTTTCGGTTTTATCGTTTTTTATCGCTTCAAACTCCACGCGCAAGTGCTGGGCTTCTTTACGCATCTTTTCCACTTCCACAGGTTCGGATTCAATATCCAAACGCAAAGAACTCATCGCTTCATCCATCAAATCCACCGCCTTATCCGGCAAAAACCGATCGGGAATATAACGCGCCGCCAGCTCCACGCACGCCGCCAATCCTTTTTCGTTAATTTTCACGCCGTGATGTGATTCATACCTTTCTTTCAATCCCAACAAAATCATTTTGGCATCTTCCACCGACGGTTCGGCCACAAAAACCGGCTGGAACCGCCGCTCCAAAGCCGGATCTTTTTCAATATATTTTTGATATTCTTTCAAAGTTGTTGCGCCGATTGCTTTCAGCTCGCCGCGCGCCAGCGCCGGCTTTAAAAGATTTGACGCGTCAATTGTTCCATCGGCCGCGCCCGCGCCAACAAGAGTGTGCAATTCATCAATAAAAAAAATATATCTGCCCGCGGCATGTTCAACTTCGCGCAAAAGCGCCTTGATGCGGTCTTCAAATTCTCCGCGGTATTTCGTGCCGGCAATCAACGCGCCCAAATCCAGCGAGATAATTTCTTTGTCACGCAAGCTTTCCGGCGCCGATCCGGAAGCGATTCTTTGCACCAAGCCTTCCACAATCGCGGTCTTGCCCACGCCGGCTTCGCCGATCAGCACCGGATTATTTTTGGTGCGCCGGCTCAAAACCTGCATCAGCCGCCGAATCTCGTTTTCGCGGCCGATTACCGGATCCAATTTACCCTGCTTGGCCATCAAAGTGAGGTTGCGGGTGTATTTTTCAATCACTTGGTACTTTGACTCCGGCTCCGGATCGGTAATGCGCTGTCCGCCGCGAATCTTTACTAATTCCTGCAAAATGGTTTCATAGTCCAAAGATCCGGCTTCGGGCGTGGCAAATCCGCCATCGGAACTGATAAATTCCACTTTGTCCAAAATTTCGCGGGCCTTGGTAGCGGTGCCGGCCAACGCCAGGAAAAGATGTTCCACCGAAATAAACTCATCGCCGAATTTGGCCGCTTCTTCGCGCGCTCTTTCCAAAACTTTGGCCATATCCTGGGTCAAATAAAACTGGCCAAACGCCTGCGGCGCGGCAATCACCGGCAATTTTGACAAGCTTGCCTGCGTCCGTTTTTTCAAATTTTGAGCATCAACGCCCAACCGTTCCAGCAAATTCAAAATCAAACTCTTGTCCTGCGACAACAACGCCACCAATAAGTGCAATGCGTCAATTTGCTGTTGGCCTTTCTCGCGGCCCAAATCTTGAGCGTAGAGAATCGCCTGTTGAGCTTTGTGTGTGAAATTGGAAGATGAATTCATCATTTATGTTAAAATCAAAATTCAATTCTAAATGTTAAACAAAATTCTAAATTCAAAATCAAATTTTAAAACGGAATTCGGCACCTTGTTTTGATTTATGATTTAAGATTTTGATTTTGTTTATCATTGAATTTAAGATTTTGATTTGATTTTGCTTATTATTCTTTGCTTCTTTCGCCCAGCGTCACTTCCAACATAATCTCGCTTCCCTGCCGCGACACCTTCAAGTTCACCTTATCACCAGGATTATATTTTGCAATAACCCGCGCCAAAGAATCGGTTTGAGCCAATTTTTGTCCGTTGATCTCCAAAATAATATCCCCGTCTTTCAAGCCGGCGGCTTGAGCGGGAGAAGCGGCAATCACTGAAGAAATTTTTTCGTCATCAGCGGTAATCCACGCGCCGTAATCAACCGACAGATCGTTGGCCTCTTGTATCTTGGCATTAATCATCGTGTAATAAATCCCCAAATACGGATAAACGATTTTGCCCATCTCCTTAACTTGTTCCAAATCTCGTTTGGCCAGATCAATCGGAATCACAAATCCCACATTTTGGGCGCCGCTGGCAATCGCCGTGTTAATGCCGATCACTTCGCCTTTCAAATTCAACAGAGGGCCGCCGGAATTGCCTTCATTGATCGCCGCGTCAGTTTGGATTAAATCTTCCAAAACTTCGCTGTCGCCCGCGCCATAGGCCATAATGGATCTTTGCATCCCCGAAATCACGCCCACCGAAACCGTGTTGTCAAATTCCCCCAGCGTGTTGCCAATGGCAATCACCGATTGGCCGATTTGTAAATTCGCCGAATTCCCCAGAATTACGGCGGGAAATTCCCGATTTTCATCATTGGAAATTTTCACCACCGCGATATCGTTGGCCGGATCAAGCGCCACAACCTTGGCCGGGTATTCGCCGCCATCAGCCATAACCACCGTGTATTGCGCGCTCGCGTCGCTCACCACATGCTTATTGGTTAAAATTGTCCCATCGGCGTTCACAATAAACCCCGTGCCCGCGCCCACTTCCCGCTCTTGGGTGCCCTTTTGACGCACTTGCGGAATCTGGAAATCCCAAAAACCGAACGGATCAAACCCCCGCGAATAATATCGCTCATAGACCGGCATATCTTTGGTGATGATAATTGACACCACCGCCGGCGAATATTCTTTCACCGCTTTGATCACCGCTTCCTCCTGCGAGGTTTGCGGCACATATTCCATTTTCGTTTCAACAACGGGTTGCGATTCCGCCGGATTTGCCGAAAAATCAATCGCCGGTAGCTCAAACTCAAAAAAATCTTGGTTAAACGATAACGCCCCCAATCCAAAACCGGCAACCAACGCCAAAATCACGATTAAAAAATTTTTCGCGGGCGTGCCGTTGTTTTGCGGCTTTGCGTCTTTGTTTTTGTTTTCCTCTTTGTCAAAAAGATCATACATAGGCATATTGTTTAAAATCAAATTCAAATCAAAATCTTAAATTCAACGATAAACAAAATCTCTGCCAGAGGCAGGTGCGCCCCCGGCGCAGAAATCTTAAATCATAAATCAAAACAAGGTGGCAAATTTCGTTTTAAAATTTGATTTTGAATTTAGAGTTTTGTTTGAAATTTGAAATTTATAATTTGATTTATCAAAAGACGGATTTCGCTTCTTCCCAAAATTCCGGCCGGTCGTGCCGGATTTTCATCCAATACCACCATTCGCTCCCCCACAGATAAAATTCGTCCAAGCCCGTGTTTTTGGCAAACGCGATGTTTTTTTTAAATTGTTCAATGTCCATTGTTTTGCCATCGCCATCGCCGCCATCGTATTCTTGGCCGGCCGCCCATGGCTCAGCCTGCAATTCCACGCAAACAACACTCTTCCCGAAGATCAATTCCACCAGTTTGCTTTTTAAATAATAAAATGCCGGCGGAATCGGATAATCAACATAGATCTTCATCTCGTTGAAATAAACCCGGCGGTACATCGTGATGCCCGCGACATCGGCGATGCGCGAAACCTCAAACCACCATGATCCCTCCCCGCTATCCGATATTACAACAGGTCTTTTGTGCGCGTCAAGATTCTTCACCAGCACTGCCTCTTTTTTCAAAAATTCTTTATCAATCCACGGACATTGGCCAAAAGGAAAAAGAGGTTCGTTTTCCACTTGCCATAATTCAACCGCCGCATTATCCCGATAGCGCGGCACAATCGCGGCCAGCATTTTTGTAATCGCGGCCTGCTGGTCCTCTTTGCTCAAATCTTTCGCCCATTCGGGAATGTGGCATTCCGGCCAGCGCGGAGTTTTCATACCGATTGCCAGCATCACCTTGGCGCCACGCGCGGCGGCCTGATCCAGTTGCCAATCAAGATCAGAAAAATTATATTCCCCCTGTTTTGGCTCCAGCAAATCCCAATGAACCGCAATCTTTATCTTTTTGGCGCCAAGATCTTCAAGCAACGCCAAATAAGCTTGCCGCCAATCAAGATCCATATATTCGGCCTGTTTTTGCGAAAACACCACTCCCCAAGCAATGTTTTTCGCCACCGGCGGACGGTAGAGACAAAAAAATCCCGCCGCCAGCGCCAATATTAATACTACTCCCCAAATTGCCATTTTCTTTCGCATATTCTTCATTATACCAAATTCTCCCCAACTCAAAAATGCCGCCGGCAGTATTTTTCTTTCTGAGGTATTTTATATGATAGGCACCACTTAAGAATCAGCCCAGGATAAAGACGGCCAGGCCGGAGATGATAAACAAAATCGCGCCAATTTTTTGCGCCAAAATCAGCGGAGAAATCTTTTCCTTGAATATCTTTGGAAAGCGGCGCGCCAAAATCAGCGTGAAAACAAAAATGAGCGCGTATTGCACGCCGGCCATCGCGTTAATCACCGGCACATCGGCTTGCGGCGCCAGCGACACGGCAAAACTTTGCAACAAGAACGCGCCAGCGCCCATTCCCTGCCCCAAAAAAAACAAGAGATTCGGCTGGCCTTTGCCCCGCGATTTGCGGGGCAAAAAAACCGCCTGGCGCACCGATTTTGCCAGCAAAAAAGTCACCGCCGCGCCAGCCGAACCAAACGCCATCAATAAAAATCCTTGCAAAAACGGCAATTGCAAATAAACCAATTTTGCCAAAACCACGTTTGCCGCGAAAAAAAGTGGCGCGGTCAAAACAAAAAACACACCGTCTTTTTTGATCGCAATTCCCCGCGCCATCATCAGCCATCCGCCGGCAATCAGCAGAAAAAAGCCCACCATCTCTTTTTGGCCCAGCACCGCGTTTCCGCCGGAAACCGCCACGGTCAAAAAGAAAGCGAATATCGGCACCAAACTGCCGACCACCGGCACCGCTCGGGACGCTTCAAGCCGCTTTAGCGCGGAAAAATAGAAATAATCGCCATAGATCTGCGCCGCGCCGGCGCCCGCCGCCAGCAAAAAGATCGGCCAAGCGGGGTTGCTCCAAAACCCCAGAGGCAAAAGCAAAAGCGCGGCAGAACTCAAAATGCCAACATAAAACGCGTAGATCTTGGGATCATCAAGCCTCCCCGCGAGCAAAAATTTGTCAATTAACGCCGTTACCGCAAACAAAAAAAATCCGGCCAGCGCCACAAGAAGCCACAACATAATTTAAAAATCAAAATCTTAAATTTAAAATCAAAACAAGTGCTATGAATTCCGTTTTAAAATTTGATTTATAGTTTTGATTTTGTTTGAAATTTATAATTTATCATTTGATTTTGATTTTCCAAAAACAAGGTTTTTGATATTGGCCGCGCCCATCCTCTCCCCCTCAATAAATCCTTCCATTGCCGCTTCGGCCAAATAGCCGTTTTCCAGCCAATCGTCAAGCCACTGGCCGATGCACCGCAAATCATCCTGCTCAATGCCAAATCCCGACTTCAACAGCCAACTCTTGTTGAAATCCTCCTGCGAGCCAATGGGTGGTGCAACGATAATGGGAACACCCAAAGCCGAATAAAAAGAAAGTTCGCTGGGCTTTGTCCACAAAATATCGGTTTGGCGCAAAGTTCTGTTGAAGTGATCAAAATAACCGCCGATAGTTTGTTCAAACAAAATTTCCAGCCCGGGAGTTTCCGCCATTCGCGCTTCGCGCGCGCCGTTTTCATAAAAATTCTTTACTTTGGCGTTGATACCGGCCGAAAGAACCAGCTTCACTTTGCCGGCGGCAATGCGGTCTTTGAGCTGGCGCATTATCGCCAATCCAATCTCTCCCTGCGCTCCCGCGCCGCCCGCGGAAAACAAGATCGTCAAAGGCCGGCGCGTTTTTGAAATTGACGCACACAAAGAACTGTTGACCAAATCGCAATATTTGGAAAGGTAGACATTGTTGGGATCCAAATTGGCCAAACGCCGCGCCAAGTCCTCTTTGACAACGTCCGGATTGTGCTTTGCCTCCCCTGTTTTGGAAAAAATATTTTCTTCGGGCAAAGGATATCCGGTCAAAAATATTCTCTTTTTCGGCACGCCATAAAGCTTGAGACGCTGAACCACCCTCGCCGTAGGCGCGCAATAATTGATGCGGCTGGAAACGGGATCCTTGGCCGCCCATTGACGGCTGATATCGGCATCACAGACCACCAGATAGATTTCTTCGGGATAATCAAACTCTTCGGCCATAAACGCCGAAATAAAAAATGTTGTCACCAGTGGCATTCTTTTGGTTTCCAGACGCTTGATAAAATCCCTCCCCCAGCCGTTTTTTATCAACCCATAAGTGCGGCGCGTCAAAAACGGCGCGCGCGACAGATCCTTCATGGGGTAAAAATCAACTATTCGCTGAAACAGCCGATCATAAACAGAAAAAGCCGCCTGCCCAATCATCGGAATCCGTTTGAATTTAGAAATGGCCTCATAAAACCGCCGGCTGTCTTCCCAAATTTTGCGATCGCGATCCGGAATGCCGTCATAATCATTGGCATTGATAACCTGGCCTTTGCATGCCAAATCCTTCAACGCGTGCGCGGTGCGCTGATGGCCATAGCCCATATTCACACCCGCCACCCACGCCTTGCCATCGATTCCGCTGACAACTTTTTTTATGGTTTTATTTTTAATTTTGTTTTCCATTTTTTCCATTCTTTTCCATTGTTCTATCATACCAAAAAAATCTTTTTCCAACAAAAAATTATCGCGAAAAATCAAGTTTTTCCGCTTCTTGGACGCGATAAGCGATAACGCCCAAGATCACGTATGAAAGCGCCAGCCAGAAAAAATTGATTCCGAAATTAAGTTTGGCGCCCGGCAGGACCGCAAAAAATTCCGTTATCGCCAATAAATATGATAACGCCAGCCACATGGGAAAAAACAACAGCCATCCCATTGCCAAACTAACCGCGCCGGCAATCGCCAGAACAAATCCGTAAATCGTGATAAACGGAACCACCGGTTCAACCAAAACATTGGCGAACAACCCATAGGCCGAAACATAGCCAAAACTATAAACCAAGATCGGCAAAGTGAATATCTGCGCCGAAATTGCCACGGCCAGCGCCGGCCGCACAAATTCCGGTTTCTTGGGAATAAATTTCAATTTTTTTTCAACCGGCCGGGCAAAAAATATCATTCCCAAAACCGCCAAAAACGACAGTTGAAACCCAACATCAAATCGCAAAATCATTGGATTTTGCAACACCATTGCCGCGGCGGCGATGACAACAATCCGCAAAGTATCGCTTGGCCGGCCGATGATTTGAGCCAAAAGCACCAAACTGCCCATAACCCCCGCGCGCACCGCCGACGCAGGCAAGCCAATCATTGCAATAAACAGCCAAACAAAAACCATCGTCGCCCAAAGCGCCTTTTGCCGCCACCATCCCAGCCCAATCAAAAACGGCGCGATAATCGCCGCCATAATCGCCACATGCGCGCCGGAAACCGCCGACAAATGGCGCAATCCGGAAATGTTCAATTCTTCCTTCAATTTGGCACAATCCGGATCAATTTCAATTTCCTTTGTTGAGCATCCGGCAAGCCCGCTTTGATCTCCCAACAAAATTGCGACCAAAAGTGAATTTTGCGGCGCGGGCAAGCTCTGGCCAACCCCCCGCTTTAATTCATGCTTAACCCACAACAATCCCGAATAAATTAAATTGCCATTATTTTCCGAAATTAATTCAATCTCCGGATATCGCGCCATTGAATAAACTCCGTCTTTTGCCAAATAATTTTTGTAGTCAAACCCGTCAAACGGCAGGGGCGCTTCCAGCTCGGCAATAAATTGAATTTTATCGCCATAGCGATATTCGGGATACCGGTCGGCAATCAGCAAAATCTTACCTTCCATTTCGTCGGGTCGCAAAACAATTTGCTGGCTTGAATCTCCCAAAATCGGATCATTGACAATTATTCCCTCAATTTTGGCAGTTTGGCCGTTTAATTTTGCCAAATCATTATTAACCGTTTTCTGCCACGCAACATCAAGCTGCCAGAAGCCCAAAACAAACGCCACCGCCAAAATTCCCGCCACCGCGATTTTATGGTTTTTTGCCATCAGTCCCCCGAAAAACAAAAAAACGGCACCCGCCGCCAAACACAAAAGCAAAAACTGCGAAACTGACACCATTGACGCCGCCCCAACTCCGGCCAAAAACACCACCCACCCCCACAAAAATATCTGCGCACAAACCATAGCTATTTCAC
>Ga0265594_1000907_pt1 | contig 23933 bp, 28 predicted proteins | sample saktaG_11_FD_190147 | JGI IMG/M metagenome (GOLD analysis project Ga0265594, IMG submission 190147) | Saline water microbial communities from Sakinaw Lake, British Columbia, Canada - sak_2011_5_24_80m | ecosystem: Environmental > Aquatic > Non-marine Saline and Alkaline > Saline ... | reverse complement strand
GGGGCGCCTGGCTGCCTCGTGGAGTGCCTTGGTTAGCTCAGCGACCTGCTCAGGGGTGTCTATGTTCCGGGCGAAGAGTATGGCGCCGCCTATACGTCCCTCGGCAAGCCAACGAATTATATGTGGCGGGGGCTCCAGTCCGTGGAAGCCGACGACGAGCATCTGGCCTATCTTCTCTTCGAGACTCGGCATCACTCGTCCTCTAGCTCCACCGTCTTGCAGTATCTTCTTTCGAGGTGTCCCATGAGGTCTACGCCGGCTCTAGCCCGCTGCTCCTCCTCTTCGAGGTGTTTTAGGAGCCCGACTTCTTTGACGCGCTGGAAGTGGTCCATGACGAAGGGGTAGGTGTCCCTCATGTACTCTGTGTGGCTGCAGGTGAGGTAGTCGCTGCACTCTAGGCAGCTCTGGAGCCCCTTCTCTTCGGCGCACTCCCTGTTCTGGCAGGGTTTGCCGTCTCCGCTGCCGCAGCCCCGGCACTGTGCCTGGCTGAACCACTCGAGGCCCTTCCTGAACTCGTTGAAGCTGAAGCTCTTGACGACTTCCTCGACCCAGCCGTAGCGGGTGGTATCTACGAGACGTTTGAGCTCGCCGGCGGCGTACCTTACCCTGCCGTTCCCGTTGGGGCACTGGCCGCAGTAGACGCCGCAGACCCCGTACTTGTACTGGTCTAGGGTCATATGTCTCTCACGTAGTGTCTTCTGGGGCGTCTGGATAAGGGTTTCACTTGAACCATGGGAGCTATTGAATTGCAGTCAATTGATTACCTGTAATTTATAGTGAAAAAATAGATGAATATGTGAAACGATCAGGCTTTGTTTTTCGATGAGGGTAGCCTCACCTGACGTACACCAAGTGGGTCTTCTGGTTGGTGACGATGGACGTTGCCTCGGAGTACTCCTCCTTCAGCACCAGTGCCTCGTACTTGTCGATGTCTCCCTTGATGACGTAGACCGTGTTCTCCGTGGTTCCCCATGGGTGGCCCCAGAACGTTAGCTCCAACCCATATTTTTTCAGCACTTTCTCGATTTTCTTGAAGCCTTCCTCTATCGTTTCGCCTTCCTTGGGGGCCATGTTGCCATACACTATATAGTACGCGAACTTTGCCATGTTTCTTCCTTCCTTAGAAGGCTCCGCGTCCAGCTTATGGCCGTCAACGGAGCCCGATCTCATTGTATATACAATATATATAATATTTACTAGCAGCGTTTTTCCGCAAGTTTCAACTAAAAGATATCTATGCTCCCGATATGGGTGTGTCGTTTCTTCTGATCTTTAACCAGAGCAACGTGAGAAGAAGCAGGAACGTTGCCCCGACGATCATCATGCCGGCTGTGTCGTCGGGTCTCGAGGCGTCGAGCTCCTGGATGGGTGTCACGAGTATGAAGAACAGCACGGGGCCCGAGACGAGTCCCATGAGCTGGCTCCGTCTCGCCTTCCGCCACTCGAAGCCCGCGAGGTATCTGACGACGCTGTAGACCACGGTGACGCCCACGAAGCATACCAGGAGTGGGTGGAGGAAGCCGTCGGAAATGGACGGCAGCCACCCGAACACCAGCCCGGATGCGAGGGTCGCGCCGAGGCTCACCGCCGTGTAGAAGGCGGGGCGACGCATGGGTCTGGCTCCCCTCCTGGCCCAGTCGCTTGGCAGACGCCTGGCCGCGTATATGAACCCGAGTGTAACGGCTACCCCTAGGAGGTACTGCGTCGCAGGCGGCCAGTAGCCCAGCATCTTGCCGAAGAGGATGAACCCGGCTCCGACGTCCAGGAGCAAGGCGGCGGCGACGATCTTGAGCTGCCTGTCTGTGAGCCACGGCTCCGGTTTACGGGATGGGTAGGCAAGCTCCACGAGGAGGACCGGGGTCACTACGCTGAAGAGGGCGTGGTAGATGGTGATCTCCAACGCCCAGACCCAGTTCACGCCCCAGGCTCGGCCGAAGCCCCCCAGGACGCCGAGGTCCATCCACGACGGGTTGTAGAAGCTGGCGACCATGAGGGCCTCCTCGAGGACGCCGTAGCCGCACCCCAACAGTATCAGGGTTCCCACGCCTTTCCTCCAGCGCACCTTGAGCTCTCTGCATACTATGGCTCCGCAGCCGTAGAGGGCTACCAGGACGGTGAAGCCGAAGGGCTGGAAGAACTCGGCTGGAGGCGCCGAGCCTGAGAGGAGCTCACCCATGGCCGGCGCGAGGAGCAGAAGGACGACCCACGGGGGGACGCTGATCCTCATGATCGTATGGAGGTCTTTGAGGCTTTAAGGAGTGTATCCCTGGGGGGAATATTGGGGTTTCACGGGTAACGGTTTAGGTGCTCCGCTGCCCGGGGCACTCACTGATTTATGTGATGGGCAGGGGATGTTTAACCATGGATTGGAAGACCGAGCTGTTCGAGCGTGGCGAGAGGGTGGCCAAGGTGGGCTTCGCGGCGGTGGCCTTCATGGGCGCCGTGAAGGGTGTGGTCGTCTGGCAGCATCTCTCTTCTAGCCCAGGCTGTAGACTCCTTGACTGACCTTATCTCCCTTGTAGCCGTCTACGCCGGGATGAGGCTGAGCCGGAGACCGCCGTCTGAGAGGTTCACCTACGGCTACTACAGGGTTGAGACCCTGGTGTCTCTGGTGATCAGCGTGGTTATACTGTTAACGGGGGGTGGAATGCTCTTGGAGTCTTGGTCGAGGGTGTCGAGCCCGGTGCCTGTCTCCGATCCTCTGCTTGTAGCGCTGGCTGCGGGGCTCTCGGTGCCTGCGCTGCTGGCTCTCAGCGAGTACACGGAGAGGGTGGGTTCGGAGATCAACTCGCAGGCGGTGATGAGCCAGGCCGCGGACTTCAGGGCGGACGTGTACAGCTCTGTGGTGGTGCTGGCGGGGGCCGCGGCGTCGTGGCTGGGGTACCCCGTCTTGGAGGGCGTAGCTGGTGTTGTGATCAGTCTCCTCGTGATCCGGGTGGGGGCTGGCCTGGCGTGGCAGGGGCTCCTGGTGTTGATGGACGCCGTCGAGAACCCGGACAGGCTGCTGGAGGTTAAGCGGCTCGCGGAGGAGGTGAGGGGCGTCGCGGAGGCCACGGACGTAAGGATGAGACGGTCTGGTCCCTTCTGCCTCGGCGAGATCACCATCAGGGTGGATCAGAGGCTGCCGGTGGAGCAGGCTCACCGCCTCTCCCACGAGGTGGAGAACAAGGTGAGGGAGGGCGTGCCTTCGCTGGAGTCGCTGGTGGTGCACGTGGAGCCGGGTGAGCGTAGCCATCATAAGATCGCGGTTCCGGTGGCTTTGGACGGCGGTTTGGGGTCCCCTGTGTCTCCTCACTTCGGGACTGCGCCCTTCTTCATGTTCGTGGACGTGGGGGAAGCCGGTGCGGAGAAGTGGTACACCCGGGGCAACCCGGTGCTGGGCGCCGAGAAGGGGCGGGGCAAGGCCATCACGGATTTCCTGCTGGGGGAGGAGGTGACGGCTCTCCTCGCTGACGAGGTGGGTGAGGGCCCGTTCCACATACTGAGGGACTCCTACGTGGGGGTGTACAGAATCAATGGGGCGTCTGTGGTTGGTGACGCCATCGACGGCTTCATAGAGGATACGCTGCCTGCCCATGACGGCGGATCGGGGAGCCTTGGGAAAGAAAAAGAGGTTGCTGGTTGACTGCCTAGGCAGATTACGGTCAAGAGAAACCCTTGGAAAGCGGTCACGTAGTCGTAGCCGTGGTCCCGATTGTTTTACCGTCGAGGCTGGCTGCGTCGACCTTGTCGGCGTTGGAGAACCTTATGATGTAACGGGACGGTTATTAGGTAACTATAAAGATGGGTTGCTTTTTCGCTCAAAGAGACTATAAAGCGCATCGACGAAGTGTAGCCTTGAGCAAGGGGACGCTTATCCAAGAATGTGATAAAAATCCATTCATACGCGTAATGGTGTAGAAGATGAGTAACGTGAAAAAGATAATCGACAAAGCTAAAGAACAGAAGCGGAAAGCTCTGTTTGAGCACGAGGCCAAGGACCTGCTTTCCCTTGTGGGGCTCCCCACAACGAGATACCGCGTTGTGAAGGACAGGGAGGGAGCAGTCAAGGCTGCACATGAGATCGGGTTCCCGGTTGTCCTGAAAATCGTGTCACCCCAGGTGCTCCACAAGTCTGACGCCGGCGGTGTAGTCCTGGACATCAGCGACGAGGACGAGCTGAGTGCAAGCTACGACCTGATCGTCGACCGTGTCAAAGAGAATGTCCCGGAGGCCGAGATACACGGCGTCCTGGTGGAGGAGATGGCTTCACCGTCAGTAGAGGTGATAGTCGGAGCCACCAGAGATGCCCAGTTTGGCCCAACGGTCATGTTCGGCGTCGGCGGGATCCTAACCGAGATAATCAAAGACGTTTCCTTCAGGGTGGCGCCCTTCGGCCTTGACGAGGCCATCAAGATGATGGAGGAGATAAAGTCTCATGAGGTCCTCGAAGGCGCACGGGGGATGCCCGTGGTGGATAAAGCGGTCCTGGCGGATATAATCGTTAAAACTTCCAAGCTGATGCTTGAGAACCCGGGCATCGCGGCGATAGACCTTAACCCCGTCATGGTCTATGGGGACGCGGCGAAGATCGTCGACGCCAGGATCATTCTCGGAGATGAAGGCGACATGGGTGGGGCTATGGGACCCGCTGACAACCTAGACGCGGTGCTTAACCCGTCCTCGGTGGCCGTCATAGGTGCGTCCACCAACCCTGACAAGATAGGACACAAGATACTGAAGAACATCGTTGAAGCCGGGTTCTCCGGGGCGGTCTACCCGGTTAACCCCCGCGGGGGAGAGATATTGGGATTAGAGGCGTACCCTAGCGTGCTAGACATACCCGGAGACGTGGACACTGTAGTGGTGGTGGTTCCCTCCCGGTTCGTGCAGGGAGTCATGGAGGAGTGCGTCCAGAAGGAAGTCAAGGGCGCCGTGATAATCTCAAGCGGCTTCAAGGACGTCGGCCCCGAGGGGGCTAAACTGGAGAGAGAGGTTCTGGAGACAGCGGCTAGGGGAGGGATCAGAGTCGTTGGCCCTAACTGTCAGGGCGTCAGCAACCCGGTTTCAGGGTTCTGCGCGACTTGGCCTCTGGTCACGCAGGTGGGTGACGTCGCCGTGATCTCGCAGAGTGGGTCCATCGCCCTCGAAGCCCCGTCTTTCCTCGTCGATAACCATCTCGGCTACAGCAAGTCCGTCGCTCTCGGTAACAAGTCAGACGTCGACGAGGCGGACTTGATCTCTTGGCTCGGCGGCGACGAGGGTACACGTGTTATCGCGGTCTACACGGAGGGAACAGACGAGGGCAGGAAGCTGATGAAGGCTGTCAGAGGCGCCTCCGCCAGTAAACCAGTCCTCATATTGAAGGGCGGTAAGACGGAGGAGGGTAAGAGGGCGGTCCTGGCCCACACGGGTTCACTGGCCGGCAGCAGCGAGGTCTTCGAGGCAGCCGTCTCCCAGAGCGGAGGCTTCTGCGTCGGTAGCTTGGAGGAGCTCCTCGACGCCGCGAAGGCTTTCTCAGCGTTGCCTGTGCCGAGGGGCCCTCGCCTGCTTGTGGTGACGAGCTCAGGGGGCGCGGGCATCCTGTCCTCCGACGCCTCAGAGAAGGCAGGGTTGACGTTGCGCACGCTTTCCCAGGACACTGTGGACCGGCTCAAGGCTGTTCTGCCTGATTTCTGCATACTGAGGAACCCGCTCGACCTAACCGGGAACGCTCTCACAGAACCCAATATGTACGGGAAAGCCTTGGAAGTTGCTCTGGAGAGCGACGAGGCGGACATGATCCTCGTGGTCTTCGGTGACCCGATACCAGACACCGTCGAGCTCCTGAGAGAAGTAGTGGAGAAAGCCAAGAAGAAAGGAGTCCCCTTGGCCGTGAACTACCTGGGTGGAGCAGACGTGCAGAAGGAAGAGGTTGACGCTCTCCAAAGAAACGGTATCCCGGTTTTCCAGACCCCGGAGAGGGCTATAACCGCCCTAGGATACCTGAACAGGTATCGTTTGAACAGGAATAATCCAGGAGACTAAGCAACATGTCAGTGTATGAAGACGCGCCCGGCAAGAGAGTGCTCATGCTGGGAAACGAAGCTATAGCTAGAGGGGCCGTCGAGGCAGGCATCCAGCTCGGAGCCGCCTACCCGGGGACCCCTTCATCGGAGATAATGCCGTACCTCGCGGATGCGGCGAAGGAGTTGGGCTTCCACGCCGAGTGGTCCACCAACGAGGTGGTGGCCTTCGAGGTCGCGGCGGGCGCCGCGGTAGTCGGTGGAAGAGCGTTGTTCGCATGCAAGGGCGCCGGGCTAAACGTGGTGATGGATATGCTCATGACGCTGCCGTACACTGGCGTCCGCGGAGGCTTCGTGATAGTCGTCGCGGACGACCCCGGGGCGTGGTACAGCTCCAACGAGCAGGATTCGCGGTTCGCTGGGCTCTGGGCGGAGCTGCCTGTACTCGAGCCGTGGGACCAGCAATCCGCCAAAGACATGACCCGGGACGCGTTCGCTCTCTCGGAGAGGCTTGAGCTGCCCGTCATAGTGAGGAGCTGCACCAGGCTGAGCCACGCCTCGGGAGACGTCTGCCTGGGTGAGATACAGAAGAAACGTAACGAGATAGTCTTCGACAAGCATTGGAAGATCCCGTACAGGTGGAACGTGTATGGCCCCCCGGGCCCCATCGAGAAGCATCGCTGGCAGAAGGAGCAAATGAAAAAGGCGTTGGACTTCGTTGAGGGCACCAGCTTCAACAAGCATCATGAGGCAGAGAATGACTCCAAGGTCGGCGTGGTGACGTCAGGGATGGCGTCAAACTATGTGCAGGAAGCCCTAAGCAGACTAGAGAAGCGTGGCAGCGTACACCTGCTGATACTTGGGGTACCGTACCCCGTCCCTGAGAAGATGATTGAGAGTTTCCTCGATAAGGTTGACACCGTTCTCTGCGTCGAGGAGGGTGAAGCCCTAATTGAGCGGCAGCTACACCAACACGTTAACCGCTTGGGGAAAAACGTCAAGGTGCTTGGCCGTCTCTCTGACGGCGTCATGCCCGCCGTCGACGAACTAGACCCAGATAAAGTGACGTCAATACTGGCCAAGTTCCTCGACACTGAGCCGCCTCTATCCGGGGAAGACTCTGATGTGAGAGCGGAGCTTTCTGAAATGGTGTGTGCGCGCAGCTCATCCTGGTGCGCCGGCTGCCCCCACATCGGAAGCTTCTGGGCACTCAAGAGGGCTCTACCAGCGGACAAGGTGAACATAATCAACACGGGCATAGGGTGCTACGAGATGAGCGGATACGGGATCGCCGCGGCGCCCATCGACGCGAAAGATACCGACGAGTCGACCCGGTGGAGGGCTGTGACACCCTACGAGATGACGGACACGCTGTACGTCATGGGAAGCGAGACAGGCCTCAGCCAAGGACAGTACCACGTCGGCTACAGAGACGGTAAGATCGTCAGCGTACTCGGTGATTCCTCGTTCTTCCACACCAACCTTCCCCCAATAACCAACGCGGTCTACAACAAGGCGGAGCAGCTGATCCTGGTGCTCGACAACTACTGGACCTGTATGACAGGCCACCAGCCAAACCCCTCCACAGGGGTGACACTGCTTGGCGAGGACACAAAGGTGCCCTCAATCGAGGAGATATGCAAGGCCTTAGGCGTCCAACACGTCAAGACAGTCGACCCCTACAACCTGAAGGAGACCATAGACGCGATGAAGGAGGCCCTAGAACACGAGGGCGGCCCCTCCGTGGTGGTCCCACGGAGAGTATGTGCCCTACAGCGCTCCCGTGAGCTCCGTCGCCAACGGCAGAAGGCGCCGCACTACGTGGTGAACGATGGCTGCACAGGCTGCAAGATATGCCTCTGGCTCGGATGCCCCGCCATCGGGTTCGACGAGTCAAAGACCAACGCAGCAGGCGGGAAAGGAGTCGCCTTCATCGACCCCCTTCTCTGCGTAGGATGCGGTCTATGCGCACAGGAGGAGGTCTGCAGGTTCCACGCACACGACAAGGTCGGGGAGGGAGAGTTCTAGGATGGTGGCCAAAGTGAAAGACTTGAAGGAGTTCAACCTCATCGTGACAGGCGTCGGCGGACAGGGCAGCGTCCTCGCGAGCCACATAGTGGCGGAGGCCGCCGTCAAGCAGGGCTTCAAGGTCAGGGTAGGAGAGACCTTCGGAGCCGCCCAGAGAGGAGGCAAGGTGCACTCTCACGTCAGGATCGGTGACATGGTCTATGGCCCCCTGTGTCCAAGCAGGTCCCTAGACGTCCTTCTAGGCCTGGAGCCTAACGAGACTCTGCGACTCGCCCTGAAGTACGCCAACGAGAAGACATTGATCATCACCAACACTCGCCCGGTGCCGTCCATGGACGCAAACATCGGGGCCGACGCCTACCCGGACGTCTCTTTGCTGATCGAGGCGTTAGGGAGGCTCTCGGGGAAGGTGGTGTCTTTTGACGCGACGGAGCTGGCTGTGAAGGCCGGTAACGAGCGAACCATGAACGTCGTGCTCCTAGGGGCTCTGGCCGTCAGCGGGAGGCTCCCCTTCGAGACGGAGTCCCTGCGTGAAGCGGTCAAGGACCGTGTCCCCCCCAGAACGGTGAAGGTTAACGAGGCAGCCTTTAATCTGGGCTGTGATCAGCTCTAACCCCTTTTTTGGACGGGGTTCACCTCGGGTCCTAGAGAGTCCTCGAAGACGTTCAGACCTGTTTCGGCGTACTCCTCTTCGAGGGTGAGTGGTGTAGTTGGATGGTTACACGTTCTTTAGTACATCTAGCAGTATGTCTATGCCGCTGTCAGCTTGTTCTTTCGTGAGTATGAGGGGCGGGGCCATTCGAATGCTGCATGGGCCTGCGGCCAGTAGGAGGAGCCCTTTCTTGAATGCGTCTATGATGACTTGATCTCGTTCATCCACCGCCGGCTCCCTTGTTTCTCTGTCTTTCACCAGCTCTAACCCGATCATCAGGCCTTTGCCGCGGATGTCGCCTATGATCTCTAGCTCATCCTGGGCCTCGGTTAGGCGTTTTTTGATGTGTCCCCCGATCTTTGCGGCGTTCTCCTAGAGCCTGTCTGTGGTGAGCACGTCGATGACCGCGGAGGCCGCCGATATGATTATCGGGTTTCCGCCGAGAGTGTTTTCGTGGGCGCCTTCCTCCCAGTCCATCACCTCGCCTTTGGCTGCGCACACACCCATGGGTAAGCCCGCGGCTATCGCCTTGCTCATGCACATGATGTCTGGCTCTACATCCCAGTGCTGGCATGCCCACATCTTACCGGTCCTGCCGAAACCTGTCTGGATCTCATCTGCGATCAGTAAAATACCGTTTTCGCCGCATAATTCACGGACCCTTGGCCAGTATTCCTGTGGCGGAGAGACGTAGCCGCCTGCTCCCAGGAGGGGCTCGAAGATCAGCCCAGCCACCTCCTCGGGAGTCACAACGAACCTGAAGATGTGTTCTTTGATGTAGTCGAGACAGTATAGCCCGCAGTCAGGGTGTTCTTGTTTAAAGGGGCAACGATAGCAGTATGGGTAGGGGGCTAAGACGGCTCCGGGCATCATGGGCCCAAAATGTTTCCTTGCCTTGCTGCTGGTCGACGTGAAGGCTAGGGCGCCCATGGTTCTGCCGTGGAACGACCGTGTGTAACCGAGAAAGTATAGTCGACGGCTGTGGGCTCGAGCCAGTTTGATGGCGCACTCGACCGCCTCGGAGCCGCTGTTACCGAAGAAGAAGCGCTTCGATCCCTTCCAAGGCATTACTCGGCTGAGTTTCTCGGCGAACTCTACCTGGGGACGGTGAAGTAGTCGCAGCTGTTGACGTGATCGCATTTCTGGGCTTGTTCAATGATCGCGGCGGTGACCTTTGGGTGGCGGTGTCCGATGTTTGCGACTGCTATGCCGGAGCCGAAGTCCAGGTATATGTTGTCGTCGATGTCTTTCACCCATACCCCTTCTGTTTCAACTCCTACGAGGGGAGCTGTGCGGGAGAGGGAGGGTGAAAGTATTTGTCGGTCTCTTTCGATGAGTCTTCTCGCCTTTGGCCCAGGGGGAGTTACAACTATTTTTGGATAAGAGTCCTTATTCATATCCTTACATTAACGATATTAGCCACTTTATAGTTAAAAAGCTGTTTTATGCAATCACATTCATACTATCCTGGTTCTTCATGTCGCTTGCTAACCGGCATATGGGTAAAAACATTTATTATACATCCCTGCAGAGTGGTACCCCTTGGTGAGATGATTGGCAAGGGATAGTCTTCCGATCCGTTGAGGACGACGAGACCTTATCCCAAGTCATTGAAGTCGAGGGACACCTCATCGATTCTATGATCCTGTCAAAGATTCTTGACGGCATAATGGATCAGAGAGGCGATTTCGAGTTCCTAGAGTTCAATGTTGGGAGAAAGAAACACGACTACAGCTCCACGAAGATCCGTATCACCGGTGAGACGAGGGAGCACTTGGATAATATCTTGGGGGAGGTGCTGCGGCTCGGCGCGACGCTGCCGGAGACCCCTGAGGTGGAGTATCAGCCTGCTCCCGCGGACATGGTGCTGCCTGACGAGTTCTACTGCACCACCCATCACCCTACGTGGGTATACATGGGCGGCGGCTGGGTATGCGTCGAGGGCCTCATGATGGACAAGCAGATCATAGTGGAGCCCGACAACCACAGGGCGTACTGTAAGCCGATAAGCATGGTGGAGAAAGGTGACCTCGTGGTGGTCGGCGAGAAGGGGGTCATGATCAAACCCCCCGAGAGGCCGCGTGAGGGAGTAGGGGTGTTTGAGTTCATGAACAGCGATGTCTCCCCCGAGAAGCCTGCGACGGCTCTCATCCGGGAGATCGCCCGCAACCTGAAGATGAACGCGAACAACGGCGGCAAGATAGTGGTGGTGGCCGGCCCAGCCGTTATCCACACCGGGGCCGCGCCCTACCTGGCGAGGATGGTGGAGCTCGGCTACGTAGACGCTCTTCTCTCGGGCAACGCCTTGGCCGTCCACGACGTCGAGAGCGCGTTGTATGGGACGTCCCTCGGGGTGAACCTTGAGAACGCCCGTGTGCAGAACCCGAGGAACCACATCGCTGCGATAAACGAGGTCATGAAGGCGGGGTCACTGAAGGGGCTTGTGGAGGCGGGTAAACTGAGGAGTGGCATATTCTACCAGCTCATAAAGAACGATGTCCCGTTTGTGCTGGCCGGCTCCATCAGGGATGACGGCCCGATACCTGAGGTGATAAAGTGCTCCGACGAGGCCCAGGCGCGGTACAGGGAGGTCGTGAAGGACGCGGACTTCGTCATCATGCTGGCGTCGACTCTCCACAGCATAGCGGTGGGCAACATGCTTTCGAGCAGGGTGACGATCATCTGCGTCGACATCAACCCCGCGGTGGTGACCAAGCTGAGCGATCGGGGGACGAGCCAGGCCGTGGGGATAGTCACTGACGTGGGGACCTTTCTGCCGCTGCTGGTGAACGAGCTACAGAGCTAATGGTTCTGATGGCGCCGGGGGTCAGGAAATCTGTTGCAGGTATAGATGTCTCCCGAATGTCTTCTCTTTTTTTATCCATAATTCACCGTAGCTCTATGCATATAGGTGCATGAACGGTAGACGTCACCTGCAGCTCTCTCCCTTACTTCCTTGCCTGAACTTATCCATGGAAAGGGACAAGCCTAAGAGCACAGAAGACACTGTTCCTACGACCCATCATGGAAGTAATTGTCTACCTACTACTGGCGGTACTATTCTGGGGGGTGGCCCCCATCTTCGGAAAGCTTGGACTCGAGGAGGTTACCCCGCTCATGGCGATATCCGTTAGAAGCTTCGGCATCAGCCTGATACTGCTGGCCGTCATGGTTTTCACGGGTCAATGGCAGGGATTCAGGGAGTTAAACACTCGTTCAGCGGGATTGATCCTAGCGGAGGGTGTCTGCGCTGGGCTCTTGGGCCACTTTGCCTATTATTATGCCTTAAAGGCTGGCGAGGTCTCCGAGACTATACTGTTGGCGAGGGCGGCTCCCGTCGTAACCGTGTTTTTGAGTTATGTTTTGCTCGGTGAACGGTTAACCACTCTTCAGCTAGGGGGCATGGTGTTAATTATCGCTGGCTCAGTTCTGATGATCTTTTGATTTTTTTAGATAACCTCGCATGTGTGTGGGGATAAAATTATGGATACGTTATTCTGTTTGTGATGATTACTGGATACGAGGCCGTCGATCAGCTTGTATTCTAAGGGGAAAAAGCTGCTCCTGATGGGAAGCAGCAAGTACAAGGCTGAGAAGCTACCCCCGAAAATAGTGGAAAGGCTCGACACGGCGATGGAGAAAGAGGTTGCCTTCTTCGCCGCCTCGTCGCGCACCACACATGGACCACATTCTTCCAAGCATCGAACTCCACCGCAGAGTAGCTCTCCGAGGCGATCTTCTCCTTTATTTTGTTGGGTTCAAGCAGGCGTCAATATGCTCCGAGTCGGTGTACTTTTCGACGCTGTAGAGTAAAGCCCCGTCAACTAGAAAGTTCTACGCATGTTATGCCATCGCTTTCTGAGGCCAGGGACTGCTACTCAAAGATCCTCATCTTTTTCTTGCCCAGTTGGATTGCCTTCAGCACGTCTGCGTCGCTGACGACGCCCAGTAGACGATCGCCGTCTCCGGGGGCCAGCACAGGTAAGATCTCGTACTCTCTGTTCATCGTCTCCATGACGTAGTGGCCCGTGTGTCGAGGATGTATAGGGGGTAGACCAGATACCATTATGTCTTCGGCTTTGAGCTCATCAAGCTTTTCTTGGGGCACCTTGGATAGGCTCTCGAGTGTGATCATCCCGGCGTACCTGCCGTTGTCGATGACGGGGAACCCGGTGTGCTCAGTCTCCCAGATCATGAAACTCACTACGCTGAGAGGGGTGTCGGGCTTGACGTGCACCACCTGGTCGGCGGGGGTCATGATCTCCTCGACGTACACGAGCTTCAAGGGGTCGATGGTTTGGTCCACTTCGACGCCGCGGCGCTTCAGCTTCAGGGTGTATATGCTACCTTCCATGAACACCGTTGACACGAAGTAGCTGCACGCGCATGCCATCATGAGGGGGGCGAGCAGGTAATAGTTGCCGGACATCTCTGGGAGCATTATGATGCAGGTGAGGGGCGCCTTCGCTGCCCCGGAGAAGAGGGCAGCCATCCCCACTATGGCGTAGACATAGAGCTCCTTGCTCGCGAAGGGAAGCGCCATAAGGAAGTAGCCCAAGGCGCCGCCGAACATACAGCCCATGTAAAGACTGGGCGCGAAGATGCCGCCGCTGCTGCCGCTACCGAGGGTGATGCCGGTGGCCAGGAACTTCGCCACGCCCAGAACGATCAGTATCTTCCAGGAGAGCTCACCCGCGATCGCCAGGTCAATGCCCTCGTATCCCGTGCCGAAGATGCCGTATCCTACGAAGAACATGGCTAGGAGCCCTGTAAGAAGCCCGCCTATGCTTGGCTTGAGCCACTCAGGGAGGGATACCCTGTCGAACAAGTCCTCGAAGAAGTAGAGTCCACGGGTCCATGTCATGGCTATTAAGCCAAAGAGGACTCCGATGGGCACGAAGTAGAGTAGCTCAAGGGGGTTGACCATATGGTACACGGGGAGAAGAAAGGCCGGCTGAAGACCGAAGACCTCCGCCGTCACGAACATCCCCACAACCGACGACAGAATAACGGGGATGATGTCGTAGGCGGCCACCCCGCTGTATATGACTTCTATGCCGAAGACAGCTCCGCCAAGGGGGGCCATGAAGGTGCCGCTGATGCCCGAGGCGAGGCCACAGACCACCAGGAGCCTCCTGTATGACTCGGGAAGGCTAAACATTTGCCCAAGCACGCTTCCGACGCTGCTACCAATCTGAGCGATGGGTCCCTCACGGCCGACGCTTCCGCCGCTGCCTATGGTGAGGCTGCTCACCAGTATCTTCACGGCGGCTACCCTGCTCCTGATAACGCCTTCTTTGAGGGTGACGGCCTCAAGCACCTCAGGTACGCCATGGCCCTTAGTTTCAGGGGCGACGCGGTTGACGATGGGGCCAACAACTAGTCCGCCGAGGGCGGGTAGAAGCGCTATCCCCAGGTTAACCCCGCCTACTTGATAGGTGATATGGTTCAGGATGACTGTGAAGAACAGGTAGTGGAAGAACTCTATCATCTTCCTAAAGACGATCGCACCAAGTCCACCGGTTATTCCGACTAGAATCGACAGGAGATTGATCTTAAACCAGGTTTTTACGCCTTTCTTCATCATCTTTTCTCTGCACCCGACGCATCCACGGTTTGGGCGCGCAGGAGCGTCTAAATCTGGATTTTTACACACAGTACTGGCTCGGATATGAACGTTTCGCTTAAAGGTGGCTGAATAACGGAAATATTGTGAATAGAAGCATTTTTTCTCAAAATTTAGCGCTAAAGAGCTGCAAGAGGAATGTTTGTTTAATACACTTTGGGGCACATCTAGTTAGGATAGGTTAGGTCAGTCTCAATCTATTATGAGTATGGTTACGGTGAATTGGGGATAAAATTATGGACGGAGTAATGCGGAGGCCTTTAAAAGCATACCACTCTGTCTCTGTCCTTTATCCAGCCGGTGAGTCTCTTCATGGAGCCTCTCTCGGCTCCCTCCACGAGCTCGGGGGCGTCTAGTCCCCGTGCGTCTATGCAGGCGCCGCAGACCTTTACGTCCACGCCCTTGTTGATCAGGGCCTTGAGCATCTTCTCCATGTTGTAGTGGCCCTCAGGGGTCTTCTGTCCGGTCTTGGCTGAGGCCACCGAGTCGCCCAGCAGGAAGAGCCGTATGCTCATGCCCTCTGAGGAGGCGGTGGAGGCTAGCTTGGACGCGTTCCATGTTTTCTCGTTTCCGTAGGACGCGCGTCGTTCACGATTATCGTTAGGCATCATATAGGCTGGTAAGGTCGCCGGTTTACTACATAATTCTTTTACAACCCATCGAGGCCATGGTTTCTGGGGCGCGCGTTTGGGTGTCATCGATGTTTCATGATGCGCCGTACCATGCCTTGTACCTCGTGTTGGTGCATGGCAGGCACTCCTCCAGGTAAGGGTCCTTCACCGGGGTGGTTTCGATGTCGTCGCTCTTGTCTTCTGAGTCCGTCTGGGCTATGACTGGGTACGCTACGGATAGGAGCAGCATCGTGGCACCCAGTGCAGCGACTACTCTGGTTTTCATGCCCGGTTTTTTGTTTATGTTTTCTTATGATGAACGTTGTGGCGGCGTTCAACATTGGGGACGTGTTCAACCCTAGGGTTGAAGCATGGTCAATCGATGATATCCTGATACCCGTTTTTTATCCAGATTTCTCTGAAACTGGTTGTGTTGATAGAAACTAATATATCTGGTGAATATGGTTCTCATACTCCTACCTGCGGAGAAAAATGACGGTGAAATACATTACGTTCATCGAGTTGACGCCAGAGTTCCTACGGCTTCCAATGGATGAGCGGAGGAGTTACGTGCCGAAGTGGAGCCGGCTCGCGTCCAAGCATGGGTTGAAGATCGTTTTCTGGGGTATGCCCATGGGCGTGAAGGAGAACGTCGTATGCGTGTTCGAAACCCAAGGCGACAATGAAGCGTTCTTCAAGTTTCAGAGGGAGTGGCTCGGCCTGGGCACTCCTGAAGCGGGAAAATACGTCAAGAACACCAGAATCATAACTGTGGCCTGAGTCTTCAGATCATTCGACATAATTGCGTATAGATTAGATCACCATCAACGTGATCGTGTTCCTTATCCTAGGGGTCCCTCTGATCTTCCTTATGATGATCTCATTCAATTCCTGTTTGTCGGCGAACTCGACCCTGGTTATCAAGTCGTAGATGCCGTAGACTATGTACGTCTCCTTGATCTGGGGCAGGGTTTTCAGGGCCTTGAATACCTGTTCCTCGGACCCTAGCTCGGTGCTGATCATTACGTATGCGGAGGGCATTCGGATACCGAGAAGTGAACAGGTTGGAGACCCTTTATTTGTTTTGGGTAACAAAACCTGCCTATCGATGGCTCTGGTGGGTGCTAAGAAAAATGGGGGTTATTTCTTGGCTTCCTTGAGTATGGCTTTGATGGTGTCTACGACGGTGTGGGCGTCTTCGTCGTCGAGGTACTGGGGGTTTATCATGAGCTTGTCTTTGGCGTCTTTGAGCATGAAGCCTGGCTCGTAGAGGGCTTCTATGCTGGGGTCTCCGTCGCGCAGCCGTTTGCTGAGCTGTGCGCCGGTTATGCCTGTGACTGCTGGGATTAGTTTTATGTAGCTGACGGGTACCATGGGCTCGTCGTCTTCTATGGTGGCTTGGCTGTCTAGGCCGGCTGTGACGCCGGGGATGGTTTTGAGCTGGTCTGTGATCCACTTGACCTTCTTCTGCCATTCCTTGAAGGTCTGTTCCTCGTCTTTCTCTAGGAAGAGCTGTAGGGCGGTGACCATTCCTACTATGGTTTCTCTGCTCATCTTGCTGGCTCTGCCTACGCCGTGGAAGGGGTAGCTTTGGAGGTGGGCGAGTTTGATGAGGTCGGCTCTCCCTGCGAGGATGCCGCTGTTGTTGGGGGCGGCTATGGTTTTGCCTGCGCTGAACACGACGAGGTCGGCTCCCTCCTCTATGTAGCGTTTGAGGTGTTTCCTTGGGGGTAGCTCGGCTGCGGCGTCGACGATGACGGGGGCTCCGTGGCTGTGGGCTATCTTTATTATGGTTTGGAGGGGGAGGGCGTCTGCGCCGGATCTGACTGTGTAGTAGTAGGCGGCGGTCCTGTCTTTGCTGTAGGCTTTGTCTAGTGCTTTCTCGGTGGGGTCTGCCTCGACTACTTTGCCGCCTGCGAACTCTATGGCGTGGTCGTAGACGTTGCGGTTGGTGCGCTGGACGATGAACTCGGTTCTGAGTCCTTCGGTGTGGGCGGGGAGCCGCTTGGCGATGCCGCCCCAGGTCTCAAGCTCCAGTGGGTCGTAGTTTTCTAGTTCTGTGCCTTTCATTATGCAGGCTGCCGCCGCGAGGGTTATGGCGTTGCTGGCTCCTGCGGTGGGGTGGCCTGCTTCTGCTCCTGTGGCTTCTGCTATTGCTTTGCCTGCCCAGTGCTGGAGTTCTGGGATCTGTACGAAGCTCTTGGAGGCTTCCTCCATGGCGTGGTATACGCTGGGGTCTGCGATGGATCCGCCTAGCCTGGTGAGGCTCGTGGCGGCGTTTATGACCCGCCGCAGGCCCAGCTTCTTGTAAGGATCTTTCATGTCGTAGATTGATTGCTTCACGGGTTTATAACTGCTTCAAGGATGAGAGACGTTGAAATGTGTATTTCTTGTTGTTGTGTTATGAAAATGGTCATGAGAGTCATAACGTCTCTAACACTCTTCAAGCTAATACATGAAAATATTCTTAATAATTCATACCGTTTTATTATCCTAATAATCTTCACCGCGTTGGCTTATCGTTTTATACCCAAAATATGTATAGTTTAGAGAATGATTCTTGATATTTATACTGATCAATTGAGCATCAGATGACCTTTATAAACGTCATAGGAATTTGTTTCATAATTTGAGCTGTCTTGCGAATAAGAGCGAAAATAAATCTTCGAAACGCAAAACATAAGATTAATGCTTTAATAAATTAATATATTACAAGATGCCCAAGCAAAAAAAATCGAATACTTTAATGTTGGTAGAAGACCCAAGAAGGACAATATTAACTATATGTAACTTTAAGAACAAACTTATAGATTGGCATCAATTTAAAATCGCATATGAAAGTATGATAAATAAGAAAGCTTCGAGAGGAACAGTAGATACTCATTTTTATTCCCTAAGGCAACTTGGATTTCTTAATGAGGTAGAACCTAGTAAATATACATTAAGTAAAGAAGGAATTATGATCTGTGATTATTTGAGTTCAAATAATGAAGATTTATATAAACAAGGACTTAGAGGACTTATTTTAAACAGCGAAAAAAAAGATATATTTGATAAATTTTTAAAATATATTGATAATAAAATAGTAGTGAGTCAGGAAGAATTAACCGAAATATTTAATTCTATTACCGTAAGAGCAATAATTTCATGGACAAAAGAAGCAGATTTAATTGAATATATTAAGGAAGAGAAAAAAATATGGAAAATAAGACAAGAATATAAAAAATATGATGATATTAATATTTTTTGGAATGATTTAAAGGAAATATATAATAAATTACAAAAGTCCGAAATATTTAACGTCGATAAATTATTTTTAAGTATTTCAGAATTAAGAAACAATTTTTGTATGATTAAAGGATGTAAAAGTGAAGAATTTGATAAAAATCTAATTGAATTACTTAATAGCGATTATAAACAACTCATAAGATTATATGGTGGGCCACCTACAGTTTTTGAAAATAAGACAAACTTTTATTTCAAAGATATGAAATATGCTTATATTAGATTGAAGGTGTAAGTATGTCTGATACTAGTTTTATTGATTTATCTACTACTTTTGTGAGGGATTTTTCGAATTTTTATTTAAAAAGAAATCCGTTTCCCTCAATCGGTATTCCAGAAGACGCCCCTCTAATAACTGTTGATAGAGAGAGGATGATAAGACAATTTAGGAGAATGGTTGCTGATATTCAGAAAGAGAATAATAGTAAATTAACTGTTATTGTCGGAGAATATGGTAGTGGGAAAAGTCATTTATTTAAAATTTTTAAAAACAATGTAAATACTCAATTATTTAACCAGGATAATGGCATGATAGCATCCTATATTAAATCTCCAGAAGAAAATTTTACTACTTTTGTTTTAGAGTTTATTGATGACATTGGTGAAGAAACATTTGTTAATTTAGCAATAGATGTTGTTTTTAAATATTTACAAAATTTATCTGTAGAAAAATTAAAAACTTATATTTTTAATAAAGATGTCATAAAGCAAATCCAAGAAAATTCAATTAATTATAAAACCATAATTGAAAGTTTGAAGTCAACGAGTTTAATTCAGGACGTACGAGCTGTCATTTGGGGAGGAGTCACTAACAAGGATGTAGTTAATGCTTTTGTGCGGCTAGCTCTTCCAACGACAAGAACTAGTGCGTGGAATTGGTTTTCTGGTGATACTTTTAATAAAACTCAAATGGATGAAATCAATGTTTCAAATACAATTACTAAAGAAAATGCTTTGGAAGTATTCCTAAGTATCAAACAATTATTTCAAAATATCGGAATAAAATATGTTGCTATATTTATTGATGAATTAGAGAAGATAACTTTTCTTACACCTAGAAGCCAAGCTAGATATCAAAGTGATATTAGGAGATTTATTGATAGTTGTCCCACAAATACAATGTTTTATTTTGCAATATCTCCTCAACAATGGGAAGAGCTTACAGAATCGAGATCAGCTTTAATGAGAAGATTATCTGGTAACTGGATATTTTTAGAAGATTTTGAGAAAAAAGATGTAATAGAATTAATTCAATTATATTTATATAGGGTGAGAGCTGAAAATTATACCTTAAAAGATGTACCATCAAACATCGATCCTTCTTTATATCCTTTTACAAATGATTCTATAGATACAATATTGGATTTAACAGAAGGAATTGTATCATCAATATTATTATTATGTAGAAAAAGTTTGGATTATTTACATGATAATGTTAAAAAATATAAATATATTAATGATGAAGTTGTAAAGGAAGCATTTAAAAGCAGGGGATAATTTGACATTTGTTCATTATAAAAATAATGATGTTAATATTATATTGATTTACCAAATATTAATAGTGACTTATTTTTTAAATTATTATGAAAAATATGTCATTATAGGTTATATTATGTTTGGTTGTTACGTTGTTTTGACATATTTTATGAAGGGATATAATATATTAAATTTTTTAAAGAGCATATTAGGATTAATACCTACAAGAGATTTTATAGATAATATTGATTATGTTGATTATCAAAATCATTTATACATAAGGGCTAAAAAATTGATATTAAAATTAGGATATCTTGGCGGTTTGTTATTTTCTGAAATGGATGTAGGAAATATTAAAAAAGAAACAATGATATTTAGTATAAAATATGAAACATATATTAAACCTAAAACTAACTTACCAAAACAATGTTATTCATTAATACCATTAAATGGTTTAAGTAATTTTAAAATATTAAATTTAGATTTTTTTAGAAAAGAAAAAATTAATAATGTTTATGTTGTGTTTGAAACCCCCATAGATATTAAAGAATATTGCGATAATATAACTGTTAATTATGATAAAAAAAATAAATGCATTCATGTATTTAATGAAAATGATATTGAAATTAGAGATTATTTGTTGAGATTACCTAGAGGAATTTCTTTTGAGGACATAAAAGATGTTTCTAAACAAATTGTAGGAGTTATGCCTGGTCAGTTAAAATCTAATTACGGTGATAATATTATTTTAAAAAAAATTGAACCAAGAACAGGCTCCAAAGCTGGTGAAGTAATGCTCTTGTTACATTAGTTATCTTCTTTCCTAAATATTAGACAATAATGATGTGATCTATTCCCAATATAACTATGAAACATTCCAAATGGCCGTAACTGTCTATCATCTTGACACCATATAATCTCATCTTTGGGCACCCATTTTTCTGATAATGTTTTTAATGTATCAAAAGCTAAAGGCCATAACCTGCCATTTTTATATACATTATTCGTTACAATGACTAAATATGAACGATTCTTCATAATTTCATACAGATCTTCAAAAATGAACTTTTGTTGGGTTAAGAATGTTTTATAATCATGTATCATACCCAAATCAAGGAAATCCTCGCCATATTTACTATCAAGACCCATTTCTTCTCTATCAGCGTGTCGCTCAGAATTATTATTAAGTTGATCCCAATAGGGTGGAGATGTAATACAAAAGTCAAAATTAGGTATATTATATTCACTAACAATGTCTAAAATATTTCTGGAGTCCCCTTTAGTAATTATAGATTGAATGCCGCCTTCCGAAGAAATGTTATTCAGTCTATTTTTTGTAAGATTTACATATTTTTCATATAATTCTATACCAAATGAGTACCGTTTTAGTTTTTTAGCAATAACTAAACTAGTTCCGGAACCTGCAAATGGATCTATTATCCAATCATTAGTTTTTGTAAAAAATTCAAGAAATCTTTCTACTAGTTTTTCTGGAAAACAGGCTGGATGAAGAATTTTCTCATCTCTCTGAGCCGCCCTCAAATTAAACCAACTTTTAGTATGTTTAATCCACTCTTTACCAGATAACTCATTAAGAGAATTATTTTTAATAGAAATAGCCTGTGTCATATGTCTGATTATGATTCTGCAGGTTTATAACTTTCGGAAACAATGCAGGTATAAAGCAGGCTATTTAGCAGGTTTTATCATAACCTGAACTATCACATTTAATAATATTATCTAAACATGGTTAAATAAAATGATATATTTTTAAAAACATTTGTTAAAATAATATCCCTCAACTTGAAATTTATTATAAATTTGTGGGTTTATTTTTTATATACCTATTATGGTAATCCTCCATTTGTAACTATTTTAAATGAAATGTACTAATTCTATGTTCTTTCTTTATCAACTATAAACGTAATGTCATCAATAAAATTGTGTTTATTCCATATAGCCTTTATCCTATTTCTCATTAGTCAGAGAAAAAACATTTATCATACATCCAAGTGTTACACTATTATGAAAATACAAGATTTGCTCAACAAGAAAAACTTGGACTACTTCTACATCATGCATCTAAGCTATGAGGGTAGAGAACGAAGACGACTATGGAATCACGCGAAAAAAGACAATATTATTGGATTACAACACATAAAAATAAACGAAGACTGGGAAGAGGCCACCTCAGATACGAAAAACTCTCTTTCAAATCTCTGGAGAAGCCAATTCAATTATTTCTGTGATATGGAAAGAGGCGATATTGTGGTAGTAATGAATGGATACGACTCAATCTTGGGGGTAGCAAAGTTAACAATAGACCACCATAATTTCACACCAGAACTCTGGGACGTATTCTTCGATCATAATCGACCAGTTGAATGGATAAAAGAATATGAGTACGACAACAGAAAGCCACTAAAAAACCCAATAACCTTCAGGAACACTTTGGCCTTGATAGACGAAACAAGTAAAAGATGGAATAGCCTGCTGAAAGAAGAAATATAATATTAAATCATAGAGATCTCAATTTTACGTAACATTTTCTTACTATAGCCATCTTCTACAGTTTTTAGCTTTCTAGCGTCGACACTTCGTTGAAATTGGTTCTTGATTCCTAAATATTCCTTCATGAATATCTCTATCTTACGACTACAATATGGACAATCGAAATGCCTGATATATGTCTCATCCATAATTCGCTCTCCTAACTCATGAATAACCAATTTCAATCTGTTCTTACAATACGGACAGCTGGTGTGTCTTCTTACGTATACTTTCTCCATAATAATCACCTAACTTCAGCGCACTCTATGAAAACTTATATCAGAAACTAAAAAACCTATCATGAGTGACAATGCCAAAATACGGAAAAGGACTCGGAAAAGAGATCTATCTAGCAGCGAAAAACGGAGAAATACATCAACCATTCACCGTAGGTGACTGCAGAGAATTTACTATCTCAAAGGGATGGGAGGTACCCGAAACTTACTTAAGAGTCGTATTGGCCAACTCCGAGAAGGATCGGGATCACTCAGACACTTACAAGGACTACTTCATGCGAGTCTCTGAAGGAAAATACAGGATAAATCACTCCATCAGAGTGTAAACTCCTCGATCTAATTTTCTAAGCACTCTCTTTTCTATTGGTATATTAGAAGTCCTGTTACCATCCAGCTCTTCAGGAACCATGTCCGCCATGCAGGTACCGTAATCCTTCCACCGGACCCCATGCTTCCTAGTAACCCAGTTCTCAATCTCAGAGATGGTACGATCACCACCAAGAGCCTTAAAGGCCTCAATAACCGCATCTGCCTGCGTAATAGAATAAAACTTCATAAGAATATTAAACTAAAAATGCTAGAAAAATCTTACGAAAAAGAAGTATTATTGACCCACACACAATCAGTCATATCCGGATTCTTCTAGGCTCGTATTGATGTCTGTCGATTATCCTTCCCTAGACCCCAAAGACACCATCCGCCAGGCCCTCAGCATAATGATAGACACCCACACCTACACCATACAAGTACAGGACACCACCCTCACCATCCACCACCTCCTAGAAGCCACCCGCCAAGGCCACCCCACCACCACAACACTACAAACCATCACCCAAAACCCTCTAAACCCCACACTAGCAACCCCACCCATTCCCCACCTGAAACCCGGGATATAGACGGGAAACCCGCAACAATATAAGAGGGGTATATATGGTACAACCGGCTACTATATACCATGAGTTCTTCACGTCGCACAAACCTAAACAGGATTATGCAGATCGAGCAAGAGATCAAGAACATCAAAACAGACAACAAGTACCGGCAGATCCTGAGAAACATCAAAATCATGGACCGTCTGACCGTCGGCAGCAGAAACATCGACGTAGCATCACCAGACGACATGGACAAGACAATAACAGTGAGAAGGCGCAGCCAAGAAGCGAAAGACGTCGTAAAAACCTATACACTGAACCTCCAGAAATTCTCCTCCTGCCTCCAGACACTGAGAAACGAAAAAGCAAGCCTAGAGAAAAAGTTGTTCGGATAACCTGAATCCAAAACACGAAAATCCACGCAACAAGGAACAAGCCACCCCCCACACACCCCTAAACACCGCCGCTCCCCAGACAACCCCATGTTCAAAAACATACTCGCCGCCATAGACGGCAGCCAACCCAGCCACCACGCCCTACAAGTAGCGGACGCCACCCTCACCATCCACCACCTCCTAGAAGCCACCCACAGAGGCCACCCCACCAACACAAC
>Ga0265594_1000904_pt1 | contig 23954 bp, 24 predicted proteins | sample saktaG_11_FD_190147 | JGI IMG/M metagenome (GOLD analysis project Ga0265594, IMG submission 190147) | Saline water microbial communities from Sakinaw Lake, British Columbia, Canada - sak_2011_5_24_80m | ecosystem: Environmental > Aquatic > Non-marine Saline and Alkaline > Saline ... | reverse complement strand
CTCTCTCTCCTGAGTTCCCCGACCTCCTGGGCCATGCGCTGAAGCGCCCGCACGCCCTTCTCCATGGATTTTATGGTGCCGCCGTCCTCCTGAATGACTATGCTCTCGATGGGCTTCCCGGTGTCTTTGAGGCCCTCCATGAGTATGTCGTTGGTTAGCGCCTCGCAGCCCAGCCCGAAGAGCAGTATGCCCGCCACGTTGGGGTTCCTCCCTGTGCCGACTAGGGCGTTCACAAGCATCTCGTCCGCCCTGCAGCCGAGGTACTGGGTCACAGCGACGGCTCCCTCCACCTGGGCGGCCACCTGCCTTGCAGGCTCGTAGCTGCAGTCGATGGGAGCTATGACGAGCAGGTGGTTCCTTATCCCGACGCCGCCGTCGGGGCGCTCATAGCCGTAGAACTCGTTCATTTAGCTACCTCCAGCTCGCTTGTCGGGAGCCGACCCGACTCAACGTTGTGGGTGTGAACCCACCCACCCACCGCTATCGGCTTCGAGGCCACTCCGATGACCTCCCCGTACTTTATGATCTCTTCTCCTTTGCCGAGCTTCCTGAGAGCCAGCTTGTGCCCGAAAATGATGTCTTCGACGGGCTTCGCGTCGAGGATGACCTCGCCCATTGGGCTTAGGACCTCGACCTGCTCGCCCTTAGACACGTCGTCCGTCACGGTGGCTACGTTGTCCTTGTTGTCCAGCTGTATAGCCTTCTTCATCTTCAACCCTCCAACGCCTTCTTGGGTATGCAGGAGGTCCCGTCCGGTATAACCGCTACCTTCGAACCCTCACCGTGGTGTTTCTTTAGCTCCTCGATGACCTCAGGCCAGCCCCTGATCCACTGGACTATCTCCTGCTCGTACCTCATCTCGAAGCTCTTCAGAGGATACTCGCCATAGATGATGAGTCTCTTGCCCTTTGCTAGGCCCCTGCTCCCGGGGCTCCAGAGGCTGGCGCCGACATTTTTACCGTGCCTGTTGAAGAGCCAGTGGTTTATGTCGCCGTCAGGGTCGTCGTTCACAAGCACTATGGTGCCGTCCGGTTTGACGCTGTTATAGGCCGGCCAGAACCCTAGGTAGGGCTCGTTCTCCCTCATGTAGCTGCCCACCACCACGACGTCGGCCTCGGGGCTCTCCGTGGCGTGCCACCTCATCGCCCCCGCCGCCGCCTTCCTCTGGGTCTCCACGAAGTCGCCGGCGTAGAGCTCCAGCGGGTCGCGTCTAAGGTTGAGCACGGTGTCTATCTTGTAGTCAAGCCCAGCCATCCCGGCGGCCTCCTCGGCGTCAAGCCTCATCACGTTGCCGTCGTTGCACAGGTAACCAGTGGTCTCGTGAGGCGTAAGCCCAGGGCCGAAGCCTCCTATGTTGCCGTGGTTGAATCGGATGGTCTCGACGCCCGCGACGCCTGGGCTTATGAGCTTCCCGCCGCCGCTGAGGCCCGTGAGCCTGTGGAAGAGCACGGTGCCGACGCCTATCTTCAGGTCGCATGCCATGACCTCGCTGTTCACGTAGACCGGGCAGCCGCGGCTCGTCTCTCCGAGGTAGTCCAGCATCTCGTAGGGGTTGTGGTTGTAGACCTGGTACTCGGAGACCACGTCGTCGCCAAGCTTCTTCACGAAGTCCCTCCTGCCGTAGGTGCCGTGGGTTCCCGGGGCTATGATGAACCGCACGTTTTCCTTCGGCACGCCCGCCCTGTGGAGCGTGTCAAGGATGTACGGGGTGTACTGGTGTGTCTTGGTGGGCCGCGTCATGTCGTCGAATATGATGACTACCTCCTCCGCCTTCTCCGCGAGCCTACCGAGCGGCTTCTGGCCTAGGGGGCTGTGGATGGCTGCCTTTATCTGCTCAGGCGTCATCGCCTTCCCGTCCTCTGCCTCCATCCTGCACCTGTGTACGTTCCACTCGTCTGGGAAGGTGAGTTTCAGGGGCTCATCCTCGTACCAGGAATGATGAGGAATCTCTACTTGCTTCAATGCTAAGCCTCGTTTACTTTTAAAAGGAAGCGTGTCGGGTCAATATAACACTCACGTGGGACGCCGATGTTGAATTTCTCACGCAGTAAGAAAGAAAAGATGATGTGAGAATATTGTTGGAAGTGGAAGAAGCAAACCGTAGAAAGGCAGATCTCCGAGAAGCAGTGAAACGTGGTGAAGAGAATCCTCATCTTACTTCAGCAAGCCCTCTTTTTCAAGTATTGATACGAATTGCTCAGCACAGCTTTCCCATGAGAACTTTTCGATCATCAAGTTTCTCGCGTTCTCACCCATCCGCATACGTTGCTCATCGTCATGCATCAACTGCGCGATTCTTTCGACGAATAACCCCATATCATTACTTGTGTAACCAGTAACATCATCATATACAACCTCTGTTAATCCACCGATTTTAGTAGTAATCGCGGGTACACCTGATGAAGCCGCTTCTTGTACCGCCATCCCCAGTGTGTCAAGTGAGGATGGATGTACCAATAGGTCACAGTTCGAGTAATAATATTCGATGTCATCTACATGGCCCTTAAAGATTACCTGTTTCCCCAAGCCAGCATCTTTCGCCTGTTTTTCGACGCGCTTCCTGTATGATCCTTCACCTAAGAAGGTGATGGTATATGGTAGCTGCATATCCTTGTAATACTCGAAGAAACGATTAAAGTACAATAGTTTGCCCCTGACCTTAAAATTCATGACACACAGCAACTCTGACCGATATTCCGGCTCTGGTGCCCTTGGTTTGAATCGTTCAGTATCAACTCCCTCATACATAGTGTAACATTTCTTGTCAGCGATATGCCTCTCTGAAACCTCCTTGAGGTAGTTAGAGCAGGCTACGATAAAATCTGCCTCGTCCAGAGCTGCGCTGTTCTGCAGCATCTTCAAAGCAAACCCAGCTCTCTGAGTGTATCCAACGTCTTTGTCAGCGGATTCCTCCCAGTAATTACCCTTAAGCCTTAATCCTATTGTTTTGGTTTTACCCAGTTCCTTGGCTATCGATGCACCCAGAAGTCCATGATAAGGATTGTGTGTGATTATAATATCTGACTTGATGGAGTTGACATAGCCGGAGTAGGCATCGGTAATATGCCTCGTATCTTTTTTAATGGAATAACACTGCAATCAAACCCCTGCTGTTTGAGGATGCTTGACAACCGCTTGAAGTTGTCCCGCCACTCAAGGAACTGGATGCTGGGTTTTACTGTGTGCTGATGTGTTTTAACTATGTCAATCTGGGCCATGAGAGGGAAAAGGAACAGTGATCTATACTATTGAAGCTATGTGGTTGTTCACTACATACATTATGAAAATTAATATCCAAACCCGGGACCTGATAAGCATAAAAAAGCGATTATATGATCTTGTTTTCCCTGCGTATGCATGCATGTATATATACGCAGGCTCTAGCTAACTCTTACTTCTTTCTGAAAGATGTGTGGGAGTGTATACGAAGAGAGATTAGGTAGGAAGGAAGAGGAGAGAGAACGTCAGTATAATTGCGTGGGGTCTAAAATCATGGGCTACATGGCTGAGGAATTAATCAGGGATTTAGTTAAACCCAATAAAATTATTGATTGGGTTTCTCCATACTGGCAGCTACCTAATCTGGAAAACTCGAGACATGGAGTGAGAAGGCAGGTCTTACTTGGGAAGAGTATGTTAATCCACCTAAGGCATTGTTAGGCATGCTAGGCGGGTGGAGAGGGAGTTAGGTAAGGAAAAAGCCCATGAGATCGTCTCCGATGTAGCTAACGAGTTATCTGTCGAGTGGATTACAGAGAATATCAAGGATATTGAAGTAAAGAGCATGGATTATCTTGGAAAAGCGATGGCTGAAGCGGAAAGCTGCCTGCATAAAAGCGGTATATTGTTAATCTTATTAAGGAAAAAAATTGACTAGGGAGTGTGTTGTATCAATGACTGATATATTTAGGCACATAGGAAAGGATGTAAAACTCGGGGAGAATGTCCAGATCTGGAACTTTACGTATATCGGCGATAGGACCGAGATTGGGGACAACACAAAGGTCGGAAGCCTCGTACACATTGACTATGGCGTCAAGATCGGAAACAACTGCAAGATCGAGGGCATGGCCTATATCCCACCACTAACGATTATCGGAAATAAGGTATTCATTGGACCTGGAGTAATCTTCACAAACGACCCATTCCCCATGTCAGATAATATGATAGGGGTCACGGTAGAAAACGACGCCATTGTATGTGCAGGAGCTATGCTTAAAGCAGGAATCACGGTAGGCGCTAGATCTGTGATCGGCTTGGGCGCTGTCGTGGTGAAAGATGTCCCCTCTGACACGCTTGTCTATGGTAACCCTGCCAGAGAAGGATATCCTATGCAGCTATACCTTGAAAAGAAGAAGAAATGGGATGAAAAAACTCTTACCTAGATGATGTTAATCATCTATGGTAATAATCCACTACTTTCTCTACGCCTTCAACAATGTAATTGATTTCTTTCTCATTGATGAATGGGTGCAATGGAATACTCAAGATCCTATCCGCTAGATTCTCAGAGACAGGGCATGAAGCTGGATCATAGGTTTCCTTGATGACTGGTTGCATTGTTAAGGCCGTCGGGTAATGCACTGCACAATCAATGTTCTCAGCCATCAGCGCATTCATGAACTCATCCCGACTGCATTTCAGCTCCTCAACCTCAACTCTCACTGAGAAATAGCTGTAAGAGTGATTAGCACCCGGCTCTATTCTCTGAGGCGTTACACCGTCAACACTGTTTAATGCGTCTCGAAGCTTCATTCCTATATATCTACGTTTCAAGAGAAACTCGTCTAGCTTAGCCACTTGATTTAAACCGATGGCTGAAGCTATGTCAGTAGTTCGATAATTTAACCCAAATATTACGTGATGATATCTTGCGTCGTCGCCATGGCTTCTCAGGAGGCATCCTTTGTCGTAAAGATCCTTATTATTTGTTGTTACTATGCCCCCTTCACCCATCGTAAGAGTCTTGGTCGGGTAGAAACTGTAACAGTTAAGCGTCTCATAGGACCCTAAATCTTTTCCATTATATTCGGTACCATGCGCTTGAGCACAATCATTGATTATTACAAAGTCATGGTCTTCAGCGATCTCATATAACGCATTCATATTACATGCGTTACCGAACAAATGAACTGGGGCCAAAGCCCGGGTTCTTGATGTAATCTTTTCTTTCACGTCTTCGGGGTCGATTAGAAAAGTATACGGATCAACGTCCGCTAGTATGGGTGTACAGTTAGCGTAATGTACGGTGCTAACCGTAGCTATGAATGTAAAAGCCGGTGCAATTACTTCGTCCCCAGGCTTGAGTGTAGACAGATATGAGAGGTGTAGAGCTGCTGTTCCGTTTGATACAGCGTACGCGTATTTTGAGCCCACTTTTTCAGCGTACACCTCTTCAAGTTTCTTGGTAATAGGTCCCTGACGCACGTAGGCGGATCTAAGAATTTTTGTTATATCCGTTTCATCTTTTTCTGAAAAAACTGGTTTAACAAGAGATATTTTGTGAGGAGACACAGGGGTACCTCCGTTTATAGCTAATTTATTCATAATGAAGCACCTCATATGATTGAAGTTTATTTATACATTGATTCATCGAGGGAGCCCAACCCCTCTAAACGTGAATCCATGCGTTAATGCTTCATGCCTGTTGAAGACGTTTCGTCCATCTATGATTACCGGTGTCCGCATGTATTTGTGTAATTGATCTAGGGATAGTTCGCGGTATTCCTTATGTTTAGTAACCAATATCACACAATCGCTATCCCTTAGCGCTTCAACCAGATCATCTGTGATTGGCAGGTCTTCGTATTCACTGATATGCGGATCATGAATAGAAATTTGTTTACACTCACCACTCAGCAGATTAAATAAAGGTAAAGCAGGCGTGTTTCGAGAATCGTCGCTATTTTCCAGGAACGCAAACCCGAGCATAGTTACATTACTCTCAGAAAGAGCCAGGTTTCTCTCAGCAAGGGCATCAATTAACAACATTTTCATGTGACCCGGCATGCTGTCGTTCAGTAACCGGCTTTTCACGATAATTTCTGGAGTAAACTTGATTTTTCCATATGTATCTAACCCGTATTTTAGCAACCAAGGGTCCTTGGAAAGACAATGGCCACCGACTCCAGCTCCCGGGGTATGCATGTTCCTGTAAGGGTTAGCGTCCGGGTTACTGGTGTCACTTGGTAAGCTGTTCACGAATCTTCTAACGTCGTGAACGTCAACACCGAGGGATTCACAGATGAGAGCTACCTCGTTAGCGAAGGCGATGTTTACATCTCGATACGTGTTTTCTACCACTTTACTGATTTCCGCTGTTAAGGTATCCGTGGCATAGAGTGGCGCAGATACTATGTTTTCATATAATTCTATCCCTCTCTGGGCGCACTCAGGTGTGAATCCACCTACGATTCGGCTATAATTGGTTAGGTTGTGGAGTTAGTCGCCCCACCATGACTCGTTCATAGCTGAAAACCAGATTGAAGTCAGTTCCTGCTTTGAGCCCGCTTTCTTGCTCAAGTATAGGTTTAGCGACATTATCTGTAGTACCAGGGGCAACTGTTGACTCAAGGCAGATTAGTGTACCCGGTTGCATTTGTTGGCCAATATCTTTGAGAACTTGTCGAAGACTCATATATTTTGGTTGATGTTTTTCATCTACGGGCGTCTGAACTGTTATGATGATGGCATCTGCTTTTTCATATGTTGTGATGTCGTCAGTGACGAAGAGGTCCCCATTTTTCACTGTTTTAAATATGAGTTGATCTAACCCTGGTTCGTCACCACCGATAGGCGATTTACCTTTATTGATAAGATCTATCTTCCAACCGCTTCGTTTACTACGGCGTTGTATGCCAGTAACCTTTATTCCAGGTTTGTCCGCGAAGAGAGCCGCGACGGGTACTCCAACATACCCCATTCCCACTATTACTACATGCATTTTTTACCTTCCTTAATTCTCTTTTAGAAACCTGTGGAAATCTATTGTTTCTTTAGTTTTATTGGACTCAAGGGCTGCTTCAGCGATGGTTAACGCTTTTAATCCATCTTCACCGGTCACAACTGGGACTTTGTTGTCCCTGATGCTGTTGATGAAACTTTCTAGTTCTAGTTTCAATGGTTCCTGGTATTGGATGTAGGGTTGGATGAGTTGTCTGTTGTTCTCTATGGTGATTTGTTGGGTGCGGTACTGGACTGTGATGATGCCGGTTGTGCCCGTGATGATGAGGTTACGTCTTATTCGAGGTGTAAGCCAGTTGGTTTCAATGAACGCGTTTCGATTGTCATTATACCTAAGATTGATGTTTGCATAATCCTCGAAACTGTGATCTATGCTCCCACATGTAGCATAGATAGATTCAGGATTGATTTGGAATAGTTGAGAAATAATGTCTATGTCATGGATTCCGAGGTCTTTAACGACCCCAACATCCCCGATACGAACTGGTCTTCGGCTTACACGGCTGGTGTGCGCAAGGATTATTTTACCGATTTGACCTTCCTTGATCAGTTTAAATGCTTCTTGAACCGCGGGGTTAAATCGTTCCACGAAGCCTACCGCAAGTTTAACGTCATGTTTCTCAGCTGCCTTGATGAGCTGTTTAGCTTCTGTGATGGTATTAGTCATCGGTTTCTCTACAAGGACATGTTTACCTGCTTCAATCGCTATTAATGCTAGATTTGCATGTGTGACTGTGGATGTGCATATTGACACTGCTTCTACGTTTTTGTCGCTAATTATTTTTTCAATATCGGTATATCCTTCAACATTGTATTTTTCAGCGACGGTTTCTACCCTTTTTTTATCAAGATCTGCTACACTTTGAAGATTAATTGAGGATGCTTCGTTGTATACACGGGCATGGTTACTACCCCACACGCCGCATCCAATGACTGATACATTAATAGGCTTCATCTTTAACAGAAAATATACCTTTCTACGATTTAAAGACGTTTTGATTATGCCTATTTTTATCAAACACATTAATAAACATAAAATAAATAACCCAATACCAAGCTATTCTATTGCATAACCGCCTAATTTCGGAGTTTGATTGAAATAACTAAACCTAATGTCGAGTTTTCTTACCGAGAGTACACACGGTTTATAACAAAAATATCTGATCCAAGTAAATATAAAAACGTAAAATTAAATCAGTTCAGCCAAACACGGGCAAATATTCCAGTCATCTCGCTAAGGCACGACGTAGATGGTGATATTGATGGCGCATTAAAGATGGCAGCCATAGAGCATAGATACAATATTCGGTCCACCTATTTTATTCTCCATACCGCGGGATACTATGGGTTAACAAAGAAGAACTATGTTAAACATAGAGAAAAATTATTAACGTTACTGAAAAAACTTCAAAATGAATATAACCATGAAATCGGTTGGCATAACGATCTAGTAACTTTAAACGTAATATATGGTATTGACCCAGTGAAGTACCTCCATAACGAGTTGCACTGGCTTAGAACTAATGATATCAGAATAACGGGTACCGCGGGGCATGGCTCCAAATTTTGTCATAAATACAAGTACCTAAACCAATACTTTTTCAAAGAATACCAAAAACCCATTGGAAAATTTGTTAATAATGAAATAATCCCCATTAACGGACGAAAACATCGAATCAAAAAAGCTTCAATAAACGAGTATAACCTAAAATACGATGCTTACCACCTAAACAATACCCACTACTTTTCAGACTCATCCTTCACCCTTGATAACACTAGATGGCATCCATCTTCACTGAACCTAGACGAGTTTAACCCCGGAGATAAAGTGATAATCTTAACCCATCCACAACACTGGATCTAAAACCCAACTCCTTACCAATAAAAAAGTAAAAAATAGCTCTAAAATATGTGGCTATACATATTTATATTGTACTGATCATTATTGTTACTTACACGAGCTAAGGCATTAAAGGTAGATAATTACTAATTTCCTTATGCTCGAAAATCGCTATGAGGAGAAAATATGCGTATATTGTTCATTGAGCCACAACCCTGTGTTCGGGCCTTAAAACTTGCTTATGGATTAAAATGGTTATTAGGTAAAAAGATTTCACTCGTTTTTGGGTATCAGGGTAAAACTTTAACCGAGTTTTATGGCTATGGAGACGAATATTTTGACGAATTTGTTTTACTAAGTAAAGAAAACCCTGAGAAAAGCATACAAGAGCTGGTTAAACGCTTTAAACCGGACCTTATTCACAGTCACAATGCACCGGATTATCTTACAGTGGCTGCGTTAAACTTGGTAAAAGATACGCCAATTATTCATGATACACATGATGCGCTCACTATGCGAAAAACGCCTTACAGTCTTACTGATGACGAAGAAAGAGTAAGTCAGTACGCTATTGAAGAGCGGATCGCAAATGAGGATAGCAACGGAAGAATATACATCACCAAAGGGGTTAAAGACTATATCAGGGATCAATATATCATTAACAGAAAGTCTGAGATTATCTTTAATAACTATGTGCCTCAAACAATTATACCCAAGAAACCGTTAAAGAAACTATCTGAATCTGACGGCGAGACTCACATCGTATACGCTGGGACAATCACTAGCCAAACCGAAGGGCATCACTACGATTTAAGGGAGATATTCAAAGAAATCGCTGATCATAAGTATCATATTCATGTCTATGCCGCAAGACCAGATGAGGAATATAGTAGATTGGCTCAAGGAGACAAGTATATTCATTACCACGGTCATCTCGATCAGAGGGTCTTGATGAAGGAGTTGACCCAATATGATTATGGGTGGACAGGTTTTAACGACACTAAGAACAAGGTGCATCTCGATGTTTGTCTTCCTAACAAGGCGTTTGAGTATATTGCTTGCGGTCTTCCAGTATTATCGTATCCTCATAAACTGTTGAAAGAGTTTATTGAAAGCTACAAAGTTGGTTTTATACTTAACAGCTTTAACTTGGAGGATAAACTCGAAGAAGAAGAGGCTATCCGTGAGAACGTGGATAAAAACAGATATTCATTTACTGTTGAAAATAATATAGACAGAATAAGTAAATTTTATCAAACTTTTTCCGTGTAGGCATGTACATGTGTATAATCAATTTCGATAAAAAAAACTGTGTTTAATGATATCAAACAGGTAGATGAGTCCGCAGTATGTCAGCTAATTGTATCATTGATCTGGTTTAGTGGAACGGTACAGGAATTAGGTGCTTTTTCAAACTGGTTTTTATATATTCTATTACTTGTATATCACGGCTTAACCATAAGTCAGTAGTGTGATAGTGTTCTTTACGTGTTCAATGCGTCGTACCTTGTTGAGGATTATTTCTTTGAGTCTATCCATAGACTCAGCTTCTACCTCAACGATAAGATCATAAACACCGTAAACGCTGTGAATTCGGGATACCGTCTCCACCATGTTAAGTGCCTCCAAGATAGATTTTTCTTGTCCAAGCTCAGTGTTGATCAGTACGTACGCTTTCATCTCATCCACATATATTTTCTCGTTCAACCTTTATCTAGGTTTATGCATCAGGTCCAAAGATTTTCCTTTTAGCGTTCCCAATAGACACATCTATCCTCCGCTACTCCGTGAATAAAAGATCATAATCATCTAAGACATCATAGATTTATGCAACTGATTCATCAACAATCTCCGCGCTCTTAGCTACAGTGCAAATCAGCTTACTGACGCATAGATAAGAAGAACCGTCTTAGGATCCGGCATCCGGTAAATAATCGCAGCAAACTGCTCGGGCTCATACATCACATTATCTAGGACATCCGAAGCGGTCTCCAGATCGATCTTGCCGTGGAGGTTCGCTGAGGCAACCATGTTCTGTATCACACTCTTCGGTTTGCTGAGCTAACTAAACCTCAGAACAGATTACGTATGTTGCACGTGAAAAGAAGGAAGCCGCTCCTCGATACTAAGTATGGAGTTGAATAAGTATATGGATCGTCCATTCTTGTGTCAGGTAACCTGCAATAAGCGGTAGTTCAGTCAGAGGAAACATTCGACAGCCTTTGAACTCAGGAAATTGAAAAGATTCCCTTGCGCAAGTAGATTATTCTCGTTTCATTATAATCTTAGACATCTGACCTACGAAGAGGAACGTTAGCAGCCATAATATGAGGACACCGATGTTATATGGCCAACCAAAGAAAGAGGCCCCCCAACGCCCAACCTGGAAAGATCTAGCGTGCGGGACAAAGGTGACCGGACCGCGGCGTTAACGATGAGCGGATGTGAAGAGCGTCTTGGAGAGGGCGGACGTTGATCTGGACTGGAGGTATCTGGGAGATAGGGCGGAACGAGCGGACGTGGGGGCCCTGCTTGAAACGGTTAGGAACGTGTGATTGCCGAGACAGATTCGACGATATCTGACCCGAGGCTCCCAAGGCTTCTGGACGAGGTGGTAAGTGTATCCACGCCGGACGGCTTCGTATCCATCTACCCCAAGCACATAGACACCGATGGGCTGCCGGAGATGGTTCAGAGCCGGGGATCCAGGGTGAGGGACTCCTCCGACGAGCCTCTGCACGACGGCCACCGTGAATGGGGAACGGTGTACAACTTCACGTCAACCAACCGATGAGGCGTGTGGACGCATGTTACCATCTACTGCGACAGTTGTTACTGATGTAGAAATCATGATGAAACGTGTCTAAGCGTTGATTTTATTCATCTATTTTGAGGTAGTTGTTCTGCCTGAGCCAGTGCGCCTGGTTACTCGTGTACCGGAAGATGATGTCGCCCTTCTCGTCCGACTGGAAATCCCAGGGGCTGATAAGCACAATGTCTCCCTCCCGCACCCATCGGCGCTTCTTCATCTTACCCCGGACACGGCAGATACGGGTCTCGCCGTCCTGGCACTTCACGCTCATCCGTGTTTGGCCGAAGTTCTTGATGACGATCCCTAGAATGTCGTACCTGTTAGGGAACATCATTCCCTTTCGGATGTCACCTTCGTTCTTGACTAGTCTCTTACCCACTGTGACGCAAATCCATCCATGGTAACACATGGCGCCTTTTAAATACCTTGTTAACACGTTTTTCGCTTAGTTTTGCACTTATTATTAAATCGTTAATAAAGAATTTTTATGAAAAAAGTGTTTATTCTACGTGTTTCACATTGTCATCCATCGATATATTTTATGCTTTATGAAACTTTTCGAGTTTTTTCATTCATTATTCGGGTACATGAGAAAAACCTCGCGACGGCGCGGGTGAGAATATCGCCATAGCCGAGACGATATGAAGCCAGGCAAGCAGGGGGCGCCGCTACGGCTTATGGGCGATGCACTCGATCTCCACGAGCATCTTAGGCGAGACCAGCCTGCTGACCACTGTAGTCCTGGCCGGGTGATCCCCTGTGAAAACGGAGCCGTATACCTTGTTCATCTCCCTGAAGTCATCAGCCCTAGCCAGGTACACGTTGACCTTCACCACGTCCTTGAACCCGGCTTCGAACGCCTTCAGCGCCTCCTCCAGGCCCTTGAAGCACTGCCTGGTCTGGGCCTCTATGCCCTCCAACTCCTCACCGTCCGGTCCCCTGTAGCCGGCGTGGCCGGACGTGTAGACGAAGTCACCAGCCTTGACGGAGGTGGATATAGGGAAGCTTCCAAGTCCCTTACGCTTGTACACCTTCTTCATGAGATTCACATGGACAGAGACCCCTGAGAAGTGAAAACTCTTTCCTAGTTTCCTGTAGCATGTCAGACGATGTCCAAGAAAAGTTGTATTAGGTATATTAAACCCGATAAATTTGAAAGAAAAAAGAGGGAGCTCACCCAGTTACTCGACATCAGTATGTAGCTCATAATCAGGAACCATGCTACCTGCAATAAACTATATAATGTGACGTAGTTCTCCACCTGTTATGGCCTGGAAGTGCGCCGCCTGCGGAGCCAAGATCAGCTTCTTCGGTGAATGGAAGAGATGCAGGAGATGCGGAGCCTGGCTATGCAAGAACTGCGCCTACATGGCGAACCACTCGAAGAGGTGCCCAGCCTGCGGGAAACACAACCCGTGACCACCGATCGAGTATTATAAAGGATCAAGACATGGGTGTTGAGAGAACATGGACGCCGAAGCCGACTTCGAGGAAGCGTGGAACAGAATACGCGTGAACAAGGGCGAGAAGTTCAGGACCGTCCGAGGGCTGGACTTCACCTATAAACTGCTGGGGCCTTGGGTGGTCATAGACAGGACCGACTACAGGATAACCAAGAGGAACTTCCAGCTGGCGTACGAGATGTTGCCCGTGGACGGGCCCGACGGCTTCGGCGGGGAGGTCACGGCCAGGTACTATGTACACGCCGTGCTCACGGATCCGAGGATAGCCGGTTAGCGACACCGAATCCATCCAACAAGTTGTTGTCAAGACTCATTTACCAGTGAAGACTGAGGATACACGGTGGCAGAATTACCCAAGTACGTTGACTACGCGGAGTACTATGACTACGATTACGTCGGCGGCCCCATGACTGAGGACATCTCCTTCTACATGGGGTACGCGTAGGAGACGGGGGGGCCCATACTGGAGCTCGCCTGCGGCACCGGCAGGGTCATGATACCCATCGCGGAGGCCGGATTCACCGTCCACGGCCTGGACCTCAGCGAGAACATGCTAGAAGTCGCGAGGCGGAAGATCAATGAGAAAGGTCTCTCAGACAAGGTAACTCTGACCCACGGCGACATGGCCGACTTCGACCTCCCAGTGAAGGACTTCAGCATGGCCTTCGTATCCGTCCGGTCCTTCATGCACCTGTTCACCCAGGAGAGCCAGTTGGGGTGCCTACGCTGCGTCCACCGTCATCTGCGCCCGGGCGGCTTACTTGTGATGGACCTTTACTCGCCCCGCCTCAGCAAGCTCGCCCAGCAGCCTGAGAAAGAGTTCGGCTTCCGCAGGGAGTTCACCCTGCCCAACGGGAACAGGGTGGTCCATAAGCGGCGGTTCCTAGGGACCGACCTCCTCAACCAGATCAACAGCGAGGAGATCCTGTTCGAGGAGTACGACCCGGATGGCGGCCTGGTCCGCACCCGGAGGGTTCCGCTGGACACCAGGTACACGTTCCGGTACGAGCTGGAGCTTCTGCTGGAGAAGGCCGGCTTCAATGTCCAGTCAATATTCAGGGACTACGATAAGAACCCCTACGACGGGACAGGCGAGATAGTAGTTGTGGCCCAGAAACCGGGTCACTGACCTGACGCGGACGACCAGTCACGGCCGCCCACCCCAGGCGAGCCAGCGGAGGAAAGGCAGGATATCCTCAGCATAAGCGTTGTCGCCATCTACATGACAGATTTTATCTCGTCGGAGGCGCCTGTATACCCTATGACGGAGCCCCAGGGTGAACCCGAGGAGCAGTCCCTCGCCTTCGGCGGGCAGGCGCTCATAGAGGGCGTGATGATGCGGTCACGCAACCACTTGGTCATGTGCGTCAGGCGGCCCGACGGCGAGATAGCCACAGACTCTCAGGAGGTGTCCTCGCTTACCCGCAGGAACCGCGTCCTGGGTCTCCCCGTGATCAGGGGGGTGGTGGCGATGCTCGAGGCCATGTACTGGGGCATGAAGGGCATCTTCCACTCCGCAGACGTGTCGCTTGAGGGGGAGCAGGAGGAGTTCGGGCTCAGCGACTATCTCCTCGTGCTGGCGATGGTGGTGGTGATAAGCAGCGTCTTCATGGTGGTGCCCTTCGTGCTCACCAACTACCTGCACCTCGAGGGCTTCTTGTTCAGCCTGGTGGAGGCAGTGGTGAGGCTCGCCATGTTCACGGGCTACCTCTACGCTATCTCGAGGTGGGGAGAGATGCGCCGTGTACTCCAGTACCACGGGGCCGAGCACAAGTCCATAAACGCCTACGAGGCGGGGGCCCAGATGACGGTGGAGGAGGTGGCCGCGTACCCCAGGCTACATCCCCGATGTGGCACCAGCTTCCTCTTCATCGTTGTGCTCACCAGCGTGGTCGTCTTCAGCCTCATCCCATCGGAGAGCCTCGTGATGAGGATAGCCTACAGGGTGCTGCTGATCCCGGTCCTGGCAGGCCTCTCATTCGAGGTGCTGAGGCTCAGCGACAAATACCGGGACTCGACCATAATAAGGCTGATGACTGTCCCCGGCTTGGCGTTCCAGAGGCTGACGACGAAGGAGCCCGAGCCTGACATGATCGAGGTGGCGATCAGGGCGCTGGACGAGGTCAGGCGGCTGGAGGAGGCTCAGGGCGGAGAGTAAGCCGAGGGGGGTGACGGAGGAGCAGCTCCTCCAGGGGCCGCTCTCGGACGCCATGGCCCACGTGGGCCAGCTGTTGACGCTGAGGCGCCTCGCCGGTGCCCTCGGAGAACTTCATGTACGCTGACATCCGCGTGGGCGTCGTGGGGCCGGAGCAGCCTGACCCCGTGGCCCCCGACGAGTGACCCTGAAGCATATTAACTTGGTGAGCCCATACGCATCCAGTGATGTGTTTGAGTCACAGTCTTCTCAGGTTGAAGGGCCACGAGTACAGGGAGAGGGGCTACGACAAGGCGGTGCTCGCCGTTGGCTCCACGGAGTACCACGGGGACCACCTGCCCTACGGCACGGACACGCTGGTGGCGGAGCACCTGGCCCGCGAGGTGTCCGAGAGGGTGGAGGGGCTGCTGATGCTGCCCACAATCCCCATAGGTATGAGCGTCCACTACAGCAGCTTCCCCATAGCCATAACCCTGAGCACCGAGACCCTGATGCACGTCCTCACGGAGGTTTTCGAGTCGCTGAAGAAGCACGGCGTCATGCGGCTCCTCATAGTCAACGGACACGACGGCAACATACCGGCCATCGACGCCGCCTCCCGGGAGTACAGGACGCTGCACCCCGAGTTCAAGATCGCGGTGCTTGAAGCTTGGTGGGTCGCCGCCGGCCAACTAGTCCCCGAGGGCACCTTCGAGGTCTGGGGCGGCATGGGCCACGCCGGCGAAGGCGAGACAAGCATGATGCTCAGGGTGGACCCGGGCCTCGTGGACATGGACAGGGCCAGGGGAGTCGTCCCCGATCTGCCGCCCCACGTCGAGGTGAAGTGGACCTTCGACGAGCTGACGCCCTACGGCGCCACGGGGGACCCGTCTAAGGCGACCAGGGAGAAGGGCGAGCTGATGAACGACGCCCTGGTTGGTCTCCTCGTCGAGTTCATAGAAGGCATGGACGAGAAAGGCTGGGAGACAAGCTACCTGTAGGAGGGCAGGACGTCCTCGGCGAACCGCCTCATGGACTCCGCGTAGCCGTCCCTGGGGAACGCGACGCTGACGTATGTCGCCCCTGCCTCGGCGGACGCCTCCACCTTCTTGGCGTACTCTTCTGGGTCGTATCTCGTGGAACCCATGTCGCCCAGCATGAACTCGATGTTGTCCAGCCGACCTGCCTCCTCGGCCGCCTCCCTCACCTTGCCCATTATCTCGGGGGCCTTGTACGCAGCCCAAGGCGGGATGAAGCATATGTTCCCGTACCTGCCTGTCAGCCTCAGCATCCTGTTCCCCTGGCTCCCGAAGAGGAGCTTGGGGTAAGGCTTCTGCAGCGGCTTCGGGTCCAGCACGGCGCCCTCGAAGTCGTAGTACCTGCTCTTGTGCGTGACCTCGGGCTCGGTCCACAGCCTCAGCATTATGTCGAGGGCTTCATGTGTCTTGTCCACCCGCTCCCTTGTGTCCAGCCACTCGCTGTATCCGTCGAACTCGACCCTGCTCCAGCCGGCGCCGACGCCCAGCACAACCCTGCCGCCTGAGAGCACGTCGAGGGTGCTGAGCCGTTTAGCGAGGACGCCGGGGTGCCTGAACGGCAGCGGCGTCACGAGTGTGCCCAGCCTTATCCGCTCGGTCTTCCCTGCGAGGTAGGTGAGATTAGTCCAAGTCTCCAGGGTCCTGTAGGGGTTCTGCATGCTGTGCCCCACCTCGCTGCCCCACATGTAGTGGTCCGGCATCAACGCGCCGTCAAGTCCGAGCCTGTCGGCCTCCACGATGGCCCCGGTGATGTGCTCCACGTTGTCGTAGAGGTTCCCGAGGCCCGTCAGATAGAACTTCATTGGGATTCACGAAGACAAGTGAACTATCTTTTAAAAACCGAGTGAATTCCGTGACGGCTAGAGATAAAAACCGGGGCTGCTCATCTTGTCTAGATATTCGATGAATCCACCTAGACCCCCTGTAGCGGCTAAGAGACCCAAGATGATCACCGTCCACGGAGACACTCGCGTCGATAACTACTACTGGCTTCGGGAGAAGACGAGCCCCGAGGTCATAGCGTACCTCGAGGCCGAGAACAGCTACACGGCGCAGCTGATGGAGCACACGGAGAATCTCCAACAGCGGCTCTACGACGAGATGGTGGGCAGGATACAGGAGACCGACACCAGCGCCCCCGTAAGGTACGGCGACTACCTCTACTACACCCGCACCGAGGAGGGGAAACAGTACGCCATCCACTGCCGCCGCAGAGGCAGCATGGACGCGGAGGAGCAGGTGCTCGTGAACCTGAACAGGATCGTCGAAGAGGAGAAGCTCGAGTACCTGACCATGGGCGTCTACAAGGTAAGCCCCGACCACAGGCTCCTCGCCTACAGCCTCGACAGGGACGGAAACGAGAACTTCACCATTCACTTTAAGGACCTGGAGACTGGGGAACACCTACCCGACAGGATCGTAGGCGCCGCGTACAGCGCAGAGTGGGGCAACGACTGCAGGACGCTCTACTACAGCACCCAGGACGAGGCCAAGCGCAGCGACAAACTCCACCGCCACATGCTCGGTTCACTCCAGACGGAGGACGAGCTGTTGTTCCACGAGGACGACAAGCTGTTCAGCCTAGGCCTCTCCAAGACCCGGGACAAGAGTTACCTGCTGCTGGAGCTCGGCAGCATGGAGACCACCGAGGTCCACCTCATAGACGCCGACGACCCTAGGGACATGCCCCGTGTGATCCATCCACGTGAGAAGGGGCTCCGCTACTACCCGGACCACCGCGGCGGGTGCCTATACATCGTCACCAACCAAGGCGGCGCCAAGAACAACAAGGTGGTGAAGGTGGACGCGGGTGACCCGGGGATCGAGGGCTGGGAGACGTACATCCCCCACAGGCCGGACGTGAAGATCGACGACGTCGACCTCTTCGAGGGGCATATGGTCGTCTATGAGAGGGTGAACGGCCTCAAGACCATGCGGGTAATCAGCCTCGGGACCGGCGAGTCCAAACAGGTGGAGTTCCCGGAGGAGGTCTACACCTACGCACAGGGCTCCAACCCCGTCTTCGACTCGAGGCTGCTACGGTTCCACTACACATCCCTCACAACCTCAAGCAGCGCCATGGACCTGAACATGGAGACCCTTGAGTGGACCCTCATAAAGAGGCAGCCCGTGCTGGGGGGATACGACCCCGAGGACTACGAGACGGAGCGGCTGGTCGCGACGGCCGACGACGGAGCCAAGATACCCGTCTCCCTCGTCTACCGGAGAGGCTTCAAGAGAGACGGAGGAGGCCCACTGCTCCTCTACGGCTATGGCAGCTACGGGGCGAGCATGGACCCGGCCTTCAACTCCAGCAGGCTCAGCCTTCTGGACAGGGGCGTAGCGTTCGCCATCGCCCACGTCCGCGGCGGCGGAGAGATGGGGCGCCAGTGGTACGAGGACGGCAAGTTCCTCAAGAAGCGGAACACGTTCACCGACTATATAGCCTGCGCCAGGCACCTCATCGCCGAGGGGTACACGGGCGGCGACAAGCTCGTCGCCATGGGTCGGAGCGCCGGGGGGCTCCTCATGGGCGCCGTCACCAACATGGCGCCAGAGCTGTTCAAGGCCGTGGTGGCGGGGGTTCCCTTCGTGGACGTGGTGACCACCATGCTGGACGACTCTATACCGTTGACGGTGGGAGAGTACGAGGAGTGGGGCGACCCCAGGGACCCCGAGTACTACAGGTACATGCTCGGCTATAGCCCCTACGACAACGTGGAGGAGAAGGGGTACCCCGAGGTGCTGGTGACGGCGGGCCTCAACGACCCCCGGGTCCAGTACTGGGAGCCGGCGAAGTGGGTCGCCAAGCTAAGAACCATGAAGACCGACGAGAACAGGCTGATGCTGAAGACATTCATGGGAGCCGGCCACTTCAGCAGCAGCGGCAGGTACGACTACCTCAAGGACACGGCGTTCGAGTACGCCTTCGTCCTCGACACCCTCGGGATAAGAGACTAGGGCCGCCTTATCCCCAGCATCTCCCGGGCGTCGTCCGGCGACGCTATGGGCCTCTCCAGCTCACGGGCGATGTTGGCCGCCTTTCGCACGAGGTTGGCGTTGCTCTTAGCGAGCTCATCCCTCCGGAGGAAAACGTTGTCCTCGAAGCCCACCCGGACGTGGCCGCCCATCACCGTCGCCACCGCCGCCATGGGTATCTGGTGGCGGCCCAACGCGCAGACGCTCCAAGTCCAGCCCGGCGGCAGCAGGTCTACGCAGTACTGTAGCATCCGCGGCGATGGCAGGAACCCCGTGCGGCCCACCATGACGAACTGTATGTGCAGCGGCTCAGGCACGATGCCCTTCTCCGCGATCTGCTTACAGACGTTGATCATGCCCGTGTCGTAGACCTCGTGCTCGGGCTTGACGCCGTGGCTCACCATGTAGCCGCACCACCGCTCTATCATCTTCACGGTGTTGAGGAAAATGTCGCCGGTGGGGTGCTCGGCCCACCTGTTCATGGTGCCCATGTTGAGGCTCATCATCTCCTGGCCCAGACTGCACCGCTCCTCGACCAGCCTGTCCCAGACGTCCGGCGGGTTCCCGACGCGTCCGCCACCCGTGGTGACGTTGATGACGACGTCCACCTCCTCCCTGATACGCTCCACGTACTCCCTGAGCACCGGGTTGGGGTCGCCGCTGTAAGCCTCTCCCGTCTCCGGGTTCTTGGCGTGGAGGTGAACCACGCTGGCTCCCGCCTCGACGCTGGCCACCACCTCCTTGACTACCTCGTCCACGGTGCTCGGCACGTAGGGCGTCGTCGCCTTGGAGACGTACTCGCCGCCCGTGACAGCCGCCGTGATTATCAGCTTATCCATGCATTCACCCGATCCCCAGCATCTTCCGGGCCTCGTCGGGCTTAGCGACCTCGATGTTCAGCGCCTCGGCTATAGTCTTCACCCGCTCCACCAGGAGGGCGTTGCTCTCCAGCAGCACGCCCCGGCTGAGGAAGATGTTGTCCTCCATTCCGACGCGCACGTGGCCGCCCATGGTCATGGCTACTGCTCCTATAGGCAACTCGTTGCGGCCCAGTGCGCAGACGCTCCACGTCCAGCCCGGCGGCAGCTCGTCGACGCAGTACTGCAGCATCCGGGGCGTCGCGCTGAACCCGGTTCTACCGATCATTACGAACTGGATGTGGACGGGAGTCTCGAAGACGCCCTCCTCTGCCAGCATCTTGGCCGTGTTGATCATCCCGGTGTCGTAGACCTCCAGCTCTGGCTTGATCCCTTGGTCCATCATGTAGCCGGCCCACCGCTTGATGCGGGGCACGTCGTTCATGAAGACGCCGCGGTAGGGCGGCGTCCAGTGGTTGACGGTGCCCATGTTCATGGACATCATCTCCTGGCCTAGGCTGCACCGCTCCTCGATCATCTTGTCCAGCGCCTCGTCCGTCGCCCGCCTCCCGCCGCCGGTGGTGACGTTGGTGATGATGTCGCACCTGTCCTTGATCATCTCGACGTACCGCCTGAGAAGCGGGTTGGGGTCGGGCGCAGGCTTCCCGGTGCCCGGCTCCTTGGCGTGAAGATGCACTATGCTTGCGCCGGCCTCCCAGCACCGAACCGTCTCCTCTGTGATCTCCTCCGCCGTCGTCGGCACGTGGGGCGTCATCTCCCTACTAACCGGCTCCCCCCCAGTCACCGCGGCGGTGATGATGAGCTTACTCATAACTATCACAGGGTATTGGGTTTTTTAAGCGGATAACTTTTCGCAGCGTTGCATGATCATACTCTTAGTTATAAAGAATTTATTGATATATACTATTCACCCACCACTATTTACTCTGTTCTGGGGTTTAGAGCAAGTGTTCGCATCCTTGGTATAATATCCGAGTTACGTGTAGGCTCAGTACGATCAAAGATGACGAAAACGAAGAAAATGGCGATCACCTTCCTCCTGGTAGCGGTGAACGCCGCAGTCCTGTACGGCATCTACGCCTACGCGGTCACCCCGGAGCCCTATAACCCGGCCCCACAGAGCCACGAGTGGGCGAGAGACAAGGCCCTAGGGTACCTGGACATAGCCAACCCCAGCGGCTGGAGCGTAACCAACCCCAACCCGGGGCTAATAGGCGCCACGACGAAGACATACACGTCGGGCAGCCTCAGCGTAGCCGTCAGCCACAACCTGAACCCCTCGGCGGCGTTCATGGTCACCGTGGAGCACGGAGACGCGGCGACAAGCCTCTGGGTGCAGCAGGACGGCGCGGTACAGAAAGTAAACTATTTTTTTTTCCCAATATGACCTGTAGCGGGATCGCATCCCTTCTTATTTCACGCACCGTCACCGGCAGAGACCCGTGATAGACTAAACGTTTTTAGAGACGCCCGACACCCTAATCTGAAAGGACTTTGAGCATACGGGTACTATTCAATCCGATAAACAGGGAGCTTATGGCCGAGAAAGGTGACAACCTACTAGACCGTATGCGCGAGGAAGGCGTCAGGATAGAGGCGCTCTGCGGCGGAAAGGGGCTCTGCGGCAAGTGCAAGGTCATCCTCGAAGAGGGGAAGGTCAGGAAGAAGTCCACGATGCCGGACAAGTTCCTCAGCCACGCTGAGCTGGAGCAGGGCTACCACCTGGCCTGCATGGTGGAGCTCATCGAGGACTGCGTGTTCACCATACCCACCGAGAGCAGGATAGACGACCCCAAGATACTGCTAAGCAGCAAGCTCGAACTCGAGCAACTGAACCCAGCGTCAAAGAAGTACCTCGCCGAGCCCACCGGGAAGCCTAGAAGCTCGCTGCTCCTTCAGAGGCGCGGCGTCCGCCTCAAAGACTACGACGGCCCCTCTCCTAGGATAAACGACGACACACACGAGAAGCTGGACCGCCTCAGCGGAGAGAGTGAGGTCACCGTCACTGTGACCCGCACCACCGGGTTCCCCGAGATAATCGACGCCGAGCCCGGAGACACCCGGGGCGCCAACTACGGGCTGGCCATCGACATAGGCACCACGACGGTGGTCGCCATACTCGTGAACCTCGCTACCGGCGACATAGTGGGCACAGCCTCAGGCATGAACAGGCAGATCACCTACGGCGAGGATCTGATAACACGCATAGCCCTCACCAAGACCTCGGAGGGCCTCAAGAAGCTCCAGGAGATAGTCGTGGAGACGATAAACGACCTGATAAGACGGCTCAGCGAGGAGACGGGGGTGGAAGCCGCCAAGATATCGGACGTATCGGTGGGCGGCAACACCGTCATGAACCACCTCTTCGCCGGACTCGAGTCCTACTACCTGGAGATGGCAAACATCGAGGTATCGAGGGACCCCATAATCGTCAAGGCCAGGGACGTGGGGCTGGCCGTCAACCCCGAGGCGTACGCGTACTGCGTCCCCAACGTGTCCAGGTTCCTCGGCGGCGACGCCATAGGCGACGTCCTCGCCGGCGACATGCACAAATCCGAGGACATGAGCCTCATGGTGGACCTGGGCACCAACGGCGAGGTCGTCTTCGGGAACAGCAGCTGGCTCTTCTCAGCGTCATGCGCGTCCGGCCCAGCCTTCGAGGGAGAAGGCGTCAGACACGGCATGCGGGCCGCCGCCGGAGGCATCGACCACATCAAGATCGACGACGAAACCAAGAAAGCCGAGATAACAGTCATCGGCGACGCCAAGCCCAAGGGCATCTGCGGCTCAGGACTCATAGACTTGGTCGCCGAGATCTTCAGGGTGGGCGTCCTGGACTTCTCGGGCAAGCTGGTGCCGGGCTCCCCCATGGTCAGAGAGGGGAAGTGGGGCCTAGAGTACCTAGTGGTGCCTGCGGAGGACACCGGCATCGGTAAAGACATAGTGCTCACCCAGGCCGACCTGGACTACGTCATCGACAGCAAGGCCGCGGCGTGCGGCGGCATAACCGTGCTGATGAAGAAGCTCAGGATAGGCATCGAGGACGTGAGGAACATATACCTCGCAGGCGCATTCGGCACCTTCACGAACTTGGAGAACGCCACCCGCCTAGGCATCTTCCCGGAGTTCCCCAACGGCACAGTCTACCCCATAGGCAACGGCAGCCTCTCAGGGGCCTACGCCACGCTGATGTCCATGGAGAAGCGGCGGGAGGCCAGGGAGGTGGCGCAGAAGATGGTGTACGTGGACCTGCTCGTGGACATCGAGTTCATCGACGAGTACAGCATGGCGCTGTACCTGCCGGGAGCCAAGCAGTACTTCCCCACCCTCAGCGGTGGTTAGTTTTAAAGCCGCCACATCCATGTATCACAGAGCGACGCCCGTACCCAAACTTAGCTTACGGGCATCTAATTGGTGGAACAGATGGGAGACACAATCGTCATAACCGGGCGCGGCGGGACAGGGAAGAGCACGTTCACGACTCTCTTCTCACGTTTCCTCGGGGAGTCTGGGGTCGAGCCCCTGCTCCTCGTGGACTCCGACCCCGACCAGAGCCTCGCAGAGATGCTGGGAATAGACCTCGCGGCCGAGAGGAAAAAGTCGATAGCCGACGTACTATCCGATATACTTGAGGAGCACCGCATGACGCGGATGATCGGGATGACGCCGACCGACAAGATCGAGCCGTTCCTTTTCCAGGAGACCCTTTACGAGGGTAGAGCCTTCTTTGATTTCCTCGGCGTCGGCACCAAATGGATCGCGGGGTGCTACTGCCTCCCCGACAGGAGCCTCAGTCTGATCATGGAGAGGTGGTCTAAAAACTATAAGCACGTCATAGTGGACTCTCC
>Ga0265594_1000902_pt1 | contig 23975 bp, 24 predicted proteins | sample saktaG_11_FD_190147 | JGI IMG/M metagenome (GOLD analysis project Ga0265594, IMG submission 190147) | Saline water microbial communities from Sakinaw Lake, British Columbia, Canada - sak_2011_5_24_80m | ecosystem: Environmental > Aquatic > Non-marine Saline and Alkaline > Saline ... | reverse complement strand
CAACCTGGAACAGCTATGGCGGCTGGCCGTGCTCCCCGCCAGTTTGGGTAACCGTAATTATGACGCAATAAGGAGGCCTTCGGTAACAGTTTAATTTGACGCAATACGTTTCCAATCATCGCTAATAGAGACAAACGTATATTGTGACCCTACTCTACCGCGCCGAAACGCAACTGCTCCTTTCCTTACTCTCTTAACACCCAACCTTGAAAGTTGCCGAGCTATTTGTTCCATGGTTATTGGTGAATCCGGTTTTTTCACAGAAGACATATGTGCTCTTGAAATTGACGTGCCAAAATCCGGCCGCGAACTGTCAGTGCTAGGTCCAAATAATCGATAGTTTAGATCATCTTCAGAATCACTCATCTTGATGCAAACAGGTGCTTCAGTAAAATGAAATATTTCTTCTTTGCTTTCTTCAATCAAATCAGTTTGTTGAACGAGTTGTTCCTTTATTATATATATACGAGGTTCTGCTCGTGGAGCAGAAGGTTCCATGAGAAGAATAAGAACTGGCCTCTGGAATATGCCTATTAAAAATTTAATATTTCTCCATACTTTATTTGCATAAGTTGATGGGATTTCATTTAAAACGTTGTAAACAAGCAGTATATCAGTGTTGATGAGCCTATCATAATGGTTAGCGAACGTAGGTATTGCGTCCTCTTTCAAATCTGCTACAATATCAATTTTGTCAACATCTACCTTCGGAAAAGTATCTTTTAGGACTCTAGTAAATACAATATGTTGGCTTGAATTCCACTCACGCTCTTTTTCTACAGAGTTCAATTTTAAAAGAAGCGATTGACAAGGTGCACCTGACAAATAAAAAAGACATATGCCAAATAACTCAACACAAGCTCCAGCTCCCAAAGAAGTAACTACCAATTCATTTCTCTTGCCACGGGGCTTCGGTATTGCTTCAGGATTTTTACTTTGTACTTTTTTAAAATGTAAATAGGATAGATAAGCATGTTTTTCTCCGAAGGCAGCTAAATATCCAGCCCTATTTTTCTTGAATTGGTAATTTATTCTGGAAGGTTGGATAGTACCGTGCTCACCCTTATGCCTATAGACACGTCGAATATAAGAAATCGCTGCGCGTGTTCTTTTAAGATGAGGTGTGCTAAGACGGTCTCCAACACCTCCCCAAATGTCTACAAGTACCTTTTCTAGTAATAATGGAAATATATTCTTATCTTCTTTCACATCATCTTCAGGCTAATATTTCATTATGTTAATTGTAACACATTTGTCCAATGTAACACATTTGTCCAATAGTATTCTGGATAGCAGGGCAGGGGAAAAATGGCAAAGAAAAACCCCCTCTCGGATGGGGGGAGAAGGGGAGGGGGTTAGGGGGTGGGGTTACCGACTATCATAGACATGAGCCCGCCTGACATTTATAATAAAATTATGCGAGTTAATTTCATGCCGAAAACTCTTTTAGGTAGATGGTCGGCTGGATTGATTGCCGGTTTCTTTTTGTTTCTCGTATCGTTCCTCCTCCTTGTGGCTTCGGGGCAGCGGGGCGGCGACACATTCTTCAGTAATCTTGTACTCACAGTCCCGATACTTCTTGCGGGAACTTGCGGAGTGTCTGCCTTTCTTACCGGACTTATCGGCATCATAAGGAGCAAGGAGCGAGCCATTCTTGTTTATTTGGCCGTCGCAATCGGCTTTTTTGTTCTGTTTTTCTGGCTTGGTGAAATTCTATTCCCCCATTAGCCACGCTTCAAACAAAGGCATAGACCCCAAAGTAGCCTAAAAGCGGGGAAAGAAGAGAGTTTAAGAGGGGCTTAGGCCCCTCTTTTTACAAACAAATTCCCCTTCCCCTTAGTAAGGGGAAGGGGATACAGGGGATAGGGTTATTAACCCTAATAGCAGGTGATTCTCCTGCCCAGCCAATAGCCAAGGCCGAGGAGAGCCAAGTGGGTATTTTGATTTAACAGTAATATCAAGAGATTGGGTGAGGACAGCTTTACCAGCCGACAAACTTATAGCCTATCCCACCCTCACTGAGGATCATCTCTGGGCTATCGGGGTCCTCTTCCAGTCTCTCCCTGAGTTTCTTGATATATACGTCGAGAAATTGAGTATCAGCCTTGTGCTCTGGAAATACCTCCTCCAAGAGCTTCTGGTTCAAGAGCACCACCCCCGCATTGGTCACCAACATATAAAGCAGGTCATACTCGCGAGGGCCCAGCTTCACGAGCTTGTCACCAACACTCACCTCCCGGCTGGTAAAGTCAATCCTTAGCTTACCCCTGACGAAAAGTTTGTCAGCAACCTTAGCCTTTATTTCAGGCATCTGGCCACGGCGAAGCAAGGCTTTCAGCCGAGCTAAAAGCTCACCAGGTGAGAAAGGCTTAACCATATAGTCGTCAGCTCCCAACTCCAGCCCCCTGACCTTATCCATCTCCTCCCCCCTTACGGTGAGGATGACCAACGGCACATCGGAGAAAGCACGAATCTGCTTCAAAACCTCAAAGCCTGTAATATCGGGAAGCCCCAGGTCGAGGATGATAATGTCTGGGAGCTCTTTCTTAGCCAACTCTACCCCTTTCTCCCCCAAAAAGGTGGAGATGAGGTTGACATCAGACCACTTAAGCTCAAGGGTTAGAGCCACTACATCTATAATTTCAGGGTCGTCCTCAATTATCAGAACTTTCATATTTTCATCTCTAGCTCAGGCATATCTTGGTATGCATCCTTATAATAATTGTAGCATACTCAACGCTAAGTGCAAGGCTTTGTTTCTATTATATCTGCGAATCGCATTTAGAGCCATAATTCCAGTGTCGTACCTCCATGAATGACTGTGTGTTGTCAGCAAAAAAATACCCCCTCTCCTTATTAAGGAGAGGGGGTCATGGGGATGGGGTTACCTATAGCGGTTAATAGAAGGTGGTTCTCCTGCCCAGCCAATAGCCAAGGCCGAGGAGGACCAAGCCGCCAACCCCCATCACTGTATATAGAACCCAACCGGTCAGGCTAAAGGAAATGCCACCAACATAGAATGAGCCGGGAGTTGACCATTCACTCTCGTTGGAGATGGCATCTATAGCTTTTACCCTCCAGTAGTAAGGGGCTTCCTCTTTAGTTGACGATAGCTTCTCAGCCTCGGTGGTGGTGTATTCTGATTTGGTCAACCCTTTCTTCTCCAGCAGTATAGAAGCGAGAGTGAAGCTATCATCAGTGGCAACCTGAAGGGTATAGGTTACCGGGGGGCTGTCGTCGGTAACAGTTTCCCAATCAAGGGATACCTGTGCTTCAACCTTGGTGGCAGCCTCAGGCAGTAGTAGTGCTGGGGCTGAGGGTGGCTGCGACTCCATAATAAAGGAGACCTGCAGGGTACTGGTGCCGTCACTGGCAGTGATAACATGCTCCCCAGCAGCGCCGGCAGCCTCAAAGGTAGTCTGGAAGATTCCATCGGCATTGCTGGTAGTAGTGGCTATCAGAAGACCGCTAGTTAAGTCGGTGACGGTTATGGCCGAGCTGGCTCTGAAGCCGAGGCCGCTAACAGCAATATTCATGCCAGCATGAGCTGGTGAAGCCTGGGTGGTAACCGGGCTGATGGTAAGAACAGTAGCTATTCCCACAGTGAATTGTGCCTCGGCATCATTGTTATCGTCATCCTCGGCATCAACATCATAGATAGCTGCGGCTACATCAGGGACGCTAAAGCTGGCGGTGAAACTACCATTCTGGTCAGTGGTCCTGGTAGCCACGGTGGCACCATTAAAGGTAATAGCAACATCCGTCTCGTCGCCAAAGCCGGTTCCGGTAACTGCCACCGTATTACCTTTAGTGCCTGAGATGGGGGTGATGGTTATTTCAGAGTCTACAGTAAAGGTAGCTGAAGCCTCCTTGTTAGAATTATCTCTAACGGTTATGGTGTGCTCACCGGCAATGCTCTCGGGGATGAGAATAGACGAGATAAATTCACCGTACCTATCGGTTTCCTCATCACCACTTTCTATATCTACCTCTTCATCGTCAAATTCTATGTACTTAATGTCTTTACTGTTGGTAAAGCCAATGCCAGTGATTTCAACCTCGGTGTCCACCGTACCCTCGTCCGGGCTCAGCTCCATGCCTCTTACAGTAAGCTCTTCAACGGCTTCTATGTCATCATTGTCACCATAGGTAACATAGACATAGTAGTAGCCACCAACCACATCTTCAGGGTCATCCTCGCCATCATCACCCTCATCAAGTATTTCAGGGACATAGAAATAGGTATCCAGTTCTCCAGTGACATCGGGGGTTCTCTTTTTTACCAGTTTATAGACGGTAACATCATTATCAATCTCATCACCTACATCCCACTCCTGACTGGAGAAGTAGATATATACTCTTGTGCCGTCAGTTTTAAAACCGGAACCACCAATATCAATCTTATCGCCGACCGCACCGGTGGTTGGAGACAGGTCAATACTTTCTGCGGCTAAGGCTGGTGAGGCTGGGATAGCTATTACCAGCAGGGACAGGATAGCAGCTAAAGCTAGGATTCGGAAGATTTTAATACGTTTCATTTATCAATCTACCCCCTTTAGTTCCCCTCCCGATAAGGGAAGGGAAGATTTTCTATTATTATAGCAGGGCTTTGCCTCTTTAATCTACCCCTTAAACGAGCGATAGTAAGCAGTTCTCCTCCCCAGCCAGAAGGTAAAGAAGCCGATTAACAATGCGCCGAGCCCTATCAAGGTATATAGCGCCCAGCCAGGGAGAGAAAATGAGGAGCCAACATAGAATGACCCCGGGGTTGACCACTGGCTCTCATTAGAAGCGCTATCTATAGCCTTTACCCTCCAGTAGTAAGGGGCTTCCTTTATGGTTGGCTGTAGTTCTTCCTCCTTAGTAATGGAGTAGTCTGAGTAAGTCAGGTCTGCCTTCTTCAAAATTATAGTGTTAAAATCAATATCAGAGGCAACCTGTAAAGTATAGGTTATGCCACTAGGGTCGTCAACATCCTCCCAGTCAAAGTATGCTTCTGCCTCGGCTTTAGTGGCATCTTCTGGCAATAATAGTGCTGGTATTGGTGGTGCTTCCGATTCCATAGTGAAGATTCGGTTTATGATGCTGGTGCCGTCGGTGATGATTATGGTGTGATTTCCGCCAACACTGGGGGGAACATTGAAGGCGATGGAAAAAGCCCCGTCGTTACCGGTAATAGCTGTCTTTACTTCAACAGCGTCATAGGTGATAGTAACTGGGGTGCCAACCTTAAAGCCGGTGCCACTGACAATGAGGGGTGTGCCGACATTGCCCGTAGTCTGGCTGAGGCTAGCTCCAGCAGTTATGGCGAACCCTGTCTTGCCTCTGTTACTGCCATCATCCTTTGCCTCAATATTGTAGGTGTCGGGCTTTACTACTGGCACACAGAAGGTGGTTTCAAAGCTACCATTTTTATCAGTCTGAGTTGTGGCCAGCTCAATATTATCAAGGTAGATGGTGACATCGGCATCATCGCCGAAACCGGCGCCGCTGACAGTTATTTTATCTCCCATAGCTCCTGAGGTTGGGTTAAGGGTGGTGGAGGGAATCACCTCAAAATTGGCTTTGGCCGAATTACCCTCGGCGTCCTCTACCACAATCTTGTGCTCACCGGCGGTGCTTTCGGGGATAGTGAAGGTGCAAGTAAATTCACCGGCAGGGGTAGCCACCTCAGTGCCCAGGGTTTCTTTGGTACGATTGTAGTAGCAGACGGTTACTGCTTCGTCAGCATAAAAACCCTTGCCTTTAATGGTTACTATAGTGCCCACGGCGCCGTCTGCGGGGTAGAGCTCAATCTCAGTTTCCCAGGTAACAAAGGAACTACTCGCCAATTCAGTGCCGATATCGCTTTTAACTCTAACCCAGGCTCTCCCAGGGGCGGCATCATCAGGGATATTAAAATAAGTAGTGAAAGAGCCGGTTTCGGGGACGGTTAAGGGGCTGTTAGCGATTTCTACGCCATCAAAGAAAATAGAGATGATATCGCCCCGGTAGGATTCAAAGTTTGCTCCGGTTATAGTGACCTTAGTGCCTATTGAGCCTGAAGTAGAAGACAGGGTAATTTCCGGTGCTGCCAGGGCTGGCGTGGACGGTATGAGCACTATCAGCAGGGATAAGATAATAGCTACAGGCAGAGTTCGGAGGATTTTACTACATTTCATTTGGCAGTTTACCTTCTTTAAACTCTCCATTTATTTTATCAATCTTTTTCTGGCACCGCGGTTGGAGTTATAAGTTCCGGCAAAATTATCAAGGGTGTCTCTACTGATTAGCCAAGTATTATGAATCTTTACTGCCGGTAAGTCTCCCTGGCGGCACAGCCGTTTTACCGTCTCAGGATGGACTCTAAGCTGATGGCTAGCTTCTATCACAGTGAAATAGTTATCCAATAACACCATAATATCTCCCAAGGTAAATATTACTTTGTTAAAACAATAATAACCCTAACGGTAATTTTTGTCAAGTCCTAGTCTCTTCCAATACAAGATGAGCCTGGAGATTGCTTCGGCACTTTGTGCCTCGCAATGACAATAGGAAGAGGTGCCTCGCAATGACAATAGGAAGAGGCTCCTCACAATGAAACGAACAACCAGAGCTTGTTCCCAACCTAAAGTGGAGGATACTCTTATACTTTGAACTGTCCTCATCTATCCGAGCGAGAGCAGCCCCTTGTCCTCAAAATGTGACAAAATGCTATTGACTATATTAGAACATATGTGCTATTCTGGCATCATATAGCTAGGTTTTAGAAGGTGAACTGTGGAGTTGGAGCAAGCTGGTGAGAATACCCCCGGGGAGATTTCTAATTTTTATGGGGACAGTGGTATTGAGCTGGATTTACCACCGGAGTATTGCCACTATCGGGACGAAGGCTGTGAGTTTGCCGATAAATTCTTAGGTCACAAATCAAACTGTCTTAACTGCCCGTTTTTAAAATGTATTTATGATGAGCCTGGGGGGAGGCAGCGCTGGCTGAAGAGACAGCGGAACAGGGAGATTATCAGGCTATTCAATACTGAGGGTAAGGGGGTGAAGGAGCTAGCATTGATGTTTGGGCTCAGCCAGAGAACGGTACAGAGAGCATTAAAGAGTTATTTATCAACCTCACCCCTGATGGTGAGCAGCAATAAAGGAGATTAAAAGTGAGTGAAGGTTTTACCCCTACAGAGTTGGCTCGTTTAGATGTGGACAGGCTCAAGGGCTATAAAGAGCTACTTGATTTCTACCACGGTCAGCAATGGGAAGGTTACGTAAAACGGGGTGAGAAGCGGCTGACTTTTAACTACGCCAAGGTGGTTATAGATAAGGTTACCTCATATCTAATGTCTGGTATTAACCTTGTGGTTGATGCAGTAGAGGATTCAGATGAGGCTAGAGCCAATGCCCGAAGAGCAGAGGCAGCCCTGCACCGGGTGTATGAGGATAATAGTCTGGAGCAGCTTGACTTTGAGACTGAGGTTGATTGTGCCATCCTTGGTGATGCCTGCTTTAAGGTTATCTGGGACCAAGAGGCAAAAGGTGTCAGGGTTACGGCGCCTGATATTCAAGGTATCTACGCCTGGTGGGTGGGAGATGATACTTCACGGGTGTGGAGGGTAGCCTCAAGGTATAGCCTTACCTCGGATGAGGTAGAAATCCTGTATAAAGTAAAGCCTAAGGGCAAGACGGCCAGCGTGGTTGAGCTATGGACAGCTCAGGGATTTGAGTTGTGGCTTGATAATGTTCAGGTGGAGAGGAAGGCTAATCCCTATGGCTTTATTCCGTTTATTATCTATCCTAATCTGAGAGAGCCAAAGAAGTTCTGGGGCATATCTGATTTGCCCCAGATTATAGAGCCGCAGCGAGAGCTTAACCGGGCGATGAGCCAGCTATCAAGAATACTGGAGCTATCAGGTAATCCCATTGCCGTCCTAGAGAATGTGGAAGAGGCTGAGGATATTGCGGTTAGGCCGGGGGCGGTGTGGAATATACCTGAGGATGCTAAAGCCTATCTACTTGACCTACTGCAGGGTGGTGGGGTTGGGCTTCACATTAGCTATATAGATTTGCTGTATAGAATGCTGCACGATATATCAGAATCGCCGCGGGCTGCCTTTGGTGGCACCACCAGGGATTTGTCAGGGGTAGCCCTTGAGATTGAGCTTCAGCCGTTATTACAGAAGGTGAGGCGAAAGGGGCTCATCAGGGCAGCCGCCTATAATCAGAGGAACAGGATGATTCTGAAGCTAATGGAGAAATACCAGAATGAGAACTTTGGCGATAACCATTTGCGGGTAGTCTGGGGTCCGGTATTACCTCAGGATATGGAGAGACTGGTGTCTAATGAGCAGGTGCTGGTTCAGAATGGCATCCACTCAAGAAAGCGGGCAATGGATGAGATTGGGGTTAAAGAGCCAGAGATGGAGTTTAAGACATGGCTTGAGGAGAGAGAAACCATCCTCAGGATGAATAGGGAGCTTAACGCACGCTCAACCAGGGGCGGAGCGAGAGAGAGGGCGATAGAACCCCAAGTAGAGGGCGTTAGCGAATAATGTCATTGCGAGGGACAGAGTCCCGAAGCAATCTCCAGAAACACCCCACCACCGAGATTGCCACGCCTTCGGCTCGCAATGACAGAAAAAGGAGGTTGTTTTGGTCGATGATGAACTAAACCCCATAGGAGAAACCGAGGGGGCAAACCAAATAGAGAACCAGGATACACCCCAGGTGGAGGAGTCAGGGGAGGGGTTAGCGTTCAGGGTTACTGAGCTTGAGGGCTTGGTGGCTCAAAGAGATGAGGAGCTAACCAGGGCTAATAGCCGCATCACCGAGCTGGAACAGGCTGTAGCTGAGTCAGAGGAAAGGTTTAAGATTACCACGGATTCTCTGGCTAAGGCTTTAGCTAACTACAAGGCAATGGTGATGCAAGCCAACCCGGGAGTGCCTGAGGAGCTTATTAACAGCGACAGCATTGAATCTATCAATGAGTCTCTGGGGAAGGCTAAAGGCATAATTAGTCAGGTGAGGCAGGGGTTAGAGGCAGAGATTCAGGCGGTTAAGATTCCCACCGGAGCTCCGCAGAGGGTGCCACCTGACCTGTCAGCTCTAACGCCACGGGAGAAGATTCAATATGCAATAGGAGGTAAAAAATAATGGCATTAACATTAGATGAAGGTGCCAAGTTATCAAATAATATGCTGCTTCAAGGAGTAGTGGAAACCATCATTAAGGACTCGCCCATACTGCAACGGCTGCCGTTCATTGAGATTGTAGGTAACGGCTTAACCTATAACCAAGAGAAGACGCTGCCTGAAATTGACTTCTATGATGTTGGCGATACCTGGGCGGAGTCAACACCAACCTTTGAACAAATAACGACAACGCTGAAGATTATGGGTGGAGACGCTGATATTGATAATTTCCTCAAGGCTACCCGAAGTAATCTTCAGGACCTGGAAGCGGCGGTTATTGAGCTTAAGGCTAAGGCAGTCAAGGACAAGTTTGAGGAGGCCTTTATCTATGGAGACTCAGCGACCAATGCCAAGCAGTTTGATGGTCTGAGGCGGCTTATTGACACGACTACTGCCAGCGACCAGATGATAGCTATGGGGGCTAGCGGAGATACTCTGACCCTAGATAAGCTAGATGAGCTTATTGATGCGATAAAGGGTGGTAAGCCTGATATGCTGCTAATGAGCCGCCGCAGCCGAAGGAAGATTAATGCCCTGGTCAGGGCAGCCAGCTCAGGGATGATGGTAACGGAGAGGGATAACTTTGGTAACTTTATCCAGTTATGGGACGGCATCCCGGTTGGGGTCAATGACTGGATTCTTGATAGTCACACGGTGGCTTCCAGCCTAGAGACGGGAACTACCGGCGGCACCTGCTCTACCATCTATGCCGTCCAGTCTGGGGAAGGAGCCCTCTGTGGCTTAACCAGTCCCGGTCATCTGCAAGTAGAGCCTGTCGGCTCGCTTGAGACTAAAGACGCGTCTAGAACCAGGATTAAGTGGTATGTCTCGCTGGCTCTGTTCTCATCAGTGAAGGCTGCCGCTCTGATTGGGGTTAAAGACTAAATTAAGGATAGAAGGAGGTTTGTAACTATGGCTGTAGAAATTTCGGGGATAGTCGTCTTGACCTTTCAGTTAGATAAGGATACCGCCGCTCTAGCAGAAACTGATGAGGCTATGGCACCGGTTCAGGGGGGCGGCTCGGTAACCAAGTTCACCCCTATTCAGGCAGGAGCTATTCGAGGAATTGACCTTGAGATAGAGTCCAAACAGAGTGAGGGGGATGATGTTATCGGCTCGGTTTATGTCGGCGGCACGAGGGTAGATGGAACTGAGGTTACTGTGGCTGGGGCTGGCAGTTCGGCTGGTGCCGACCATGCCACTGCCCGCTTTGATAAGGATGTTGCCCCGGTCAGTGAGGGGGATAGTATCGTGGTCAAGGTTAAATCCACCGATGCCGCCAATTGTAAGCCGGCTGGCATCCTAGCCACCGTCTATCTCCAACTCGGCGCATCGGAGATTTAAGAAGCTTAAGGGGGGGCTCTCAATAGGGGGTCCCCCACCGAGATAACAAACAGGTTATTTGCTAACAAGAAGATTAGTAAATAACCCCAGATAACAGGAGGTTAATAACAATGAAAAGACAGGAACTAGCTAACTGGCTGTGCCGATACAGGCTCAGCAAATATCACGAGGACATTGAGCCCTTCCAAGGCAGGGAAGATGAGTTTCACCAGCTATTTAAGCCCTACGAGGTGATAGAGGGTGAGGGGAACTGCCTATTAAATACTGGCATTGACGAAATGTGGGACCTGGTTACCGGGGCAGTTTCTGGTGCTGACCATATCCTGGATAACACCCATGCCCAGATTGGTGTTGGTGATTCGGATACGGCGGCTGATGCCACCCAGACTGATTTACAAGGCACCAATAAGACCTATAAGGGGATGGAAACGAGCTATCCAACATCAACGTCACAGAAGGCGACATTTAAGTCCAGTTTTGGTAATGATGACGCCAACTATACGTGGAAGGAGTGGGTAGTCAAACAGTCGACCAGCGCCAAGTGTCTGAACCGAAAGGTGGAAAACCTAGGCACTAAAACATCAGGCACGTGGACACTGGAAGTATCAATAACACTGTCGTAGTGTCAGAGTAAGGGGAGCAAGCCCTAATACGGGCTTGCTCCGGCATTTGATAGCTGGCAGTGACACGGAAGAGGGTGACATGTCAACACAAATCCTGAGACCTAATGGTGTCGGGGCTGAAACTAACATTGCTGGTCAATACCCTACTAGCGGGGAACATTGGGACAAGGTTGATGAAGCGACTCCGGATGATTCCGTTACCTATGTCCGCCACAATCTGACATCTTTTGCCACTGATACCTATGCCCTCCCCGCTGGAGGGGGTGTTGGGGATATTGACAAGGTTACTGTCTATGCCAGGTGCTATGGCATCAGCGGCAACTATAACTACGCCAAAACGGTGATTAGAACCCATAGCACCCTTTATGAGGGCACGGAGCATAACCTCACCTCTGGCTGGGAGAACCTCAGCACCGAGTACCAGCTAAATCCCAATACCTCTCAGCCGTGGACATGGGCTGAGATAGGTGCCTTAGAGGCCGGGGTAGCCCTTAAGTCATCCAGTAGCGGTGAATTTTTTGCCATCTGCACTCAGGTCTATGTTGAGGTTAGCTATCATACTGAGACGCCGAAGTCGTCAGCTGATACTGGCTCCGGGGCAGAGACATCAGCCCAGACGGCTTGTTTAACAGAAACTGAAGCTGGTAGCGGGGCAGGTGTAGCTGTCCAGGCAGCCAACTTTGTCAGGCAAGAGGGTGGTAGTGCTGCCGAGGGGCTATCATTCCTAGCCTGTCTACTGGGGAGCGAGGTGGGCTCAGCCATTGAGAAGGTGGGGGGGAGGAAAATAGTGCTAGATGAAACCGGCGAGGGCATTGAAGCCGCCTCTGCGGAGGGAGCCCTGGCTTCGGCCGGGGATTTGGGAGGTGGCGCCGAAGCGATTGAGACAAGGGGGTTAATCTCAGCGGAAACAGGGGTTGGCATCTCTATTATCCAATCGCTAATCACCAGTCACCAAACAGTTGATAGTGGTGCTGGCAGTGACGGCTTAATCAGCCTGCTAGCAGCAATAGCTGGCGGTGATAGCGGGGCTGGCTTCCCCTTGTCTTCAACGGTGGCGGCTCTATTAGCCGCTGCCGAGTCTGGTAGTGGTATTGAGCAATTATTAGCAAGAAGGCTAGCTACCAGCCAAGGCGGCAGCGGGATAGATAGTTTGTCCGACCTGTGGAAGGGAACAGGGGATAAGGCAATGGTCAGGGGTGACAACGGCAGCGGGGCTGAGTTAGTCCACGACAGGGTAATATTTCTACCCGATACGGGATTGGCTACAGAGGCAATCATTGGGCGAGCCCTCTTTGCCAGAGAGGGATATGGACACGCCCTGAGCTTTGATGGTGGCACTGACAGAGTTGATTTTGGGAGTAAGACTTGGTCTCTAACTAAAATCTCGGTAGAGTGTTGGTTTAAGCCCCCAGTTGTTGAGAATTATGGTTACATATTCTGGAAACAGAGTGGAGCTTATGTTATGGGTTTGATGCACCACACCCTTAAAAGAGTTCTCTGGGCTCTTCAAGGTGCAAACAATACTATCTACTACAAAATGGTAGACGGCGTTGTCATCCCTAATGCGAAGAACTTTCTCATGGCGACCCAGGATGGAAACACTGTAAAAATGTATGCTAATGGTTCTTATATTGGTGGGGCAACCTTTACAACTAGCCCAAGTGAGCATACTGGTGCAGGCAATATGCGTCTTGCGAATGACTTGGCGGGTAATAATCTCGGGGGAATTATTGCTGAGGTCAGAGTTTCAGATTCAATTCGAACATTATCAGAGCATCAGGCTAATTGGAATGGCGGCAAGGGTAAGAAGTTTGAGCTTGACGAGCATACTGTAGGTCTGTGGCATATAGATGAGGGCTCTGGGGATACGATTTATGATGAGACCGACAATCATAACGATGGCACTATATATGGTGCAGGCTGGGTAGAGGGTTTTGGCTTTCCTCACAGTGTTGAGGCTGGTTCACTTCTGGGTGCTTTGACTGAAGCCGAGGCTGGCTCTGGTGCTGACGCGGTCATCGGTTTAATCACTGCCCTTGGTGGCACACAAACGGGAAGCGGCATTGAAGCCCTGGTATCAAGGTTAGTTCAACAGAGTGATAGCGGGCTTGGAGTAGATACCACCCTGGCGCTGCTAGCCAGCCTACTGAGGTCAGATAATGGAGCGGGCACAGAGGCTAGACTAGCCCTGCTGGCTAGCTTATTGAAGTCCGATTCAGGAATCAGCACTGAAGGCTTACTCTCCAGGCTGCTGGCTGCCAGTGATTGGGGCTCAACCATAGAAGCAAGCCTTTCACTCAAGGCCTGCCTGGCTACCGATAGCGGGCTTGGCGCTGATGCCCTAGCCAAGCTACTTGCCGGAATCATTGCCGGGGAGGGGGGTTCAGGCTACGACCGGTTCAAAGCCAAAGTGGAAGCGGCATATAGGGGGGGAGATATGAGGTTGCCCCCCAGCGGTCAGATAGCAATACCATCAAGGAAGGTGCAAACATAAAAAAGGTTTTTTAATCTTTTATTCGGGGGTGAATATATGAATTTAAGTGAAATGATAACCCTGGTGAGGAGAGACCTCAGGGATGAGGCTACCCCTTACCAGTGGTCAAATGATGAGCTAACCAGGCACATTAACCGTGCTTTAAAGGAGCTATCGGAGAGGGTGCCGCTGCCGGTGAAGGCTACCCTAGCTACCGTGAGCGGCAGTAGAGAGCTTGACATATCAAGCCTTACCGATAGGGTTATGGTTCAGGCGGTGGAATATCCTGTGGATGAACTCCGGTATCAGCAGTTTTCTATCTGGGGGGATACCCTGACCATAATAAGCGGGGAGGAACCTAATGGCTCCAACTGCTATATCTACTACGGCAAGCTCCACAGCCTTGATGCTACCTCCACCCTTCCTGCCAAGTATGAAGACCTAATCGCTACCAGCGCCGCAGGCTATGCCGCTGTCAGCTGGGCAGCCCATGCTATAAACAGGGTCAATGTCGGCGGCATTATGACGCCGAGGGAATACCGAATCTGGGGCAATGAGAGACTCAAAACCTTCAAGGAGGCACTTAAAAGGCTGGGCAGGAGACAGAGGATTAGAACCCAGCAGCTCTATAGTGAAAAATAGCTTGCAGGGGCAGTAAATAGCATAAAGTATAGAAGTCGCGGCGAGGAGCCAGTGAGATTGCCACGCCTTCGGCTGGCAAGGACAAGGAAGGAGATAAGTTATGACTGTAAAAGAGAGACTCCCCAAGACCAAAGAGGGGTTGCCGAAAGAGGCGTTTGCTATTGTCGGCGACCCTGATGAGCCAGACACCTGGAAGTTGCCTCACCATACTAAAGCTATCTTCAGGGCGCTCAAGGGGAAGCTTGATATTGAGAAGACCGTTGACTGGGATAGGATGCCGGCGGCAGTGGCTGCCCTCTCCCCGGGTGGATATAGGGGGCAAAGGGTAGATGCCAGCCCCGAGGCAATACTTAAGGCAGCCAAGCACCTGGCAGAGCACTACCGAAAAGCCAATAAGCCACTGCCCGATATTCTGGCAGCCTTGGCGTAAATGAAAATGAAGGAGTGGGTGGAGTTTATAAAGGCTATCATCAGGCCATTTATCATCATCTGGGGTTTCATGGTCTATGGCATCTGCGTTATGACTGAAGTGGAAGTACCTGCCTTACTAGCTGGCTTAGTCTCAGTAGTGGTTATTGAGTACTTTGGCGAGAGAGCAGTCAAGAGGTTTAAGGAGAATGGAAGGGAAAAGTGAGGGATGGCTGGAGCGCCTCTATAGAGCCTTATGGCTAAGAACAGGCGGACGGCCGTGGACATATATTATCCGGGATAGCTATCACAGCAAGCCGCTTATCTGGCTTGCCGTGGCAACTGCTCTCGGCATCCTGCTCGGTCATCTCTTCTGGGGAATGCCATGGATACCAGGGCAGTCGGGAAATTTGATGCTCCCCCTGCTTTGGTAGATTAGTTTTATTGACCTCACCCCCTTAGCCCCCCTCTCCTTAAAAGGAGAGGGGGGAGAAATTAAAAAAGATAAAAGCCTAAAGGAGGCTTACTGGAATTGAGAAGTTTATCATCAACCTTACTAGCTGCCCAGAAGCAGGCTACCAGAATCCCCTATGTCAGGGTGGAAGCCAAGAATAAGATTGCCGGAGTGGTCAGGCTTGACTGGGCAAGGCTCTATTCTGGCTCGGAGGCTGATTACTTTCACGCCCTGACTATCCCCGATGATGGGTCAGTTATCAGGGTCAGGATAACCCCTCCAGCTGACTCAAGGAAGCTCTACCGCCAACGAGTGGCTGACCCCGGGCCATCATCGGACTTCAGTCAGTGGACATACTGTAACCAGTATGACGCCGTTATCGTGGCTACCGCCTCTCTGGGAGCCGAGGTGTCTATATTCTGGATAAAAGCTGACCGGGGGGTTTACCAGCTAAAGAGCACCGACTACGGAGCTACCTGGGGAAGTGCTGAGCTTATTGATTACTGCCCCACCACCGCCATTTACGGCATAACTGCCGCCTATAAGCCAAACGGCGATATTGCCCTATTCTTTGCTGACCAGGCAACCCTCTATGTCAAGAAGTATGTAAGCGGTGAGTGGCAGAATAAAGCTGCCTGGGATAAGACCACCGGCGACCTGTCAGGAGTGGCTACCGTCTATGATAGCGACTGGAATCTCTTTATCACCGGGAAGGACCAGAACGGCAATTTTAAGCTGTGGTCGCTGGTATATGGTGATGGCGGTGAGGTATCGCCCGATAGCTGGTCATCATTAAAGGAGTTCGCCTCAGCACCATCAGATGGTAACTTTGAATACCATAGGGCATTTATGGATAAGCCGGATGTCTATCGGTGTTTCTTTGTTGAGAGGTTTACTGGCACCGAAGCCTATAATCGCCCCTTCCGGTCATACTCCAGCGCCAAGTTCATTGATAATCTATGGCACGAGCCAGTGCCGTTTGAGCTGTCAAGCGAGTATGGTATGGCAATTGCTCATCATGGTGATTACTGCTGGCTGTCTACCCCTTGTGGTATATGGCGGGCTAAGTTAGCCCAGGAGAGTACTGATTTAACCGCTGATGTGCTGTCTTTAAGGCAGGAGCTTACTGAAAGCCAGGGTAGGCTAATTGTTGAGCTACGGAATGACGATGGTCAATATGCCTCACCAGGAGAAGGGGAGCTATCAGTCCTTGACACAGGTTGTCAGTTAGAGGTCAGCCCCGGCTACGCTACCTCCGAGGGGAACGAGGTTAGCTCAGGTCAAGCCTTCTGGGTTAATGGCTATGAGCATACCTCGGCTGGCGGTAAGTCCAGTCTTATTTTATATGCCGCCGATGGCTGGGGGTTAATTGAAAATTGGAGAGCCAGACACCAGTTCCGATGGAATAAGGAAACCGATGAGATGAATGTTAAGCAAATCCTTGAATTCATCCTAGCCAGAGTGGGATTGAAGCTTAAGGTCAAATCCCAGTCATCAGTTATAACTAACTACTACCCCGACTTTACCATCCATGCCGATAACCGGGGCGATATTCTTATTAAAAAGTTGCTGTCATTCGTCCCCGATGTAGTGTTTATTGAGGGTAATGAGGTCTATGTGGTAAATCCCCAGCCGGCTGACAATTCGGTTTATTCCTACGGTTCGGCTCATCCCATATTTGAGGGCAGATACCAGAAGAGAGCCTGGGAGCTTAATCGGGTTCAAGTTGAGGGCTACGACCCGGTAAAGGGGGAGCCGATGATTGCTGATTCCTTCTCGTGGACTCAGATAGCCAAGGTCTATGATAGGCTGAGCCAGCAGGAGGACAGGAACATAGATACTATTGAGAAGGCTCAAGAACGGGGAGAAGCCTACTTAAGACAGGCTGAAATAGAATCAGCCAGGGGGGCTATTAGAATCCCGGTTAATTGCGGTCAACAATTGTATGACGTCATTGATATAACTGACAGCCGAGCTGGGCTCAGTGGGGAGAAGAGGAGGGTACTAGGGCTAAGCCTGATTTATAATCCTCGCCGCGGGGAATATGAGGAAAAGTTATCACTGGGGGAGGTATAGGGATTATTCATCTACCTCATCCCCTTTATCCCCCCTTCAAAGGAGAGGGGGAAGGAATCAATAAAGAGGGGCTAACGCCCCTCTTAGACACCCTTAATACCAGGTTATTCTTCAGGGGAGTAGGTTTTGAAGGAGGCTAATGAAGATGAGTTTGAGAAAGGCGGTGCTAAAGAGTTTCAACCCAGGTGACTACACAGCCACTATCCAGCTATCAGGCAGTTACAAGGCTTACCTGGAAGGTATTGCTGTAGCCAGAAACCTAGCGGCAGGGGAAATGGCTGTTGGCAGGAAGCTGGCGGTTATATTCTTTGATGAGCATAATATCAAGGAAGCAGTGGTGGTGGCAGTATATACCTAGTTTTTAAGTTATGCCCCTAAATATTCTGTCTTGCTCAACAGGGTATGAGTGCCACCGGGTTACTAAATAAAAAGCTAAGGGTTTGCTGGTCTGACAAACTTGTAGCCTATCCCGTGCTCGGTAACGATAATAGTCGGTGACTCAACACTATCCCTCAGCTTCTGTCTCAGGTGCTGAATATGCACCCTGAGGAGGTCTCGGGCGTCAATATATGTTTCTCCCCATACCTTTCTTAACAGGTTTTCATGGGTGAGTGGACGTCCCTCATTCCTGACGAGGTGGCAAAGCAGTTTATATTCAGTGGAAGTAAGCTTTACTGGCTTCCCCTCCACCCTGACCTCGTTTCTGGCAAAGTCGACTGATAGTTTACCGCTAACAAAGGGGCGCTCCCCAGTAACCGGCAGCCCCTGGACACGGCGCAACACGGCTTGCACCCGGGCGAGCAGTTCAATATGGCTGAAGGGCTTTACTATATAGTCATCTGCCCCCAGCTCAAGACATCTAGCTATATCAGCATCCTCACCCCTTACCGTTAGCATTATCACTGGCACTTGGGAGAAGCTCCGTATCTGGCGCAGGACCTGAATGCCATCCATATCGGGCAGGCCTATATCCAGGATAGCCACATCGGGGTTCTCAGTTTCAATAAGCTCTAGTCCCCTGGCACCTTCGTTAGCTGAAACCACAGTAGTGCCGCTCCAGCGCAGTTGAAAGCATAGAGAGACAACCTCGGCAACATCGGGGGAGTCATCAATTACTACTACTTTCATATTAAACCTACAATAATTTAAACCTAGTCAGCACTTACTGACTACTTGATAAGGGCAAGGAGAAGAAGAAACTGCTGCCCTGCCCGACTGCACTCTTCAGCCAAATGTTACCACCGTGAAGCTCAACAATGGATTTAGCAATAGCCAGGCCAAGCCCGCTGCCAGTCAGCTTGCCTCCACCCTGCTTAATCTGGTAATAGGGCTGAAATATTCGTTCCTGTTCCGCAGGGGGGATGCCTATCCCGGTGTCACTTACCTGAACCACCAAGGTGTTGTTATCCTGCCAGGCACTTACCTTTATTTTGCCGCCTTCCGGGGTGAACTTGCTGGCATTGGCTACCAGGGTTAGCAGAACCCTCTCTATATGCTGACTATCCGCCTTGACCAGGGGCAAAGAATCGGGCAATTCCAGGGTTAGAGATTGCTTTTCTTTTAGAACTTTAGGGTAAAAAAGTGCCACCACATTATGGATAACCTGCCCTATGGCAACAGGTTCAGGGTTAAGTTGGAGATTCCCGGTGAGTAATCTTTGCACTTCTAGGGCGTGAGGCAGCTTCTCATCTATGCTATGAGCATTTCGGATAATGCTTCGGATGAGCTTGCCAATCAAGCTCTTCTCGCCTTGCTGGAGTTCATCAGCAAGGAGTTCGGCTGCGGCAATAATAGCGGTGAGAGAGGTTTTAAGCTCGTGGATGGTAGCCGAGATAAATTCTGTCCCTTGCTTCTTCTGTTCCACCACCATTACTCTAGCCCTCGCTGCTCAACTATTTGGCTAACTCTCTATTTGAATAATAATTCGCCAAATGGCAAATGTCAAATAGGCGGTGGTCTGGTAACCTATCCCCCTGACCCCCTTCCCTTAATAAGGGAAGGGGGAGTGTAAGTAAGAGAGGGGCGAAGCCCCTCTCTAAAAACCTCTTCCCCCTCTCCTTTGAAGGGGGGATAAAGGGGGTGAGGTTGATGAACAATGTCAATAAATCCATTTCCTTGACGATTAAAGCTAGGGGGTTATACAATGGCAGTGGTAAATAAGATGGCTAAGAAATACGATGTTATCATTGTGGGGGGTGGTCCGGCGGGTATCTTTGCCGCTTTAGAGCTGTCTCGGGCAGCCGACCTCAGTATTTTACTTATAGAGAAGGGGGAGGATATTGATAAACGCACCAATCTGGTTTGCGGTTTAGGTGGGGCTGGAGCTTTTAGTGATGGTAAGCTAACACTATCATCACAGGTGGGGGGTCGGCTGAGGGATTACCTTGGGGAGAGTAATACCGAGACCCTGATTAAGTATGTTGATGATACCTACCTAAAGTTCGGCGCTCCAAATAAGCTCTACGGGGTGGGGGATGAGGTTGATGAGTTGCGCCGCCAGGCTTCTCTGGTGCAATTGCGGCTGATACCGATGCCTCTTCATCATTTAGGCACCGAGCGCTGCCGTTTGGTACTCAAGGCTATGCGGGATTACCTCGCTCCACGCCTGGAACTTAGGCTTGAGGTAATAGCTTCTACGGTGATTGTTGATAATGGCGAGGTTAAGGGGGTTGAGACTAGTAGTGGGGAAAGATTTGACTGTCATTATCTGATTCTGGCACCGGGCAGGGAGGGGGCGGACTGGTTATCTACAGAAGCTAAACGACTTGGTCTAACCACGCATAATAACCCTATTGATGTTGGGATTAGGGTGGAGGTGCCAGTGGCAGTGATGGAAAAGTTGACCGATGTGCTACATGAGGCAAAACTGGAGTTCCTGTCAAAGAGCTTTGATGACCGGATTAGAACATTCTGTATGTGTCCGGCTGGTGAGGTGATTATGGAATCTACGGGGGGTTATGACCCGGTAATTACAGTTAACGGGCATAGCTATGCCAACCGTAGAACTGGCAATACTAATTTTGCCCTGTTGGTGAGCACAACCTTCACCGAGCCATTTCGGGAGCCTATTGCTTATGGTAAGTATCTGGCCAGGCTGGCTAATATCCTTAGTGGTGGGGTGCTGGTGCAGCGCCTAGGTGACCTGATGCAAGGTCAGCGTTCTACCCCAGGGCGCATTGAGCGGGGCTTAGTTCACCCCACCTTAAAGAGTGCTACCCCTGGTGACCTTAGCTTTGTCCTTCCCTATCGTCACCTGAGCGGGCTGGTGGAGATGCTTCAGGTAATGGATAAACTAGTTCCAGGTGTTGCCTCACCCCACACCCTGCTTTACGGGGTTGAGGTGAAGTTCTATTCTTGCCGACCTCAACTCAGCCCCAGTCTGGAGACCGAGGTTAGCAATATGTTTGCTGCCGGTGATGGAGCTGGTATTAGTCGTGGTTTAGTCCAGGCTTCAGCTTCGGGCGTGGTGGCGGCTGGCGAGATATTAAGGAGGAGCGGGCATTAGGAATACCCGGGGATTGCCACGCCTTCGGCTCGCAATGACAGGGAAAGGGAACAATGTGTCACCAATCATATGAACGAGCACAGTTCCTTGACAGAATGGCTTATGCTGTCTAAAATACGATGGTATAAGATTATTTTATTAATCTTCCCTTAATAAACAGGGTATTATAAGTGAGGTTAAAAAAGGAGAGTGAGGCTATGTGGCGAATGTAGTCGCCGGTGATCACGAGAGCTTTGAGAGTTTACTCAAACGGTTTAACAAAAGGGTGCAGTCGGATGGTATCCTAGCTGAATCACGTCGTAGAGAACACTATGAGAAGCCCAGCGTTAAGCGTAAGCGGAAGGCAGCAGCTAGGAGACGTAAGACGTCTAGCGCATTAAGAAGGTAGCAAATATCTTTTGCTGGTTTTAAATGGAAGCGGATTTAAAACAAAAATTTTCTGATGACCTTAAGCAGGCAATAAGGAGTGGAGACAAGGTAAGGCGCTCAGTCATTCGTTTAGTGATGGCAGCGGCTAAAAATGCTGAGATTGCCCGGCAAGCTCCTTTAGATGATACAGCTCTGCTTGGCATTATTGCCAAGGAGATTAGGCAGCGCAAGGAGAGTATTGAAGCCTTCAGGCTGGGAAAGCGCGATGACCTGGTGGCTCAAGAAGAGGCTGAGCTGGCTATACTCCAAGGATACCTGCCGGAACAGATGACCAGGGAGGAAATTATAGCTGAGGCTCGCCAAGTTATTGAGGAGGTAGGGGCACAGGGACTCGGTGACAAGGGAAAGGTTATGCCCAAGCTCATTGCTCAGCTTAAGGGGAGAGCGGATGGACGAGAGATAAACTCGGTAGTAACCGAGCTACTGGGTTAGTAAACCTATTTCCCTAGTGTTGGGTTATGCCTCTTCAGAATTCCTTTGGTAAAGGCGATGGTTTATGTCCATTGATAAGCGAATACTAGACGAAGTGGCTTTAAGCGAAGCAGAGTATGAACTAATAGTCGGTAAGTTAGGCCGAGAGCCCACAATTACAGAGATAGGCATGTTTGGCTCGCTATGGAGTGAGCATTGTGGTTACAAACATTCCAAGCCTTTATTTAAGCTGTTTCCTGCGCCCAGCAGGAGGGTATTAGTGGAATTGGGGACAGAGAATGCCGGTGCAGTGGACATCGGTGATGGACTAGCAGTAGTAATGAAAATTGAATCCCATAACCACCCATCAGCTATTGAGCCCTACCACGGAGCAGCCAGCGGGTTGGGTGGGGTGGTAAGGGACATTCTAACTATGGGGGCTCGCCCAACAGCAGCTATTGATTCTTTACGGTTTGGCCCTCTGGATGACTCCCATAATCGGTATCTATTCAGTAAGGCAGTGGCTGGCTTTACTGACTATGCGAATACGCTAGGTATCCCTACTATCGCCGGAGAGGTCTATTTTTCCAGATCATATTCAACCAATCCGCTGGTTAATGCTATGTGTGTGGGTATTGTGGAGGTAAAGAAATTAGTTAGAGCCAGAGCCAGCGGGGTGGGTAACCTGCTGATGATAGTTGGGGCTGAAACGGGGCGGGATGGGATTCATGGTGCCTCAGGGCTGGCATCAAGAACATTTGAGGCTGGGGCTGAGCCCAGCACCGCAGTTCAAGCCAGTGACCCAAGTCTGGAGAAGCTGCTTATTAAAGCCTGCCTTGAGCTAGCCGACACCGACTGGCTGGTAGGTATGCAGGATCTAGGTGCTGCCGGTTTAACCAGCTCAACGGTAGAGACAGCAGCCAGAGCCGGTAATGGCATAGAGCTTGATGTGCTCAAGGTGCCTCGCCGAGAGGCAGGGATGACCCCATATGAGATTATGCTCTCCGAAACACAGGAACGAATGCTGATAATAGTCAAGAGGGAATTTGAGGATAAGGTTAAAGGCTTATTTAACCGCTGGGGGCTTCGCTGTGACATCATCGGCAAGGTTACTGATGATGGGCTGGCTAGAGTTAGGGAGGGTGAGGCGGTGGTGGCTGAAGCCCCGATAAAGCTACTCACTGACCCACCGATGTATAGTTATCGGGTGAGGAAACCAGCGTGGTTAAGGCGGCTTCAGTGCCTTGACCTAGAGGATATTCCCGACCTGACTCAGAAGACAGCTCAATCCGTTTTGGTTAAATTGCTGGCATCAGCCAATATTTGCAGTCGGGAATGGATATTCCGTCACTCTGACCAGGCTTACCAGTCTGATGTTGTTAGTCTCCCCAATGGTGATGGGGGGGTGCTGGGGGTGAAGGGGGGTAAGCAGGGGTTCTCGTTTACCGTGGATGGGAATGGACGCTATTGCTACCTTGACCCCTATGCAGGCGGAGTTATAGCTGTGGCTGAGGCTGCCCGCAATCTGGTATGCACTGGAGCCAAGCCCATAGCGGTTACTGATTGCCTTAACCTGGGCAAGCCAGAAAGTAAAGATGTTTACTACCAGCTTAAAGAGTGCATTCGTGGTATAGGTAGAGCCTGCCGCAGGTTGAACATTCAGGTAATCAGCGGCAATGTCAGCCTGTATAATGAGGCAAAGGAAGGAGCAATCTATCCTACACCAATATGTGGCATGGTAGGTCTAATTGAGAATGTAGACCGGCGGTGCGATATGGGCTTTGCTGGTGAGGGTGACCAGGTATTTCTGCTGGGCAGTGGCTTCGACAACGAAGGGCTGGGGGGTAGTGAGTACCTTGAACTGATTCATGGGGTGGTGGGGGGCAGACCTCATATTGACCTAGACCTGGAGAAAAGGGTGCAGTCCTGTTGCCTGAAGGCTATTGGGCGGGGGGTTATTGCTTCGGCTCACGACTGCTCTGATGGTGGGGTAGCAATTACCCTTGCCGAGTGCTGTTTACGCCGGGGGGTTGGTTTTAAGGGAGAGAGATGGCAGTTTGAGGGAAGGGTTGATGCTGCCCTATTTGGCGAAGTGCAGTCAAGAATTATTGTCTCGGCGAGACCAGACAGGGTTAAACAGCTAGAGGTGATGGCAGCCGCCGACCAAGTGCCGTTAACTAAGCTGGGAGTGGTAGGTGGTAAGCGGTTAGTTATTGACAGCTATATAGACCTGGCCCTGGAGCAAATGGAGGCGGTGTGGCGGGGGAGCCTGGAGAAAATGCTGGGTTAGCGCTGGGACAGGGCTTTATTTAGTTCAAGTTCAAGGTGAGCCAGCTTAGTGCCTGAATCCAGTATTGCCCAGGGTAGTTTTTGAGCAAAATCCCACCTCTGGTGAGCATAAAAATCAATATCCAGATGGCATTTGGCTACAGCTTGACGC
>Ga0265594_1000901_pt1 | contig 23982 bp, 28 predicted proteins | sample saktaG_11_FD_190147 | JGI IMG/M metagenome (GOLD analysis project Ga0265594, IMG submission 190147) | Saline water microbial communities from Sakinaw Lake, British Columbia, Canada - sak_2011_5_24_80m | ecosystem: Environmental > Aquatic > Non-marine Saline and Alkaline > Saline ... | reverse complement strand
TTGGGTTTTGTTGCATTCTTATTCTTTAAAAAAGGATACAAAAGAAATTTCATAGGATATATTACAAAAAGAAAAAAATCAAAAGAAACAACATCTTTAATAAAAGGTTCTTTATTAAATACAAGAAATAAAGCAGAACTTTCTTTATCTATTAAAGGGGATAAACAAAATGTAAGTGTTGTTTGTTTAAAGATAAAGAATTTACCAGAAATTAGTTCTAAGAAAGGAATTGTGCAAGAGTCTTTACAAAAGATAATTGATTTAATTGAAGAGAAGAAAGGATATGTGTATGAAAATAATGAAAACTTATTTTTTATATTTGCTCCTGTAAATACAAAAACTTTTAGTAACGAAAGAACAGCAATTGACATTGCTCAAAAGATAGAAAGTGCTTTAACAGAGGGAAACAGATTATACAAAGATAAAATAGAATTTGGAATTGGTGCAAATTATGGGACAATTGTTGCTAAAAAAGATAAAGGAATTTTACAGTTTATGAGCATGGGAACGCTTATAACAACTGCAAAAAAAACAGCAAATGCTTCTAAAGGAGAAATCTTACTAGGAGAAAAAATAAATGATAAATTAAGGACAGAATTAAGAACAGAAAAAGAAATACACGGAAACACTGAACTATATAGGATAAAAGAAGTTAAAACAAAAGGGGATCATAAAAACTTCTTGAGTAATTTTGTTAAAAGATTAGAAAGAGAGAAAAAGGAACAAGAAGATAAACAAAAGGAATCAAAATAATTCTAAAATGAAAACAACATACTCTGTTGCATTGGTGATTTATAACGAAGATAAATCAAAATATCTTCTTATAAGAAGACCTTTAGATGATGAAAACTTACCTGGTTATTGGGGGTTTCCTGCTACATCAAAGAAAAATCCTAATGAAAAATGGGAAGAGACAGTTAAGAGAGCTGCTAAAACTAAACTTGGAATAGAGGTAGAAATTGTAAAACTCGTAGGAGAAGGTACAATGGATAGAGGAGATTATATGCTAATTCTAAGAGACTATGAAGTAAAAATTACAAAAGGGAAACCAAGTGTGCCTCAAAATGTAAAGGGGGTCACCCAATATATTGATTTAAAATATACTAATGATACTTCTGAATTAGAAAAAGCAGCAAAAAAAGGTTCAGTATGCTCAAGAGTATTTTTAAAATCTAGAAATATCAATTGGTAAACAGTTCTAGATAACTATTAATTATTGCACGTTTTATTTCTGGATGTTTTTGTTCTAAGCCATCTACAAAACCTGAGATTTTATCTTTTTTCTCAGTCTTCTTTTTAAATTTTAATTTCTTTAATTTAGCATAAAGTAAAACTTCTTCATCTAAGAATAAATATAGTGGCTTAATAATTTTTCCTTGAATTGGTGCTAATTTTCTCAAATTCTTCACATTCCCCTTAATTAATTCATGGACAATTTTATCTGATTCGGTGTTTATTGTGGCAGGAATTGCTTTCTTTGCTTTAGAATTATCTCTTTTTATTAATTTAATATTCGCCTTTTCAGAGAACATCTTTAAAACATCTTCTAATACAACTCCTCTAAAATCCCCTTTATTCTCATAAGCAATAAGATCATTATTCTTTATCATCTCAAACTTTCTAATTATGTACAAAACTTTCTTTTGAAAATAATTAATAAAACACCTAGCACAAAGCTTTCGCTGATTTGTGAATTCATACACTGGTTTTATCTCACATAATTTACACATTATAATTTCTCCTTATCAAATTTTTTTCTTTCTTCTAGACTTCCTTTTTTTGAATATGATTTTATTAATTCACCAACTTTTTTAATAGTTGTTGATGGAATCTTTTGCCTTGTGGAGGTGGAGGGGTGGCTGGTGGCAAACATTATAATTGCACTTGGAGCAGGATAATCAAGTTCAATAACTTTTCCTGCTTTACTTAATTCAATAATCTTATTTTCTCTTTCATCTCTACCAATAACAACCCAAAATTTATCTATTATAAAATGCCTTCCAATTCCAACAAGATTTATCTCTTCTTCACTTAAGCCTCTTTTTACTAGAGTTCCTAATCTTTTTTTCAAAACTTTTTCACAAAGTAAACATCCTCCAGCAGGAAAAGGATATTTAATTTTAAATTTCTTAGCAAGAGCAATCTGTGGTTTTCTAGATCTTCCTTTAAAGCCATAAAAATCAATTAAAGGACGAATAATTCTCCCTTTTAATCCAGATTCTTTTTCAATTACATCTATTTGTTTTTTTTGCTGAGACATTGGCCTTTGTCCTGTAACTTCTCCTGTTGCAATAAATTCTATTTTTTTCTCATCTGCAAATTTCATTGTTTCCTTAAACATAAAGATTTTACAATCGATGCAAGGGTTTACTCCAGCACCTCTCCCGTGTTTTGCATATTTAACAATTTCTAAATATTCTTGTAAGAGTTTTCCTTTTGTGCAATCAAAAACTTTTAGTTTTATCTTATGCTTTTTGAGAAAGATTTCAGCATCAGAAAAACAAGAGCACCCAAAAGGTAATTTAAAAAATACTGCTAAAACTTCAAATCCTTTTTCTTGCATAATCTTAATAGCAAGCCTACTATCTAATCCTCCTGAAAACATAATAATGCATTTCTTTTTCATAACAAGAAAATAGAAAAAGTGTTTTATAAACTATTTCTTCTTAGGTTTCTGAACTGGTTTTGTTTCTTTAACAACTTTAACTTCTTTTGATTCTTCTCTATGAAATAATTTTGAAAATTTAAATCCTACAATGAATAATTTAAAGATAAATCCAACTATTAAAAGTCCAATTCCAGTAAAGAGGGAAATTCTAAAAACACTCTTTGCTTTTGAAAAAAAGATACTTATTAATTCAAATATAATTCTGTCTCCTGAAATAGATACTAAAGCCCCAACTTTTAAGAAAGGTATAGCAGCAGCTATTAATAAAATCCCAGGAACTATGAAGGTATTTTGTTTCTTTTTAAATAATAAAAATAAAGCAGCCATTAAAGCAAGAGCAATCCCTAATGCTAAATAAAATTTAGCTCTCCAATAATCTCTTGCATATTCTGAAATCAAGAACAAAGGAATCTCTTCTTCTCCAAAACATTTCCAAAAATCACAAGTATATTCTTTGTAATAAGCAGATTCAATAAGACTATCAACTCCTGAAGTTATAATAGCATCTGTCCCTTGAGTTAATGCTTCACACGATAAAGTGATGGCATATCCTTGTTCACTAAAAACATATCCTTCTGGATTACCTTCGCACTGAATTTCCATAGAAGAGATTTCTTTTTCAATCTCTGAAAAAATACTCATTCCTATTTCCTCTTCAAATGTATCTTGAATAATAGGAAGAAGCCTATCATGAACATTATCATATTGTAAAGATAATGTTAATGTTAAAAAAGCACTTCCAACTAAGAAAACTATAAAGAGTAAAATACTTGCAAAAACTCCTAAAGCACCTCTTATAAACCCCATAAATAATTAAAAGAAAACTAGTTTATAAAATTTACATTCTTTCAAGAGCTTGTATTCTCTTCTCAATTGGGGGGTGCGTACTGCTCAAACCTCCAAAAGGATTTGAAATAAATAAAGGAGCAACAGCTTTGCTAACTTTTTTCTCAGGTGGAGTATTATCTACCTTAATCTTTTTCAAAGCTCTTATTAATCCATCTGGATATCTTGTAAACTTTACAGCAGAAGCATCTGCAACAAATTCTCTTTTTCTGGAAATTGACATCTGAACAAGATAAACCACAAGAGGGGCAATAATTGCCAAGACAATTCCAATTAAAATAAAGATTGCCTTACTTTTATCATTACTTCCCCCACCCCCACTAAACCATAAACTCCTTAAGAAGATTTGAGATATAATTGCAACCATTCCAACCATAACAGCCACTAGAGTCATATACCGCATATCATAACTTGCAATATGCCCTAATTCATGTGCAAGAACTGCTTCAAGTTCATTTTTATCTAATTTTTCCAAAGCCCCCTCTGTAACACAAACTACCGCATGTTGAGGATCTCTACCAGATGCAAAAGCATTTATTTGTTTAGAATGCATAATATAAAGTTCTGGTTTTGGCAAGCCAGAAGCAAGGATTAATCCTTCAACTAAATTATGATATTGTTTATAATCATCCTTGTAAGCTTTAGTTGCTCCAACACTTGCAATTGCAATTTTGTGAGAATTATAATAACTAATTAAAATATAACTTATTGAAAAGATAATTGCAATAATCATAATTAAAAAGAAATATGCAGGACTAAAAGCCAATGAGATTACATAACCTAACAAGACCAATATAACAAATACACTAAACATTAGAAAGACTGATCTTCTTTTATTTCTTACAATTTGGTCTCTAAAATCTATTCTCTGTTTCATAAGAATTAAAACCCTAAGTAGTTTTTAAAATTTAACATCAATCTTCTTTTTCTCAGATTCTGCTATTTGAAGATATTCTCTTGCTTTTTTCCCATATAAATTAGCAAATAACACCCCAGGGAAAGTCTTACACAAATTGTTATATGTAAGAATGCTGTCATTGTAATATTGTCTTGAATATGCAATTTTATCTTCTGTTGCTGCAAGTTCTCTTTGTAATTCCAGGAAATTTGTGTTTGCTTTTAAGTCAGGATATCCTTCTGCAATAGCAAAAATTGTTTTCAATGCTGATTCTAATTTTCTATCTGCTTTAACTTTTTGTTCAACTCCCTTAGCTCCAACCAATGCTTTTCTTGCATCTGTAACAGCTTTAATTGCTGCTTTTTCATGTTTCATATAACCCTTAACAGACTCAACCAAATTCGGAATTAAATCAGCTCTTCTTTTTAACTGAACATTAATCTGTGACAGAGAATTATCAATCCTATTTCCTAATAATACAAATCTATTATAATATCCAAAGAAAATAAATATTAGTAAAATTGCTACAACAATTAATATCCAAAATACTAATAACATATTTAAAATAAAAGAATTATATTTATAAAGTTAACTAAATAATAATGCATATGGTAAGCGTAGATAAAGAGAAGTGTATTGGGTGTGGTAAATGCGTAGAGATTTGTGGAAAAGTTTTTTCTATGGGAAATGATGGAAAATCTTCTGTGAAAAAAGGAAAAAATGCTCCATGTGTAAAAGATGCAATTGCTTCGTGTCCTGTTGATGCTATAAGTGAATAAAAAACTTTATTAAGCTCTTATAGTTTTATCTGATATGCGAGAGGTAAAAGAGGGAATTAAGGAAAATCCTAATCCAAAAAAAGAGGAAGAGGAAAAAACCTCAAAACCTAATTTTGTAAAATGGTTTTCTGAATTAAATAAAGATTCTGGAAAATATGCAGGTGGAAAAGGTGCTAATTTAGCTGAAATCTATAATCTAAAAATACCAGTACCTCCTGGATTTGTTGTAACTGCTCAAGCTTATGATTATTTTATTGAAAAAGCAGGACTAAAAGAAAAAATAAGTGAGATTCTCAGAAAAATAAATTACGAAGATACAAAACAATTGGATGAAAGCACAAAACAAATTAGAGAATTAATCGAAAATGCAAAATTTCCAAAAGAAATGCAAGAAGAAGTTCTTGAATCCTATGATAATCTAGATGCTAGGGAAGATGATTTTAGAAAAAGTGAATCAGTTGTAGACATTTTAAAAACTTCAAGAGAGCCCTTGTTTGTTGCTGTAAGAAGCAGTGCCACAGCAGAAGATCTTGCAGATGCTAGTTTTGCAGGACAACAAGATTCATTTGTAAATATAAAAGGAAATGATAATTTAATAACACACATAAAAAAATGCTTTGCATCATTATATACTGCAAGAGCAACATATTATAGAAACAAAAAGAAGTTCAAACACGAAGATGTTAGTTTAGCAGTAATAGTTCAAAAAATGGTTGATTCTGTTAAGTCAGGAGTAATATTTTCAAAAGACCCTTCTTATAAAAATAATAATATTATAATAGAATCTGTTTGGGGATTAGGAGAAGGATTAGTATCTGGTGCAATTACTCCAGATAAACACATAGTTTCTCCAGAATTAGAAATTCTTGACACAAAATTAGCTAATAAAAAAATTGCAATAACAAGAGATGCTGGAGGTAAGAAAATAACTGTCAAACTTAGAGAAGAAAAAGCTCAGCAACAAGTTCTAAAAGAATATGAAGTAAAAAAATTAGCTGAAATAGCTCTAAAATTAGAAAAGCATTATCAAAAACCTCAAGATATTGAATTTGCAATTGAAGGCGAAAACATAATGATTGTTCAAACTCGTCCAATAACAACAATTGCAACAAGAACAGAAGCAGGAGTAGAATTAAAAGGAGAAGCAATTCTTTCTGGGTTAGCTGCTTCACCTGGAATTGGAGTTGGAAAAGTAAAAATAGTAAAAGATTTGGCAGACCTTCATAAAGTAAATCAAGGGGATGTCCTTGTAACAGGTATGACAAACCCAGATATGGTTGTAACAATGCAAAAAGCAGTTGCAATAGTCACAGATGAAGGAGGTTTAACAGCACATGCAGCAATCGTATCAAGAGAAATGGGAATTCCATGTATAGTAGGAACACACGAAGCAACTCTGAAGTTAAAAGAAGGAGAGATAATCACTGTAGATGGTTCAAATGGGAAAATTTACAAAGGAAAGGTAGCAGAATCAAAACAAAAAGAAATTTTACCTGTAACAACTCAAACAAAAACAGAAATAAAAGTTATAGTTGATTTACCAAGCTTTGCAGAACGTGCTTCTAAATCAGGATTAAAAAAAGTAGGTTTAACAAGAATAGAAGGAATAATTGCAGAATCTGGAAAACACCCGCAATATTTCTTAGAACAAAATAAAATACAAGATTATGAAGAAGTAATTTTTAAAGGAATTCAAGGTATTGCAAAATATTTTGAAGAATTATGGATTAGGACATCTGATATTAGAAGCGATGAGTTTCAAAACTTAGAAGGGGCTCCAAAAGTTAAAGAAGCAAATCCAATGTTAGGGATGCATGGAATTAGATATGGCATAAAAAACCCAGATATTTTGAAAGCAGAATTAAAAGCCTTAAAAAGAGTTGCAGACCAAGGAAAAACAATTGGCTTATTGCTTCCACAAATAATTTCAGTGGATGAGGTAAAAAAAGTTAAAGAATTTTTAAAAGAAATAGATTTTCCAAAAGCAAAAGTGGGTGTCATGGTTGAAACTCCTGCTGCAGTACAAATAATAAATGATTTATGTGCAGAAGGAATTGATTTTATTTCCTTTGGAACAAATGATTTAACTCAGTATATCTTGGCAGTTGACAGAGGAAATGAGCAAGTCCAATATATTTACAATGAATTAAATCCTGCAATTTTATATCAATTAGAGTTTGTAATAAGAGTTTGTAAAAGAAATAAAGTTCAGACAAGTATTTGCGGGCAATCAGGAAGTAAAAAAGAAATGGTTAAATTCTTAGTTGAAAAAGGAATTGATAGTATAAGTGTGAATGCAGATGTTGCAAAAGATATTGCAGAATATGTTGCAGAAATTGAAAAAACACTTATTAAAGGAACAGACCAAGAACCAAGACAATATCAACCAGAGAAAAAGGAAAAAGAACTGCCTAGTGAAAAAAGCGAGAAATATCAAGAAGCCCAGAAAGAAGAATTTGTAAAGCCTCAAAGAATAGAAGAAGAATCAAAAGAAGAAATCAAAGAACTTAAAAAAGAATATCCTAAAATTCCTAGTATTCAAAATCTCCCAAAAGAAAAAGTAGAAGAAGACATTAAAGCAATTGAAGAAGAAAAACAAGAATATCTCAAGGAACATCCAGATAAAGAAGAAAAAGAAGAATTAACCAGTGAAGATAACTCTAAAGAAAAATTTGATGAAGAACCAGAGTTTAAAGACGAAAAAGAAATAGATAAAAAAGAAGATGAAGATGAAATTTTAGACATTTTCTAAATATTTATAAATAATAAAAGCTTGTTAAAAACATGGTGAAAAAAAGGGTGAAAAAAAAGAAGACTATCTCTAAGAAAAGAACTACTCCTAAAAAAAAGACTCATAAAAAAACTGTGGGAAAGCCAGTAATAAGAAGGACAAAAATCCCAAAAGACGATGCCAAATTAGAAAGAGTATTGATTGAGAATTTTGTTGGTTTACAAAAAGTGATGGTAAATTTATCTGTAAAATTTGACGATCTTTCAAATAAAATAGCTAAATTATTAGAATTATTTGAAATTTCTGCAAAAGTTTTAGCTGAAAAAGATTTAACAATTGAAAAAACTGTAAGAGATGATACTAAAATTATTCAGGAGATAAGCAATCTTTCTGAACAGAATAAAGTAATTGCAAGGGGGTTAACCTTAATGCATAATAGATTATCTGGAGAACCAGAACAGCAAATAGAAAGACAACAAATGCCTTTTGCAATGCCTCCAAGAAATCCCCAAATGCAACAACCTATGAAAAGACCAATGATTGAACAAGAAAAAAAAGTTATCCCTAATAAAAATTCTATGGAAGGTTATCAAAAATCAATTAATTCTGAACCAACATTTAAGAAACTTCCAACATAGAGATGTTAAAACAAACCTCTAAAGAATTTAGAAAATTATTCTTATTAGAATTTACAAGACAATTAATAAATGCTTATGCTCCTGAAGACATTGCCAAATTAGAGAAAATTTTAAAAAAAGAAGAAAAAGAAGGCACCATAATACAAAAAGAATCAAAGGAGTTTATAAAAAGCATAATTCACGAAAAAGAAAAGGAATTAAAGTTCTTAGAAAGGGAAACAACTTCTTTAAAGCAAAGAAGACCTGATCTTAAAAAAAGTTTAGATTCTCTAAAGAGAATGAGACCTGTTTTAAGAATTCCAGAAACAAGATTACCTCAAACTTTTCAATACCTTAAACCAACTCCAACAAATACTGGAATAAATTTAGGAAAATTAAATGCTTTTGTTCAAGATCCCCTAGTAAAAGTAATAGAATGTAGTGGCTCAGATGAGAATCTAATTGTTTATGGTTCAATGGGAACAAAACCTACAAACATTATCTTAAACAAAGAAGAGATTGATGAAATAATAAAGAAATTTGCAGAAGCTGCAAAGATTCCACGAGATGAAGGAGTCTTTAAAGCAGTTGTTGGAAGATTAATTTTATCAGCCATAATCTCTGAAACAATTGGTTCTAGATTTGTAATAAGAAAGATTATGTATGCTCCTAGATATTATTAGATATTATTAACCCAAATTGATTAATCTATTATATTTATCTGCTGAGGAACACTTGCTTTTCTTAAAAGAGTAGCAGCAATATCTTTTAACCATTTAATCCGGTCTGCTTCAATTTGGGTTTTAAGAATCTTCTCATCCATAGGATAATCATATGAATATTCTATTTTATAATCTCTAAGCTGAGACCCAATAATAGCTCTTCCATTATACTCTTCTTGCCTAATAGTTTTAATATCCTTTTTATAGTTAATTCCAAATTCCTTAATAAGAATTGCTCTTTCTTCCTCTGTTAAATCAACCCCCAAGGGAATAATAACTTCTTGTTCAGGGACTTCCTCTACTTCTTCTTGAATTGGTTTTTCTTCTTGCACTTGGGCCCCTGTATCTTTTCCTTTTTGTAAAACAGTTGTTAAAGAAATTAATTCTTCTTCAGAATATATTAACTTTATTTTTAATTCTCCTTCATCTAATATTAAATTTAAATCTGATAAATCTATATTAAAAGACTTTACATTTTCTCCTAAATACTCTTCTCCAAAACCTTCTTCTTTACTAGAGTAATCTGTTGTAATAATTATTTCATTTTCTTCTAATTGAATATCAATAACATTATCATTTAATTCTTCCAAGCTTGTTCTTACACTTTTGGATTTTATTTCTGCTGTTTCACCCTCTTCTAAAGAATATGTAAAAGGATTATCTGCTGAAACTTGTCCATCTAATTCTGTTTGCAATTCCATAACAACTCTTCCTGTTCCCATCCATCCAAAAAAGAAAGATACAACCCCCCCTGTAATTCCTGGTTCTGTTGCTTCAACTACTTCCTCTTGAATTGGTTCTTCAACTACTTCTTCAACTACTTCTTCAACAGGGTTTTGCAAAGGGGTGTCCTCTGCTTCTGCTGTTGTTTCTTGACTTGAATAAATTTCTAATGTAAAATATACTGTGGGATATACTTCTTTAGTTCCGCTTATTCCATAACCAGAACCAGAACCGGAAATAGTTTCTCCTTCTACATAAAAATCCCCTTCAACCATTTCATCAAAAAGAATATTTGATAAAAGATATTCATATGTCTCCCCATTATTTTCTAGCACAATCTTAGATGATGCAGGGATTAACTCTCCTTCTTTTAATGAAAGTTTTAAAACCCCATCAATTGCTTCTCCCTCTTTATAATCTACTTTAACATCAAAAGTAGCTTGCCCTGTAATTCTATTTCCTAAAAAGGATATTCCAAAAACAAGAAGTGCTACAATCAATACCCCCAACCCAATCCAAAGAAATTTTTTATAATTAATTTTATTACTATGTACTCCATGATATTCAGAAACAACTTTTCCATCTACTCTTTTGCTATGGTAGATATAAGGACCATAAACTTTCCCCCCTCTTTTAATATACTTCTTATAAGCCATCTTGTAAGTAACTAAAATGTAAGTAACTAATAATTAAAATAAAAAGCCATATTTAAATGTTGCTAAAAGATTTAAAGCCAAGGAGTATATAATACACAATCTATTTGAGTTTCCCAAATATAATAATTATGCCCCGTAACTAAAGGTAAAGGAACTAAATCAACACTAAGTTCTGCTATTGCATATTCATAAACATCTGTATCTTGAACATACCCTACTATTTGAAAACATCGAGTATTATCTGCTTGAGGAAAAGCAGCCCAATAACCAGTATATCCTGATCCTGGTAAATCTGTTGGTAAATTAACAGCATCAAAATAAAGTCCTGTTCCAGGAGGCCAAGCATTAAGAACTACTCCTGAATTAATGGCTGTTATTTCTACACAAACATTTGCAATACATTCCCAAGTAATTCCAAATAATTCCACACAAGTTCCTCCAGCCACTATACTACAATTTACAGGCTGTCCACAATTATTTGTTAAATTTCCACAATTAAATCCAGAACAAGTTACTGTTGGATCTTCTGCAACACAAGCATCATCATAACACATATTATCCACCCCACAACTAAAACCCGGACCATATAGGCTATTACAATCTCCGCAATTTTCTTGGGTTCCACAATCATCTATAAAATTCCCACATTCAAGTCCATCTATTATACAACCAGTAGTAGGGGTACATTCCTCAGGAGGGGTTTCACCATCTCCCGGAGCATCAGAACCTCCACCACTACCTAATTCACTTGGACTATATGTAATAGTATCAATTGCATCTCCTAAAATTTCTTTTCCAGATGCTGTTTCAAAAATAGGTGCAATTGCAATACTAGTAATATCATCAACAGGTAATTGACTTAAAGTAAATGTAAAAGTTTGTACGCCTAATTCAGCCAAGGTAGTATCCCTACGAACAACTGTAGATTTCTCTCCATCACTAATAACAAAGTTTATTCCAACTAAATTTCCATCTCCAGGATTTCTTTTAACAGTAACACTTAAAGTATCCCCATCAACAACTGCTCTTACTATTTCTAAATCAAGAGTTAAACCTGTTAAAGATATCTCATCACTTCCTTTATCCAATATATTCTTAACAACCACCCACACAATACCTATTGCTACAATTGTTAATAAAATTATAATCAAGGTAGTTACAACTGCTGACATACCTCTCTTTTTCATAGATTAGAAAATAAAGAGAAGTTTATAAAGTTTTTCGAAAAGTTTTATTGAACTGGTTGAGTTTGCTGAGTTTGAACAACTTGACCTTGCAAATACAATGCTTGATTTTCTCCCAAGGGGATTGTAGCATAACCACTTTGTGCCCATTGAGAATATATATCACTCCAAGCCTGCATATACCCTTGATTATATGCTCCAACTTGCGCATCAGTTACAAGTCCTGTAACGGCAGGCCTTATTGCAAATGCATAAAGAACAGCCAATGCAAGAAGTACAATAACCAAAACCAATATCCTTACGGTCAATTTATTTTTATCTGCCATGACTTATTCACATAAAGAGTCTTTATAAATTTTTTGTAGATTTAACGTATAGTTATTATTTCAATCATTGTAATGACATCTTTCCAAACAACATCTCCTTTAGCTTCTACAGATACAGAAATAACATCTCCAGCTTCAAACTTAACAGTTCCTTCTGATTGAAGATCATAATCTTTTTTAACCCCTTCTGAATCTCCAACAAAGTTATTACCAAATTCAACCACCTCTCCATTCCTATAAATTACAATCTCTATTTCTCCTCCTCCTTTAACAATCTCCAGATTAGTAGAAATTCCTGTAATGCTCCCACCTCTCATCATAACATATCCTTTTTCTAAACTTGTTTCAATTCCTGTTGCGGTTTCTAAGAATTCATCTTTCTTCTTCATTTCTCCTTCATATCCAAAATCAAGTATTAAAACATCCCCTGTTGTTGGGACTTTTGAAATCTTCTTAAATAGCTCATCTGAAGCTGTAATAACATAAATAAGTTTATCTTCACCAATATCAACCGCATAAATAGCTAAATTAGTATCATCTATATTTTCTATATCTATTGCATCAGGCAAGTTATTATAATCTACTAGTTCTATACTTGTTATATTCTCTTCTTCAATTCCTTTATTTGCAAGAATATCTTCTACAATCTCTTTAACTTCTTCTGTTAAGCCTATTGTTTCTGCAAAAACTCCTGAAGCAGTTAATAAAATCCCAAATAAAACAATAACAAATACCCTCTTCAAAAAAATATTCTTTTTCATCTCTTTTACAAACTAAAGAGTAGATTATCATATTTAAATATTCTGTTAAATTTAAAAACCAAAGATTATTCTGAGAATTATGAATAAAATAAATAAAGAAAAGGTGGAGAAATATTTTAAATTAACTTCAACAGCCTTGGAACAAGTAAAAACATCTATAATCCAAGGAAAAGAGGATTATGCAAAAGAGATAATTAATATGGTTTCAAACTATCTTTCAGATGCTAAACATTTTGAATCAAAAGGAGACCTTGTAAATGCATTTGCTGCTTTAAATTATGCCCATGGTTGGCTTGATGCAGGTGTTCGAGTAGATATCTTTGATGTTAAAGATGATAAATTATTTACGGTTAAGTAATCTACTTAATGTTTACTAAATCGCATAAATTCTTTTAAACACATTATTAATTCTAAAGCAATGGATTGGGATAAATTTACAATAAATGCTTCTGGAAAAGTAACTATTGAAAATGTTGTGGATTTGGGTGGTTTAAAACTTTCAAATGAGAATTTAACTGTTCTAAAACTTTCAGATGGTAAATACTTCATAAATAAAGAAGCTATTATCAACTTAGGACAATATACAAAACAGAATTTAGAGAAAAATCCAGTATATATCCAAGTGGGGCATGTTATTAAAGAAATTAACAAAGGAATTACCGCAAGAATAACTGATTTAGAAAGATTAAACAGAATTCTCAAAGAAGTTAGAGAAAACTGAATAAAATTATAAACTTAAAATATAAAAACCCCTTCCACTTAATCTCTTTATGAAGAAAAAGGTGATTGTATTGAGTCTTGGAGGAAGCTTAATTATCCCAGATGAGATAGATAACAAATATCTTAAAGAATTCAAAAAAGTAATTCTAAAGAATACTAAAAAATACAAATTTATTGTCGCATGCGGGGGAGGGAGCATTGCAAGAAAATATATCTCTGCTTTAAAAAAATTAGGTATGAATGAAAGATTTCAAAGTTTCTCTGGAATTGGAGCTACAAGAATGAATGCGCGATTTATGAATTATTTCTTTGGCATAGACCCTGAAAAAGGAATCCCAGGTTCAAAAGCTACTTTAAGAAAATATCTTAGAAAAAGAGATGTTATCTTTTGCGGGGCTTTAGATTATCAACCAAACCAAACTTCTGATTCAACTGCTGCCCAGCTTGCAAGAAACTATAAATCAATTTTCATAAACTTAACAAATGTAAAAGGACTTTATGATAAAAATCCTAAAAAATACAAAGACGCTAAGTTCATTAAAGAGATTTCTTGGGAAGAATTTAATAAAAAAGCAAATGAAAGCAAATACCATCCAGGACAACATTTTGTATTAGACCAAACAGCTGCAAAGATAATCATGGAAGAACAAATACCCACATATATAATTGGACAAGATTTAAAACAATTAGATGATATCCTAAGAAATAAGGACTTTAAAGGAACCTTAATCAAAGGGTAATATGAAAAACACAATTCTCATACAAGATATTGATTTTAATAAAATAAGAAAAAAGATAAAAGAGAATCCAAATAAAAATATAATCTTTTCTAGCAACAATGATGAATTAAATAGAAAAGTTCTTGAAAAAGAAAACATAAAGGTTCTACTTTTAAATCAATCTCAAAGAAAAGATAAATTTAAACAAAGAAATTCTGGATTAAATCAAATTTTTACAAAATTAGCAAAAAAGAAGAATATAATAATAGGAATAAATCTGGATGAAATTTTAGAATCTAAAGGAGAAAAGAAAAAAGATATCTTAGCAAGAATAAAGCAAAATATAAGACTCTGCAATAAACACAAAGTAAAAATGAATTTTATTGCTCTAAAAGAAGAGAACAAAAGAGATATCTATGATTTAAAATCATTAGGTTTGGTTTTGGGAATGCCCACTTGGATGACGGGTTCATTGAACAGCGACAAAACTATAAAAACTTCAATAACGACTTTTCGATAAAGGAGCTACAAAATTGGGAAGTTTTTTTAATGCAGATTCCTTGAAGATAAAATGGATATAAAACGATTAATTGAATCTTTAAGTCCTAATGAAAGAAAGATATTACCTTATCTTGGAGAAAACATAGAGAAAATCTGTGAAAAATCAGAGTTAGATAACACATCTGTATTAAGAGCCTTAGAATATCTTCAAAATAAAAAGGTAGTTGAATTAAAATTTGAAAAAAAGAAAGTAGTTGAAATAGGGATTAATGGAAGCCTATATAGATCAAAAGGATTGCCCGAAAGAAGATTATTAAACCTTTTAGACAAAAAACAAATTATTGCTCTTTCAGAAGCTCAAAAAGATAGTAAATTATCAAATGACGAATTCAAAGCTTCTTTAGGTGCTTTAAAGAAAAAAACTTTAATTGAATTAAAAAATGGGAAAATAATACTTAATGCTAACAGGGAAGAAATTTCTAAAAAAAGTTTTGAAGAATCTCTAATTGAATCTTTGCCTTTAGATTACAATTCCTTGTCTCCTGAACAACTTCATGCTCTAAAATCTTTAGAAAACAGAAAAGATATTATTCAAATAAAAGAAATAAAAATTCCAAACTTTAAGATTACAGATTTAGGTAAAAAAATTTTAGAATCTAAAATAAAAAGTCAAGAGCTTATTGAACAATTAACACCTGAAACATTAAAAAAAGATTCTTTATGGAAAGGAAAAAAATTCCGAAGATATGATATTCTTTCTCCTTTGCCTTCCATTTCAGGAGGAAAAAGACATTTTGTTAATCAATCAATAGATTATGCTAGAAGAGTTTGGACAGATATGGGATTTAAAGAAATGTCTGGAAATTTAATTGTTAGTTCTTTTTGGAATTTTGATGCTTTGTTCACTGCACAAGACCATCCTGTAAGAGAAATGCAAGACACTTTCTTCATAGACAAGGAAAAGGAACTTCCTGATAAGAAATTAGTCAAGGCTGTAAAAGAAAGTCATGAAAAAGGGGTCGCTGGAAGCAAAGGATGGGAATATGATTGGGATGAAAAACAAGCAAAAAAAGCAGTACTAAGAACACATACCACTTGCCTGTCCTCTCAAACACTTTCAAAATTAAAAGAAAAAGATATCCCTGCAAAATTCTTTGCTTTAGGAAAATGCTTCAGAAACGAAACAGTTGATTGGTGCCATATATTTGAATTTAATCAAACAGAAGGGCTTGTAGTTGATAAAAATGCTAATTTCAAACATCTTTTAGGTTACTTAAAACAATTTTACAAAAAAATGGGTTTTGAAAAGATTAGAATGAGACCTGCTTATTTCCCATACACAGAACCCTCAGTAGAAATAGATGTTTGGATACCTGAAAAAAAGAAATGGCTTGAATTAGGGGGGGCAGGAATCTTTAGACCAGAAGTAACAGTTCCTTTGTTGGGGAAAAATATTCCTGTGCTTGCATGGGGCCCTGGATTTGATAGAATATTAATGGATTATTATCAAATAAAAGACCTCAGAGAACTTTACAAAAATGATTTAAGTAAATTAAGAAAAATGAAATTTTGGATGAAATAAATGGCAGTAATAAATATTAATAAAAAACAGTTTGAAAAGGAAATAGGAAAATTAGATGAGAATATGCAAGATAGAATTGCTATGTTTGGGACCCCTATTGAAGACTTAACAGACGAAGAACTTCAAATCGAAATATTTCCAAATAGGCCAGATATGCTTTCATATCAGGGATTTAAACGTTCTTTTTTGAGCTTCTTAGGAAAGAAAACAGGACTAAAAAGATACAAAATAAACAAACCTGAAAAAGATTATGAAGTAATTATAGATTCTTCTGTAAGAGATATTCGGCCGTATACTACTTGTGCAATTGTTAAAAAACTAGAATTAGATGAAGAAAAGATAAAAGAACTAATTGAGATTCAAGAAAAACTACACATAACAATTGGAAGAAAGAGAAAAAAAGTTGCAATAGGGATTTATCCTTTAGAAAAGATAAAATTACCTATAATTTTCAAAGCTTTAGAACCTGATAAAATAAAGTTTCTTCCTTTAGAAGCAGATAAAGAAATGTCTGGACTTCAGATTCTACAAAAACATCCTACTGGAAAAGATTATGCACATCTTTTATCAGGAAAAGCCAAATTTCCTATTTTTATAGATTCAAATAAAAATATCTTAAGTATGCCTCCAATAATTAATTCTCATTTAACTGGAAAAATAACTGAAGATACAAAAGAAGTTTTTATAGAATGCTCTGGTTTTGATTTAAAGATTCTTAATAAATGTCTAAATATACTTGTGACAAGTTTAGCAGATATGGGGGGAGAAGTTTATGCCATGGAACTTAGATACAAAAAGAAATTAACAACCCCAAACCTAAATACAGAAAAGAGAAAAATCTCTTTAGAAAACACAAACAAACTTTTGGGTTTAAATCTCAACGAAAAACAATTAAAGAATTTGATTGAAAAAATGGGCTATGATTACTCTAAAGGACTTGTAGAGATTCCTGCATGGAGAATAGATATTTTACATGAAGTTGATTTAATTGAAGATATTGCAATTGCATATGGTTATGAGAATTTCATTCCAGAAATCCCGGAAGTATCAACAATTGGACAAGAAGACCAAAAAGAAATAATAAAAAGAAAAATATCAGAACTCTTAATTGGATTAAATTTGTTAGAAATTTCAAATTATCATTTAACAAATAAGAGAGATCAATTCAAAAATATGGGATTCTCTGAAAAGCAAGAAAAAGATTATATTGAAGTAGAAGAATCAAAAACAGATTATACAATCTTAAGAAAAGATTTGTCCCATTATTTATTAAAAATCTTATCTAATAATATAGATTCAGAATATCCTCAAAGAATTTTTGAGATAGGAACAGTCTTTGAACTTGGTAAGGATGGTGGCTTAAAAGAATCTGAAAAACTTGGAGTTACATTAACCCCTGGGAACTTCACAGAGATTAGACAGGTTCTAGAATATATTTTTAGAATGTTGAATATAGAAATTAAATTAAAAGAAACAGAAGAAGCTCCAAGTTATTTTATAGAAGGGAGAGTTGGTGAGATTACATTAAATAATAAATCAATAGGATTTATAGGTGAAATTCATCCAAAAATATTAAGAAATTGGAAGATAAAAATGCCTGTTGCTCTTTTTGAAATAGATTTAGAAGAAATTTTTAAGAAATTAGAATAATCATCCAAAATAATCTTTATTTTTTGATTCAGATTTATTATCCCAATTATTATTTACTTTTTCAATGATATCTAATAATTCTTTTTTCATCTCTTGCCACATAACAAAAGATTCTCTAATAAACAAAGCTTCTTTTTCTTCAGAATATTTTATATCTAATTCGATTAATTTAAGTTCAATTTTTGATAATTTCTTATAAATCTCAGTTAATCTTTCTTTTTCTTGAGTTTCTAAAGATTTTATTAAAGAATAAACAAAAATTTGGACATTCGCTGGATTTAAAATAGCCTCAATAAACCTCATATAATTTGATAATTTATCTGCAATAAATCTTCTAATCTCCCTAATTAATAATTCTACTTCAATTTCTGAGGCTTTTTCAATGCCAAAATCTTCGTTAAGTTCTTCAAAACTAGGTAGGCTATGTTTTTCTTGGATTTTTTTATACTCTTGCTTTAAGGCATCTAAACCATATTCCTTTTCCATCTTTGAAGATGATAACAAGGTTTTATAAATTTATTGAAAGTAAAATTATCATGCCTCAGTAGTTCAGTTGGTAGAACACTACATTGGTAAGCGAAGACACCTACGGTTTCTTTCGCATAATCTTCCCTTAAATTAGGGATTGAAAAAATCCAAAAATGTAGAGGTCCTGAGTTCAATCCTCAGCTGAGGCTTATTTTCTCATTATCTTAAGAAACCATAAAACCAAAAGAACAATCAAAAGAGAAGCAGAAATAAACCCAAAGATTAATGTTCCAATTCCAAAGAAACTATCCCAAAGCTCATTTGAAGTTACAATATCTAAAACCAAAAATAAAACAAAGAATATTAAGAAGAATATTAATCTTCTAAAAACCATATTAAATTTTCTTTGATTATTAAGTCCTTTAGTGGTTACTTTTGAAGAACTTACTTTTTTTCTCACCCTCTTTTTCTTTGGCATTTTATAATTTTATTAGTGTTAATTAGTTTATAAATATTACTTAACTATGTAGATGTCTCATTGATTTGCTTCCAATCCAGATCTATTGTGTGTGTTGTAATAGATTTTAAATTTCCAAATATAGAACCTAACCAAGAAACATAAAGCGTACCTGCCTCTTTAAATCCTGCTGCTGATTTAAAATTTATATCTTTATCCTTAAGAACAGCTGTAAAACTAAAGTATGTAAATAAAATCAAGAAAATTAAGAAGATTGCAAATATCTTATGCCTAAATCTCTTTACCTCTATAATAATCCAGATAGCAATAATTAATACTGCAACGACCAATAATGTCACCCCAACTACCATAGCAAGAAAAAGCCCAAGAAGTATAAAAATCTTTCGGGGGAACGAGATTTAATTGTAATCTAAGAACCTCAAGAAAATTTAAATATCCTTTTCTCATAAATTGTCAATGCCAAAGATATTTAAATGTGATAGAAAAGGGTTAGGAAATATTGAAATAGAACAATTAAAGGGAAATTTAAGCAAAAAAGCAAATTTATGGATTGCTCTTAATAATCCCTCCAAAGAAGAAATAATCTCTATCTCAAGAATTCTTCAGCTACATCCAACCACAATTGAAGATATTACTTCTCAACAAACAAGAACCAAATATGAAGAATTTGAAGAATATACATTAATAATCTTTAGAGGAATAAAAAGAATAAATCCTTTCTCAATAGAAACGTATAATCTCTCCTTAATAATTAGTAAGAATTATATTTTAAGCGTAAATTCCAAGGATAACCCCATAATTGAAGAACTTCTAAAAAATCCCAAAAGAATAGAATCTCTACTAAAAAAAGGAAAAACATACATAGCACATTATTTTCTAGACAAAGAAGTAGATAGGTACATTAATATAAAATTTGAATTTGGGGAAGAACTTAAAAAAATAGAAAAAAAGTTTATGGAGAATCAAAAAAGAGATGTTCTTACAAAGATTTTCTCAAAAGAACTTATATTAATTGATTTAAGACAAATATCAGAATCTCTTACTGATTTATGCCTTAATTTAACAAAACCCCTAGAAAATTACATAGAAGATGATTCAATTCCTTATTTCAGAGACATTTATGATCATGTAATTAAAATGACAGAGGGATTCAAATCAATGCTTGGGAGAATTAATGGGATGAAGAATCTTTACACTTCTATTAGCTCATTAAAAACAAATGAAGCAATGCGTTTTCTTACAATAATTATGGCGATTATGATGCCATTAACAATTGTTACAGGGTTTTATGGAATGAATATATCTCTTCCTTTTCAGCAAAATATCCATGCTTATCTTTTAATACTTGGAATAATGGTTCTTTTTTCAATTGCAATGATTCTATTTTTAAGAAAAAGTATGAAATAGCCCTGCCAGGATTCGAACCTGGGTCAGCTGGCCCAGAACCAGCCATACTTGACCACTGTACTACAGGGCTATATTTTTCCTACAATCAATAAATTTAAATATCTTTTCTTCTTTGAAAAAGAATGGGAGAAAAAGAAATTGGAAAGGTTTCTAGCTTTTTTAGCCATGTTAGTGTTGCTGCTATAAAATTGACAGGTAAACTAAAAGTCGGGGATAAAATCCACATAAAAGGAAATACAACTGATTTTGAAGATACAGTTGGAAGCATACAAATAGAAAGAAAAGAAGTTTCAGCGGCAGGCAAAGGAGATCACATTGGAATAAAGGTTCCAGAAAAAGTTAGGCCTAATGATATGGTTTATTTAATAAAGTAATTAAATATTAAAATAGTTCTAATAAGAATGAAAAAGAATGTTAATCATAAAAAGATAATTCACAAAGAACTACATAAAAAACATCCTAAAGCAGTTCACAAAGCAAAAAGATTATTTCATTTTAAATATCCCAAATTAGTTATCTTTCTCCTATGTATCATCTTAGCATATATAATTTTCACTAACAAAAATATTGCACAGTATATTCCATTAACTTCTACAGGATATTTAACAGCATTTATAGGAGGGTTATTAATTGCTTTTGGCTTTTCTGCACCTTTTGGCGTTGGATTTTTAATAAGCTCTTCTCCAACAAGTATTTTATTAGGAACTTTAATTGCAGCAATTGGTGCGACAATCTCAGACTTATTAATATTCAAATTTATAAAAATCTCTTTTATGAATGAATTTAAAGAATTAGAAAAAACAAAGACAATACAAAAAATAGAAAAGATAATTAAGAAAAATAAATTCATACTAATTAAACATTATTTATTATATGTATTTGCAGGAATTCTTATCGCAACACCCTTGCCTGATGAGGTAGGCGTTTCAATGCTTGCAGGTTTAACCACAATAAAACCAAAAAAACTTGCAATAATTAGTTTTATACTTCACTCAATAGCCATCTTCTTAATTTTAGGGGGGGCACTTATACTTTAACACAATTCTTATAAACGCTTCAAGTATTATATTTTCAACATAGATTTTATGCCCCTGTAGTCTAGAGGCCAAGGATTCCACCTTCTCACGGTGGCGACTCGGGTTCAAATCCCGACGGGGGCGTTATATTCTAAAAATGAACAAAAAAGAGAAAATTGAAGCAAGTCTAAAAATCCTAAGCAAAATTTATAATAGTAATGAAAAAACAACTTTAAACAGGATGAGAAAGAAGCCAGATGCTTTTAAAATCTTAATCTCTTGCTTACTTTCTTTAAGAACTCAAGATAAAAACACAGAAAAAGCCTCTGCCAAACTATACCAAGTTGCAAATACTCCTAAAGAAATTGTGCAACTCCCAATTAAAAAACTAGAAAAACTTATTTTTTCTTCTGGACACTATAAAAAGAAAGCAAGAACCCTTCAGCACGTTTCAAGAAAATTAATTGATAGATTTGATTCTAAAGTTCCAGATACAAGAGAAAAATTATTATCTATAAAGGGGGTTGGTCCAAAAACAGCAAACATTGTCTTGGCTTTTGCATTTGGAAAAAATGTTATTCCTGTAGATACACATGTTCACAGAATTCCAAACAGACTTGGATGGGCTAAAACAAAAACTCCAGAGCAAACAGAAGCAGAACTTGAAAAAGTATTACCAAAAAAGCACTGGAGAGAGTTTAATGCTATCTTTGTGCAATTCGGACAAACAATTTGCCAACCTATTTCTCCTTGGTGTAGTAAGTGTCCAATAAATAAATACTGCCCAAAAATCAACGTAAATAGGAGTAGATAATTTTATAAATCGATTTTCTCTTTCTTCAATTATGAAAAGAAGCTCAAGGCGTTGGAAAAAGAAAAGACAAATGCGTTGGAAGTGGCAACGTAAAAGACTTAAGAAAGAAAAGCGTAAGAGAAAAATGAGACGAGCTAGAAGTAAATAATTCTATTTCATCATAACAATATTTATAAGTCATAAGGGGGGTATTCTATAATGGTAAGTGAAATCTGGACTGAGAAGTACAGACCCTCTAAATTTATAGATCTTGTAGGACAAGAAGAGATAATAAAAAGAGTTGAATCATTAACAAATTCTTTAAATATCCCCCATTTGCTGTTTGCAGGTCCTGCAGGAACAGGAAAATCCACATTAGCTTTAATAGTTGTAAAAGAATTATTTAAAGAAAATTGGAAGGAAAATTATTTAGAATTAAATGCTTCTGATGAAAGAGGGATTAATGTTGTTAGAGAAAAAGTAAAAAACTTCGCAAGAACAAAATCAATAGGAAATGTTCCTTTTAAGATAATTTTTTTAGATGAAGCAGATGCATTAACTCCAGAAGCTCAACAAGCCTTAAGAAGAACAATGGAGAATTATTCTACAACATGTAGATTTATTTTGTCTTGTAATTATTCTAGTAAAGTAATTGATCCTATTCAATCAAGATGTGCTTTATTTAGATTCAAGCTTTTAGAAAAAAAAGATATTGAAAAAGTTATCCAAAAAATTGTATTAAGAGAAAACCTAACAATTACACCTGAAGCAACAGAAATTATATATGAGGGTAGTGAAGGAGACTGTAGACGTTGTATTAATCTTCTTCAATCAACTTCTTCTGTTTCACCAGCCATAACAGCAGAACTTGTCTCAACAATTTTATCAGATGCAAAACCAAAAGATATTAAGATAGTTTTGGATTATGCAGTCTCAGGAGATTTTCAAAAGGCAAGAGAAAAACTCTTTGATATTATGCTAAGAGAAAGTATTTCTGGGCAAGATGTTGTTAAGGCAATTCAAAAAGAGATATGGAATCTTCCTGTTGAACCAGAAATAAAAGTTAAATTAACAGAAAAAACAGGTGAAGCTGAGTTCAGAATTGTGGAAGGCTCAGATCCTTTTATTCAACTACAAGCCCTTTTAGCAAGTTTTGTATTGGCTGGTATGGGAAAATAAAATGCAATGGACTGAAAAATATAGGCCAAAATTCTTTGGAGATGTTAGAGGACAAAGTTTAGCAGTCGAAAGAGTAAAAGAATTTGCTAGACATAGGGGAGGATTAAAAAAAGCATTAATTCTACACGGACCCCCTGGAACAGGTAAAACAGCTCTAGCATATGTTGCTGCAAATGAAATAAATTCAGAGATTTTTGAATTAAATGCTTCTGATTTAAGAAATAAAGAAAGACTTAATGAAGTTCTAAAACCTGCAATAGAACAAAAATCATTATCAAAAGAAAATAAAATAATTTTAGTAGATGAGGTTGATGGAATATCAGTAGTTGATAGAGGTGGTTTAACTCAATTAATATCTTTGATAGAATCAACAACTTATCCAATAATTATAACTGCAAATAGTATCTGGGGAAAGAAATTTAGTGCATTAAGAAGAAAAGCAGAATTAATTCAATTAAAGGAAATTGATTATAAAACAATAAAAGATGTTATGATTTTTATTTTAAGAAAAGAAAAGAATTTTGTAGATAATGATATCTTAACAAATATTGCAATAAA
>Ga0265594_1000900_pt1 | contig 24003 bp, 25 predicted proteins | sample saktaG_11_FD_190147 | JGI IMG/M metagenome (GOLD analysis project Ga0265594, IMG submission 190147) | Saline water microbial communities from Sakinaw Lake, British Columbia, Canada - sak_2011_5_24_80m | ecosystem: Environmental > Aquatic > Non-marine Saline and Alkaline > Saline ... | reverse complement strand
GTCTAATATATATTCTTAAACAAGCTAAAACATAAAAATTATGACTGAAGAAAAAAAAGAACAACCAAAAGAGGAAAAGAAAGAAGAAAAGGAGGAAAAAATTGAAGTGCCAAAGAAATTTAAAGCATTAGTTGAAGACATAGAAAAAATGTCTGTTTTGGATTTGGCAGAATTAGTAAAGATTTTAGAGAAGAAATTTGGTGTTTCGGCAGCTGCTCCGGTTGCTGCTGTTTCGGTTGGCGCTCCGGCTGGCGCTGAAGCAGTTGAAGAAAAGAGTGTCTTCAATATTGAATTGACTGGAGTAGGGGAAAAGAAAATTGAAGTAATCAAGGTGGTCAGAGATGCAATTGGAAAAGGTCTCAAAGAGGCAAAGGACTTGGTTGACGCAGCTGTTAGCTCGCCTCAGATGATTAAGGAAAATGTTAAGAAAGAAGAAGCAGAGGAAATCAAAAAGAAATTTGAAGCCGCCGGCGCAAAAGTTGAGTTGAAATAACACTAAAATTAGACCAGACCCCATTTTCTTTTTTGACAAAGATCTTTACTTTTTATATATTAAAGATAGAACTTTTGATATCTTTACCTTTCCGTCGGAAAGGCCAATACCAAGGGTTGGATCTTAGGATCCGACCCTTTTATTTTTCATAATTTCTCTTGAAATTTTTAAAGATGCGAAAACTTGACTTTTTTAGATAATGAGTGTAATATAATAATAGTTTTTTAAATTAAGAATAGTGGAAATTTTCAGAAAGGAATGGAATATGAAAGAAGAAAAAAATGGCTTTACTTTAACGGATTTGTTGCTTGTGATAATAATTATTTTAGCCCTGGCGATTATTTTTATTCCTACCATTAAAAAAGAAATGGTTATCACTACAATGTCTGTAGGTCAGCCAGAGCCTGAAGTGGAATCAGCTAAATTCTACGTAGTCACAGGTAAATGGGTCAAAAATCATTGGGGTTATGGTTATGTTCAATTTAAAGATATTGGCCCTGACGGAGCTTTAGATCAAGTTTTTTGTGGAGATAAAATATCTCCTTTTATTGAATTTGATCCAGAAACAGGCTATTCCGGAGAATTTATTTTTGATTCAAATTCACCAGATTGGGATGAGTGGCTTAAAAGATTTGACCTGGCTCTTGAAGAGCATGCCAAAAAGCTAAAGCGACAAAATCTAAGACGGTAAAGAAGATAATTTCTACAATCCTGGGCGGATTCGTTTCCCCCTCGGAAAGGCCGGATTTACGCAATCCGGCCCTTTTATTTTTCATTTTTTTCGGGCTTTAATTCAGACTTGACATATGTTTTTGTTTTTCTATAATAAAGATAGGACCTTTTAATTGCTTTTCATAGTACGTTTTCATTTCAGAATATAGATGACAGCTTCATCAAGGTAGTGGGTCTGGATGTTCATTTTTTTCTCGATGACATCCAGGCCTTTTTATTTTTTATTTTTCATAATTTCTCTTGAAATTTCCCAAATTCCGGGGTAGAATAAAAAATAATAAACTAAGACCATTCATTTATGAATCCTTATCAAGAGCAAATTAAAAAGTTTTGTGAAGAGAGGAATTGGAATCAGTTTCACAATCCAAAAGATATTTTATTAGGTATTGTTGAAGAAATTGGCGAGTTTAGAAATATAGTTAAATGGGAGCAAGACCCAGAAGTAATTAAAAAGCTTCTTTTTGAAAAAAAAGAAGAAGTAAAGGATACTGTTGGCGATATATTCTGGTTTTTGTCATTGTTGGCAAATAGCTGTGATGTTGATATTGATAAAGCAATTCAGATGACTATTGAAGACAATAAAAAGAGGTTTCCTATTGAGAAGACAAAAAATAGACACACAAATATCTATCTTGGAGGACACGATGGGAAATATCAGTAGCTCTATGAAAGAAAAATAGAAAATAAAAAAGCCCGTCGCTGGGTGGTTTTTATTTTTGGGCGTTTGCTGTTGATAAGTCAAAATAATGAGATATAATATAATATAAAAGGTCGAGCATTTAAAACTTAATTAAAAACACAAACATGAAAAAACGATTTAGTATTTTAATAATTAGTACAGTTATAATTGGATTAACCTTAAGTTTGTTTGGAATGGCTTTAGTTTCTCAGACGGCATCGGCTGAAAGAGCCCAAAATTCATATAGGCAACCCCCCAAACCTATATCCGCTGCTAATGTTAAGGTGGTTAAGAAAATTCCTCTTTCTTTAGATATGGAAGAGACAAAAGGAAAACCTGACGGTCCTCCGGGAAAGGATAAAGATAACGATTCTTCAAACGGAGCAGCAACCGGAATTTTAGGTGAACCATTATCCGAAGGAGCAAGTAAATATGCTATTGTGATTGGAATTTGTGATTATCCAGGAGATGCAAACGATCTTTGTGCCTCAGATGGCGACTCGCTGAATATGTATAAAGCTCTAACTGAGTTCTATGGTTACGCCGATGAAAACATTTATCTGCTTAGAGATACATATCCTATTACTGATAATATGCCTACTGATGGACCTGCCACCTTCAACGAGATTGAAGATGCTATTTTGAACCAGATAAAACCCAATGCGGGTCCTAAAGATGAAGTGGTATTCTTTTTCAGTGGACACGGTGGTTGGCCCCTTGATGAGAATGATAATCCTATAGATGTATACCCTTACGATGAGGCAGATGGAAGGGACGAACTAATTGTAGTTCATGATGGCGACAAGACAGTTGGGATATCTGATGATATGCTTGTTGGCTGGTTTAGTGATTTTGCTACCACCAGAATTATCTTTATATTTGATACCTGTCTTGCTGGTGGAATGAATGATTTAGCTGATGAGAAGTCGTCAGAGAATGGTCGAGTTGTTGTTATGTCAACCGAAGAAAACAGATCAGCTTATGTATATTCAACCGGAGGAAGCGACATTGATGGAGACGGCATTGAAGACGGTGAGGGAGTGTTCAGTCGTCTTTTTGTAAATAAAGGGATGCTGCAAGGGTTGGCAGACGGATACAACCAACTGAAAATTACTGATGAGAAAGTAGTTGTAGAAGAAGCGTTTGATTATGCTAAAAAGAATATTCCTGGTTTCCTGAAGCGTAAACAGAAACCCGTTATCAGCGATAATTTTGACGACGACTTGCTTTTGTAGTTTTTGTTGTAAAGAGTTACAGTACACAAAACCTCGTTTCAAAACGAGGTTTTGTTTTCAGCTTGACGGATTTGGATAAGAAGTGTATGCTCTAAAGTAGTATTTTCCAAATAGAATATAGAAAATAAAAAATAAGAAAGGGAATTGAAATGGCTAAAATATATCAAGCGTTTGTTCTAGAGGAGACGAGGCAAAAAGAAAATGATGAGAAAATACGAAAAGAAAAGAAAAAAGATAAAAATGCCCCAGGTATTGTTCCGGGAAGAGGCGAGAAGTTAATCCAGAAATTGAAAGACGGAGGGTATAACGTTTTAGTTTCTGGCACATCTTATGATGATATTCCTATAGGTATAATTGTAGGCGCAGAACGAGACGACCACAATGGTATAAAAATGGATTTTTATGCCATCATAGATGAGTTAGGACTATGGTTCAGCAGCGGGAACTGGTATCGTGTAGAAAGTTAATCAAGTCTTGGAATAAGAAATAAAGGAGATAAAAATGGCATACAGAATGATAAATTTAAATTCACCGTCACCGTTCAAAGATGTTATTTTGGGACTTAAACCCGGAGACGAAATTATGGTTAAAGCTGGATATGGATATCCAGAATTAACCATAGATACTAAGCATATTGTTGCTGATGTTCAAGGTTTCGCCGCCGTAACTGCTACTGGTTTACTACTCAAGTGCAGTGATGGAGAGGGAGTAAAGCGAGTCGGGGTTCATCACAAAGATTTTGAAATCAGCCCTAAAACAAAAACAATCATGGCACGAGCGAGATCTCAAAATTGAAGTTTCGAAAGAAGCTAAACTAAATCCCTTTTGACAAGATAGTTCGTCTTTGTATAATGAAAATAGTTCCTTGAACATTGTTGTCTACTTTCCTATTGGAAAGGCCAAAGCGAAGGGTTGGATCATTGTGATCCGACCCTTTTATTTTTTAATTTCTATTTTGCCCGAGACCCGACCTCGGGCAGTTTTGGTGTAAGGGGGTTGACAAAAGTTTTTAGTTTCGCTACAATAAAAAATGTTCTTTAACAATAAAACATTAATATTAGGGAGGATTTAACAATGTCAAACTTATTTTGTGCAGCTCTAACGAAAAGTGGCAGAGTTTTTGTAGCGACCAGCTGGAAAAAAATCAAAACAAAAATTCAAAAAAACAAAATTGCTTGGCATAATGTTGTGATTTACTTTTGTCAGCCAGGGGGAAATGACGGCGAAATAAAAATAAAAAAGAGAAATAGGAGAAAAGTAAAATTTAAGCCTAATTCAGCCCAGATTAAAAAATTAAGAGTGAAATGCAGAGAATTTGTCAGGAGTTGAAGTAAACCCTTGACGCAGTTTTTTGATATAGTAAGATAAAGATGAAAGGACAGGGAAGCAAAGCTTACAAACAATGGCTGATGAAGCATGGAAGACGTCTTAAGGATGTGGTATGGATAGTTACTTCACTTACCTTTGAGGGTCGTACTGGCTCGTTGTGGGTGATATAATCACCATTGGCTTTCTTTCCTGTCCCATTGTTCTTTTACATTCTTTATATAAGTTCTCCTCATTGGAGAATACAAAGGCGGTTTTGCAGGAAGCATACCGCCCGTTTTTTTTGACAGAATTTTATATTGATATATAATAAAAAAACATAGTAAAATTAGATCTGACCCCATTTTCTTCTTGACAAAGATCTTTACTTTTTATATATTAAAAATAGTACTTTTTAATTGCTTTTCATTGTCCATCCTCACTTCAAAGGATATAAAGGATGGCTTTAAAGTAGTAAGGTCTGGATGCTCATCTTTTTCTCCCTCCTCCGTGACATCCAGACCCTTTTATTTTCAAAAGTTTAGCAGGCGATAAAATCAATTATGCAGGTTTTGAAAATTTCCGGCAAGAAATTGGAACAGTTAATAATTTTTTTTGATTGTGTTAAAGTAGAAAATCAGAATTAGTTCTTTATAATATTTTTAAGAAGGGAAGTAATGATGAAGCAGAAAGACAAAGATTTTGATTTGGAAAAAATAAAAAAGATTATCGTAGAAATTAGTAGACTAATGAAGGAATTTGATCTGATTGATGTTGAAATAGAGGAGAGTGGCAGGAGGATTTTTTTGAAGCGCGAGATGCCTATTTTGGGTCCAGAAACCAAGGTTTACGGCGAGAATTTAGAAAAGGTTATAAAGTCACCAACCCCAGGGACATTTTATGGAAGAGTGGAGCCTGACTCTGAGCCTTATGTGGAAATTGGTTCAAAGGTTAAGCCACAAACTACGGTGTGTATGGTAGAGGCAATGAAGGTAATGAACGAGATTAAGGCAGAGACCACAGGAACAATAGTGGAAATACTTGCCAAGGACGGTCAAGCGGTTGAATATGGTACATCGCTTTTTAGGGTGGGACCAACAAAGTAAATCCCTGCATAGATATTCTAATGTACCCATTAACTCTTGATTTGTTTTTTGGATTTTGTATAATGAAAATAGTTCTTCTAAGCTATTGATTACCGTTTTTGGCCGAACCCGGTTCAGTTTCCTCCAATGTCCAATACTGAGATTAATACTGAGTCCAATACTGGACAATTTTCTGAATTTGGGTTCGGCTTTCTTCAAAATAGTTTTTTGCTCACCTCCTTTCCTCGTGGAAAGGCCAAATTGAAGGGTTGGATCATTTTACGATCCGACCCTTTTATTTTTCATAATTATTTTGCCCGAGGTTTATCCTCGGGCAGTTTATATTGTTTTCTTGACTTAATTTTCAAAAGTATTAAAGTTAAAAAATAGGAGAACTTTCAAAATTTTATAAGGATTTGGTAAGGAGAATAAAAATGAAACTAGAGAATGGAATCAAAGAAAGGATGGTAGAGAAAAATGATATAGGGGATGATAAAGAAAGTGAAGAAAGCGAAGGAACTGAACAATTTATCATTGTAACAGAACAGCAATCTTGGCAAGAAGTAGCTGATATTATAGCAGAAAAAGGGTTTATTAAAGGGATTAAATTTTTATAGCTGTATAAAAAGATACAATTAAAACCGCTTGTTTTTCCAGCGGTTTTTTTAAAAATTGGGACTGCCCTCGCCTTTTTTAAAAAGGGGGGTTGACAAAAGTTTTAAAGTTTGCTATAGTGTTATTTATAAAGAGAAAGGGGTATTATGTCTGGACACTGGATTAGATTGGTTTTTCCTCCCTAGTTTTAGTGTCCAGATATAATACCCCTTTTTTATTTGGGGTTGACACGATTTTTTGATATGGTAAAATAAAGATAGAAAGGACAGGAAAGCAAAGCAAAGTGAGGATTACAGGTAATGGCTGACGAGGCAGGAAAAATGTCTTAAGGATGATTAAAGGTAGTTGCTTCACTTACCTTTGAGTGTCGTACTGGCACATTGTAGGTGATATAATCGCCATCGGCTTTCTTTTCTGTCCTATTGTTCTTTTATGTTTTTTATATAAGTTCTCCTTTTTGGAGAACACAGGGGCGGTTTTGCATTATGCATACTGCCCTTTTTTTTATTTGCGGGGCTTCGCAGATTTGGTTTTTCTTAAGAAAAACTTTGTTGAGATTCTTCTACGGGGTGTGGATGAACTGTGGAAAAGTTTTACTTGACTATTTCGTTGGCTTATAATAAAATTATTTATTGTATTACTTTTTGATTATATCATAAAAATTATCTAGAGGAGGAACTAGATTAAAAATTTTGTTTTTTTAAAACTAAAATTTATAAAAAAAGATTTATAGGAGTTCGAACTTTAGTATATAGTTTTTTATATATTAAAGCTTGGACTCCTTTTTTATTTGGGGTAAAGGTCGATCAAGAGTGGCTTACCCTAAGTTCCTCTTCGGAGGGCAGGGGGAAGACCTTAGGAGGGACCTAAGGCAAGCCACTTTACCTCGCCAAAATTGGCGGGAAATTATTAATTAATTAACAAAAAACTAAAATGAAAAAAATTGCAATTAGTTTAGCGATTATTGGTATAGTTACTGGAATTACTTTGGGAATTACCGGTGCTTGGTGGACAGACCAGGGCGTTAGCCAGAATCAATCTTTTGTATCTGGCAATTTGAATCTGAGGCTATCTAACAATGGCACCGATTGGAGTGATAATGTAACCCAAACCTGGAATGTACAAAACATGACTCCGGGTGGCACTCCTTATGTATCAACTCTGTACATGAAAAACAATGGTTCGGTAAATGCTGACTATCTTAAGCTTACTCTTAAAAACTATCCGGATCCGGCTGGAATGGATAAAAGAATGAGGATTACCCAGTTAGATTATGCAGGTGAAAGTTTACTTACTGGCGGAGCAGGAGCTGATTTAGATAGTTATGTAGCGCCAACCAATTGTACTGTTACAACTAGTCATATAAACGACGCAATCGGAGCCGCAAATAAAGGCGATGTAATTTGTGTAAAACCGGGCAATTATACTTTTGCTTGGGAAGGTAGCCGAATTAATGTAGATAAAGGCGTAACCATAGCTTCTACTGACGGTCCGGGTGTTACTACTATTAGTGCCGGGATTACCATTAATGCTAACGATGTAACCATTAAAGGATTTAAGATAATTGCGGCACCGGCTCCAAGTACAGTAGCGGGTCTTTATGTACCATCTGTAAGTGGTCTCAGGGTGCAATACAACGAGATTGACGGACAATCAGTAGCAGGGTCAAGGGGCATTGAATTTTGGTCTGGCGCTGCTTATAACGATGTTCTTGTAGAAAACAATGTAATCCATGACTTGACAACCGGAATTTACACGAATCCCCATGCTGGAATTATTGATATACAGTATAACGATATCTACAACACTGTTGCCGGGATTGGCGGTGCAATGGGTGCGAACGTGAGATATAATGCTTTCACATCAGGTGGCGAAGCAATTGGTCTTGATGATACGCATATGGGCAAAGGTTATGGAGGAAGAAATCTAGTAATTGAATACAACAATTTCGACAGTAACGCTGCAGTAAATAATTATGGTTCACAAGCCCAAACTGCTGAGAACAACTGGTGGGGTGATTTTGATGATCCTTCTGACCAAGTTAGCGGTAATGTAGATTATTCTCCTTATGCTGGTGGTCCGTTTATTGGCTATATCAATGGAACAGATGGCCCTAACGGCAATGGTTTTGCCGATTTGGATGATTTTGAACGTTCAACAATTGTTGTTGAAAATCCAGATTTATTACCAAACAGTGGCAGTTACCACACCTTAAAGATGGGCGTTCAGCTTGATGGTCCAACTACCGGTAATACATTTATGGGTGGTAAGGTAGGTATGGATATGACTGTAAACATGGGACAAGGTCCTGCTAAGTAAACGTTGATTAGCAGAATTGAACTCTTTTAGGTTGCCTCATATCTCCTTGTGGTAATTGGGGCAACCAATAAAGATTTTAATTTTAGTTTTTGCTATGGATTTTAAGAAAATCAATATCAAAAAAGCAAAAAAGATTTCTTATTGGGTAGCTTTAGGATTTCTATTAGTGGTTTTAGTTTTTGTTTTATTCCCACTTTTACCGATTGATAATAATTATTCCCTAAAAATGGTTTTATCTGGCTCAATGAGTCCGGCAATTAAAACTGGCAGTGTTGTAGCCGTAAAGCCAGCATCGTCTTATAGTGTCGGAGATGTAATAACTTTTAAAAAAGGCCAAGGAGAAGAAAATATACTCACTCACCGGATAATAGGTCAAACAGAGCAAGGTTTTATTACCCAGGGGGACGCGAATAATGTAGCTGATACGAATCAGGTCAGAAAAGAAGCTATTTTAGGAAAGGTGGTTTTGGCCGTCCCTTACGCTGCTTACGTAGCTAATTTTGCCTGTTCAAAATTCGGGCTTATTTTATTAATTCTGATTCCGGCTTTATTAATTATCGGAAGTGAGGCGCGTAAGATTTTCCAAGAAGTTCAAAAGATGCAACAAAAGAAAAAGGAAGCATGATTAAAAAAATTATGGCGAGATTAAGAAAAAAAAGAAAAAAACAAAGTAAAGAAATTATCAAAACATCTGTTTTGAAAATTGTTGTGCTTTTGGTAATTGTCGGACTTAACTGGCCCGGGCTTTTAGCTGTTGGTAAAACCTTTGCTTTTTTCTCTAATGCTGAAGTCTCGATAGATAATACTTTTCAGGCGGCTATCTTAGACATGACTCTGAGACCCGGTCATAATAATTTTACCCCTAATGCGGAAAATATGATGCGTGGAGACCAAGTCAATAGAGATATCTATGTTGGAAAAACAGCTGATAGCTTGTCTTTGAAATATAAGATTAGTTATGAGTTTATAGACGGAAATGAAGATTTTTGCGACCAGTTACAATTAAAGATTTGGTATAACCATTATCACGGTTCGGTAGATGGAGGGTATGATAACCGTGATATGAGACCAAAATACAATGAACCGTTAACTTCGTTGACTAATTTAACAGATGGAGATTTTATAATTCCTCATTCTGACGATTTATTTGATACTAATTCTGGTGATGGAACAGAACAGTGGTTTTTTTACAGTATTATTGTACCGAGTGAGATAGATGATTCTTTTCAGGAAAAGACTTGCCAATTTAATTTTATTTTTGAGGGTTGGCAGGATAATATAGAAAATTACGAGGATGGCGGTTTTACAGACAGAGAAGAAATTTCTAACATTATTTCTTCTGGTTATTGGCAGATTGTTCTAAATGAAATTTTGCCAAACCCGGAAGGTGATGATGGGCAGGGTGGATTGCAGGGTGAATGGGTAGAACTTTATAATAACGGCACAGAGGGTGTAGATCTTACTAATTGGTATATTGATACTCAAAGCGGATATGGACGACAAACAATTTTAAGTGAAAATACTTGGAACGGAAGAACCCTTATTGGATTTTTGGGGAGTGGTTTAGAATGGGTTGTAGTGTTTATGAACGGAGCAATACTCGGCAACGCGAGCGATGCTGTAATTCTTTATGATAAAGATGACAATAAGATAGACGAATATACTTTTGGAGTAAGTGCCAACGATGAAGATAGTGATTCTAACAATACGCCCGCTGGCGATAATGAAAATCCCGCTGGTGACGAAACAGCTGGCAACGAAGGCAAATCTTACGCCCGCATTCCGGATGGAGTAGGTGATTGGGTAGATCCTATTCCAACTCCTGGTGGACCAAATAGACTGGAGCCATTTGGTATTTCTGATTTATTTGCGGCTGGAAGAACTTCAGGCCAGGAAGAAATTTCAGTTGATGACTTGGTTGAGACAGGATTGATAGAAACCGTTACGCCAGCATTAGAAGAAACAGTAGAAATACCTGAATCCATTATTGAGACAACTACTTCTTCTACAGAAGAAGTTATAGTTATAGAAGAGGAACTAGATACAGAGCTTGAACTGGAACCTCAGCCCGAGGCTGATCCGCCCCTGGAGGAAGAGCCAGAGCTTGAACCAGAGCAGGAAACAGGAGAAATAGAGGAAGAAATTATTCAAGAAGAACCAGTTGTTGAAGAAGAGCCCGAACCTACCCTTGAGCCAGAAGAGCTGCTTGTAGAAGAGGAGCCGGTTGAGGAACCACAAGCTCCAGAGGAGGTTCTGATGGAGGACCCTCAGCCAGAGCCATTAAAAGAACCTGACCCTGAACCCGAACTTAATCCAGAGCCTGAACCAGAGCCTGAACCCGAACCCGAACCCGAACCCGAACCTGAACCCGAACCTGAATTAAATAACGATAATATAGAAAATGAATAAAATATTAAAAACAATTTTAATAATTTCAGTTATTGTCTTTGGCACTGGCTTTTTATTTGTTAATTCAACGCAAGCTGCCGATAATAAGGTTTGGTTTGGTGATAAAAATATTTTTGTAAACTTTGACGAACTTCCTTTTGATCTAAGTAATTGGGCGCCGGGAATGAGTGATCAAAAAAGTATCATCATAGAAAATAATGAAGATTTTAATATAAATGTTTACTTTGAAACAAAAAAGACATCGGGCGACGATATCTTAGCCAATGCTTTAACTATTACTATTGATGGCGAATCAAATCATTTGTCGGATTTGTTCAATAATAATATAACTCTTGGTTCAGTTAATTCTTCTGGGGAATCCCAATATAGTATTATACTAAGCTTTGACGAAGATGCTGGAAACGAATATCAGGGTAAGACTATAAATTTTGATTTTATTATTACCGCCGAAGAAATAGGGAAAGGAGGTAATGGAGGCACGACAGTAATTATTCCCGGTGGTGGAGGCGGCGGAGGCGGAGGAGGAGGTTTTATTCCTCCTGGGATTTATCCTAGAGTGGAAGAATTAGGAGAGGATTATGTGGTTATTACTTGGCTTACTCATATTTTTGCTACCAGTCGAGTGATTTATGATACGGTTTCTCATTCTACTTTAGGCGATCCTCCAGATTATGGGTATGCTTTTTCTACCCCAGAGCAAGATATTGATCCTAAAGTTACTTTTCATAGAGTAAGAATTGATGATTTAACCACTGAAATTACTTATTATTTCCGAGTTGTCTCCAGCGCCTCACCAGAAGAAATAAGCACAGAGCATAGTTTTACTACTCTTAGTGTTATAGGAGAACAAGAAGAAGAAGAGGAAGAAGAAGAAGAGGAAGAGGAGGAAGAAGAAGAAGAGGAAATTATTGTTGTTGAAGGAGAAACAGAAGAAGGAATTGGTGAGCAAGAAGAGGAAGAAGAAGAGGAAGAGGAAGAGGAAGAAGAAAAGATTGTTGAGGGAGAAGAAGGAGAAACAGGGCTGGGCTGGCTCTTAGCAGCAATCGGAGACATATTCGGTTCAATAAATCTTTGCTTGATTTTATTTATACTTATAATTATATTGATTGTTTTGTCTTTATTATCAATAGAAGAAAAAAATAAAGACGATAAAAAGAAAAAGAAATGGTGGATTTCGAATCTTATTATAATTATATTGATTATTTTATATTATTTCATTTGTCCTTTTTCTTTATATCGCTGGCTTATAATTCTTGGCTTAGCTGTGTTAATTGTTTTACTACTATTGTTTAGAAACAGGAAAAAACGAGAAAAATAGGATTGTTCTTTTTAAAATGGAAAGGGTAAGAAAATGAAAATAAAATCATGCGTAGCGTGGATATTATTAGTAGTGTTGTTGTTAATGATTACCTGCAGTGTAGCAGGGGCAAGAAGCTTTTTCGGCGGTAACGTAAAAAGCAGCAGGAGTTTGGATGAGGGCGGATTTTAATCCGCTCTTTTTTCTTTGAGGGTTGACCCCCACCTTTTTGAAAAAGATGGGGATTGACAAGATTCTTAGAATATGATAATTTGGAAAATATCTAAAAACCAATTCTTTGAAGGAAAGAATTAAGAGAATTGGTTTTTATTTTTAACAGTTCGTTGAAAACTTAATTGGAAAAAGAAAGGAGGTGACAATGAAGTAGGTTTATTGTTATAGAAGGTTTTGTTAGAGTTTTGTCGTGTTTTGTATTGTTAAAGAATTGTTAGCTTTTTATTAAAGGAAAATTACTATGATAGCGAAACCAAAAAAATTCCTCTGTTTAGCGATTGTGCTATTGGTTGTTTGTATTCCGCTTGTTGCGTGGTTCGTCTGCACTGGCGAGGTCTATGCGGATAGCCCTCCAGGATTCGGGAAGGGAAACCCATCCGAGCAGGCAGAAGAGGCAATAGATGTCCACAAACCCATAACTCCTGGTGGGCAATATAAAAGGTTAGTTTTGATACACTATGCCAAACCGCCCAAGCCAGACAAGCCAGACAAGCCAGGCAAGCCAGAGCCCGAAGAGCCCGAAGAACCCGATAACGATGCTTACGTTCTATTGGGTTTGCAATGGGCTGACCTTCCTGTATCCTATGTGATTGATCCTGACTATGCGCCAGACGGCTCGGTGGGAGAGATTGAGGCCGCCTATGAAGCCTGGGATTATGCAACAACGAGCACTGAGCTTTTTGATGATAACGTTATTGTGGACCCCAGTGTAGCACCATCGGTAAATTCACCCGATGGCGTGAATACCGTCTCTTGGCGGAGAGTCGTTCCTCCCAACGTAATTGCAGTGACCCTTATTTGGTATAACCCTGATACTGATGAGATGATAGACTGCGATGTAGTAATGAATACAAAGCACGATTGGGGAATAGATCCTGACGGTGAAGAGGAAGAGTTTGGCCTCAAACGCGCATTTGACGTCCGGAACATCGTTACTCATGAAGCAGGGCATGTAGTCGGATTAGGCGACCTGTACGATGATATCTACCGTGAGCTGACCATGTACGGCTACAGTTCTGAGGGTGAGACCAAGAAGATTAGCTTGCAGAATGGCGATATTTTGGGATGTCAGTATCTCTACGAAAATTAATAGTCGGCAATTCAGAAGTAGCTCTTTTTTCAAGTTGTTAGAAAATCTAAGAACAAAGGGTGATGTTTTAAACATTACCCTTTTTTAATTCTGTTTTTTAATTTTGGGTCGTTGCAAGAATCTCACAATCGTAGAAATTCTGCAACGACCATTTTTATATCTTTATTTCATAAATAGGAAAAATTTGACAAAATTAGTTAATCTTGTTAAATTAAAATCAGTTGCTGAAAAAAGCTTGAGCTGAGCTTAACGAAGTATTTTTCAGCTTTGACAATTAAATAATTCTGGAAAAGAAAGGAAACGAAAAATGAAAAATACAATGAAAAACAGTTTAATTGAAAAAGGTACTATTGTGAACAAACGAAAAGGATTTACCTTAATAGAGCTTCTGGTAGTGATTGCCATAATAGCGATACTGATGGCAATATTGATGCCGGCACTGCAGCGTGCAAAAAAGCAAGCAAAAGCAATCATTTGTAGAAACAACCTGAAACAGTACGGCCTGGCGTCGAATATGTACTTAGGCGATTGGGACGGCAATTTCCCTTATTCATTCAGTTGGTTATACATAGATGAGGGGCGAGGGTGCCGATGGCACGATGCCACCAAAAATCTCAACCAGAACCCGGATCTTGCCGGCGGACTTTGGCCATATCTGAAGAGTCAAGAGATTCACCTGTGTCCCGACTTCGACATCTCAGCCAGAATGATGGGCTGTGGTAATTGTGACGGCAGTACTATACCAGTTGATCCCCAATATGGTTACACTATGAATTCCTACCTCAATGGAGATGCATGGGGGTCGGTGCCCCAACAATATCGCACCAGTTTAGATAGAATCAGGAATGAATCCGAGGTCAAGAATCCTTATCGCGTGTTTTTCTTCACTGAGGAGAATTCGTGGCGTGTCCCGGAACTGCAGAGCGTCCCAATCAATGACAACAATTTTCGTACTACACCTGGCACCGGAGACGACCAATTTGCTACATTCCATGATGCTCCGAGTAGGGACCTGAATAAGGGTTATGCCAATGCGGTGTTTGTGGATTATCATGTCGAACGGGTCTCGGCGTATCCGGCGGGTAATTCTTTTGTATTAAGCTGGCCAGGCGGATCACCAATACCGGAGTGGTAAAGATTATTAAAAGAAATAAAGAAGCAAAAGGCGGTAGGTTAAAAAATCTCCGCCTTTTTTTTGCATCCGAATACTTGGTGGAAAATATGGAAAATACTGCCAACTCTATTTTTTTAATTTGACCCCGTAGCAAAAATTTGACAGGTCGTCATTGTTTCGCTAAAATAAAAACAGTATTGATGACTCGTTGACGACAGTCGTCAACAAGTCAAATATTGTTTTTTTACAAGTTAATATTGATAGTTAAATGTGTGTTGTTGGAAATGAAAATTTTTAGGAGATTTAGCCATGAAAGATGTGAAAAGAAAATTAATGTTGTTGGTGATGATTAGTTTGTTGATGTTAATTGAACCTGTCTTAGCAAAGACGAGTCGTCAAAAAGGCAGGTCAGCCCCGAGCAGGTCAGCTTCAAGTAGATCGGCCCCGAGCAGATCAGTTTCAAGTAGATCAGCATTGAGCAGGTCAGCCCCGAGTAGATCAGCATTGAGCAGGTCAGCCCCGAGTAGATCAATAAGTAGGCAGAGTTTAGGAAGCCGCTCTATGTTTTCAGTTCAGCGGCCCAGTTCTGTCAGACCTACCCGGTCGCCAGTTTCTCCTCGAATCTCTACCTCAAATAGGCCTGTCAGCCGGCCCAGAATCGGAAAAAGGCCATCAACTAACAGGCCATCCATTAGTAACAGGAGCAGTACTTTATTCAATAGATCCAACAGAGGATCTAGAAAGGTTACCCCTATTCTCCCAAGCCAGAGAGGGGGTAGAAGTCAATTTCCTAGTAGGTTAAGCAGGCCAGATTTTGAGAGATTCTCTCGTTCCAGAGAGTCCAGTAGTCTTTATCGCCACCGATCCCACCGATATTACCCGGATCGTTCCTCTCAGCGGAGAATATTCTATCCCATAACTTGGCCGAGCTATTACCGCCCCATTTATTACAGTTATGGCCCTTACTGGACCTTCGGCTGCCACTGGCCTTACTATCACCGCAAATACATCTTTGTAAGCCTTGGCGGTTATTGGCCTTCCTATTCATATAGACGTTACTGCTGGTATCCATGCTATTCCTATAGATGGTACGGAGACTATCCTGTTGAATATGTGGTTCCTGGTGGTAGCTACAATTACTACTATTACGGTAGTCCTGACCAGCCTATTCCTGCGCCCGGCTACAGTGTTTTAAATGATGCCCGAAAAAAGCTTGAAGAAAAGCCGCTTGAGGAGCCCGCTGAAGTAACCCAGGCTGACCGCTGTTTTGAAGAGGGAGTCAAGACCTTTGAGGCTGGAAATTATGCTGATGCCGCTGCTTGGTTCCGCAATGCTTTTGAGTTAGCTCCTGATGATATTGTTTTACCGTTTGCCTATATTCAGGCCTTGTTTGCAGATGGTCAATATCAAAAAGCTGCCGAGGTTCTTTGTTCAGTCCTAAGTAAGGTACTGCCCCAAGAGCAAGGCGTCTTTTATCCCCGCGGTCTCTACTCTGATGAGAATTTTTTGAAAAAGCAAATAGAGCAACTTGACAGAGCTGTCAGGTTAAATCCCTTTGATTCAGACCTCCAACTTCTCTCGGGTTACCAACTTCTTGGTATGGGTAGATTTGACGAAGCTCTAAATCCCTTGAAGAATGCTCAGAAGGACTATAAAAACACCCAGGCAGCAAAAAGATTGCTGGATTTACTGGAAAAGCTCAAAAAGGTCAAGGAAGACAAAGTGAATTGAAACAATATCTTTTTATTTTTATTTCCCTAAACCCGGTCATCAAATACTTGCGAAGCAAATTTAATCGGGTGAAGGCACGGGTGAAGGCACGGAATGGTATTGATATTTATCAATACCACCGTGCTTTTTTATTATATTTCTAATTTTAGTTTATAAATAGTAGAGCTGTTTAAGAGATAAATTGTTTTGCCGTCTTGAGAAACATCAACGTCTTTGAGATTATCAAATTTTTCGCTTTGGAATTGTTTGATAATTTTGCCTTTTTTATCAATAATAACTATTCTTTTTTTCACCGGCTCCAAAAGATAAAGATAGGGGATATCTGCTTTGGTTTTAATTTGAGTAATATTTTCCGGGAATGGGAAAAAATCAGGAATTATGGTTTCTTGAAAAGAACCAGCGTAGTAGCGAAGAATTGAATTATCTCTGTTTAAAATCCAAACTGAGCCGTCAACTGTCATTGATTTTGGCTCAGAGCAGGGACCTTTATCTTTTATCCATTTTTTAGGAGAGCCCCAATTTTCACCCCCCAAAAGAGAATATTTAATAATCTCGCAAGTTTTTTTGTCTAAGAAGTAAAAACTGGAAAGGTAAGAAGCGGATAAATCAAAATTAAATTCAAATGAAGGCGGGACAACGAGAGAACTGGAAGGAGAAGAGAATAATTTTGGGTCGGGTTCATTTACAAGTTCGGGATTTTCAATCTTTTCTAATTTATTTAAATTTTCCAGGTTTTCTTCAATTGATTGTTTTAAATCAATCATATCAGAACTTTTTGTTTCGGTTAAAAGTAAAATTTCTTTCCAGGCCTCTTTAAAAAGAGCATTGGCTTCTTCTTCATTTTTAAAAATTAAAAAGCTTTCTGCTTGATTAATTTTTTCTTGTATCTCAACCAAAGAGGTTTTAATTTCATTTTCTTTTCTTTCAACCGCTTGTTTAAAAATTAAAAATCCCAAAAGGAGAACAAAAGCTAAGACAAGAATCAGAATTAGCCTTTTTTTAATGTTTGTCTTGGGACAAAGTTTTTCTATTATAGGACCCATTGTAGGTATTTTTATTTTCGGCAGTTTTATCTTTGGTAAACTCGGCTTTTTGATAATCTTAGGAAGTTTAAAGGGAAATCTAATTTTTGGAAAAGAGAACTTCTTTTCGCTTTGAAAAAGAATTGCTCCGTGTTTTTTTGTTTGTTTTGTTTTTACAACAGAGAGGAAGCAAATCCCAGAAATTTTTGAGCCCTCGCCCTTAGTAAAAAGAGACGAAGGCAAAATTTCTTTTATTTTCTTTGAATCAAGATTTTCGGTTTGAGCAATTTTAGTCAATAGATTTTGCTGAAGGAAAAACTCAAAAATCTCCTTGGTCAAAACTAAGATTTTATCATCTTGAAATAATTTGCCTGAAACAACATTAAGAAAAATTTTCAAAGGATAAGGTTCAATCTCCCGGAGGTCCAAGTTTTTGCCAATATCAATTATTTGTCCGGCCCTTAATAACAAAATTTTAATATAGCCGGTTTTGGTAAAAACTAAATTAAAATCTTTTAAAGAAAAAACAGCAAAATTTAAGTTTCCCAACCAGCTAACATTTTCCTTTTTTACTTTTTCGGCTAAATATTCATTTGTTTTTTTTAAACTTTGCGAAAGAGCTTTTTCGGGAAATTTTTGGGAAAAAGTATAATAGTTTTTCTTGATGGATTTAGCAACATCGTCTAAAAGTTTTAAATTTTGGGGCAGAGTGTTCCGAAGCTCTCCAACCGCATATAAACTTCCTAATTTCTTCTCGTAAATATTTTCCGGTTCATAAACAAAACTATCAAAGATTTGGTCTTCTTTTAGTTTAGGATTAAAATGTAACTCAAAAATTTGCATATTAGTATATATTTATTGTAATATATACAAAGCCGATTGACAATTTTGGGCTTGTAGCTCAATTGGTTAGAGCGTTGCATTCACATTGCAAAGGTCACTGGTTCAAATCCAGTCAAGCCCACCACAGAAAAAAGCTCAGTTTTTTAACTGAGCTTTTTTGTTTCCTCCATATTATTTTCTATTTTTTCACTATAACTTTGGTAATATCCCTCTAAACTCTTAACGGCCAGGAAAACCGTAACTATTAGCGTTAAATCAATTAAATAAATTGAGAAGCGGATAATAGAAAGGCAAGAGTATTTTTCTATAGTTAAAGAAATTAGCCAAAGCATTACTGCTGAAAATTCGCAGAGCATCTTGCGCTTTCCCCATTTATTTGCCGTGAGGATTAGTTTTTTAAACAAGCCGATCCACCAGGCAATAAAAAGGAAAACTTCGATTATAGTCAGCGAGATTACTAAGGCCGTGGTGAGGGTAATAAGAACGTTTGGTAAATTTGTCAATTTCCAGGAATGGTTCCAATTGAGGACAATTAAAATCGGTACTATGAAAACTTTATCCCTTAATCTGTCAAGAGCGCCTCCGTAGCTGCTTGTAATTTTAAGTTTTCTTGCTATCATTCCATCAACTAAATCCGACAAACCAACTACTCCGGCTAAAAGCATTATTAACCAAAGTTCTTCCGGATTGTTTACGGCAATTACTAAAAGCCAAATAGCTGTCAAAAATCCAAAAATAGTGACGATATTTGCTAAATTTTGAAAGAACCATTCTCTTAACTCTTTACTGAATAACCGATTAAATTCATTCATTCTATTCTCCTTTTTTAATAACGGGATTTTAGAGGGCTGAGTTTGTTAAATCTATTCTATGGGGTATAATATAACAATGAGTATTTTTTTGCAAGGATTAATTTGGCAGTTTTTTGATATGCCAAAAGCAATTTTAAAAGGCTGGAAAAATTTTCTTTTGTTTAATTTAAATTATTTTTCAGTTCCTATTCTTTTAAAGACATATTTTTCTCATTGGCGCAAATATCGTTATTCTTACGGGAGAATATTTGAAGCATGGGAAAACATCGGAACGTTTATTTTTAATATGATGTCCAGAATTATTGGGGCAATATTAAGAACTGTTTTTATAATTCTGGGACTATTCATAGAAGTTTTAATAATTTTAGGAGGAACAGTTATATTCTTGGGATGGTTAGTTTTACCATTCCTTTTAATTTTGGGATTAATCTTTGGGATCAATCTTTTATTTTGATGTTTGATTTAAAAAAGGCGAAAATATATCAGGCGGTGAAATGGGAAAAGTTGCCAATCGTGAGATATATTAAAGTTTTAAAGAAACTGTTTTTTGTTTTATTTATTTTAATATTCTTGCTATTTCTATATGGCTTTGCGCTAGAAAATTTCTCACCAGAGACCAGCAGAAACATATTAGGGCTTTCAATAATTTTTCTTGTTTTAGCTTTGGGATCTTTGATTAAAGAAAACTTTTTTAATTTAAAGCTGAAAAAACCGAAGCTTAAAGCTGCCCTTTCTGAAGTAGTTTTAAATCCTCAAGATTATAACTTAGCTGAATTCTTGAGCTTTGAAGTTGCTAAAGTGGTTGGTAAATCTGGAAAGAGCTCAACTCGTCTTTTTTACTTTCTTTTGAGGGATAACCCGAAATTAGATTTTATTTTCTCTCGCGCCCTTTTGGATTTCAACGAGATTAAAAAAATATTAAAGAAAGAGTCAAAGACCGAAGAATCCGAGAATTTTCAAAGAATTATTCTTGAGGCCTTGGAAATAGCCCGGGAAAAAAATCATCTCAGAATTGAAATAGGGGATGTCTTATCTGCTCTTGCCAAGCATAACCTAATCTTTAAAAGAATTTTAGTTGAATATAAACTCAAAACTGAGGATATTGAGAATTTAACCTGGTGGTTAGAAAATATTGAAGAAAAAACCAAAAAAAGGAAAAGGTTCTGGGAATACGAAAATTTAGCTAAAAGAGGAACATTGGCTAAAGAATGGACAGCCGGTTATACAATAACTTTAGATAGATATTCCAAAGATTTAACTAATTCAGTCGGGAAGAAAGATTTAGAATTTATTGGCCATAAAAAAGAAATAGAGATGCTGGGAAGAATTTTAGCTCGAGAAGAAATTAATAATGTTTTGCTAATTGGAGAGCCGGGCACCGGGAAGCGAAGCATAATTTATGCTTTAACCCAAAAGAGTTTATTGGGCAAAAGTTTAACCGGGGTGAATTATAAAAGGGTGGTTGAATTAGATATGCCGGCTTTATTAGCTCAGCTTGAAAACATGGAAGATGTTGAATCTACTTTAGATAAAATTTTCCAAGAAGTAATTTCAGCTGGCAATATTATTTTGGTAATTGATGGGTTCCATAATTATATTGGTCAAGTTTCCAGACCGGGAATAATTGATATTTCAGGAGTTATCGCGCCCTATTTAAGTTTTCCTCAATTTCAAATTATAGCTATCACTACTTATGAAGGCCTCCATCGGTATATTGAAAAAAATTCTTCTATCTTATCTCTTTTTGGGAAAATAGAGGTTTCAGAAATCTCTCAAAGGGAGACGCTTGTGCTTTTAGGTTATTTAACTTTTTTTCTTGAGAAGAAACACAAAATTTTTATTTCCTATCCGGCCCTTCGGGAGATAATTTCTTTGACTGACCGTTATCTTCCTTCTCTTTATTTTCCCGAGAAAGCCATGAACATTTTAGATGAAGTAGCGGTTTATGTTGCGGGCTCAGTAAGAGAAAAGGTAGTTTTGCCAAAGCATATAAATAAGATTATTACCGAAAAGACCGAGATTCCGGTAGGAGAGATAGAGAGCAAAGAAAAAGAAGTTTTACTCAATTTAGAAAATTTAATTCATCAAAGAATTATTAATCAGGATGAAGCGGTAAAAGAAGTTTCAACTGCCCTTCGGAGAGCCAGGTCAGAAGTTACAGTAAGAAAAGGTTCAATGGGTTGCTTTTTGTTTTTAGGACCTACTGGGGTTGGTAAAACGGAAACCTCAAAAGCCCTGGCAGAATATTATTTTGGTTCAGAAAAGAGGATGATAAGATTAGATATGTCAGAGTTTCAAGATATAAAAGACATCCCTAGGTTGATTGGTTCTGCAACCGAGGCAGGGCTTTTAACAACTCCAGTTAGAGAAAATCCTTTTTCTTTAATTCTTTTGGATGAAATTGAAAAAGCTAATCACAATATTTTGAATTTATTTTTGCAGGTTCTTGACGAAGGTCATTTAACAGATGGTCTTGGAAGAAAGGTTGATTTTAAAAATTCAATAATTATTGCTACCAGTAATGCCGGCTATAAGATAATTTTGGAAGCTTTGAAAAGAAAAACTGAATGGTCGGAAGTAAAACAAAAACTTCTTGATTATCTTTTTGAGAAAAGAATATTTAGACCAGAATTTATTAATCGTTTTGATGCAGTTGTCGTTTTTTGGCCTTTGAGTAAAGAAAATCTTTTAAATATTGCTCAACTTATGCTGGGTAGTTTAAAGAAAAATCTTCAAGAAAAAGGCATTGAATTTGTAATTAATGAGCCCCTCAAAGAAAAAATAGTTGAATTAGGTTACAGCCCGGTTTTTGGAGCAAGGGAAATGAGAAGGGTTATTCAAGATAAAGTAGAAAATGTTTTGGCCGAGGCCTTGCTTTCCGGCCAACTAAAAAGAGGGAACAAAGCAGAAATTGATTCAAAGAAATTTGAGTTAATTATTAATCCCTAACATTACGAGAACGGTTCTCGTAGAGCAATAAAACAGGCCGAATGGTTTAATGCCATTCGGCTTTTTGGTTTTTTGTGGGCTTGCCCTCACACCTAATTTATTAGGTAGTGAGGGTGTGAATTACTTGTGGAAAAAAACGGGTTGACTTGACCCTATGAAGTGGGGTATAAAGAAGATGCAGTGGATAATTGTGGAAAACTATGGGAAAACCCTTGTTTTCTGGGGATAACTATGTTCATAGGAGAATACAAACATACAATTGATACTAAAAAGCGATTATCTCTCCCTTATAAATTTAGAAGAGAGCTTGGCAGGGGAGTCATAGTTACTAGAGGCTTTGAAAAGTGTTTAGTTGTTTATCCTAAAAAAGAATGGAAAGAAGTAATAGAAGAATTAAAAAAATTGCCAACAAGTAGAGCAGAAAGTAGAAAATTTAATAGAGTTGTTTTGGGGGGAGCCGTAGAAGTTAATTTAGACAAATTGGGCAGAATTCTCATTCCCGATTATTTAAAAAAATATGCTGGTTTGAAAAAAAATATAAATGTTTGCGGACTTTCTAATAAATTAGAAATTTGGGATGTTCAAAAATGGGAAATATATAGAAAGAAAGCTGAACAAGATATTGATAAAGTTGCTGAGAAATTACCAGAGTTTGGAATTTGAAAATTGAAAATTAATGATACATATACCTGTTCTTCAAAAAGAAGTTTTACAATATTTAGATCCGAAGCCAAATGAAAATTTTATTGATGCAACGATTGATGGCGGGGGACATACAGCCGCAATTCTCGGGAAAATTAAGCCAAATGGGAAGATGTTGGGGATTGAAATTGACCCAGAAATCTATCAGAAATTGAAGTCAAAGAATTTAGACAGATTAGTTTTAACAAATGATTCTTATGTTAATTTAAAAAGCATCCTTGAGAAAAATCAAACCGGTCGCTCCGCTCCCTGTAATTCCTCCGGAATTAAGAATTTCAGACCGGTTGATGGAATATTATTTGACCTTGGAATGTCAAGCTGGCACTTGGAAGAATCGGGCAGGGGATTCTCGTTTATGAGGAATGAGCCGCTTGATATGAGATATAGTTTAGAGAATAATTTAACTGCTGAAAAAATTATAAATAATTATTCTCAAGAAGAGATTGAAAAAATATTAAAAGAATACGGAGAGGAGAGATTTGCCAGAAGAATTGCTAAAAGAATTATAAAAGAAAGACCCGTTAAGACAACTCTTCAACTGGTAGAGATTATTAAAAGAGTAATCATGGGGAGAACAAAGATTAACTCAGCCACCCGAACATTTCAGGCATTAAGGATTGCTGTTAATGACGAGCTGAATAACTTAAGGAAAGTTTTGCCCCAGACAATAGAAGTTTTAGCGCCGGGGGGAAAGATTGTCATAATTTCCTTTCATTCTTTAGAAGACAGAATTGTTAAAAAATTTTTTAAAGAAGAATTTAAAAAAGGTTCATTAGAAATATTAACAAAAAAACCGGTAAGGCCTTCAAAAGAAGAAATTAAAATTAACCCCCGCTCGCGTAGCGCGAAGCTCCGGGCAGCGATAAAACAATAAACAATGAACAATACTCTGACATTAAACCATCCATTGATTATAAAATCTCTAAAAAGACCAATTACTTTGATGCTGTTTTGGTTTTTAGCCGTTTTATCGGCAGCCGCTCTTTTGGTTTTTTATGTTTTCCAAATTAATGCAGCAGTTTCAGAAAGATATTCAATTCAAAAATACGAAAAAAGAATAAGCGAAGTTTCAAGAGAAAATCAAAATTTAGAAATTAGTTCGGCCCAGACGAATTCTTTAGATAATATCACAGCGTTCTTAGGGGAACTTAATTTTGAGAAAGTAGATAAAATTCATTACATTCAAGTTTTAGATACTCAAGTTGCCCGACAGGATTCGAACTAGCATCAATTTAGCGGAACCAATTTGAGTCATATTCAAGGCGCGAGGAGTGAAGTGTGTTATTTACACATGAGCGACGCAGTAACGCAGAAGATGGCTCAAATTGGCCCGCCCA
>Ga0265594_1000896_pt1 | contig 24008 bp, 18 predicted proteins | sample saktaG_11_FD_190147 | JGI IMG/M metagenome (GOLD analysis project Ga0265594, IMG submission 190147) | Saline water microbial communities from Sakinaw Lake, British Columbia, Canada - sak_2011_5_24_80m | ecosystem: Environmental > Aquatic > Non-marine Saline and Alkaline > Saline ... | reverse complement strand
AGGCATCTGGATCCCACTGTGTCAGCAGTTCCAGATGAGCTTGCACTTCCTGGTGTCTCTTACGCTCATGGATTGTATATAAGCCTTCACCTGTGGGATACAGTAAGCTTCCAAACAGAGCGCGCCAGGGATTCTCTTTACCTGGAGTATCTACCTTTACCTGCTTCCCTTTGGGAACATAGCTGTTGCCAACATCTGGCAACCAATGCAAATCAGTGGCGTCGAAGAAGACCAGGTTGCCTTTCTTTGGCGCAAGACTCTTGCCTACAATTTTGTCAATGGCATAATATAAATGTACATTTATGGCGAAATAAGAATGGTTCTCACGCAAAGTATGTGAAAACCATTGTCAGCACCTTAACGGATTGCCAATCACTCGTTTCCTCAAAAGGTCAAAATTAGCACGTCCATACATTTGACGTTTGATTAGCTTCAGCCGATTCACCTGACCTTCTGTTTGTCCATTACTCCAGGGCAAAGACAGTGCATTGATTACTGCTGCCAAGTCCTGCTTTATGCCCTTAACAAAACCTTTCAATGCGTCAATACCACTTTTGACAACATCATCTAACCATATAAGTAGAGATTCTGGTTGGCGTTCCCTAACTATACTTACAAAACGCTGACTCAAAACATAAGCTTCGGCTACCTTCTCATCTGTCTGCTTCATAAGCTCAAGTGCCTTTTTATCTTCCTCCGTTAACGCCTCTTCCTGTTTTGCGAGTAACCATGCTGCACTGCTGGCTGATAAAGGAGCATTCTTCTTAGGCGCTTTTTCAGAAAATGCGGAACAGCGAATCTTCGTTGCCCACTCTCCAACTATCCTTCTTGAGCCACCAAAGCCCATCTCCTTAATCTCATGCCAGATATGTGTGGCATTATGACAGCCTTCATTCCAACGCTTCACTATATAATCCATGTATGGATCAAGCAAACTTGAGCCTTTACGCCCTCTAGCATATATTAGGCATTCATCAACTCTGATATATTTGTCAACCGTCCTCCAGTTGATGTTTAGACGACGTGCAATATCGGACTTGGATAGTCCAAGCCCATGCAATTCCTTTACCATCCTAAAACGTTCCTGACGTTTAGCACGGCGTTCCTGACTTCGTCCTTCTTTCTTTGCCATCTTTGAATGGCTTTCTAATGCTTCGCTTGCTGGTAATGACGAAGTATTGGCTGAATCCCGCTCTGTCTCGTTTGATTCGACTACTGCTGCCACCAAACAAGCATGTTTGCTCTCCATCAATCTTTTCAAGGCATCCTGAAAGTTATCAAGCAAATGCCATCGGTCGGCAATCTGAATAGCATCAGGCGCTCCTTCGTTTGCTCCTCTGATATACTCCACTCCACGGTCACGACTGATAATCTCAACTCCGGGATGTTCTTTCAACCACTTGGTGAATGATTCAGCCGTTCTATCTGGTAGCAAATCTATTGGTTGATGAACTTCCAAATCCACAAGGATAGTCCCATATGTCCTTCCTTTACGTTTAGACCAATCATCCACTCCCAACACACGTGGCGCCATCACATCTGGTTCGGGCGCTTTCCGTATAAGACGGATTAATGTATCAGAACTGGCTTTCATTCCTATGATTGCCAGTAACCTTTCCCCGGCTTCACCACCCAATGCAAAAGCTATTTGCTGTTGCTGTTGGGCTAGCCGATTGGTGCGATGTGAATATGGCTCAATCAGAGCAGACATCCTATCCGCAAAGGTTTTAACTTCACAGCAACCGTTATCACAGAAAAACCTGGGAACAGCAATACTCAAGTGGACATTACATCCAGCAAGTGGCACATCAGCAGGATGTCTTGTATAATAGCTATGAATTCGCTCTGATGTTGTCTGGCAGTGTGGGCAGACTGCCTTTTGGTTTGTGTTTATGACCGAGATATTTATTGTCTCATTTTCTCTGTTTATTTCGTCCATATGGAACTGCAATTCATAAGACCACAGAATACTTTCAAGCATCAGGTAACCTCCTTAATTAATGGTTACCTGATCATAGCTCAACATCCTACTGCATTGTCAATCATTTTTTCACATACTTTGCGTGAGAACCATTTTAAACCGCCATAATTGTGGATTTTTAATTTGACATTAACAATATTCAACAGTGATCAAGGAAGCCAATTCACCAGTGAATCGTTCATAAACAGCCTTCAAGCATCAGGCACACAGATAAGTTGGGATGGACGCGGACGCGCATTAGATAATATCTTTGTGGAACGATTATGGCGTAGTGTCAAATATGAGGAAGTATATCTGAAAGATTATGCCAACGTTCCAGAGGCTATTACAGGTCTAAATAGATATTTCAGGTTTTATAATTCACAGCGACCACATCAATCTCTTGGTTATAAAACACCGGAACAGATATTTTTTAGCAATAAATCATACTAACTCACAACAGGGAGGAAATAATAAATCCACCTTAAAAAAGCTCATTTTTTGTCTAGACAAAGGGGGCCACTTTAACTGGACTGCACCCACAAAAACGGACACTCTGTTAAGACAGTGCTGGTTGTTGTTTCATCAACTGTTCCTCAAACTCATCAGGGGGAATATATTCCAAATAATGAAACTTCATAAATAAAAGCTTTAAGATTGCTCTGCATAGCCGGTCTTATCGGGCGTTTATACTTTATTTATCAAATGTTATTTATAAATAGGTTTGAAAGTCGTTATTTAGTTTACCAAAGCGCGATTAGCGTAATATATTATTCAAAATCATTTGATGGAACTTCCGGATAATTTTGAGCTAAGTAATCAAATTTATCTTCATCAGTTTTTGGCAAACTATCAATCAATTCCTGTTTTTTTATCTCTATTTTCTCTGGTGTTGGCTTTCTCCCATTCATTGTTTCCCCTATTATCCAGAATTCAAGTCGTCCTTCTATTCTTTTTTCTGAGGTAACCTGATCCCAATTGTCAATATCCTGTTTTATCAATTCTTTTCTGCGTTTGAGCCAACGCTCTTGTCTATCTTCCTTTTTCTGTTTTTTGTCTTTTCTATCTTGCTGATCAAGATATTCTTTTGGTGGCTGATAGCTCTCTTCAATAGCTTTTCTTAAAAAACCTGCCGGGTTTTTGCTCACCAGTGGACTCTTATTGCTCTTTAACAAATCAAACACATCTATTTGAGCTTTTATTTGGTTAGCTGAGTAATTATTAGCAAGACTTTTAGCTATTCTTTTTGTGATCCCTCTTTCTTCCAAAAGCTTCAGAATATCATTGCTTTCTTTATTTTGTGGAAGTAGCTCCCTCTCTGATTCTTTAGTTTTGCTTCTATTTGATAGCTTTCTAGGAAATCTGTAAACAATCTTTCCTTCTCCGCCTCTTGCTTTTTCGTAATCTACACTGCTTAGAAAACCTTTTTCGGTTAACTCATCGTGTGCCTTTTCTAATGTTGATTTGATATGTGAAGGATAATCATCTTTTAATGGCAGTAATGCAGCTAGTTTTTTGATCCCAATTTCAAATTTAGGTTTTCCGCCGTATTTCTTTTTATCCAAAAATCTATATAGTCTCTTCGTAATAGGGCTTTTCAGGGCGAAATAGAACTCAGCATCCACTGTCTTTATATTCCCTGCTTTGAAGCTGTTAAATAGCACCTCATTCCAAGAGAAGTTGCTGATTGGGAGTTCCTCTTGAGGTAGATCACTTTTCTTGCCCGGTTTCTCATCATACAAATAATAATCATCAATGATGCCGAAATTTACGGTAACGTATTTCTTTTTTTCGTTATCCCAAAAAGCATTTTTGGCTTTTATCCTAACCCCGCTCAATCTGTCTAGTCCCTGTTCAATCCTTTCATAGCTTTTACCATCCAATCCCCAACCCATGAGTTTGGCAATCTGGTATCTAACAATCGGAATCCTTCTGTTTTCAAAGTTTATATCTTTTGAGACTTTCATTAGAGCGATATATAATTCCTCATCACCTGCTGTTGGAAGTCCATATTTGTCTGAACCGGTAACAATCCATTCCCTTTTTGCAACTTCTCCGTTTGCTGTTGTCCAATCAGAAAATTCAATGGTTTTTTGATTCTTGTTTCTTTTAGATAAAAGGGTAAATGGAAACTCAACAAGATTCATTTCGTCTCTTGATGCAATGATCTGGATTTGCTGTTTATTACTGACTTTTTTCACTTTTCTATTTTCCTTTTTATCAAAAAAACAACATCAAAAACTTATATAAAAGGGCATTTTTATAATTAAATTTCGCCTATGTTGTTTTAAAACATGTTTTAAATATGTTTACAGGATCATTTTGCGACAAATCAGAACGCTGTGAATCTCTATGGATTAATGCTTTACAGCATTTACTTATGTGGAAAACTTTTAAAAATTGAGTTCAAATCACTATATTACTGTTGTCAAATCACTATATTAAACGGCTTTTTACTGTTGTCAAATCACTATATTAAACGGCTTTTTACTGTTGTCAAATCACTATATTAAAATATCCTGTTTTGGAACAGCACTAGCATAGTATAAATGTTTGATGCAGAGATCGTCAACAGAAAACTATTGAAAGTCAAAACGTCATGGCTTTTACACTTTATTTTCGGTTTACGCAAAAACAAAAAAGTGTTTTTTGCCCATCTTGATATTTTTTCCATTGATTTTTGTAAATAAAATTTGATACTCTTTTGCGGGAGGAACTCTAGAATGGAAAACTGGATAAGTGTAAAAGAAGCAGCAAAAATTCGCAAATGCACGCAAGCCAATATTCGTTATTTGATAAGTCAAAAAAAGCTTGAAGCAAAGCGTGATGGTGGCAGATGGTTGGTCAATGATGAATCGCTAGTAAGTAAAAAGGATTTTTCACAAACTGCTGATGTTATTAGCGTGCTTAAAATACAACTTGAAGAGAAAGATAAGCAAATAAATTTGCTTCAAACGCAAATGCAGGATATGTCAGAACGCCACGATACCATTATTATGCAAATGACAAGGCAAATAGAACAAACGCAAAAAATGTTGGAAACTGCCAAATATCCTTGGTATCGAAAGTGGTTCAAGAAGAAAGGCAACATCTAATACTGAGGGATAAAGTCTCTCGGAGAAGTCCCTTATACTCGACTTTGTCCTGCTGATGCCTAATATACTGGCAGTTTCGGCACACCAGATAGGTTTTTGTTCCATATTATTCTCCGTGTAAGCAGACATAAGTGAACATAAGATGGTTAAATAATATGGATAGTTATTTATTACTAAAGTTTGGACAATTCATATAATGCAAATCGCATAAAATCAGGTGTTTAAGAATTTTATGCGAGTATTGAAAAACACTTTTCTCGCAGAAAATTGGCTTAATTCTAAAATGAAGCATTTAATATTTTGTCATGACAAATCGTGACAAAAACTTCGTAGATGTAAGTAAAATAAGGCTTTACTAATGTGACAACATTGTATGGTTCATAATAAGGACTTACGTCACTCATTTTAACCCAAAATTGTCCAAACTTTAGTATTTATTACCAAGCATATTATGAATGGCAGATTTTTTACGCAAAATTATACAAAATCGTTTGAAAATGACATGGTTTTGTCCATATATCACCATTTTTTCCGGTCATATATATTCCACATGGATCTCTCATACCTATATCAAACCTATATCATACCTCTGTAATATCTGATAAATATGGCGGTGAAAGACACAGGCATAAAAATGTCGTCCATGTCACACCATTCCGGAGGGGTAAATAATTAACCTCAAAAAGATATATCCCTTTACCAAAACTGTAAACTTTTAACATGATATGGGCATATAAAAACAGACAATACATAACGCCCGTTTTAGGATTACAGACCGAAATCAGAGGCTATATAAAATTCATATCTACCGGATGAACGATATCTTTAAAATGAGGCAAATACAATGATTTTTCTTAGTTAAGTTCATACAAGGCTTAAAGGCATTTTTCGGCAGAAATCTGCAAGTTTCCGCCAAGAATATCACCTTGGGGTAGGGGCGCAGAATCATGTTAAAAAGACGCAATAAATTTGACGGGGTAATTTATATATATGGTAGAGAAGCAGCGAGAATTTTGGGTATCCACAGGGACACTTTTCGACTAAGGATAAAACACAGAAAATATGACATTTTTGCATATCCCCCAAAAAAGTATATTTCAGGGTGATCTCTTGGAATAATTAATGAGTTAAAAACAGTGAATTCTCTTATATAAGTCTATGAAAGGTTTTGGGACCGCTTTTGCTCCAGAATTGCACATAATTGCACGTTAATTATCTGGAAATGCCTATTGGGTTAGGGGGTGTGCAATTCTGTGTAAAAGGTATAAAAAACCGGACGATGCAAAATATCTATTCGGTTATTGATGCCGCAAAAATTTTGGATAAGCAGAAGGACATTTTATGGTCGTGTGAGGATGGGAAAATATGACATTGGCAAGATAGGCATTTTTCCCTTTGTGGCGACCATTGATTGTGACATTGTCACACATATTTGTCACAGTATATTTTAACATAATTTGGCGTAACTGGTGAGCTGTTCACATATCATACATTTCTGAGGATTAAAATCCTTTTTCGCACACAAATTTGGCAAAAGCAATTATTGAAGACCGGAGTGCCATAGATTCAGGGTCCTGAAAAATCAAGCATTTATGGGTTTTGCTTTATTTGAGTTGATGCCTTTGCCCGAATTTGTGGATACGATTTGCACTGTCCAATATGTCAGTGGATAGGGCACCATGTTATTGCAGCGTCAGTTCTGTTACCCCTAATTGTCAGACACAAGTGTTTTTCAGAGTAAAAATTACCACAAAATGAGGCAAATACAGTGATTTTCCTAAATGGCTATACAAAAGGTTTTATAGACATTTTTTGACGGTTTTTGACGGTTAGTTGACGGTTTTGGACGGTATGGGGTAGGGCGTAAAATTATGTTAAGGAAGCGTAAAAAAGTAGATCAGGCAAATTATATATACGATATCGAGGCGGGAAAAATTTTAGGGGTTAGCCGTGTAACTTTTTATATGTGCACTATAAAAACATATCCACCTATGAAAGGTGGACGGATAGTCCAATCTGGAAAAAAATCTAAAAAAAGATCGGCGAAATTTTTTCAGATAGACCAGTTTATCAAATTTTATAATACGGATGTCGATATAGGGGTAACAGAACTGACGCTGCGATAAGATGCAATAAGAGATAAAACATACCAAATCTCTCAACAAAATTTCCTTTTTTATATTCTACCTTGGCACTTTTTGATATAATGGGCGGAAATATATCTTAAAAAGCACAAAATAATCATAAAAATGCCCAAATATTTCCGTTTCTGCCACTTTTCGGAAATTTTATTGAGAAATGAGGCGTCTAATGAAGGGTGATTACCCGCAATTTCAAAAAAGTTATAGTCATGAGGAACTCATAGAGCATTTCATGCTTAACGAAGCAGAACGAGAATTTATTGTTCAATTCAGAGGTGAGGATAAACGACATGGAGCCGCAATTCTGCTCAAATCTCTACAACACCTTGGCTATTTCCCCCGTGAAGTGAGTGGCATCCCAATAGAAGTAAGGTTATTTATCGCTGAAAAATTGGGTCTATCTGGAGACTTGAGTATGCAATACCCCTGGGATTCGCGCACTTTAGGATATCATCTGGCAAGCATTCGCCAGTATACAGGGTTCCAATTTCCGGAGGCTCAAGACAAGGTGGAATTGGAGGATTGGCTTCGTCAAGAAGGAACTTTTGAAGCAATCACTTTCGCTGACCTGTTTGAAAGTGCCGTTCAGAGATTCCGCTCCTTGAGAATAGAATTGCCTTCAGATAAGGAACTTCAAAGAATTGTTAATTCATCGTTAAATGGATTCTTTTCCGATGTTCATTCCAAGTTGGCTCAAAAACTTGATGGTCAAGTTCGTAAAAATATAGATCAACTCTTAATTGTGCCAGAGGGTGAGTCGTTTTCCCTGTTTGAAAAACTCAAAGCTTCTGCCGGTTCAGCCAGCGTAAAGAATATACATAAAGAAATAACTAAACTAAAGCAACTGCGTTCTGTGGGAATAGAAAAAACATTAGGTATACCTTTTAAGATTCAGAAAGTCCTCAAGCAGAGAGGGGCAAATGAGACAGCTAGCAAAATGCGAGAACACCCGGATGAAATTCGCTACGGATTGATGTCTTGTTTCATCTCTATTCGCACAATGGAAATCATTGATGATATAGTGCAGATGTTTGTTGATCTAATACATCGCATTGATGTCCGCGCAGAGAAGCAAAGAAATAATGAGTTTCTAAAAGACCTTATACGTGTTGATGGTAAAAATCAGGTTCTCTTTCGCTTGGCAGAAATCATTATGGGTAACCCCGATGGCACCATCCGTAATGTGATATTTCCAGTTGTCAAACCAGAAACGTTCCATAATCTCATTGCAGAGAAAGAGGTGAGTGGCTCTCAATATCAGATTATTCATAAGCATTTCATGAAGGAGAAATACTCGCGCCATTATCGCCGTATGCTCCCTCCTGTTCTAGAAAATCTTACTTTTCGTAGCGGCAATCGTTTTCAACCTATCATTGAAGCATTGACTGTCATAAAACAGTATGTGAGTACATCATATAAATACTTTCCTGTTGAAGTGCCTATCGAAGGCATCGTCAATGAAAGCTGGATGTCACTGGTTATCGAAAATGTCGGTGAACAGGAGAAGGTCAATCGTAAATATTATGAAATCTGTGTGTTGCAGCAATTAGAACGCGCTTTGAAATGTAAAGAAATCTGGGTAGAAGGTTCTTATGCCTGGCGTAATCCCAGTGAGGACTTACCACCGGATTGGTCGAATGAAGACAAGAGAACTGGTTACTATCGAAGATTGAACCAGCCAATGTCAGCACATTCCTTTGTTGAAAATATCCGTCAGGAAATGATTGCAGCTCTAACCGAATTCAATCGGAATATACTGGGAAATCCCCAAGTTAAAATCTGCGTACCAGGAAACTCAGATCGTGGTTTTTTCCATGTCTCGAAACTCATTGCACAGCCAGACCCACCCAGTGTTGCCCTGATAAAAGAAGCTATTGGAGAACGATATGGAATGCTGGACCTTCTCGATATTTTTGCGGAAGTAGATAAACAGGTTGGCTTCACAAGATTCTTTACACATTCAGGAACAAAGGAAGTTCGTTCACGCGAGGCATTACGTCCATTGATTCTTCTGGATTTATTCGCCGAAGGGACTAACATGGGTATCAATCGAATAGCCAAAACGAATTCCTTATATTCATACGATGAACTTTTGTATGTACGAAAGACATACTTTTCACCAGAGGCATTACGCAACGCCATAGGTGCAGTCGTCAATGAGATATTCCATCGCCGGGACCCAATCCTATGGGGAAAAGGAAATGCCTGTGCATCTGACGGCAAACATTTCGGAGCATGGGATCAGAATCTGATGACAGAGTGGCGGACACGTTACGAAGGATATGGGGTAAAAGTCTATTGGCATGTGGAGACTAACGCAGTTTCAATATATTCTCAACTGAAAAATTATTCTTCCTCTGAAGCAGCAGCTATGATAGAAGGCTTAATCCGCCACGATACAGAGATGCGCGTGGAAAAGAATTTCGTAGATTCACATGGTCAAAGCGAAGTGGCGTTTGCTTTCTGCCGTCTGCTTAACGAGTTTAAGCTGATGCCAAGGCTCAAGCGTATCAAATATGAAAGGCTTTATCTGCCAAATAAAGGCATGGTATCCGATTTTCCGAATCTGACTAATGTTCTGACTCGCCCGATCCGCTTAGAATTGGTGGAACAGCAATATGATGAGATGATGAAAGCCACCGTGGCTATGAGATATGGATATGCCACAGCGGAAGCAATCCTGAGACGCTATAGTTCATACAATACTACTCATCCGACTTACAAGGCACTTGTGGAGTTGGGTAAAGCAGAAAAGACCATCTTCTTATGCAATTATCTCCCATACCTTGAACCCAAGCAGGAGACACAGGCTGGGTTGAATGTCATAGAGAATTGGAATGGCACAAACGACTTTATCTTCTATGGTCGTCGTGGAAGATTTGAGACAAATAACCCGCATGAGATGGAAATCTCCATGCTATCGCTTCATCTTCTCCAGAATTGTCTGATCCTTATCAACACACTCCTTCTTGAGAAAACAATTGAGGAACGCAATATGCTAGAGAAATTAAGCCCAGAAGATATGCGGGCATTGACTCCACTTTTCCATGAACACATGAACCCATATGGGTTATTTGAACTGGACCTTGAGAAAGCTTCATTCTTGGAGGTGGCTTAAAAATGGAAAGAATGCCACCAAAAGAGATGGCAAAGAAATTAGCGAATCAACTTCGACCTCAAAGACCGGACTATCATTATCTAAAGAATGTCTTTGCGTATGTTAGAGATATTTTAGATGTTACTCCTGACGGTAAGCAGAAACGGCTTCCTGAAATACTGACAGATCAGGAACTAATCTCTTTTTACGAGACAGTGTTTAGAGCCCGTGATCGCAAACACGCTGTTATGATTAAGCTTTTGATCTTCACCGGTGTCCGTAATGCTGAATTGGTGAAGATTCGATTAACGGATGTTGATTTGGATGGTCTGAAGATTCGCATTGAGCAAGGTAAAGGGAGTAAAGATCGCTATGTTCTTATTCCAGCTAATTTTCGGGGAGAACTGATGCAATATATTGAAAGTCAGAAAGAGAGAATGGCAACGTATCTATTTGAGTCGAACCATTTGAAATCATACTCGACACGCAGAATTCGTCAGATCGTCAAACGTTATGCGGAAAACGCAGGAATTACCAAGCGTATCTATCCGCATCTTTTCCGGCATCAGATCATAACCTATTTAACAAAGCAAGGAATTATCAGTCCGAAGCTACAACTACTATCAGGTCATTCCGAGGAAAGGAGTTTGGCAATTTACAGGGATTTGGCTCTATCAGATGTGGCGGAAGAATATGAGGAAGCAATGAAGTCTTTTCCGATACGATAAATGGAGCTTATTGCATCATTTCGCAGCGTCAGTTCTGTTACCCCTACTAGAGAACTCTTATTTTCGACCAGACAATCAAATATCTCTATCTGTTTTTGGATTTGATCAATTGGGAAATTGCTAAATAAAGTATTTGCAACAGCTTTTGTGATGCCTCTTTGAATTAATTGAGTTGCGGTTGACTTTGATATATCCCTTTGGTGAAGTTCCTGAACAAGTTCTGATCGTTGGACATTTCCATTGCTTGCCTTGTCTTTTAAGGGCGATGTCAATTGTTCCTCTACAGAAGATATTTTCTCACGCCCCCAAAGTCCACCTTCTCTTTCTCTCTTGGCTCGTTTCCCAGGATAGTATTTTATATTAAAATCCTTTTTGCCTTCATAACGCTGATAAACAACCTTAGACAGAAAACCTGTTTCGATAAGTTCTTTGTGCCCAGCGTTAAGATATCGTTTCGCATCAGAGTAATATGTCTGTGTTTTAATTGGCAAAGTCTGGCAAATATTTGAGTAGCTAATACGAAGACTTTTTTCTTTTTCCGGCAATCCATAAAATTTGCCACTTAAAAGTTCATATAGTCTACTTGCAAGATCACTTTTGAGGCTATTAAGGTATTTGTAATCAATCGGTCTGGTATACATTGTATTAATGTTGCTTAAATATTCTCTGCCCAACCAAAGATAATTAGTCTCTGCTATGACCCCACCAGACATGCTCTTACCCGAAAATACCACATCTTCATAAAGATGGAAAATTTTTTCTATCCAACGTTTTTCATCTTTTAAGAAAAAACTACCAGATGATTCTATAGTCGTTGCGACAATTCTTTTTATTGAAATTTTTACTTCCTCGTAGATACTACCCCCAACGTTCTTGAAACCAATAAGTTGCCCTACACGATAAATGGAAAACGGAATCGGATTAACGAGTGGATAACCACTATCAATAATAATTTCATGGATAATAGCATCAACTGCCCTAGCGACTTTGCGATCAAAAGGTGATGGATATCCGTACTCAGCATTGGCAGTCACGCGCCACAGTAACTCAACTTTTTTTCCGTCTCTCATTTCTACGTGACGATATTCAGTTTTGGTTCTGCTTTTCAATCCTCTCCAACTCAAAGCAAAAAACGGAAGGCGAAGAATATTAACCTCCGGATATATAACATTAGGCAAAAGGTTATTTTCTATATCTTGAATTCGTTCTGTATATTGACTATCAATAATTTCTTCAACCATCACCTAATATTCTCCGTTTTGAACATTTCCTGTAAATATATATACTTAAGCAAAATAAAATGGTCATTCACAAGGCATTTGTTTTTAGATCAAAAAATCAAAGGTCCGTTTTATGAGGTTTCACAAGTTCATTTCATATCAAAAGTATATGTATTGTAGCATAAAAAAACCAAATGTAATATTTAAAAACAACAACAATCTTGTAAAAAGGAACTTAATTTTAGAAACCGATCTGTTGTTGTTTTTAAATAAGATAAGAAAGATAAGACAAAAAATAAATCGCGCAGACCATTATGATTACTATGTTTTAAAAAATAAGCCTCGTATAGGTTTACGTGTTTTCTCGTATAGGTTTACGTGTTGTATTATTCAATATCACATGGTTTTTACTTTTGTTTTTTCTTGCTCCCAAATAACTTGCTAAAAAATCCTTGCTTTTTTGTTGTTCCTAGTGGCAATATGGACTATCCGTGATCCTTTGGTACATTTTTGAGGATTGAAATCGTGCTGACATGCATATGCCATCAGACTAAGATTCCATAAAATGAAACTTTAGCTGTTCAGCGGGATTACGTTTAATAATCCGTCGCTGGATCGCTGTAAAAATAACAATCCGATATAATTCGATACTAAACATAAAAAGCTGTCTACTCATGGATGAACGCCAAAAAACCATATCTGACTTCACTGTTTTTAGCTGCTTTGTCTGAATATCATAGTGACAGTCGTATTCCACCAAAATTTGTTTGTTGTATTCGATTTGAATACATTCAGGATATATGTATACATCTACCGTTTCACCGACCAAACCTTCATCGATGTATAGAATATAGCCTAAAATGCGAATTTGTCCTTTACGGCTAACAATACGATGAAAGTGTTTAAACGCAAAGGTCTTACCAAATTCCTGTGATTTGAAAACGCCACCTTTGGTTGACCCTAATACGCTTTGTGGACTTTCATAATAAATCCGTCCATCCTGCGTATATGATTTATGATGCCAATGCCCACTGTGATTGTATTCATCTACGAATTGTTCGTGTCGTTGCTGAATACCCTTTAACTCCCTACAGTTACTGACGTAACTATCCAATAAACGGTATTCAATAGAAAAATGAGTCTCCATGAGATTTTGCCACGGTTTGCCTTTTTCAATTCGATGCCAATCTATATTCAGTTTGTCAACAGCATGTGTAAGTAGATGGGATTTGAAAACTGAACCGTTGTCTGAAACTATCTGTTTGGGACAACCATACTGCACCAATGCTTTTTGCAGGACAGCAATAACATGGCTTAAATCCTGTTTTAGACAAGCTTCTCCTGACAACATCATTCTTGAATAACCATCAATGAATATGATGCTATAGACCCAATTACCATCACATTTCACTAGATAGCGGATATCGCAAAACCATATCTCATGTGGTGAAAAAGCTTCTGCTGGTGCTTCTTCAGGCATACTTAACGGCTTCTTCTTTTCAGACTTTTTTGCGTCTCGAAACAGCCGAATAATCTGCCATATTGTAGTATGACCAATAATATTTCCTCGTCCATTGAGCATCATCTTAACTCGGTAATGACCGATCTTCGGGTTATTCTCAATGGTCTCAAAAATGAATGTAATATCCGCTAAAGAAACGGTTTCATCAAAATGGATTCTTAAAGGTGGTCTATCGTATAATCCTAAAATCCCTTCTGCCCTGAACCGGCGTCGCCAATAATATACAAGACGCCGGCTGACCTGCATTACCTTACAGATTGTGCTTATCTTCCAGCCTGCTTCCAGCAGCTCAACAATACGGTAGCGTCCTTCAATAATTGGTGTATATTCATGATATCGACGAAATCGAATTAGAAGGTGTTCGATAGCTTCTTCGCTTCGGGAATACGTGAAAAGTGCCTCATATCGTTGCAGAATGCTGGATACAGTTTTGTAATCAATGATACGATTATACTCCTGACCAACAATTGTTGCCAGTTCCCGCAAGCTGAATCCACTATATGCTATGCGCAACATGAGCAGATGCGCTTGCTGAGATTCGTTCAATTCTCCTCTTCTCATTGACGGTCCGTGACGCTGATCTAAAAGTCCTTCATAACTGCTGTTTCTGAATCGCTGAAGGTATTTCGTCAGAGTTCGCTCGTGTATCTGAAGTTGTTTAGCACGATCCCTTGCTGTTATTTGTCCAATCAATACCGGTCGGATAATTTCATATTTCAGGTGCGATTCATCCTGATATTGAGTGAATTCAGAGACGCTATCGATCTCAATCATTATTTACCTCCCTATAATAAAGTTAGGAGGCAATTATAGCATCTATGATTTTATGAGAAAAGCGTCGGTATGATTTCAATCCTCAAAAATGTACCAAAGGATCACGGATAGTCCACGACCCATCAATCGCTGTATGAAAACATGGAACGGAAGTTCATCTGAAAGACTCCCCTGGTAAGTGATTCTGGTTGGCGTTAGGAAATCAACTGTGATCTTATACTCAGCCCAACTATCAATTTCCTTACAAATATCATCAAATACCAGAGAATTGTCCAGATTTCTTACCAACTCCGTCTCACTGGAATATATGATTTCACCACTATTTGTCCCGCTATCCGCTACCACTTCGCTCAATTGGAATCTTCCGCGCCCCTTCCCAATACCAAGTTCCCCTAACTCACGAAGACTCACCAGAAAATAGGGAAGATAATCAATCCCACGACCGATGAGAATCAAACGGAAATTGAGCGATTCACCGGTCCTATAATTCCCATGTGTGTCCAAAGGGTCTAATATAAACGGGCGCGGTATATCTTTATAGCTGCTAAGCTGGGTGGCAGTATCAGGTGGGGAAGTCTCAAAGACGTATGAGTAGGGACAGACACCCTTCAACATACAATCCTGACATTTGGTAAGTCCCTTTGTGCAGACGATCTTCCTAAACGCATGACCGAATCCGCCTCTAAGAGTGGAGCCCGAATATTCCGGCATGAATATAGGCTCTATGGCGGTCAGGACGATGCGATATTGGGTGATTCTAAATGCTTTCAACATTCACTATACCCTCCCGTTACATCGTGAACGTTTCTCGCCGCATCTTTAATTATATCACATTATATCATAACAGAGTGCGATATATACGCACTCTACTTTTTATCATAGATTTTTTTCATTTCTTCTATCTCATTCTTGAATTGATTGCGAAGACTTTCAGGCTTAAGCACCTCCGCATGAGGACCGTATCCCATAACCCAGCGTTTTACCTCCTGAACACCCCCAACCTGCAACCTCAATATCAATCCACCAGATGGAAGCTCTTCTATCTGCTGACTTGAGTGCCACTTACGGTCCCTTATCCAACGGGACTGATACTCATCGAACCTGATAGCAATATCAACCGGCTTATCATCTCTTTCTGCTAGGAAACCTTTGGATAAATATTCTTTAACAGAGAAATCCTCCTTTATCAGGAAGATAGATGATAGCGTTCTCAGGTCTTTAATACGTCCTATCAAAAAGTCCCTGACCTGTTTACGCTTATGACAAAAGGCGATTAAATACCAGTCGCCTTGAACGTTATGAAGGTGATACGGATCAACGATGCGTTTATCTGACCTTCCACTGCTGGCTGAGTAATATACGATCTCCACCTGAAGTCTAGAATTAATTGCGTAATTTAACTTGATTAACAAATCAGGGTCAATACCAACCGTTGCACCACCTGTGAATGCGAACGAAGCAACCTCCTCCTGCACATCATAGCTTACATTCTTTGGGAGATATTGCATCATTTTATTAAGAGCTATCCGAAGTGGTTGCTCAAAGGGCGTTCCCAGATAACGTCTGAATAATTCCTCACCCAGGAAGAAAGCCAAAACCTCATCCTTAGTCAATTCATAGGATGGAAGGAAGTAGCTGGGGTCTTCATAATACCATCCCTTTTGTTTACTATCAAATTTTATAGATGCACCGAGGCGATCTATCATGAATGCGCGGTCTTCATATGCTGTTCTCGTGCCACTCAGTTCGAAATGTTCTCTAACACTATGGGCATTTGGGTATTTGTCTGAACGAATCTCTTTATCTATCCACAAGATCCTTTCATACTTGGTAGACATGGCAATCTCCTATAAATATTATCTCGTTTTTTCCAAAGGCTTGGAATTCAACATAATAGAAAAACATTATAACTACCAGCAATACTGCTTTTTTATTTAGGGGTTGTACTATACCATTACATTATCAATTTGTCAAAATCATTTCACTTTTCCGGAATTTTATGATATAATGGTTATTGTATTTTGAAATTATGGTAATATAGACTTATGAATGGAGTGATTAATATAGGCTAGAATATAGATAAGATTAGGGTTGGGAGTATATCAGTAGGATAAAACAGGGATTTTTGCATATTCCCATTAGCTATGTCATTGGATGAATTCAAGCTCTGCATCACCGGTCTTATCGGGCGTTCGATACGATCTGAATGACTTGTGAATTCTGAAGCTTTGCCATCCAATTTTCTCAATTATCTATTCCTAACCTGATGCTATTTTGGCCCTTATTATATGCCGACATTATCATTCTACTACGTCTGGCCTAACATAGCAATCATGTTATTGAGCGCCGCCTGTCCAGCCTCCCAATCGACTGCTTGTTCCTTCCACTGTTCCATCTTAGTCATCAGCGTTTGCCCATGTTGGTATGCGAGTTCTGCCTTCTTTTTTGCCTTTATCACATCATTGACCCATTTTGATGGCTGGTAGTCCTTTACAAGTGCCACTCTGAATAGTCCTTGAGGATTTACTATCTTATTGAGTTTACCATACTCTCTCATGTAGTCCAATTTACTTAGACACAGATCCATACCATAAGTTTTAGTTGCCCAACCAATAAATTTTCTGGTGTTACTGTCATCCACTACCTCTGGAAAAAGATTGAAGAATTTATAACAAACAGTGTTTATTGATTTTTTTATACCAATTGGCTGTGTATTGTTCAATGTATGTTTTATTTTTAAACTAGTACTTCTATTATTATTACTATAGAGGGCTGAACTAAGTTCAGTGACATTGACTTCATCATCCGTTGTGCTGCATGGGTTAATGTCCTCTGCGCTAGCGGAGTTATCTATACCCATATCTGGTATAGTTGCGGGGTCAGTATCTATAACTGTCTCTAATGTCTCTGGTTGTAAGGATAATGGATCATCTTCATGGATGAATAATTCTGTTTCATCAATTAATTGCAGGGCATCATCTATAACCTCTGGTATTTCCTGATGAGATGAGCTAATAGAATCTCTGTAGTCTAAATTAAGTGTATAGAGTGCTGCCTTACATGCCTTAGCTGGCTCCAGCATAACCAATAAGCCCATATCTATAAGCTTGTGCTTGGCTGTTATGATGGCTCTCTCTGATTTGCCGGACTTAGCTACGAAAGTAGCATTGGATATCCTGGCGCTGGACTTGTGCCATCCAACAGTTAATCTGAAGACTATATCACAGATGTCTCTCTGTGTATCGGTTAGGTATGGTTTGATTGTATCTATATATCTATTGGAGTAGGCGGTGAAGGGGTCTTGATTAGATTTTTTGTGGGTCATCATACACTTCCTTTAATTTTCTTCTTGACTTGACCAAATCAGGAGTGTATAATGTAAATATCTCCTGATTAAATATCTTCTGATATCATGTGATATCTTCTGATGTCGTGCATATCCTGATCTTTATGAGGGAGTCAAGATGAATATAAGAAATTGATTGCCCAAGTTCCTCTACCAAAAGTTGCTTGGGCTTTCGCATTTTAAAGCCAGATTATATTCACTAGCATAGTGCTAGTCATATCCATCCATTAGGATTCTATCATAACAGAATATTAATTTAAATTCAACATAATATTTTACTTTTCTTCCTTCCCCTTGCCCAATCTTAATTTCTTCCACCATGACATATTTTTCATCTCAAGTGCCTTCTGAGTATCACCAAGTTGCCTAGACAACTGCATGATAATTGTATCTTGCCTCTCTCTACTATCTTCAATCTGTGCATCCTTTTCTTTCAACCAATCATAAGCTTGCTTAAGCTCTTGCCTAAGCATCTGATTCTCACTGCTTGTGCGTTCAAGTTCTGCTTTAAGCTTTTCAATGTCTACCTGATTATGCGTAGGCACCCGATCCGTTTGCATAGATAATTCTTCAGATTTTGCATAGACAGATAGTGCCTCCTCAGTAATCTCATACCTACCATCGATCAATATAGATTCAAGCTTTTTAGCCTTAATTGCTCTTCTGATTGTAGCTTCACTTTTGCCTAAGCATTGTGCAGCCTCTTGTATAGTCAAATGCAAGCACCACCTTTCAAGTGGAAATAATACCACATTGGGTATCAAAAGATCAATTGCATTTAACTCTATGCGACAATTAAAATTTATTAGCACACAAAAAGATGTCAAAGTGACTTTAGTGATATATTTTAAGGTGTACCTCATTTTCAAGACAAAAAATGGTGTAACAGAACTGACGATGCGATGAGATGCAATAGCCAAGTTTTAAACTTTATAAGATTTCCATTTTCGTATTTTGTATTGGCATTTTCCCGTTCCCGGTTCATATCATTCTCCATGTAAGTGGACATAAGTAAACATAAATTGGTTGAATAATACAGATATGGTATTTGGTTGCCAAGCATATTGTGCAAGACGGCATTTTACAGTGGATCCATGTGTCTTTCTGACAAAATCATGACATTTTTATACAAAATCCCTTGAAAATGACATGGTTTTGTTCCTATATGGGGGTTATGCAAAAAAAAAACCAATCTGCGATGAACCTCCGAAATCTATCCGAAATCTCTGTGTAACCTCTGCAATAAATGACATAAGTTTAAGATAAGTAAGTAGCTAAAAGTTTTGGGCACTTTTAAAGGTAACATGGAGTAAAGCAAATTTGTCATACTTGTCATGACCGCAATTTCAAAACCATAGTATTCATAAGGTTTTAGACTATGACAAGAAGCTAATATCTCACCATTGCTACTGCGTTATCCTTGAAAAAGAAGTGCTGGGAACTTTTGAGCACCTACTTAATACCATTAGCTTCAATCAATGCCTTATCCATGCCGGATGCACCCCGAAATTTCACAAAATCAACCTGACTCAAGCCGGAAAAACGGTAAATTTGCCAGAATCCCGGCATGGAATTTTTTTATAAAAGGCGCCCTTGTAAAACCTTATGAATAAAGCATCTAAAACAGCTCTGCATACTTGACATTATCGGGCGTCAAGGAATGCGTCAAGAAAGTGGCTCTTTTTGACATATAGCTTTGTGAAAGATTAAGCTGCTTTCTCTTTACGCTGGCACCAATAGTCTTTCCAATCACCATTAAGCCAGAGAGTTCGCAAGGCACATATGTTATCGGCACCCATCCTACTCCAGTGCATTCCCTGGGATTTCTTCTGACGTTTGGCTACAACAAGGTCAACTGCCTTCTCAACCAGAGATGAAGCCACAAGATACCCCTTCTGAGACATGTCCTGATAATCGACAATGCCCTCCCAATTGCTCTTTATGTAGAATATAAGCTCCCGTAAACCTTCAGGCTGGTCCAATACCCCACGCTTAACATCTGGAAGCATCTTGATATATAACTCCCTCAGAGCCTGCAAGGCTTCATGTTTCATGCCTCTCCAAAGATAACTGTTTAATGTACTGAAATTATCGTTTCTCCTTGTCTCGTCATTGGGCAAAGTCAATTTCAATGCTGAATATAATCTTTCTCTTAGATGATACCAGTCAAGGATATATATAGTGCCAGGGAAACGCTGTTCCCTGATCTCACGTATCCATCTTGCTCCATCTCCTATGATAAAAACTTCCCTGTATAGCCTAATGCCCATGCGCAGCGCCTGACCACGAACGCGACCACCAAAGACATATGTATCCTGAAAGCTGGAGATATAACGTTTCAGTGTTATCGTCAGCCTGTTGCCTACTGACTGACGGGCATCAGTGCAGATAAAGCCCACCTTGCCTTCATAGAACTGATTTTTTCCCGCGCTGCTGCGAACGAATGTGCCATCAAGACATATATACAATTGTCGTTCCGCCGACCAACGGAAGAACAGACTCCCGCTGGATGGTGGGGCACGATCCGGTCTGTTCTGGATGGCTCTGACGAAGCAGAATACTGCATCCTCCCTGTCATCTTCCTCTCGCTTTCTAACCTGCTTTCCTTCCTCCTGAACTATCTGTCTTACTTCCTCATGGCTGACTATCTCAGGGTCCTGTGTAACATGGCGTATGGTGTCCGCTGCCTGCCTGTAAGGTTGGTTCACAGAACATAAACATGATAGTTCCTTGAATCCGGCAGTGGCTTTTTCATGCTCATCATCATGAAGCCCCAGAGCTTTATCAATAGGGGTTATCCATTGGTTACAGGTATTGCAGAAAACACGTCTTCTTAGAAACCTCACTTTGCCCAAGGCAGTCTTGAGGGTAAATTCCCACAAACCACGTTTTACTGTGTGGCAATCGCTGTCCTTATGAATATACTCTGACAGTATTTTCTCTTCATAGAGTTCTATACCGCTACTGAATAGCGTTCTCATAGACCTGAAGCCTATATTCCTGACGTTCTGTTCCCATGCATCCAGGCTCTGGAAGCCTTCAGGAATATGTTCTTCTATTTGCACTTGCGTTTCTCTTGCATCTTCTGTATATTCGTCAATGGTCAAGGTTATTTCTACTTTGATTTTCATAGTTCCGGACCTCCTTTGTTTAATTAAAGAGTCGGAACTATTATATCTCAAAGTAAAACAGAAAAGAATATATTTATGTTTATGTCATTATGTCAAAAAGAGCCACTTTCTTGACGCGTTCGGGCGTCTTGTTAATTAGTTTGTGATCCTGATGCTCGATGCCAATCGCCACGACTCCGCCAGACCGCTGGGAACGAACCCAACCACAGAATAAAAGTCGCATAGTTCGTTTTTAATCTTTTTAACAAATATAAAATACTATTTGACAAATTTGCTTGTATTATGGTATATTATAATTGGTGTAAAAATTATACACCAACACACAAAAGGAGATCAAAAATGAAAGGGGAAAACACTACATTCGGACAGTATTTTAAACAAAAGCGTATTGATCAAAGAATTACTTTGCGTGAATTCTGTCGCAAACACAATCTTGATCATGGTAACATCAGTAAACTGGAACGGGACAGGATGTCTCCTCCACAGAATGATGAGATTATTGAGAAATATGCAGAATATCTTCAACTTAGCGAAAACGAGTTTGAACAATTTAAGGAATTAGCGGCAATGGGAAACAAGCAAATTCCAGAATATTTGTCAGACGAGGAAACGCTTGCCAAACTTCCGGTGCTATTCCGTGCGTTAAAAGATAGCGATCTAACGGAAGACAAACTTCAACAGTTGGTGGAATTGATAAGGAAGTCATGACGGACATTAGTATATATGCGAATCGGTGGAATGACAAAAAGATAAATGAAGAAGCTATAAAGTTTTTGGCGAAGCATCCAGATTACAACGAAATTCCCATCCAAATAGCTGATATTATTGATCTAGACTTAAAAATGAATATAGCGCCTTTGCCCGGATTAAGAAATCTAATTGAGGGTTCGGATGCTTTTTTGTCTTTGGATAAAAGCACAATTTGGGTTGATGAGTATATTTCCGAAAAACAAGTCAATAGATATAGGTTTACGTTGGCTCATGAAGTCGGGCACATGGTATTGCATCCAGAAATATATGAAGTCCTAGACTTCAGTTCAACACAGGCCGCTATATGTTCTATTCTTTCTATACCAAAAAAAGTTCGAAACGATTTGGAATGGCAAGCGGATGAATTCGCAGGGCGTGTTCTTGTTCCTCAAATGGAGTTGAAAAATAGTTTTAAAGAAGAGAAAGAACGTGCAGAAATACGAGTGCATGAGGACATGCCGGGGCTTAACAATATTAATTTCGCTAGAGCAGTGGAAATTTCGTTTACCACTGAATTGTCTAATATCTTTGAGGTTAGTCAGGCGTCTATGGGGGTCCGATTAAGAAAAGAGGGATTGATCCCAAAAGGTTATCCAAAGTATTCTTAAATAAATCTTTTGGATTAATAATTTTGTGGAAATAGTCATATAATCTAGGTTTATATGGCTATTTTTATTTTTACATTATTCTTCACTTCGTGACCATTATTACAGAAACCTATTTGATCTTCTGCCTGTAATGGAAATTCAATTATTAAATTACATATTGGACGCTTTTGTAAATCCCGATCTTCAGGTACCAAGCGAATAGATGCTGTTGGCGAATTCATGTTAAGCTGCCAACGCCAAAAAGGAGGCAGAATGCTATTCAAAGCAAACAGAGCAACAGATACCATTGTTATCATATGCAGTGAAAGGAAGTGTTAATGGTGGCAAAAAAAGGTTATAAACCTGGACAGAAGGTTCCTCATTCAGGTCAAGCTGAGATCATCAACCGAAGAGGCAATCCCATGGGCGTTGAGCGTACTGTCGTAAAAGACAAACCATTTCCGCCAACTCCCAAGAAAGGGCAGACATACAAGATAGTTGATGAAACCAAGCATTAGATGCTATCTGGCTGAGTAATAGAGAATCTTGCTATACCTGACAAGATTTGGGGAAGTATATATCACGCATGAAGGAGGAGTGTCTATGAAAGATAAATTCACATATTTTGATTTTCTTGCTTACTTTATTCCAGGGGCAGTCATACTCTGGATTTGTTCAGTAATGGCAAAGGATCTTGGGGTGCTTTCTGTTCTGGAGATGGGGAATGTTTTTACAGAATCACTGGCATTTATCGTATTGGCCTTTGTTGTAGGGCACTTTATCCAATTCCGTTCCAGACAAAAGACAGAAGTCACAATCAAGGAAAAATATTGGTCGAATGCTTTTGTTTCCGAAGCGTTCCTACTTAAAGATAACGAGTTCTGTTCCGAGTTTAAACGGCACAGATACATTAATCTTCTACAAAAACACTTTGGATTGACGGGAGAGAGTGCCAAGATTTTGGATGATGAAAATGAAGAAGCAAGGCTGATTAGTCACGGAATGTACCGTGAGTGCTTCACTTTTATCACAGACAAGGGGATTGGTCAGAAGTCCACCAAAGCTAATGAATACTATAATTTCTTTCGTGGGTTATCTACCACTTGCGTCTATTCGACTATTGTTTCAGCCATGGACTTTGTATACCTATCCATTCGTTTTTTCACGCACAGAACCTTTGTTGGTTTAGCACATGCTCTAACCATGCTAGCATTGACCATTTTCTTCGGCTATGCAGTCTATGCTTTCCGTATTCGGGCAAAACAGCGCGGAGAGTTGCATGTGGCAGAAGTATTTGATTCAATGGCGGGTTACTTCGCAGAAAAGCCATCATAAACAACCCAAATTTCTATTAGGAGGAAATCGACATGAGTAGGGCTAGCAGAACTGTAGCTGCGATAAGATGCAATAACGAATTTTTAATCGCAATAGATTTCCGTTTTTGGATTTTACCTTGGCAATTATGCAAGAAATCACTCGATTTTCGATTCCAAAATTGAAAATTGTGGCGAAAAAATTCCGTTTCTACCTTTTTTCGGAAATTCCGAATTGAGAGGACTAAAAAAATCTAAAATTCTGAAGCCTTACTACATCTGGAGTTAAAGGCTTGTTGCATCATATCGCAGCTACAGTCCTGTTACCCCTATTATCGGTTGTT
>Ga0265594_1000893_pt1 | contig 24031 bp, 22 predicted proteins | sample saktaG_11_FD_190147 | JGI IMG/M metagenome (GOLD analysis project Ga0265594, IMG submission 190147) | Saline water microbial communities from Sakinaw Lake, British Columbia, Canada - sak_2011_5_24_80m | ecosystem: Environmental > Aquatic > Non-marine Saline and Alkaline > Saline ... | reverse complement strand
TTTGGGTTTTCAGAGTTTCCCATATACTTCTTCAGATTTTCTTGCATTATCCCGATAGTGCTTTAAAAATCTTCCTCGTCTATGGAAAACTCTGAAAATCTTGATGCGAATGAATTAATAGAAGTCCTTTTAATATTTTATCTTATTCCTAACACTAATATCCGTATTTAATATCTCATCAAAATTACATTGGAAAACAACGGTTTTTTTATCTTCTTTAATAACAGCTTTTTTATTAGATGTTTTTTTTATTTTACTTGGGAAACTATATACAGTTTTATATGTAATTTTTTCAAATAAATTCTTATTATAAAAACTTTTTTTGTTTTTTTTAATCCAAAATCTCAAAGCTGGAAATATGTTTCGTTTTACAAGTTTTTTCTTTGTAATTTTTATATATGGTTTGAATATTCCTTTTCTGTAACCAAAAATTTTGTATAAAGCAACATTTAATTTTTTACTGTTTTTAAATTCAAAGCCCAGATAATACAAACTTTTTTTATCATCACTAATATATTCTACATTTTTTATTCCTTTAATACTTTTAATGTTTTCGGCTGACATTTGTGATTGTTTTTTTATTTCATCTACAAAAGGCATATCAACATATTTATTTAGAACTTTAAAAGCAATAGCTCCAATATATCCTCCATTAATTGAAAAACTAATCTTACCTGATTTGTCAGGGTTAATATCTATTTTTTCAACTATTTCTATGCAACTATTAAATAATAACAGGCAAGACAGACAAAAAAGATAAAGTTTTTTCATTTATTTTTACTTTTAAAAAGATTAGATAGATACAAGATGTGTTAAAATTTACAGTAAAAATAAAATTCTTTTTTGAGTTTAATGAATAAAATATTTTAATTTTGTATATTATTTCTCAAATAGGGGTGCCTTAATATTACGGGCTGAGATTAAACCCACTGAACCTGCTCCGAGTAATGTCGGCGAAGGGAAAAGGGAAACTTTTTAACAGATAGCATTTTATCTCTATTTACTATCCCAAATTTAACTCAAAATTTTATTAATTATGGAAAAAATTGTTTCATTAGGAATTGTAGATTCTTATTATAAAAAACTAAAAGAAAATCTTTCTGTTGATGTTGCTATTGTTGGTGGCGGTCCATCTGCATTGGTTGCTTCTTACTATCTTGCTAAAGCTGGACGTAAAACTGCATTATTTGAACGTAAACTTGCTCCGGGAGGTGGAATGTGGGGTGGGGCAATGATGTTTAACCAAATTGTTGTCCAAAAAGATGCTTTATCTATTTTAGATGAATTTAAAATATCTTATGAATATTTTAAAAAAGACAATTATTTAGTTGATTCTATAGAAGCAACATCAAGTCTTATTTATCATGCTTCAAAAGCCGGAGTAACTATTTTTAATTATTTTTCTGTAGAAGATGTAGTTTTTAAAAATGATAAGATTAGAGGAATTGTAGTAAATTGGGCTAATGTTCATAGAGAAGGTCTTGCTGTAGATCCTCTTATTGTCATGGCAAAATATGTTTTGGAAGGAACGGGACATGATTGTGAAATTGCTAAAATTCTTGCAAAAAAAAATAATATAAAATTAAATACTCCAACAGGAGCAGTTATGGGCGAAAAATCTCTTTCTGTTGAAGAAGGAGAAAAAACTACTATTGAAAACACAAAAGAAATATACCCTGGATTATATGTTTCAGGAATGGCTGCAAATAGTGTAAGTGGAAGTTTTAGAATGGGACCTATATTTGGCGGAATGCTTCTCTCCGGTAAAAAAGTAGCTGAATTAATTAATAAAGATTTAGGATAAAATGAAAGATTTTGGATTATATGTTATAATTACTAAACCGACATTATCTTACTCAAAAGTTGCGGAAATATGTGTTGAGAATGAAATAAAAATGTTGCAATTGAGAGAAAAAAATATGCCCGACAGAAAATTATTATCTATAGCAAAAAACATAAAATCTATTGTTAAAGGTAGCAAAACAAATTTTGTTATCAACGATAGACCTGATATTTCTGTTCTTTGTGATGCGGACTTCCTGCATCTTGGGCAGGAAGATTTGGCAATTGAAGAAGCAAGAAAAATAGTTCATCAAAATATGCACATTGGATTGTCAACACATTCCATATTACAAGCTAAAAAATCTTTAACTAAAAATCCTGATTATATTGGATTTGGTCCTGTATTTCCAACTCCAACAAAGGCAAAATCTGATGCTGCTGTTGGCACAAACAAACTTTTAAAAGTTTTACAATTTGTAAATATTCCGGTTGTTGCTATTGGTGGCATCTTTCCTGAAAATATTAAACAAGTTATGAAATCAGGAGCTAAAAACTTTGCAATGGTCAGGTATTTTATGGAAACAAAAGATCTAGATAAACGAATTAAAAAAATAAAATCAATAATAAATAATTCATATTAAATATATTTTTTAAGCATTTTCAAACTATTTTCTTTATCAACCATTAGTTGTCTTTTAAGAAAATTCAGGTCTTCAAATTTTTTTTCGTCACGAATTCTGTCTATAAAATAAATCGTAAGATAATCCTGATAAATATCTTTTTCAAAATCAAAAATGTTTACTTCAATAGTTATTTTTTTATTATTAACCGTATCAATATTTTGTTGTTTGTCTTTTAATAATTTGTTTTTAGAACTTAATGTAGGTTTTGTTCCTATATTAATCATTCCTTTATATTTTTTTTCTTTCCATAAAACTTCAACAGCATATACTCCTTTGGCAGGAATAAGTTTATACTCATCTTCTATTATAATATTTGCAGTAGGAACGTTAATTGTTCTTCCTATTCTATTCCCGGAAACGACTTTACCCGACATAAAATATTTATATCCCAAAAAAGAATTAGCTTTTTTAATATCTCCGTTATATAATGCGTTTCTTATCTTTGTTGAACTTATAGAGATATTTTTGATAACCTGTGTTGGAATTTCTTCAACTTCAAATCCATAAATGTTACTTAAATCTTCCAAACATTTGATATCTCCTTCGCGATTATTCCCAAAACTATGGTTATAACCTGTTACTAATTTTTTTGTATGTATTTTATCAACTAAAAAAATTTTAACAAATTCTGTTGAAGTTATTCTTGAAAATTCTTTTGTAAATGGCAGGATGAGCAAGTGATCAATATTTGATTTTTGTAAAAGACCTATTTTTTCTTCTATTGTATTAATAAGTTTTAATTTTTTTTCTTTCGGATAAAGTACAATTCTTGGATGAGGCGAAAAAGTTATTAATACTGTCTCTCCTTTTTGTGCTTTAGCAACTTTGGTTAATCTATTAATAATTTTTTGATGACCACAGTGAACACCATCAAAACCACCCAGCGTTACAACAGGATAATCAACATTTTTAAATTCTTTTATATCTCTGTATATCTTCACTAACTAAAAAATAATAAATAATTATAATCCGTCTTAGGTAGATAATTTTTTTCAAAATTATAATAAAATTTGTTTCTTTTAAATAAAAGATAGTATTTTTGTTACTTAATTTTATGTCAATAAACTAAAATAATTTATTTCTAAATGCTTTATTATACTATAGATGGTTAATTTGATTGATGATTGACAATCCATAAATGACGGCAAAGCCACTTGTGTTGAGCAAAGCCGAAACAAATGACAAATTATATTAGGGGATTATGTCACTTTTTGGACCAAATCCATCCGTCAGTTGACGGACATTGCAAATATATTTTATAAATTTGTCAAAATAAAAATTATTATCATGAAAAAACAGAACACAAGAATTAGAAAAACCTTAAAAAAATCATTTATTAAAGTAAATTTTTTTCTTTTAATTAGTCCATTAATATTTTATTCATTTACAGTAAATGGACAAAGTGTTAATACTTGGCAAGATAGTAGTAATAACATTGTAATAGGAGAATTAATTATTCAATTGGAGAATGATTATAATGCTAATCTATTAGAACAACAGTATACCCATATTAGTCTCTCACCTAAAAGAGAACTTTCAGATATATTAAATATATGGCTATTTACATATAATCCACAGGCAATACAAGCTGATAGTTGTTTAAATTTACTAAAACAAAACAGATATATTAAAAGCGTACAGTTTAATCACTATGTTGAACAGAATGCTACACCAAACGATCCATATTTTACTAATCAATATGGTCTAAACAAAATAAAAGCTCCAGATGCATGGGATATTACAACAGGAGGTACTACTGTACTAAATGACGAAATTGTAATTGCTATATTAGATGCAGGTTTTGATATAAATCATGAAGATATTTATTTCCGGAAAAATATTCTAGAAATACCCGGTAACGGAATTGATGATGATGGTAATGGATATATTGATGATTATGATGGTTGGAATGCATACAATAACGATGGTATTATTACTTCAGATGATCATGGGACACATGTTGCCGGTATCACAGGCGCAAAAGGGAATAATTCAAAAGGAATATCTGGTGTGAATTGGAATGTAAAAATAATGCCTATACAAGCTTCTAGTGCAACAGAAGCTACAGTAGTTGCTGGTTATTCTTATGCGCTAAAAATGCGACAGTTATATAATCAAACAAATGGAGTAAAAGGAGCTTTTATCGTTGTAACTAATGCTTCATTTTCTGCACACGGTGGAGACCCTAATGATTATCCTATTTGGTGTGGAATATATGATGCGTTGGGAGCGGAGGGAATTTTAAATATCAATGCCCCATGGAACCGGGATCAAGAATTAGGCGTAGATTTCACAGACATACCTGCCCAATGCACAAGTGAATTTTTAATAGTAGTAACTAACACCGACCAAAATGATGAATTGTATGATGAAAGTATTCTTAACCATACAGGATCTCCTTATAGCAAAACATATATTGATTTAGCAGCACCGGGAACTGAAATATATTCTACACTTCCAGAAAATTTATATGGAAATTTAACTGGTACATCAATGGCTGCACCTTTTGTTACAGGTGCAATAGCTTTAATTTATGCAGCAGCTTGTGAAGATTTAATGATAAATTGTAAATCCAATCCAGATCAAGTTGCTTTAGCAATAAAGCAATTTTTATATAATGGATCAGATCCTATCTATGATTTACTACTTAAGATTGGGTACGGACGTTTGAATGTTTATAGAAGCATTTTACTAATGTATCAGCAATATGATTTGGATTTGTATATTACAGGAACTGAAACAACATCCAAACAATATGATGCCATCAATACTATAACCGTTGAAAATTATACAGCCGTTGGTGATTATAATGTTACATTCAGAGCAGGAAAATCCATTCATTTTAAACATGGAACCCACTTAAAACCCAATCCCGGTAAAGTAATGCGTGCTTATATTGATGAATCTGCTTTTGATTGTGCAATACCCTTTGAACCATTGACAGTTAATTTATTAGCACCAGAATATGCTTATTGTGGAATAGCTTACCCTATTACTTGTAATGCTATTGTTAATGGGGGACACCCACCTTATCAATACCAATGGTACTCAAAAACAGAAACGAGTACCACATGGTTAGCTCATGATGTAAACAGTCCAAATATAGCTTTTATTACTTATGAAAGTTTTTATGTAAAAGTTGAAGTAACAGATGACATAGGCATAACAGCCATGTCACCTACTAAATTTGTTAATTGTATTGATTCAAAAACACATCCCCCAGATACTACTGACACCCTTAATATGCCAATTATTGATTTAACTTCCACAAATACATCAGATGATAAAACAACCTCTTTACATATAGAGCAAAATTACTTACGACAAACTTTTAATGTTTTTCCCAATCCTGTATCTGGAATTTCAACCATCACTTTCTCTTTAGAGAATCCAAGTGAGGTAACAATACAAATTTCTGACATAAAAGGAAAAATAATTGAGAAAATCATAGAAATTAAACCATACGATTTTGGTTATCATACTATTGAATATAATACAAAAAATTTATCCCCAGGAATGTACTTCTATACCATTATTACGAATTCAGGAATTAACGCTTTAAAACTTGTTATCTTAAAATAAAATTGAATTGATTGAAAAAATTTATCATAATATTATTCCTAATTTTTATAACTTATATTGTTTATTGTCAGCATATTGGTATTAGAGCTAATAAAGAGCTATGTGAGGAAGAAAGGATTAATAATTCTTTAGGATTAGGAATATATATTAACATTGATGACTTTTCTGAGAAAATTGAAGCAATATTATCATTTGATTGTTATAAACTTCATAAAGAATATGAGGATGATGATTTTCAAACTTATTATGGAAGAAAAAGTATTGGTTTATCTTTTTTATATGTTATACCAATTAAAGAAAAATTACAATTTAAGACTGGATTAAGTACAAGCTATGATATGGTTAATGGTTCTGATGGTGGAATATTTACAAATTGGATTCATGGTTATAATGCTAAATTTATTGGAATTGAAATTTTGTTAAATCTTCATCTAAAAAATATATTTAATTTTCCACTAAACTTTGATTTATTTATTACGCCAGATTATTTAATTAATATATATAATAACGATGAAAATAAGAATAGTATTAGTAAATTCTATTATGATGATAACTTAAAAATACTACAATTTCAAATTGGATTAACCTATAAAATAAAATAATCTGAAAAATAGAATTGCAACATTCACATAACACGGTGAAAAGTATAATAACCATAAACTAAAAAATTTACAATAAAATTATGACGGCTAAAAAAATCGGTAAAATTTCCCAAATAATTGGACCTGTTGTAGATGTATCATTTAATGAAGAAAAAGAACTTCCAAATATATATGATGCCTTAGAAATAACAAAAGAAGACGGTTCTGTAGTTGTATTGGAATGTGAGCAACATATAGGTGAAGATACTGTTAGAACAATAGCAATGGACTCTACTGATGGTTTACGAAGAGGTATGGATGTTGTTGTAACGGGAAGTCCTATTACTATGCCAACAGGAGATAAAATAAGAGGAAGGTTATTTAATGTTATTGGTGAATCTATTGATGGAATAGGTCCGGTTACCAAAGAAACCAGTTACAGCATTCATCGCGATCCTCCTAAATTTAAAAACTTATCAACAAAAAAAGAAATTTTATATACAGGCATTAAAGTTATTGACTTGCTTGAGCCATATTCAAAAGGCGGCAAAATCGGACTGTTTGGTGGTGCCGGTGTAGGAAAGACAGTTATCATAATGGAGTTGATAAATAATATTGCAAAGGCATATGAAGGATTATCTGTATTTGGTGGTGTTGGAGAAAGGACAAGAGAAGGTAATGATTTATTGAGAGAAATGCTTGAATCAAATGTAATAACTTATGGCAAAGCTTTTAAAGAAAGTATGGATAAAGGCGGCTGGGACTTGTCAAAAGTTGATAAAAAAGAATTGTCTAAATCTAAAGCCACATTGGTCTTTGGACAAATGAATGAGCCACCGGGAGCACGTGCCAGAGTAGCTCTGTCAGGATTAACACTTGCCGAATATTTTCGCGACGGAGATAAAAAATCAGGAGGAAGAGATATCCTTTTCTTTATTGATAATATATTTCGTTTTACACAGGCAGGGTCAGAGGTCTCTGCTTTATTAGGACGTATGCCATCTGCCGTAGGTTATCAGCCTACACTGGCAACAGATATGGGCACTATGCAGGAAAGAATAACATCAACAAAAAGAGGTTCTATAACTTCGGTACAGGCAGTTTATGTGCCTGCTGACGACTTAACAGACCCTGCTCCTGCAACTACTTTTGCTCATCTTGATGCCACAACAGTTTTAAGCCGTAAAATTTCAGAACTGGGAATTTATCCTGCTGTTGACCCTCTTGACTCTACTTCCAGAATATTAAGTCCTGAAATCGTTGGCAAAGAGCATTATGATTTAGCACAACAAGTAAAAGAAACTTTACAACATTATAAGGACCTGCAAGATATCATTGCTATACTTGGAATGGAAGAACTATCAGACGAAGATAAATTAGTTGTTAATCGTGCAAGAAGAATACAAAGATTTTTGTCTCAACCTTTTCATGTTGCAGAACAATTTACAGGCATACCAGGAACTATTGTAAGTATTGAAGATACAATAAAAGGATTTAAAATGATATTAAATGGAGATGTAGATGAATATCCTGAAGCTGCATTTAATCTCGTTGGCACAATAGAAGAAGCTATTGAAAAAGGAAAAAAAATACTTGCAAAAACAAAATCATAGTTAAGTATAAATTATAAAAAATATCTAAAAAATGCACTTAGAGATAACCACACCTGATACTAAAATATATGAAGGAGAAGTAAATCTTGTTCAATTGCCCGGAATAGATGGCTTTTTCGAAATCTTAAATAATCATGCTCCTTTAATATCTATTTTAAGTAAAGGCAGAGTTAAGATAGTTGATACCAGTGAGTCAACAAAAAATTTTAATATAAATGGCGGAGCTGTTGAAGTATTAAAAAATAATATAATTATACTGGCAGAATAAACCCAAATTAAACGATTTACTTAAATTTAGAAGTTATAAACTCCGAAATTTTAGTTAGATAACTTATATAATAAAAATATTATACTTTTGCAATTCACCCTGTTAAATAATTTTGTTACGCAAAATTAATCAGGCATCAGTCAAACGCCTGACATGACTGCCTGATTATTTAACAGGGTAAAATTAATTTGATTATGGTCCATTTTTTGACATAATCCACTAAAAATATTTCTATTTATACATTAAAAATAGATAATTATAAAATAAAAACGGAAGCCGAAAAGCTTACAGAATAGACAATAATATTTAATAATTTATTACAATGAAAAATTTATACTTTATTTTTTTATTTTCAGCAATAAGCATGAAAATATTTGCAATTGATGCACCATCTATAACATTACCAAGCAATGGAGCTACAAATCAAAATTTAACCTTATCTCTTGACTGGACTGATATTACAGGAAACGAAGGCTATATATATCAATTAGATACAGTTTCTGATTTTAGTTCTTCCTATATGATGCAAGATACAACTTCTACAAATGTCTCTTATGTTAATATTTCCAATCTTTATTTTGGGACAACATATTATTGGAGAGTTTTAACATTAAGCTCTTCAGGAAATTCTGTTTGGTCTGCATCTTGGAGTTTTACAACTTATTACACTGTAAATAACCTTTATCCGACTAATGGTGCAACCAATATTAATATTACAATGAATATTGACTGGTCAGATATAACAGGAAACAATGGATATATTTGGCAAATGGATACAACACCTAATTTTAATTCATCTTTATTTACACAAGGTACAACTGCAACCAATAATTCTTTTGAAAATCAATTTAATTTATTATTTGGAACAACATTTTATTGGCGTGTCTGTGCCAAGAGTGTTATTGATACTTCGGATTGGTCTGAAACATGGAGCTTTACAACAAGAAGTACCGTAAATAATACATATCCAACAAATGGTGTAACTAATATGTTCCTTTCGCTTTATATTGATTGGTCAGATATAACAGGAAATAGCGGATATATTTGGCAAATGGATACAACTCCAAATTTTAATTCGTCTTTATTTACGCAAGGCACAACTTCAACCAATAGTTCTTTTGAAAATCAATCTAATTTATTATTTGGTACAACATATTATTGGCATGCTTGTGCTAAGAGTGTTAGCGATACTTCGGATTGGTCTGAAACATGGAGCTTTACAACAAGAAGTACCGTAAATAATACATCTCCGAGTGATGGAGCAATAGATCAAGATACTACACTTAATCTTGACTGGACTGATTTTACAGGGAATGATGGTTACATATATCAAATTGATACTTCACAAAATTTTAATTCTTCATTATTACAACAAGGTGCAACAATTCAAAATAATTCTTTTGTAGGTATATCAGGATTATTATACGGAACTATATACTATTGGCATGCTTGCGTAAAAAGTATTAATGACACTTCCGATTGGTCTAATACTACTTATTTTAAAACATCATACCAATTAACAAATGCTCCAGACCTAATAAGTCCGGTTGATTGTAGTATAGGAATATCTTATGTATCAACAGATTTAGAATGGTCATCAATACCTGAAGCCACAGCATATCAATATCAATATAGTCAGGATAGTACATTTAACAGTGGTATTTATAATGGAACTACAGGATCTTTAACAGAAACAATAAATAATCTAAATCAAACCACAACATATTTTTGGCGGGTAAGAGGACAAAACTCATCAGGTTATTCACCATGGTCCACTATTTGGAAATTTACAACAGATAATAATGTTGGGATTTCAGATTTATCAGATATAAGTTCTATTAAAATTTTCCCTAATCCTATATCTAATATATTGACTATTATTGGAAAAGGTATTATTACAGTTGAAATAACAAATTATAATGGACAAATTATTGATAGTAAAATCGTAAAAAACAATATGTATTCCTTTGATTTAAGTAATATATCAAGTGGAATATACTTGATTAAAGTAGCTACTGATAAGAATATAATATATAAAAAAGTAATTAAAAAATAATATAATTATACTGGCAGAATAAAAAATAACTATGTTTTAAATTGTATAATATAGTATAAATAGAATTTTTAGGCAAGTTTATTAATATATCAAATTAATCAAAAAAATATTAAAACTAACAGGAGGATTAAATTATGACAAAAAGATTAGAAGTTTACAAATGTGAAATTTGTGGAAACATTGTAGAAGTAACAAATGCTGGTGCAGGCACATTAGTTTGCTGTGGTCAGGATATGAATCTTTTAAAAGAAAATACCGCAGACAGCACCACTGAAAAACATGTTCCATTTATTGAAAAAATTGAAGGCGGATATAAAGTTAAAGTAGGCGAAAACACAAAACATCCTATGATTAAAGAACATTATATTCAATGGATAGAACTAATAACCGAGAATAAGGTATATAGAAAATATCTCACACCTGACGATGAACCACAAGCAATTTTTAAAGTTGATAATAACGAAAAAATTATTTCTGCAAGAGAATATTGCAATATTCATGGTCTGTGGAAATATGAAAAATAATTTATATAATGTTTGTAAAAAAATGCCAATAACTGCGTTATATTTGTTATTGATGTTTCATTATTAAACACTTATATTTTAAATTTTTTTAGATACTATGTAAAACCTTAAAAAAATAAAAAAAATGTTAAACAAAAAAGTAGAACAAGAATTAAACAAACAAGTAAATGCAGAATTATTTTCTGCTTATTTTTATTTATCAATGTCAGCATATCTTGAATCAAAAAATTTGCCTGGTTTTGCTCATTGGATGCGAATACAGGCACAAGAAGAAGATTTCCATGCAATGAAAATCTTTGATTATATAAATGAAAGAAGTGGAAGAGCTGTTTTAACTGCTATTGAGCAACCAAAAACAGAATGGAAAAATGTTATTGAAGTTGCCGAGGAAATTTATGCTCACGAACAAAAAGTAACAGGACTAATTAATAACTTACTTGATGTGGCAATTAAAGAAAAAGATCATGCTACAAGTAATTTTTTACAATGGTATGTTGCCGAACAAGTTGAAGAAGAGGCAAATACAGAAAATGTTCTAAATCAACTTAAAATGGTGGAAGGTAAAGGTCATGGTTTATTCATGTTAGATAAAGAGCTAAGCACAAGAGTATTTGTTCCGCCAACAGCTGCTGAATAAATAAATTTTATCAACTTTAATTTAAAAATTATTAATAATCAATAATACAAAAAAAATGAAAAGTTTAAAAGGAACAAAAACAGAACAAAACTTATTAAAATCATTTGCCGGCGAGTCCCAAGCAAGGATGAGATATGATTATTTTGCAAAACAAGCAAAGAAAGAAGGTCTCGAACAAATTTCGGCAATATTTGAAGAAACTGCAATGAACGAAAAAGAACATGCAAAACGTTTTTTTAAATTTCTCGAAGGTGGAAATGTAGAGATAACTGCTACATATCCAGCAGGCAAAATAGGTACAACTCTTGAAAACCTAAAAGCCGCTGCAATGGGCGAAAACGAAGAATGGACAGAATTGTATCCTAAATTTGCTAAAATTGCTGATGAAGAAGGGTTTAAAGAAATTGCTACTGCTTATAAAATGATTGCTAAAGTAGAGGAAGCACACGAAAAAAGATATTCAAAATTATATAAAAATCTTGAAAACGGTAATGTCTTTGAAAAAGACGGTGTGATGACATGGAAATGTCGTAATTGCGGATATCTGCACACTGGGACAAAAGCTCCTGATGTATGCCCTTCTTGTCTGCATCCTCAATCATATTTTGAAATACAAGCAAATAATTATTAAGAATAGTATTAATCTAAAAAAATAAAAATTATGAAAAAATACGTTTGTAAAGTTTGTGGTTATATTTATGACCCTGAAAATGGAGACCCTGACAGCGGAATAGCTCCGGGTACTAAATTTGAAGATATACCCGAAGATTGGGTTTGTCCTGTTTGCGGTGTTGGTAAAGACGAGTTTGAACTTGAAGAATAAATATGATGTAATTTTACTATTCTAAAATATTTTTTTAGAATAATGAATTAAAATTTGCAAAAATAATAGGTTAAAGTCCATTGTTTTAAATATATTTTATTGCAATCAAGTTTATTAAGTATCAACTTCCGTAATTAAAATGATTTTTAATAATAATTTTAAACTTACCTTAATTTTATAAATAAATATCAATGAAATACATAATTATTGGAAATGGGATTGCCGGCACAGAAGCTGCCCAAACAATTAGACAAAATGATGTTCACGGCGAAATAACAATTATTTCACAGTCAAATAATTTGTTTTATTACCGCCCACGACTAATCGACTATATTGCCGACACTGTAACAATTGACGATATAACTACCTTTAAGACAGATTTTTATACAAAAAATAAAATAAAAAATGTTTTAAACGAAACTGTTATAAATATTGATTCTGAAAAACAGACAGTTTCTACTTTATCAAATAAAATATATAAATACGACAAATTATTGTTAGCACAGGGAGCAAGACCTTTTATTCCTCCAATAAAAGGAGTTGAAAAAAAAGGTGTTTTTACTTTAAGGGAGATTTCTGATGCAGATAATATTAAAGCATATTGTAAAAATAAAAAAAGTATAGTAATTGTTGGTGGCGGACTGCTCGGAATTGAAGTAGCTAATAGTTTATTAAAAACAGGAGCTAAAATTACGATAATTGAATTTTCTAAATTTATACTCTCTCGTCAACTCGATGCTGATGGTTCTGAAATATTAATGAGTTTGTTAAAACAAAAAGGACTGTCATTTAAACTTGGCTATTCAACTACAAGTATTAACGGAAACAAATCTGTTAAAAGTATAAGTTTAAATTCAGGAGAAGAACTGGATGCAGATGCTGTAATTTTATCAGTAGGAGTAAGACCAAGATTAGAACTAACCAAAAAAATAGATGTTGAAATTAATAAAGGAATCATTATTAATGATTTTATGGAAACTTCGGCGAAAAACATATATGCTGCCGGCGATATTTCCGAACATAAAAATATTTGCTACGGTTTGTGGTTACCATCCAAAGAACAAGGTTTAGCTGCCGGACAAAATATGACTGGTGTAAAAACAAAATATTTCGGCTCTAAAATAGAAGCCCGAATGAAAGTTACCGGAATTTCCCTATTTTCAGCAGGTGATTTTAACAAAGAAGATGCAGAAATAAAAACAATTAAACATGACGAAATTTATAAAAAAATTGTTTTTAAAGGTAATAATCTATTTGGAGCAATATCTATTGGAGATAATAAATTTGCATCAACATTATCAAAAATATTTGATAAAAAATTATATCTTAATGAATACCTTAAAACAAGTGATTTTTAATAAGAATTTTATATAACTCTTCAAACCCAATTCTAAAATTACACTGGTCAAAATCAAAATATATTACTATATTGCAGATGTTGTTAATTATAGAATTTAGATAACTTAAAAAATATTTAAAAAAAATGAAGGCTGTAAAAATAAAAGAAGGCATTTATTGGGTTGGTGCCATTGATTGGGATTTAAGAAATTTTCATGGTTATCTTACTCAACGCGGTGCAACATATAATGCATATCTTATTATTGATGATAAAATAACATTAATTGATACTGTAAAAAAACAATTTGCAGATGAGATGATAAAAAGAATATCATCAATAATTGACCCATCAAAAATTGATTATATAATATCAAATCATGTTGAGATGGATCACTCGGGAACAATACCAAAAATGATGGATATTGCAACAAACGCCCTGTTAATAACTTGTCCGAATGGTGAAAAAGGACTAACAGCACATTATAAAAGAAATTTTAATCATAAAATTGTTAAAACAGGCGATACTCTAAATCTTGGTAAACGAAATCTTCAATTTGTTTTAACACCAATGGTTCATTGGCCTGATAATATGGTTGAGTATATGCCTGAAGAAAAAATTCTTTTCTCAAACGACTCATTCGGTCAGCATTATGCTTCGTCGGGCAGATTTGATTATGAAAATCCTAAAGACATAATATTTGATGAAGCAAAAAAATATTTCGCAAACATTGTTTTACCCTACTCTGCACAAGTAAGAAAAGAGCTTGAAGTTGCTGCAAATCTTGATATAGAAATAATTGCATCAAGTCATGGTGTTATATGGGAAAAATATACTAATGATATTATTGAAGAATATAAAAAATGGTCTTCAAATAAAGTTCTTAAAAAAGCTGTAATTGTTTATGACACAATGTGGCACTCAACAGAAAAAATGGCTTATGCTATTCAGGAGGTCTTTGAAGAAAAGGGATTTATTACCTCAATGCATAACTTGCAGTGTAATCATATATCAGATATTATGACAGAGTTTATTGATGCTGAATATATCTGCGTTGGTTCGCCAACACTCAACAATAATATTATGCCAAACATTGCATCTTTTCTTACTTATTTAAAAGGATTATCGCCTAAAGGAAGGAAAGCTATTGCCTTTGGCTCTTTTGGCTGGGGCGGTCAAAGCATTGCTCAAGTTGCTGAATATCTTAAAGATTCAGGATTTGATATTGTTAATACGTATAAACAAAAATACGTACCGGCATCAGATGATTTAAATAATTTGAAAAGCAAATTAGCAGAAGATTTGGCTTGTGATTAGAGTACTTTTATCACATCAAACTATATGAATATCAACAATTTAGACCCGCAAGGTTTTATAAAAAACCTTGCGGGTCTTTAACATAACAACAAAATAAATTGCAAAAATGGACGAAATAAGAAACATTTTAGATTTAATAAAACCTGATGTTAATAAACGTATCAAAAATTTTAAATCTCTATGGCAAGAAGCCGATGAAAAAAAATTATTTCAGGAATTGTCTTTCTGTCTTCTTACTCCACAATCAAAAGCGCAAAATGCCTGGAAAGCAATTCTTATTTTAAGTAAAAATAATTTACTCTTTACAGGAAAACAAAATGAAATAGCTCAACACTTAAATTATGTAAGATTTAAAAATAACAAAGCTCTTTATATTGTGAAAGCAAGGGAACAACTTTTTAATAATTCTCAAGGAATAAAAAAAATTCTATCTGCTTTTTTATCTGTAAATGAAAAAAGAAATTGGCTTTTAAAAAATATTACAGGATTTGGTTTGAAAGAAGCAAGTCATTTTCTCAGAAATATAGGTTTCGTTGAAGATATTTCAATTTTAGACAGACATATTCTCAAAAACTTAAAAGAATTTAATGTTATAGATGAAATACCATCAATTCTTCCTGAAAAAAAATATTATGAAATTGAGAATAAAATGAAACAATTCTCAGAGGAGATTAATATATCATTAGGATACCTTGATTTTATTTTTTGGTATAAAGCAACAAATACATTGTTCAAATGATAAAATTTTTTATGACTAAAGACAATTTAAATTTTAAATTTAAATCCCCAACCTTTTAATATGACTCTTAAGGATAAATTTGGACTTGCTACAATAGGTGGGGTTAACGATGATATTAAAATGTTTATAAACTAATATTATTTAAATAAAAAAAAATGTAAAAAAATATTAATTAAATGAATAAATTGCAATTTTTAAATAAATTAATAACAAAACAATTAAAATTAAGGAGAAATAATTATGAAAAACTTAGCAACAGACATGAATCTTCAATATGATCAATTTATGGATCTTATAAAAACAGCAGGAGAAGTAGATCACGGTTATGCAAAAGCTCTTATGGAATTTGTACATCAGGCCGAAAAGCCCGGTGCTCTCAGTACCAAAATAAAAGAACTTATTTCAATAGCTCTTAGTGTTACAGCTCATTGTACTTTTTGTATTGCATTTCATACTAAAAATGCCATTGCTGAAGGTGCTACAAAACAGGAAATATGTGAAGCAGGACTTGTAGCAGGACTTATGGGTGGCGGCCCTGCAGTTGCACACTTACGTTATTTAATTGATGCTTGCGACCAATTCGGAGCAAAATAAAAATTTTATAATAAAGACGAGGCACGTTGAAACGAAATGAAAATTCCGATACATCGGAGTATCGTCTCTATTAAGGGGGCTTAATAATGTAATACAAAAATATAATATAACCAAAGATATTATCAATTTTTATATTTCAGCCATTTCCATAATTCTTTATAATTTACTTTTTTGCCATACATTAAGATACCGGTACGGTATATTTTGGCAGCCAGCCATGTTGTTGCGATAAATCCAAGTATCAGGAAAATAATTGACAGAGCTAAGTCAAGATTTGGGACACCAAAAGGTATTCGTATCATCATTATAACAGGAGAAGTAAGAGGTATAACAGAGAGCCAGAATGATACAGGCCCGTCAGGGTTGTTAATCACAAATTGGCTCATAACAATAGCAAAAATAAGAGGTATTGTTATTGGCAGCATAAACTGTTGTGTGTCAGCTTCGCTATCAACAGCAGAGCCAATAGCAGCAAACAGAGCTGCATATAATAAATATCCTCCTATAAAAAAGAACAGAAATGAAAGTATTATTTTTATATAGTCAATAGAATATATAGCTTCAAATATTTTGTTTGTCTCTTTGGTTTGTATAGATGAGTTATTATTAAAATTGTTTATTTGTAAATTTTGACCTGTAAGCTCTTTATTATTTATAGTTTGTTCTGTTTTTTTGTTAAAAGAAAATTTTTCAGGGAAAGATGTTTTAACAGCAGTTACAATAGCCAAAGTCAGGATAATCCATAGGGCAAACTGCGTTAAACCTACAAAAGCAATACCAATAATTTTGCCCATCATAAGCTGAAATGGTTTTACAGAAGATACAATGACTTCAACTATACGGCTTGTCTTTTCTTCTATGACACCACGCATCACTTGTGAACCAAACATAAAAATAAACATATAGATAAGGATACCGGAAAAAAGTCCAATAGCAGTACTTATCTCAGAAAAACTTTTTTCCTCTTTTCCACTTTCTTTAAGTTTAATAGTAGTTATATTTACTTCTGTTTTTATCTTTTTTATATCTTCAAGTGTTTTTTTATCAATATTTTGACTAGCTATTTTAACATTTTCAATGCAATCTTTAATTGTATTTTCTAAGTTATTTTTTAATATTATACTTGCCTGTTTATCTGAAAATAATCTTATCTTATTAGGATTATCCATAGTGTTTGCAGGGATATACAATATAGCATAAATATTTTTATTAAAAAAATCTTTTTTGGCTTTACTGATGTCTGTATTAAGGTAGATAAATTTTAAGTCATTAGAGTCAGAGAATTTATTATAAAAAAGACCTGTTTCATCAATAATACCGATTGCCTTTTCCTTGTCCGACATTTGAGCCATATAAATAGGCACAATCATAATAGCTGCCATTAAAATAGGTCCAAGTATTGTCATTATTATAAATGATTTTTTCTTTACCCTTGTAAGATATTCCCTTTTTATTATAAGAGATATTTTATTCATACATTTTTAATTGTTAAAGTCGTTGAAATCGTTTAAAATCGTTAGTATAATCCGTAATTCATAATTTTTCAGTTTTTATTATTAAGTCATTAATAATTTTTAGGCATTTTTAATTTTAAGTATTTTGAATTTCATAATTCCTAATTTTCTTTACTTACTTCTTTAATAAATATATCATTTATACTGGGTAAAATTTCTTTAAAAGAGATAATTTTTGCATAAGGCAGAATTGCTTTAATCAAATCATTAGGAGAAACAGAATCCAAGATTTTTATTTTAATTTTTGTTAAACTATCTTTGGTAGAATGCTCTAATAATTCAAAATTGTTATTAATAACTGTTTTTATTTTCTCATTATATTCAGATAATTCAAATTCATAAATATTTGCTTTATACGTATCTTTTATCTCTTTTATATTCCCGTTTAATATATTTTTGGACTTATTTATAAGTGCTATATAATCGCATAATTCTTCAACAGAAGCCATATTATGGGTAGAAAATATTACTGTTGCTCCTTTATCTCTAAGATTTAATATTTCTTCTCTGATAATATTTACGTTTATAGGGTCAAAGCCGCTAAAAGGTTCATCAAAGATAAGAAGCACCGGTTCGTGAATTACAGTAATAACAAACTGGACTTTTTGTTGCATTCCTTTTGATAGTTCTTCTACTTTTTTGTTCCACCAATCTTGCATTTCAAACTTTTCAAACCAATATTTAAGTTTTTTTAAAGCATCATGTTTGCTTAATCCTTTTAGTTGAGCAAGATATAAGGACTGTTCGCCTACTTTCATTTTTTTATACAGCCCTCTTTCTTCGGGCAAATAGCCAATTTGTTTTGTGTGTATAGATGATAATTTATTTCCAAGAAAAGATATTTGTCCTTTATCAGGAGCAATAATTTGATTGATAATTCTTATAAGTGTTGTTTTCCCTGCACCATTAGGACCTAACAGACCAAAAATACTTTGTTCAGGAACAGATATATTTATATTATCAAGAACTGTCTGATTAATAAATTGCTTAGTTATGTTATTAGTAGATATTATATCCATTTTTTTTATTATCCTAATTTTAGGTTTGTTTCAAATTTTACCAAAAAAAACAATTCTGAACTTATTTCATAGGATGAATTTTTTATGGGTGAAAGAGTATATATGTCCAATGGTATAAATTTGTCTCTTACAATTTTATCATTAAAAACATGTTAATGATAATTAAATTTCTAATTACTCTATCAGGCAACTGCCTGATGACCTAATCAAATTCCAATTTCTAATGACCAATTAGACCCGGCACATTGAATATTGGTCATTTTTTATGTCAATTATAATTTTTGTCTTTTATAAAATTTTATTTATCTTACGTAACGCTATCTTATATCTGCCTTAGACGGATTACTCTAAAAAATACCCAAACTTCCAATAACCCAATTGGGACTTGGTTCTTGGGATTTATTTAGAAATTAGGTCAATTATAATTTTTGTCTGTCCAATATTTTTTCCACAAATTTTACCGAAGAACCATTTTTTATTATTGGTAAAAATAATTTCTCATACGCGAAAATAAATTTTTATCTTTTAAGCTTGGATTTGGTTTAAAGTTTGGTGATGACTGAAAATCTTTTATTATATTTTTTTCTTCTTTACTAAGATTTTGTGGTATCCATACATTGATATTTACTAATATATCACCTTTTGAATAAGAATTTAATCCTGGCAGTCCTTTCCCTCTTAATCTTAAAACTTTACCCGGTTGAGTTCCCTGCTCAATTTTTATTTTAGCTTTTCCGCCTATTATCGGCACACTAATAACTGTTCCTGAAATGGCTTCCGGGATGCTTATAAAGTGTTCATAGAGTAAATTTTTCCCATCTCTTTTAAGGTAAGTATCTTCAATTTCCTGAACTATCACAATCAAATCTCCTGATATTCCATTATGTGCACCTGCATTTCCTTTTCCTGATACAGATAATTGCATTCCTTCTTCTACTCCGGCAGGAATGTTAATGTCTATAATTTCTTCTCCTTTTATAATACCATCGCCATAACATACAGGACATTTGTTTGTTATTACTCTTCCTGTCCCGTTACAGTGAGGACATGTAGATGCTGTCTGCATCTGTCCTAAAAAAGTATTTGTTACCCTTGTAACTTGTCCTGTTCCATTACATGTTGTGCATGTTTCAAAAGAGCTTCCTTTTTTTGCTCCTGTTCCGTCACATTCAGGACAAGCTATATATTTTTTAACTTTTACTTTTTTTTCAGCACCATTATCTATCTCTTCTAAATTTAGTTTTATTTTAATTCTAAGGTTAGAACCTCTGACAACTCTTCTTTGTTTTTGGCGGGAACCTCCAAAAGAGCTTCCAAAACCGCCAAAGTTTCCAAAACTTCCGAAATCACCACCAAAGTCACCAAAAATGTCTCCAAAGTGTCTGAATATATCTTCCATATTCATACCAAACCCTGCACCTCCATCCCCTCTCATACCTTCATGACCAAATTGATCATATCGCCTCCTTTTATCAGCATGACTTAATACCTCATAAGCTTCAGCAGCTTCTTTAAATTTTTCTTCCGCCTCTTTATTACCAGGATTCCTGTCAGGATGATATTTTAAAGCTTTTTCGCGATAAGCTTTTTTTAATTCCGCATCAGTAGCATTTTTATTAACTCCTAATACTTCATAATAATCTCTTTTAGACATCTAAATTTACTTTATTAAGTTATTAATTCTATTTCACTGATATATCCCAGTAATTGAAATATAATTGTTGTGGAATTTTATTCTGCAATTATAACCTTAGCATATCTTAATACTTTATCATTAAGAAAATATCCTTTTTCAATTATATCAACAATTTTACCTTTTTCTTTTTTTGATTTAGAAGGAATTTTACTCATAGCTTCGTGTAAGTCAGTATTAAAAATTTCTCCAATACATTTCATTTCTTTAAGCCCTTTTTGGCTTAAACTTGTCTTAAATTTGTTGTAAATAAGATTTATACCCTGTTTAACAGATTTAATGTCTTCTGCTTTTTCTGTTGAAGAAATTGCTCTTTCAAAATCATCTAACACAGGAAGTAATAATTGAAGAGTATCAGCAGAAACTATTTTTGTTAATTCTAATTTTTCATTTAAAGTCCTTTTCCTGTAATTATCAAATTCCGAATATAATCGTAAATGTTTATCATTAAGTTCTTTAACTTTTTCTTCTAAATCTTTGATTTTATCTCTTTTGATTTTTAAATTAATAGCTTTTTTATCTTTTTCCCCTTTTTTAATTATTTTTTTTTGGTCTTCTGATTTATTTGTCTTTTCTGAAACAGAAGATTTATCTTCCAAATCTTTTTCTTTATTTTCTGTCATTTCTAAATAATTTTTAAATTATTATTTTATTTTTATCTGCCCTTAAGTAGATAAATCATCTATCAAATAATTTGCCAAACAATAGATTACGACAATTTGGCATATATCAAAAAAATAAACAAAAGTATAAAATTTTAAATATCTGCAAAAATTAAATAAATTATTAGGATTAAAAAATAAAAAAATGTTTTACATTTGCAAAAAACATTAATTTATATAATTAAATAACACAATTAATATTAATTCTAACTTATAAAAAATGAAAAAACCTATGAAAAAATTAATTTTATCTTTTGTGTTTGTCTTATTTTTAACAATAACACAAACAACAATTTTTGCACAAGGTGTGTCTATTAATGAGGATGGCTCTCCTGCTGATAATTCGGCAATGCTTGATGTTAAATCTATAGTAAAGGGCTTACTGATACCAAGAATGTCAGAAGCTCAAAAAAATTCTATTCTTTCTCCTGCACAAGGTCTTTTAGTTTATCAAACTGATGGAACAACAGGGTTTTATTATTATGATGGCTTATGGAAGATCATAGGTGGTGGATATAATATAAGCTTAAATCTTAATGGTACTACACTTGAACTTACTGATGGAGGCGGAACATTAACCCAGGATTTAAGTTCTTTGCAGGGAGGGACAGCATGGAACCTAACAGGTAATGCCGGAACAACACCAGGTACTAATTTTTTAGGAACTACTGACAATGTTGATTTTATTATTAAAACCAACGATACATCCAGAGTTTTTGTTGCATCTACCGGACAGGTCTCTGTTAATACTATAACACCTTTTAGTGGAGATGTGTTCTCTTCATGGTCAGGAGTTGATAATTTTGCAGTTAATGGTTATAATGACAGTACTGGTATAGGCGTTTATGGACAAAATACTTCCACGGGTGTAGGCGTTTATGGTATTAATACTAATGCTGATGGATTTGGTGTTTATGGAAAAAATACAGATGTAAATGGGACAGGAATTATATCTGCAGGAAACGATGCCACACCTTCATATCTTTCAGGTGGTAGTGGTGGTGCTTTCACAGGCACAAATACAGGCGTTTATGGTAAAGCTACTGCTTCTGGCGGATCAGGTGTTTATGCTAATGTGGATATTTCTGATGGATTTGGTGTTTATGGAAAAAATACAAATGCAAGTGGAACAGGTATTATATCTGCAGGAAACAATGTTACACCTTCATATCTTACAGGTGGCTCTGGTATAGCTGGCTCAAGTAGTAATGTAGGTGTTTACGGTTTAGGTAATAATACTGCTGGTTCTTATGGAGCTTATTTTATATCCGAAGCTACTGATGGAACAGGAATAGTTGGTGCTGGTAATAATATTTTACCTACAACACTGACTAACGGAAGCGGTGGTGCTTTCTCAGGTGATAATATCGGCGTTTATGGTAAAGCTACTGCCTCTGGCGGAACAGGTGTTTATGGTAGTGTAGATATTTCTGATGGAGTTGGTGTTGAGGGATTTAATTTAAATGAAACAGGTGATGCGGTTCTCGGTTTGGGAAGCAACAATCTTAACTTACTGCATTCTGGCTCCGGAGACGGTGTAGTTGGCGCTACTGATGGAGGCTACGGTGTTGTTGGTTCTTTTTATCTTAGCGGAGTTTGGGATGGATATGGAGCTCTTGGTATGGATGGTGTTGGTGTTTATGGAGAGTGTGCAGATCAAGTAAATGACTGGGCTGGTTCTTTTACAGGAGATCTAGGTGCATCCGGAGATATATATGGCAATACAAAAAATTTTCTTATTGACAATCCTGCTAATCCTGAAAAAGAAATATTAAGGCATGGTTCTGTTGAATCACCAGAATATTTGTGTTTATACCGAGGAAAAATAAAAATTAATTCATCGGGAAAAGCTACTGTAAATCTGCCAAATTATTTTAAGGCACTTACTAAAGAAAATGAAGCAACTGTACAACTTACAAGCATCGGACAACCTTTTAATATAGGATATGAGTGGAATTCTGATTTTATTTCTTTCATTGTTTATGGAGAACCCGACAGAGAGGTTTCATGGATGGTGTTAGCTGACAGAGACGATCCTGCTATTAAATTGAATCGTAAACCTGTTATAATAGAAAAAAATGGATATTTTAAAGGATATGAAAAAGGGTATTATTTGAATCCAAAAGCATATGGACAACCAAAAGAAAAAGGTTATAGTTGGTTAAGAAACTATAAAAATCAAAGCACTAAGAAAAAGTTAGAAAAAACTATAACAAAACAAAGTAAACAAATTAAAAAATTTACTAACCTAAATACAAAAGATGCTATTGATGAAAAAAATATAAAAGAAAAATTAAAATTGAAAAATTAAACAAAAAAACTATAAACAGACAATAAAAAATTTGTTATAAGATAGTTTATATATGTAAAGTTTCAACACGTTGTTCCAAAAATAAAAAAACTATGAAAAAATTAAATTTGACTTTTGTTTTTATGTTGTTTTTAGTAATATCGCAAACAACAATTTTCGCTCAAGGTGTGGCTATTGATGAAAATGGACTACCTGCTGATAGTTCAGCAATGCTTGATGTTAAATCTATAACAAAGGGCTTATTAATTCCCCGCATGACAACAGCACAGCGAAATGCTATTAATTTGCCAGCAACAG
>Ga0265594_1000890_pt1 | contig 24042 bp, 16 predicted proteins | sample saktaG_11_FD_190147 | JGI IMG/M metagenome (GOLD analysis project Ga0265594, IMG submission 190147) | Saline water microbial communities from Sakinaw Lake, British Columbia, Canada - sak_2011_5_24_80m | ecosystem: Environmental > Aquatic > Non-marine Saline and Alkaline > Saline ... | reverse complement strand
AAACGATAATAATTATCCACTCCTGCTGGGTCTTTAAATTGCACACAGATGGATTTACCTCCTCCCATACCGGGACCTCCGTTAAATTTTTCAATAAATAGTGAGTCAATGCTAACCGGGGATTGCATTGTTGAAATAGCTGTGTATATTTTTCCATCGTAAGTTATCTCAAGCGAATAGGTTCTTCCCTGAATTCCCTGCAGAGTATATCCATTATAAATTCCCTGTGATGTTTCGTTAAGTGACTCTGTGTTTCCCAAATTATCGCTTATACGCACTATTGCACCTGTTACGCCTGGAAAATTATTTGATTCGTCAAAATTGACTGTTTGGGTTAATTTTACTTTGCAGAAAGATTGGTCGGAAATTTCAGCTTCTACAACAATTTTCGGATCGGATGAATTGAGGTCAATATCAATTACTTTTTCGCAGGAGGAAAAAAGAAAGGTGATAATTAGCCAAATTGAAAATTTGTAAATGTATTGTTTCATTTTTCAGAATTTAAAATTGTATGTAATAGATGGAACCCAACGGAACAAGGTTGTTTGAACAGCCTGTGTTTTGGTTGCATCATCAGGGTCTTCCTGAAATGTAATGGTGTAAGCATTTTCACGACCATAAGCATTATAGCAGGAGAAATTCCAACTTGATTCAAACTTCTCTGTCTTTTTGCGTTGCCAGGTTACTCCAATATCCAAGCGATGATAAGCAGGCATACGATAGCCGTTTCGTTCTGTGTAGTAATTTGCAATTTGTCCGTTGATTTCATACTTTCCGCTTGGAAATGTAACAGCCTTTCCAGTGTAATAAATCCAGGTTGCCGATACAGTCCACTTTTTTGAAATCTCATAAATCCCAACAATAGAAATATCATGGGTTCTGTCTTGATTTGCCGGATAATATTGTCCGTTGTTGATTCCTTCTATTTTCTTTTCGGTTCTTGCGAATGTATATCCGAGCCATCCATTAAAGCGTCCGTATTTTTTCTTTAGGAAAAATTCTATGCCGTAAGCCCTGCCTGTTCCAAAGAGCAATTGCGATTCAATATTTTCATTGAAACGAAGTTCTGCTCCGTCTTTGTAGTCAATTTGATTTTGCAAATACTTATAATAAATTTCTGTGGAAAATTCATAGCTGTTGTTTTTAAAGTTTCGAAAATATCCAATAGCGATTTGGTCGGCAATTTCGGGTTTTACATTGTTGCTGCTTGGAATCCATAAATCAGTTGGGCTACCTGATGTGGAGTTGGAAAGAAGATGAAGGTTTTGAATGTTTCTTGCATAAGATGCTTTAAAAGAACTTTTTTCATTTAATAAATAATTCATTGAAAAGCGGGGTTCTATATTGAAATAGGACTTGACAAATTCACCTGAACTGTAAGATACAGTGTCTGTTGTTTCGCCGTCTGCATCATAAGTATAAAAATCACCTTCACCCAGTAAGCTGAAAGATGTTAAACGTAAGCCAGGTTCAAAACTTAATCTTGCAGTTGATTTGTATTCTTGTGAGAGATATAATGCATTTTCCCAAGCATTTTTATGAGTTAAATTGAGTTCACTGATTGTGGAATCACTTTCAATAGTAACAACGCCTGGAATAATTTTATGGTAAATGGAATTGAACCCAAATTTGAATTTATTTTTTGAATTAGCGAAATATTGAAAATCCTGCTTTATATTATAGTCCTGTATTCGTGAAATTATTTCTCCTTTTGTTCCTGAAAAATCAATATTTATGATGTAATCATAATTGCTAAATATTAAAGAAGTGTTTGAAAATAATTTATCGCTATAAAGATGATTCCACCTCAATGTTCCTGTAGCATTTCCCCAATCAATTCCGAACTCGTCTCCCATTCCTAATACATCTTTGCCGAAATAACCTGATAGGTAAATTCTGTTTTTGTCATTAAGACGATAATTTGCTTTTGCATTCAAATCATAGAAATAAAGTTTTGCATCATTTATTTTCTCATCATTCGATAACTTAAGAAACAAATCGGCATAAGTTCTTCTGCCCGAAATAGTGAATGAACCTTTATCTTTAACAATAGGTCCTTCTATTTTTAACCGTGAAGAAATTAATCCGATACCACCCTCGGCGCCATATTTTTTATTATTGCCGTCTTGCATTTTAATGTCGAGCACTGAAGCAAGCCTTCCTCCATATTCAGCGGGCTGGTTGCCTTTGTAAAGTGTTACATCTTTAATTGCATCGGAATTGAAAACTGAAAAAAACCCAAGTAGGTGCGAAGAATTATAAACAGTAGCTTCATCAAGTAAAATCAGGTTTTGGTCAGCAGTTCCACCCCGCACATAAAAGCCGCTGTTGCCTTCTCCTGCCGACTTAACTCCCGGCAGGAGTTGAATGGTTTTTAAAATATCTCTTTCGCCAAAAATTACGGGAATGTTTTCTATTTCCTTCATGCAAATTTTCTCAACGCTCATTTGTGTTTTGGTAATATTTTCATCTTTCTTTTCTGCAGATATAACAACTTCTGTTAATTCACTCACTTTTTCGTTTAGGGAAAAGTCCTGTTTTATATTTTGGGTTAATGCCATTTGTACAGGCTTTGGTTCGTATCCAATAAATTGAGCAGTAACAGTATAATTTCCTTCAGGAATGGTGATGGAATAAAAGCCATAAGCATTGGTACTTGCTCCTATGGCGTTTAATTCTTTTATTAAAACAGTTGCCCCGATAAGTTCTTCTCCTGTTTTAGCATCTTTGACATAGCCGCTGATAGTAAATTTGGTTTGGGCTTTAATAGAAATAGTCAATAAACAGAAAATCGTTGAAAGTAACAGTGTTGATTTTTTCACAAATTGATTTTTAAAGATTCTGTAAAATTAATAAATGTCTCTTACTTTTTTATGAAATAAACATCCGAAGCGGACAAAATGAGGGGTGAGGGAATGGGCGGATAGTTAGTTTCCGGAAAGCCAGTTCAAGAAATCAGTAACTTTTACTTTACTTACGGTTATTTGTTCATTGAAAGGAATGGAAAGATTTACGATTAATTTTCTGTGGAAATATTGTGATGCATCTTTTATTACTTTGCGGTTAATGAGATATTGCCTGTTTGCTCTGTAAAAGTTACTGCCCGTGATTTTTTCCAGTTCTTCCAAAGTTTTGTTAATGCTGTGTGTTTTATTATTGAATGTGATGAGATGTGTTATTTCATTTTCAATATAGAAAAGAGCAATGTCATTCAGCTTTATCGGGAATATCTTGTCTTTTATATAAACTAAAACTGATATAAACTGCTGATTTTTCCTGTTTTCAAATAATTCCAATATTGTTTCATAGCTTGTTGCCGTTCTGGAAAAATTGTTTTTTAATTCTTTGTATCTGCTAAGTGCATCAGCAATGGTTTTTTTCGTAAATGGTTTAAGAATGTAATCTATTCCGTTTGCTTTAAAAGCATTTAAGGCATACTCATCATAAGCAGTGCAAAAAATAACTGGTACAGAAATGGAAAGTGTTTTAAATATTTCAAAGCTTAAGCCGTCACCGAGTTGTATGTCGCTAAAAATTAAATCAGGTATTTCGTTTTTCTGAAAATACGAAACAGCCTCTTTGACAGAGCGTAAGCTGCAGGTAACTCGGGCTGTAGGTTCTACTTTTAAAATAGTTTCGGATAAATCTTCTGCCGTAAGTTGTTCATCCTCAATGATTGCTATTTTCATTATCAAGTATTTTTATGCTTACAGAAAAAATTTTATCTGTTGTGTTTATAATTATTTCATCTCCCGATAGAATTTTGTATCTCTCCGAAAGATTTTCCAACCCTAAACCTGTGGTTGGTTCTGATGATAATTTGGGTTGTATATTATTTGTTATAATAATCCACCCGTTTTCGTATTCGGTATTAATCAGCAGAGGCATTTCGCTTGTTAAAATATTATGTTTAATCGCATTTTCCAGTAACGGCAATAACGAAAATACAGGAACAAAACCTGAATTCTGAATTTCTTCAGAAATGTTTATAGTATATTGCAACGCTTCACCAAATCGCATTTTCTGCATTTCCAAATAATCAATGCATAGTTTAATCTCATCACATAACTTTACAATATTTGGTGTGTCTGATGAAATGGATGCTCTTAAAAAGTCTGATAATTTTATGAGATAATCCTCTGCTTTATCAGGGTATTTCCTGATAAGAGTTTTTAGCGTATTCAGGGAATTAAACAAAAAATGAGGATGGATTTGTTGTTTTAATTGTTGATTTGTTGCCTCTACATTTTTGATTTTCAGTTGTGCATTTTCAAATTCTATCATCGCTTTTTTATCTTTGAGTAATACTAAATCCTATATAATCAAAACTATTGTGTTTAGGACAAAGCCTAACAATAAGGGGGCAAATATCCTGCCTATGCTGAACATTGTTTCCGGATTATGCCTGAGTAAATGCTCTGCTTCCATTTTATCCGGCATTGGAGGTTTAAAAAATACTATTGTGAGAACAATAAGGGTAAAACAGATAATATAACTGAGAATGTATCTGGTGTAAACGGGAAGTTTCCTGCGAATATTTCTTTCTGTTAAATAAACGAGATATATATTTATTGCCCAAATAAAAAGAATAGAAAATGTGATTATCGCTATTCCTATAGAAAATTCGATTACCGGAACTGAATTGATAATTGTGTCGGGGGCTTTTATAATGGCATCAGGAAAAACAGCTAAAGCTCCTATTAATGGGGAGGTGTAAAGGGCTGTTTTAAAAAGTTTCTTTATCGGAATAGTTGAAATCATAACAGTGCAAATTTAGTGTAAATACCAACGAATGCTATGAAAAAATGTTTAAAACGGACATTATTTATTGTCAAGCGGACAAATTCAAAATAAACCTGTTCTTGATTGCGGGAAGGGAAATTTAGCTCTTTCCGATTTTTTAAAGCCATTGTGGGTCGGGATTGTGTGAAAAAATCGGAATGTGCTAAAGTGGGTTGGCTTCCTAATTGTCCCGAAGGGCAAAAGAGGGGAGAAAAAAAACAAAATAAATTCCTCCAATTTAGCACGAACTTTTCAAAGAGCTTTAATAGTTTCAATTTCAATTCTTTTTCAGTCTGTCTGCACTTAGTTTTCAAGTTATTATTTTCGTCTTTGCCTTGTTGCTAACTCCTTTATATGTATGACAAATTCATACTAATACTACTTTTTTGTCTGTATATGTATGGTATTTATCATACAATATTTTTTGCAAATATAGATAATTTTATAATCCCAAATCATCATAAGGTGATTTTATTTTTTGAATACTTTTGCAAAAAAAATGAAAAAAGTTATAAACTTTTAATTGTTACTTGTCATCTTTTACAACGTTGTTCCGTGAATCAGGCATTCGTCAGTAGCCAAACATGGTTGCCTGATGAAATTTGGTGCTTATAATTTGTTATTTTTATTTTTTAGCATCGGTCAGGCGCCCGACTGATAAAAATCTTTGACTTTATGAACAAACACTAAATAGATACTTTTTTATATATAAATATATCTGTGTTAAAATAAAAAATTAGTATTTAATGGCATTTTTTTTTTACTTTTGCAAAAATATAAGTTGTCATAATTTTAAATCTTAATAAAAATGAAATATTCTAATCCTAAAAATTTAGCTTTATTAGTATCTTTTCTTATTGTTGCTTTCTTTTCATTAATATGTATTATAATTAAGATAATATTTTATCCTGACATAGAATTATGTTTACCATTAGTTATAATTGATGTTTTACTGTTTGTATTTTCTTATTTTGCTTATTCTTTTAGTTTGGAAAAATTTATTTATAAAAGAATTAAGTTAATATATAAAACCATTCAGAATCTTAAATTATACAAGGATGATAAAAGGAGAAAAAGTTTTTTTACCGGAAATTCAGATATAATTGAAAATGTTAGTCATAAAGTTTCAGAGTGGGCAGAAGATAAAAAGAAAGAGATTGAGCAGTTAAAAAAGACAGAGAACTATCGCAGAGAATTTCTTGGCAATGTATCCCACGAATTAAAAACTCCTATTTTTAATATTCAGGGATATGTTCTTACATTATTAGAAGGCGGATTGGAAGACCCAACTATAAACAGAGATTATCTTTTGCGAACAGAAAAAAGTATTGTCAGAATGATTGCTATTGTTGAAGATTTGGAAACAATTTCACAATTGGAATCTGATGAATCAAAATTAAAATTTGAAAAATTTGATATACTGGATCTTGCTAAGGAAGTAATAAAATCACTTGAAATAACAGCAAAGAAAAAAAATATTAAACTATATTTTGCTGAAGATTATGAAAAACCTGTTTATGTATATGCTGATAAAAAAAGAATACATCAGGTATTAGTCAATTTAATTGATAATTCAATAAAATATAGTAATGAAAATGATAAAACCAAAGTTAGTTTTTTTGATATGGATAAAAATATACTTATAGAGGTTACAGACAAAGGAATAGGTATTTCAACAGAAGATATCACTCGTATCTTTGAACGGTTTTACAGAGTAGATAAGAGTCGCTCAAGAGAACAAGGTGGCTCCGGCTTAGGTCTGTCTATTGTAAAACATATTATTGAAGCCCATAATCAGACAATTAATGTAAGAAGTGCTATTGACGGAGGAACAACCTTTGCTTTTACACTGGAAAAAATTAAAACGTAAGTCCTTTATTTCCTCTATTTCCTCTATATATTTATTTCCTTATAACATTTTCTCCACCCATTTTACCGAAGAACCGCTTAAATTAATTTTTTTTTTGTCTTATTTTTTATCTTTTTTTTTTATAAATGAATGTTCTTTTCTTTTCATACCTTTTTTAAAACTGACAGTATAGATTTTTTTACCATTCTCATCCCAGTAAGTCCATTTACCTTGTTTGAGATTATTTTTATAATTTCCTTTTTCTTTAATTTTTCCATATTTATAATATAAAATACTTTCTCCTTCAAGTTTTCCATCTTCAAATCCTTGCTCTATATATTTATTACCCAGTTCATCATAAAAAGTCCAATGACCTTGTTTTTTATCTTTTTTAAAATATCCGCTACTTAATAAATTTCCATTTTCATACCATTCTGAACATAATCCATTTTTTTCTCCTGTTTTATATATTCTTTCATATTTTTTGTTTTCATTTTCATACCAAAATGTAGAGATTCCATCTTTAAAATCATTTTTGTAATTTGTTTCATATTTTTTTTTGCCACTGATATACCAACCTGTCCATAAGCTATCCATTTCACCTTGTTTAAAATATCCCTGATAATTTATTTTTTTGTTTTCATACCAGCTTATCCATTTACCTTGTTCTTTTCCATCAATAAAAGTTCCTTCATGTTCTTTTGTTCCGCTTTTATACCATGTTGTCCATATTCCTGTTTTTTTACCATTAAGAAAATCGCCTTGTTTCCATATCTCTTTTGTTTCATAATAATATATCCATAAGCCATTTTGTAAACCATTAACAAAGTTTCCTTTACTTCCAATATTTTCATTTTTATCATAAAAAATCCATAAGCTGTCCTGTAAGTCATCAATCAAATTTCCCTGCATTTCTTTTTTACCATTTTTTCTCCACCATATAACAAAACCATTAATCTTGCCATTTTTGTAAACACCTTGAAATTTTTTTATGCCATTATCAAACCATGTAATACTTGTATCTTCTTTAACACCATTTTTATAAAAACTTTTTTCTTTCAAATTTTCGTTTTCATACCATGTTGTCCATATTCCTTGTTTTTTCCCGTTTAAGATATTACCTTCACTTTCTTTTTTGCCATTATTATACCATTTAAAATTTATTCCATTTTCAACATTGCATTCCTGCCATTTAATTCCATCTTCATACCAGATAGTCCATTTCCCTGTTTTTTTATCATCTTTATATTTTCCTTCTGACCATTTTTGCCCGTTTTTATACCAAAAAATCCATAAGCCCTGTTTTTTATCATTTTTGTATATTCCCTGACTTTGTTTTTGTTTGTTGTCCCAGTATTCTGTTTTTAAATCCTGTGCAAAAATGTTTGAGCTAAAGATTATTAATAGTATAATTAATAAATAATGTTTTTTCATTTGTTTATATTTTTTTGTAATTGGTTAATTTTCAATCATTTTTGGCTTTTGGCTTTTGGCTTTTGTTATTTAATCTTTATACTCATAATTCATAACTGTCTTTGGTCATGGATGTTTCATATATTTTGTAAAAAAAAATATTTATTATTTTGAAAATATCCTTAATTTTTTTGTTTTTTTGTTACAAAATTACAAAAATATATATTTTTTGTAATTTTTATAAATCTAAATAACTAAATTCATCTTTGTTAAACCAAAAATCTTAAAAAAATGAACAAAAAAATTAAAATTTTTGTTATTGGCTTTTTAACTTTATTATTATCAGTATTTGTTTTTATGCCAAACAGAGCAGATGCTCAGAAGCTGTATGTTTATAACAGTGTTGCAAACGACCCGTTAAATGCAAAAATTTATACACTTGAAAATGGATTAACTGTTTATATGACAGTATATAAGGATGCTCCTAGAATTCAATCCTATATTGCTGTTAGAGCAGGAAGTAAAAATGACCCTCACGAAACACAGGGACTGGCTCATTATTTTGAACACATGATGTTTAAAGGAACAAATAATTATGGAACTCTGAACTGGGAAAAAGAAAAACCATTAGTTGCACAAATAGATAGCTTATTTGAGGTCTATAGAACTATTAAAGATAAAGATAAAAGAAAATCTTTTTATCATATTATTGACAGCATCTCTTATTTGGCTTCCCAGTATGCTATACCAAATGAATATGATAAACTGGCTTCAATAATTGGTGCAACAGCAACTAATGCCTTTACTTCATCAGAACAAACGGTCTTTGTTAATAATATTCCTTCTAATCAATTGGAAAACTGGCTTACTATTGAAGCAGATAGATTTAAAAATCCTGTGTTGCGTCTTTTCCATACTGAACTTGAAGTTATTTATGAAGAAAAAAATATGCATCTCACCAGTGATGATTTTAAAGTTTATACAGCTTTGTTTAAAGAACTTTTTAAAAAACATACTTATGGCACTCAGACAACTATTGGCTCAACAGAATGTATAAAAAATCCTTCAATGAAAAATATAAGATGGTTCTTTGACCATTATTATGTTCCAAATAATATGGCTATATGTCTTTCAGGAGATTTTAATCCTGACGAAGCAATTAGATTAATAGATAAAAAATTTGAAAATTATCAAAAAAAGGAAGTCCCGGCTTTTACTTATGAAAAAGAAGACCCGATTACAGAACCTGTTGTAAAAGAAGTTGTAGGACCTAATGCTGAAAATGTTACTATAGGTTTTCGCTTTGACGGAGCTAATTCTAAAGATGCTGATATGCTTACATTAACAGATATGATATTATCAAACAGACAAGCAGGATTGATAGACCTTAATCTTAATCAAAAACAAAAAGTGCTAAAAGCTTCTTCTTATCTGGAAATAATGAAAGATTATTCAGTTCAGGTGCTTACAGGAAATCCTAAAAAAGGACAAACACTTGAACAGGTTAAAGACCTTTTGCTCTCCCAAATAGAATTAATTAAAAAAGGCGAATTCCCTGACTGGCTATTACCGGCAATTATTAATGATTTAAAACTTGACCAAATAAAGAGATATGAAAAAAATGAAAACAGAGCAATGGACTTTGTAGAATCTTTTATCCTTGGCATCCTCTGGAAAGATAAAGTTAATGAATTTGATGTGCTGTCAAAAATAACAAAACAGGATATCGTTGATTTTGCAAAAAAGAATTTTAATAACAATTATGTCATTGTTTATAAAAGAACAGGAAAAGATAAAAGTATTGAAAAAATTAAAAAACCTAAGATTACTCCTATAAAGATAAATCGTGATGACAAGTCCTTATTTTTAAAAATTATTGAAAATAACAGAGTTGCTGATATTGAGCCGGTATTTTTGGATCTTGATAAAGACCTGAAAAAATTTAAGATAAAAAGTGATATTCCTGTATTATATAAAGAAAATACTGAAAACAAAACTTTCCATTTGTATTATATTTTTGAAATGGGAACCAATAATGATAAAAAATTAGGACTATCTATTGACTATTTAAAATATTTAGGCACTTCAAAATATACTCCTGAACAGATACAACAGGAGTTTTATAAGCTTGGTTGTTCTTTTTCTGTCTTTGATTCAGAAGATCAGGTTTATGTAGGTCTTAGCGGACTTAGCGAAAATATGGATAAGTCGCTCAATTTATTTGAAGGTCTTTTGTCTGATGCTCAATCCAATAAACAGGCATTTGATAATTTAATTAAAGATGAGGTCAAGAAAAGAGAGGATAATAAAAAAAATCCACAGGCAATATTCGGATATTTGGCAATGTATGGTATTTATGGTCCACAATCTCCGCTTACGCATATATTATCAGAAAAAGAGATGAATATTTTAACACCCGAAGAATTAGTAACAATAATAAAAGGACTTAATTCTTATGAACATCATATCTTGTATTATGGAGATTATTCTCCTGAAAAATTAATGATTTCACTTGACAAATATCACAAAGTGCCTAGAAAATTAAGACCTGTTCCTGCTGAAACAAAATTTACAGAATTAAATACTGATAATAACAAAGTGTTTTTTGTTGATTATGATATGAAACAGGCAATGATTTTTATGCTTTCACAAAGCGAAAAGTATAATAAAGAGAATGCTCCCATAATCAAGTTATATAATGAATATTTTGGTGCGGGTATGAATTCAATTGTATTTCAGGAAATGAGAGAGTCAAGAGCTTTGGCTTATTTTGCAATTTCAATTTACCAGAATATGCTTGGAAAAAAAGAAAATCATTTTTATGATATATCTTTTATTATGACCCAGACAGATAAAATGGATGAAGCAATGACAGCTTTTTATGATATATTAAATAATATACCTGAATCTGAAGAATCGTTTAATCTGGCTAAAAATTCTATTATACAAAAGCTGAGAACAGAAAGAATCACTAAGTCCGATGTGCTTTTTCAATATGAAAGCGCCAAAAAATTAGGTCTTGATTATGATATCAGAAAAGATGTATTTGAAAAAATGCCTTCTTTTACTTATGCTGATGTTAAAGCTTTTCAGGAAAAATATATAAAAAATCAAAATAAGACAATCCTTATTCTAGGCGATGAAAAATCAATTGATTTTAAAATTCTTAAAAAATATGGAAAGGTTAAAAAATTAAAACTTAAAGATATTTTTGGGTATTAATAATTATTTGTTTATACTGATTTTTTTATGTTTTTGTTTTTTTGTATAAAACACTATTAAGTTGTGGGTAATGCTATAAAGGAGCATTGCTCAAAATAAAATCCTAAATAATTTCTACAGATAAATTTAATATACTATCTTTGATGAAACTGGTTTATAAATGGAATTAAAAATTTTAACATCTGAACTGCTTGCTGATTACACTTCTATTGTAAAGGAATCACCGTTGGATAAATTAAGTAAAATCAAAAAAATAGAGATTCCTGTTGATTATTTTCAATTTTATAAATCAGTTTCATCCGTTTATTCGTCAAAGATTGAGGGAGAGAATATTGATTTTGACAGTTTCTTCAAGCATAAATTCATGAATGTCAAATACAAACCCTATTATACTAAAAAAGCAGATGATTTGTATTCTGCTTATGATTACATAGATAATAATAAACTAAATCTTAAAAATGTAAAAAAAGCCCATTCTATATTAAGTTCAAATCTTTTACCCAAAAGTCAGCAAGGATTGATACGGACAAATATAATGTTTGTAATTAATAGTGATGACCGGATAGAGTATGTTGCTGCAAGTTCTGGAATTGTAAATCAAGAACTTGATAAGCTATTCCAGGATATTGATATTTTGCTGAAAACAGAATTGAACCCATTTGAGATTTTTTACTTTGCATCTTTAATTCATCTAATATTTGTCAAGATACATCCTTTCCAAGATGGTAACGGACGGACCGCCCGATTGATTGAAAAATGGTTTTTAATAGAAAAAATTGGAAAAAAAGCAACAATAATTCAACTTGAAAAAAACTATTATAAAAATTTAAAGGATTCCTATTCAAATATTAAAAAGTTAGGATTGGAATATGAGAATTTGGATTACAGTAAAAGTTTGGATTTTTTATTAATGACAGTAACAGGAATAGATGATGAAAAATAAAATGCACATATCCGCAATCATGTCGTCAGCTGACAATCAAATGCTCGCTACGCTTATAATATCAGACATCCTGACTTTAGAATTCTTAAAAAAATTATAGTATAAACTTGTAACTAATTGATATACAACATCATAAAACAAAACTACACATTTTGAATGACTAAAATTTAAAATGCCTAAAATACTTAAAATTAGAAACATTTGATTTTAGGCACTTTAGTTCATTTTAGGCATTTGTGTTTTTGTAGATAGAACATGTAATTTTAGCACAAGATTTTATGAAAATTTAAGAAGTCTCGACTTAGAGTTTGTATGGGGTATAAATTATTGCTACAGTTCCTGCCATTGCCATATATTCCAACTATTAATTTTTTTTTTAAATCATTAATATAAATAATCTATGGTTTTTATGTAAGTTTGTATTTTAATTAAAATAAATTATTATGGACAAAATTTCTGATACAAAAAACAAAATAAGAGTAGGCATTACTCATGGAGATTTAAATGGTATAGGATATGAAGTAATCATTAAGACATTAATGGACATAAGAATATTTGAATTATTTACTCCTGTTGTTTATGGCTCTTCAAGAGTTGCTTCTTATCATAGAAAAACTATTGGTATTGACAATTTTAGTTTTAATTTAATAAAAGATGCTGATTTTGCTAATCCTAAACGTTCAAACATAATAAATTGTTATGACAAAGAAATTAAAATTAATCTTGGAGAATCAACCGATATAGCAGGTAAATTAGCATATTTAGCATTAGAGAGAGCTGTTAAAGACCTGAAAGACAACAAGATAGATGTATTAGTTACAGCTCCGATTAATAAAAAAAACATACAATCAGATGATTTTATTTTTCCCGGTCATACAGAATATTTAACTCAAAAATTTGACTGTAAAGATAGTTTAATGCTTATGGTCAGCAATAAATTAAGAATAGGCGTTATTACAGGACACATACCTATCAAAGATGTTTCTTCCAGTATTACAGAAGAACTGATATTAAAAAAGATAAAAATATTAAATGATTCATTAATAAAGGACTTTGGCATAATAAAGCCCAAGATAGCACTTTTAGGACTTAACCCACATGCAGGCGATCAAGGACTCATTGGCGATGAAGAACAAAAAATAATTATTCCCGGTATAAAAAAAGCTTGTGATAAAAATATTCTTGCTTTTGGTCCTTATGCTGCTGATGGTTTTTTTGGCTCGTCAAATTTTGCGAAGTTTGATGGCATTCTGGCAATGTATCATGACCAGGGATTAATACCTTTTAAAACACTTTCTTTTGATAAAGGTGTTAATTTTACTGCTGGATTGCCAATAGTAAGGACTTCACCCGGACATGGCACTGCTTATGATATAGCAGGTCAAAATCAAGCTTCTCCTAACTCTTTGCGTGATGCTATTTATCTCGCTTGTGATATTTACAGAAAAAGATTAGAATATGAAAAATTAAACGCTAATCCTTTGTAAAATAGAGTAGCAGTAGCAGTTATACTTTATATGGACATATTTTGCACTTCGGCAAGCTCAGTAGAGCCATAATATGATTTGTCATTCATGGTCATTTGTTCGCTTTACTCACTGTCATTTGGCTTCGCCGTCATTTGTTGCCATTTGTTCGCTTCGCTCACTGTCATTCAGGTTTATTGACTATTTAATGACTATCAATGACAACTAATGACAACTAATGACAACTAATGACAACTAATGACAACTAATGACAACTAATGACAATTAATGACAATTAATGACAATCAATGACTATAAATTATAACATAAAAAAAATCTCTGATATTATCAAAGGCAAATTGATTTTATCTGATATTAGTAATATTATAATAAAGCATTTACTTACAGATAGCCGACAGATTGTCTTTACAGAAAATTGTCTTTTTTTTGCACTTACAGGAAGAAATAATAACGGACATAAATATATTGAAGAGCTTTATAACAAAGGCATTAAAAATTTTGTTATATCTTCTGTCCCTTCCAATATTAAAAAATTCAAATATTCAAATTTCATTCTCGTTAAAGATACATTAAAAGCCCTGCAATTATTAACATCTTTTCATCGTCAAAATTTTAACATTCCTGTAATTGGTATTACCGGTAGCAATGGCAAGACCATTGTTAAAGAGTGGCTGTATCAAACTATGTGTGATGATAAAAAAATTATAAGAAATCCCAAGAGTTATAATTCTCAAACAGGGGTTCCTCTTTCAGTTTGGAAGATAAAACCGGAATTTGATTTTGCTATCTTTGAAGCAGGTATATCCAAAACCGATGAAATGGAAAAATTACAAGACATTATAAAACCAACTATTGGCATTTTTACAAATATTGGCGATGCACATTCTGAAAATTTTGTGAACACAAAACAAAAAATTAATGAAAAACTTAAATTATTTAAAAATGTAAATATTTTGATATACTGCTCTGATTATGATGAGATAAAAGAGCAGATTACCAAATCATCAAAAAATATAAATTGCTGGACATGGAGCAAAAAAAATAAAGGAAAATTAAACATACAAAAAATCAATAAAAATGATGAGCAGACAAACATATATGCTTTTTATAATAAAAAAAATATAAATATCACTATCCCTTTTATTGATGATGCTTCAATAGAGAATGCCATTCATTGCTGGGCAACTATGCTTTATCTTGGCTATGATAATAATATTATATCTCAAAGAATAAAATCGCTTTCATCAGTTGCTATGCGTCTTGAACTAAAACAGGGTATTAATAATTGCTCAATTATTAATGATAGTTATAATTCTGATATAAATTCATTGAGCATTGCTATTGACTTTCTTAATCAGCAAAAACAACATAAAAAGAAAACTGTTATTCTGTCTGACATCCTTCAAAGTGGCAGAAATGAAGAAAATTTATACAACGAAGTGTCTAAATTGATTGCTAATAAAGGTATAGACAGGATTATAGGAATAGGAAAAGCAATAAAAAGGCAAAGTGATAAATTTAAAGTTGAAAAAGAATTCTTTGATACAACAGATGATTTTTTAAATCATTTTTCTTTTTCCTCATTTTATGATGAAACAATTTTGATAAAAGGAGCACGTATATATAAGTTTGAACTAATAAGTAAAGCATTAGAGCAAAAAACACATGAGACCATACTTGAAATTAATCTTAATGCAATTATCCATAATCTGAATTATTACCGTTCTCTTTTAAATCCGAAGACAAAAATAACCGCTATTGTCAAGGCATTTTCGTATGGAAGTGGTAGTTTTGAGATAGCAAACATCCTACAGTTTCATAATATTGATTATCTTGCTGTTGCATATACTGACGAAGGTGTTGAATTGCGTAAAGCAGGTATATCAGTGCCAATTATTATTATGAATCCTGAAACCCGGAGCTTTGATGTGATGATAAAATATGATTTGGAGCCGGAGATATATAATTTAAGATTACTTAATTTGCTAAATCAGTCAATAAAAAGAAACCTGATTAGATATGATAAGACCATTCCAATACATATAAAACTTGATACAGGTATGCATCGACTGGGTTTTGAAAATGATGAGATAAAAGAACTTATTCAATGTATAAAAAACAATAGAAATATTTATATAAAATCAATATTTTCACATCTTGCAGCAAGCGATGAGATAATACATGATGATTTTACCAAATTACTGGTTAATAGATTTGTTAAGATGAGTGATTTCATTAAATCAAAGATAGATTATCCTGTTTTGTTGCATATATTAAATTCAGCAGGTGTTAGTCGTTTTAGAGAATATCAGTTTGATATGGTTCGTTTGGGAATAGGACTTTATGGAGTATCTTCTGATAAATCAGAAAAAAAATTATTGCAAAATGTAAGTACATTAAAGACAAGTATCTCACAGATAAGAGAAGTTCCGGCTAATGATACTATTGGCTATGGCAGAAAATATGTTGCCAAACATAATATGAAGATTGCAACTGTTGCTATTGGCTATGCAGACGGATTAAATCGTAAACTTGGCAATGGCAAAGGTAATTTAATGATAAACGGCAAACTTGTTCCAATTGTTGGTGATATATGTATGGATATGTGTATGATTGATATTACTGATGTTAATGCAAAGCAAGGTGATCAGGTAATTGTCTTTGATGATAATTATCCAATTACAAAAATTGCATCTCAGTTAGAAACCATTCCTTATGAAGTGCTGACTAATATCTCAAGAAGAGTAAAAAGAGTTTATTATAAAGAATAAAAATTAGACCATTGTGTGTCATATCTGTTTTGCGTAAAATATCCTCTCGCCAAGACGCTAAGACGCAAAGAAAATATATTATTAAGATTACCAACAAATAATATTAAAACGGCCATACATTATGAACTGTTATTTTAAATAAAAAATAAGTATGCTTGGCAAAATATTGAACAAAAAGTTTAGGAAGAATTTTTATTGTTTTTATATAAGAGCCGTTATATGATTGTCTGACAAGCGGAAGATAATAAATCGGCTGTAATATTATTACAACCCATAATTTTATTATTAATAAGATTATTTTTAACTTATTTCCATTTGGATTTTTTTTATATAAATAAATAAGTTTATCCATATATTTTTTGTTTAAAAACGGAGCAAATCTTGTAATGTTATTAATATTTTTTAATTTCAGGGTATGAAATCTGCCACTAAGATAGCTACCTATTTTTTCAGGACATTCTTTTTTTGCTCTTTCAAACAGCTCTGTTCCCGGATAAAAAATCAAAGAAAAAATTCGTGGAATAAAAGGTTTAGGCACTTGCATCAAGGTCTTTACTGTCTCAATTCTATCTTCATCATCTTCAAAAGGATTATCTACAATAACATCATAAAAGCCGGATAAGTTAAGTTGTTTAACAATATTTGCTGCTTTAAGAAAGTCATCTTTTAATGTGTGCCTTTTATATATCTCTTTTAAAGTTCTGCTGCTTCCGCTTTCTAATCCAAGATTAATCCAAACCAAGCCAGCATCTTTCAGCATTTTTAACTTATCTTTTGTAATATACAAAGGTATTGCATGGACAATAAACGGAATATTTATCTTTGCTTTATATTCTTCACAAAATTGTTTTAAATATTCTATACTACACGAAAGGAAACTGTCATCTTCAAAATTAAAATATTTGATGTCATGATGGTCTGTTATTGCTTTTTTAAGTTCAGATATAATATTTTGAACACTTCTGTGTCTTACTTTTTTTGTTTTATAAAGTTTTGAATAAAAATTATTACAACAAAAAGTACAGATAAAAGGGCAACCTCTTGAACTCATAACAGAATAAGAACTGCCTGTGTTGTAACTATATTTTGTATATAATTTTTTGTTAAGAGCAATTATATTTTTTTTATGACAAATAAAACTGTTTACAGGAATATATTCATAACAAGGTATTGTATCTAAATCTATATTAACAGAATACAAAGGATTTCTTTTTATTTTATCATCTTTTAAATAACAAAGACCTTTTATATCTTTTATCCCTGTTCTGTTGGATTTATTTGTATTAACAGCATTTGCAAAGTCAACAATAGTTCTTTCACCTTCACCAATACATAGATAATCAGCATGTTTCACACATTGTTCCGGCATAACTGTCGGATGTATGCCGCCCCATATTATGGGAATAGATTTAAAATTATTTTTTATATATTTAGTTAAATCCCGTGCCTTATAATAATCAATAGACATTAAACTGATACCAATAAAACCTGGAGATATTTCAGAGACAAACTCTTTAATAGATTTTAATGTTTTTTTATTTCTGAGATTAACAAAAGGTAAATAAAGGATATGAGAATCATATCCGGCATTTAATAAAGAATAGTGTAAATATTTTGCTCCTATTACTGCGTTTCTGCTTTGAAGTGTGATTAACAATGTATGCATCTCTGAATTTTTTACAAAATTACACAAAAATTCTATATATTATCAATGGCTGAGTCCACTCCGAAAAGTCGAGCAAAAAAGACAGAACTAAATATTATGATTTTTTTAAAAATAAAATATGGATAATTTTTAATAAAAAACTATCTTTTTTTATATTTCCATTTTCTTTTATCATGGACTTTTTCTTTAGCATATACTTTTTCTTTAGCAATATTAACTGTTACATTGCGACCTTTAAATTTAATATTTTTAAAAGAACTCAATATTTTAGCAGCAAACTCCTTTTCTACTTCAAAAAACGAAAAACTATCTTTCAGGTCTATAATTCCTATATCAATATCACGATTTTTTGTATTATCATTAATCATTCCAATAATATCTTTAGGAACAATACCATCTTTTTTGCCTATGTTAATAAAGAATCTTTCATAATTGTTATTTTCTTTTCTTTTATTTCTATTACTATGACTGCGTGTATCTCTTCTATCAGAATTATCTTGTTTATTTTCTATTTTCTTATTAAGGTCTGGAGCATTTTTATAATATTCCATAACTCTATTAAACTCCATAGATACAAAGTGCTTAATTATTTGTTTTTCACTCAACCGTTCAAGTTTTTTATTGACTATATCCATAAACGGAGCAATTTGAGCTTCATCCACTTGTATATTTTCTATCTTATCTATTAACCTAAAAAGTTGTTTTTTGCATATTTCAGTTCCTGAAGGTATGGGCAATCTTTCAAAATTTTTACGAATAATTTTTTCTATTTGTGGTATCTTGCTTTTTTCTCTGTAATTTACAAGAGCAATAGAGATACCTGATTTACCTGCACGTCCTGTTCTGCCACTTCTGTGAGTGTAAATTTCATTTTTTTCGGGTAAATTATAGTTAATTATATGTGAAATATCGTTTACATCAATGCCACGAGCTGCTACATCTGTAGCCACTAACATTTGTAATGTTTTTTCCCTAAAATGTTTCATCACATGTTCGCGTTGTGCTTGGGAAAGATCTCCATGAAGTGCATCGGCATTATATCCGTCTCTTATCAATTTATCGGCGACTTCTTTGGTTTCCATCCTTGTTCTGCAAAATACTATTCCGTAAATATCCGGATTAATATCCGCAACACGTTTAAGAGTTAGATAACGGTCACGAGAATGCACCAAATAATAAATATGTTGTATATTTTCAGGACCTGAATTTTGTTTTCCTATAGTTATTTGTATAGGATCCTTCATATAGTTCTTAGCAATGCGTTCTACTTCCTTAAGCATGGTTGCTGAAAACAGTAATGTTCTTTTATTATCAGGTGTTCTTTCTAAAATACTGTCTAAATCATCACGAAATCCCATGTTAAGCATTTCGTCAGCTTCATCCAAAACAATTGTTCTAATATTAGTAATATTTGCAGCTTTACGCTTAATCAAATCAAGCATTCTTCCGGGAGTAGCAGTAATAATGTGAGCTCCTCTTTTTAGTGCTCTAATCTGAGTGTCTATACTTGCTCCACCATATACAGGCACTACTTTCAAATCTTTTATGTATCTAGAATAATTTTTTAAATCCAAAGATGTCTGGATGCATAGTTCCCGTGTTGGTGATAATATTAAAGCTTGAACAGATTTGTTTTTAATATCTATTTGTTCAATTATAGGAAAGCCAAAAGCAGCTGTTTTACCTGTTCCTGTTTGAGCAAGTCCTACTATGTCGTTTTTTGTTTCAAAAAAAATTGGTATTACCTTTTCCTGTATTGGTGTTGGATTTTCAAATTCCAGCTCTTTAATCGTTTTTAATAAATTGGGTGATAAGCCCATAGCATTAAATGTTGACATATTATTTTTAAAAAGTTAAATTTGCAAAATTACGAAAATTTAATCACATGAGAGGAAATATAAATCATTAAAAATATGAATTAGTCATATATTCTCAAAATTTGCGAATAGAATAGCTCTTTAAAGATTTTGTAACGAAGAAAATAGTAAAAGAATAAGTTAAAATAAATAGATTATTTTGCTACAAGCCATTAAGTAGTGTTTGTTCGTAATGTCACCATTTTTCAAATTGAAAGCACCAAATAGCAAATTCCAAAAAACAACTTAGCGAAGCGATATCACGCTTGCCCCGTAGGTAGAGCGAAGCGATATCCTTTGGGGAACACCTTTGAAAATAAATAACATTATGAGTAAATAAATCTCAAAATTCAATTATCAAATAACCAAAACAGTTTAAAACATTGAAATTTTGGTCATTGGGATTTGTTTGTAATTTGATTATTGTGATTTGTGGTATAAAGGACATTTTTAATATTTAGCATCGGTCAGGCGCCCGACTGATAAATTTTGACTTTATGAACAAGCACTAAGTATATCATTGATGTTCTTTTTTTAATAAGTCATTAACGGTCTTTACAGGGTTAAAAGTAATAACAGGAACTTCAACAAATATAGTAAGCCATTTAGACATAGCACCATTCCATAGTCCCGGTAATTCCTGAGTTTTTAGTTTTTTTCCATATTTTGATTTTATGGTTATAAATCCGGTAGTGTTGTCAACATATTTTTTTAAGTCAAAACAATTTCCTTTATAATCACGCACTCCACAGGCAAAATCACAAGGATTAAAATGTGTTGCTTTTTCAAATATTTTGTTTTGTTCTTTATTTTTAAAGTCAATCTGTGAGGTTTCAACAATTTGAAGAGAGATATTTCCATCAGCACCATTAACCCAAAAAGGTCCGCCTCCCGGTTCTCCTTGATTTTTTACCATTCCACAGACACGTATTGGATGATTAAGCTTATCAAACAAATATTTTATCTTATGTTTTTTTGAAAGATTATCAAAATATGGCTCTATTTTAATAAATAAATATTTTTTAATAAAATTAAGTATTTCTATTATTTTGTTATTATTAATATTGCTATTTTCAAGTATTTTAAGATATTTATATGTCTTTTGTTGTATTTTGACAAGATAAGCTATAATTATTTTTTTATATAAATATGTCTGTGGTTTAAGTTTGTCGGGCACAACATTATCAATATTTTTTATAAGAATAATATCGGCTTTTATATCATTTAAGTTTTCTATTAAAGATCCGTGTCCTCCGGGGCGAAACAATAAACTTGTGTCAGGATTACGAAATGGCTTGTTATTTAAGTCAACGGCAATAATATCAGTAGAAGATTTTTGAACGGAAAAGCTAATATCATAATTAACATTAAACATTTTTTCATATCTTGATTTAACATTATTTATGTGCGTTATAAAATTTTTAAGATGTTGTTTTGAGACAGTAAAATGAATTTTGGCTGTATTGTTTTTGTCTTTGCAATAATTTGCTGTCTCAACAAGATGCTCTTCAACAGGTGTTCTTGAATAATCATTATATTTATGAAATTTTAATAATGCTTTTGGCAAATTTGAATAATTCAGTCCTTTTTTTGTAAGCAAAAAGTCAATAATAGTTGTAAAGTCCTTTTTTGAAATAAATTTGTCAATATCCAAGCCCTGTTTTTGCATTGAACTTTTTAAGTCATCATAAAAGGTGAAATTTTTTAATTCAAAGAAAAATTTATGAATAGAATCAGAATTTTTATTGTTATTATTTTGTTTTTCTTTAAAACAAAATAAATGATTAAACATACGGGTAGCAGAGCCAGATGCAGGGACAAATTTTAAAATTTGTCTTTTTGGGGCTTCTTTTAAATAAAAATCCGGTAATGTTTCTAATTCTTTATTATTTATTGTTTTAATACCATCTTTAATTGTAGCAGCATTATAAAGATTGATAAAAGGGATTCCTTTTTTAAAATTTTCAATTTGTTTTTCTATTGTTTTTAAACTTATCCCTTTATCATTGATTTGTTTTATATCTTTTTTGGAAAACATAATTATTTAGTATTTGTAAGAAAACTTTAAAATATTGAATATTATTGTAATGCAGCTTATTTTAGAACTTTTCCAAAGTTTTAAAACTTTGGAAAAGTTGAATTGAACAATTTGATAACCGTTCACACTCTATTTTTTATAATTAGATTTAGTCGCTTAAGAAAAAAACTTTATCAACATTGTTGTCTATAATATAAATTTCTAATTGCTCTAATTACTCTAATTGACCTAAACAAGCCCTAATTTCCAATGTCTAAATTGGGGCATTGGTCATTTTTTAGGTCATCAGGCAGTTGCCTGATAGAAATTAGGTCAATTAATTAATATATGTTTAATGATACAAACAGTTATAAAATAATGAGCTGTGAACGGTTACACAATTTGATAAAAAATCAAACTTGCTTTTATTTTGCAACTTAGCAAAGCAATCTCATGCTTGCCCCGTAGGTAAATCGAAGCGATATCCTTTGGGGAACGCATTTAAAAAAAAATAATAATGTGAGTAATATCAATAATAAAGCAGATTACAGAGTTTTTTTCAGACACTATATATGAATAGATTCATTATATGCATTGGCAGCAGCTTCTTTAATTGCTTCCGACATACTGGGATGCGGGTAAACAGATTTAATTATATCCGGTCCTGTAATATTTAGTTCTTTTGCAAGCACTAATTCTGAAATCATTTCTGTAACATTTGCACCAAGCATGTGTGCACCTAACAATTTGTCATTATCAGCATTAAAAATCAGTTTGACAAATCCTTGTTTTTCGCCGGAAGAATTAGCTTTGCCTGAAGCAGTAAAAGGGAATTTACCTATTCTTGTTTCATAATTAGATTCTTGAGCTTTTTTTTCTGTTATTCCTATAGATGCTATTTCGGGCATTGTATAAATACAACATGGTATGTTTTCATAATTTATCGGTTTTGGATTTTTGCCGGCAATTTTTTCAACACAAACTATGCCTTCTGCTGATGCTACATGTGCTAATGCCTGTCCATGCACAATATCACCTATTGCATAGATACCGTCAATATTTGTTTGATAATAATCATCAACTTTTATTTTTCCTTTTTCCAATTCTATTTTTATTTCTTCAATTCCTAATCCTTCAAAATTCGGACTAATTCCAACAGCAGAAAATACTGTTTCTGCAATATGAACTTCTTCTCCTTTGTCTGTTTTTATTGTAACCTCACATTCATCATTGTTTACACTGATATTTTCAACTGATGAATTAACCATAATTTTTATTCCTGCTTTTTTAAGAGAACGTCCCAATTGTTTTGAGACATCCTCATCTTCAAGAGGCACAATATAAGGCATGATTTCAACTAATGTTACTTCTGTGCATATAGCATTATAAAAATAAGATAATTCAGTTCCAATAGCACCGGAGCCAACAACAATCATTGATTTAGGTCTTTTTTGTAATTTTAGAGCTTCTCTGTATCCAATTATTTTATTACCATCTTGTCTTAAATTAGGAAATTCACGCGAATGTGCACCTGTAGCCAATATAATATGATTAGCAACATAAAAACTTTCATTTCCTTGTTCGTCAATAACTTTAACGGTTTTATTATCAACTAATTTACCGAAGCCCTTTATTACTTCAATTTTATTTTTTTTTAAAAGATACTGAACGCCTTTACTCATATTATCTGCCACTTTACGACTTCTTTCAATTATATGTAAGAAATTTGCTTTTGTTTCTCCCTCAACACTTATGCCATAATCAGTAGAATGTTTAATACATTGAAAAACTTCAGCACTTTTTAAAAGCGTTTTTGTGGGGATACATCCCCAGTTTAAGCAAATACCTCCTAATTCTGCTCTTTCAACAACAGCTACTTTCATACCTAATTGTGATGCTCTTATAGCAGATACATAACCACCAGGTCCGCTACCAATTATTAATATATCGTAATTCATAGTTATAAAATAAGTTTAAGGTTAAATCATTTACTTGGTTTTCTATCCTGAGAAACTTTTCCAAAGTTTAAAACTTTG
>Ga0265594_1000889_pt1 | contig 24042 bp, 26 predicted proteins | sample saktaG_11_FD_190147 | JGI IMG/M metagenome (GOLD analysis project Ga0265594, IMG submission 190147) | Saline water microbial communities from Sakinaw Lake, British Columbia, Canada - sak_2011_5_24_80m | ecosystem: Environmental > Aquatic > Non-marine Saline and Alkaline > Saline ... | reverse complement strand
TATATAAATCTCACTACCAAAAAATATCGTGGATAGTGGGCTTGTTAACCCAAATAATGTATTAGAGCTGAATTTAGATATACCGTTGACAACGTGTAGGTGGCACATGCGTTACTGTTCAGGTCGTGATAGTTGCGGTCGAGCCCTCGTTCCTGATCGTGAGCGTAATGTTACCGCCGCAGGTCCCAAGCTGTTTGCTCCGGTCTAAGATCAAGACGGGCTGTGTTCGTACCGCTGCGGAAGCCGAAACGTTCTGCTTCGGTACGCAGCAGCCCCAGTACACGGTCGCGGCGTTCTCGGTATCATCCGCGCAGCCCGTTACCTGTGCAGAAACGTTGATCACGGTTGAGCTCCCGGTGGATAGATTCGCCAGTGTCCAGATAAGCGGACTGCTTGGTGACCCATTGCCGGTATTCACCGCCGGGCTCGCGGAGACAAAGACGGTATTACTCGGCAGCACGTCCTGGAGCGTGATATTCTTTGCCTCGTAATTGCCCGTGCTCGTAACCGTAATGGTCCAGTTGACGTAGCTGCTGTTCCCCGCGATGGTGAACGCGGGCGTCTTCGTGATGCTCAGCTGCGGTTCCGCTTTCACGGGCTCGAAGGGCTTCACATCCTCCTGGCCAAAATCGCCACACGGTATCGTATAGTTGATCTTCGCGACCGCCACGCCAAAGCTCTCATTGCAGACGCAGCTCTGGTTGATCACCGCCTTAAAGCCCACCGTGACCGTTGTGCCGGGCGCCAATTCGTTGTAATACCAGCCGAGCGTCTTGTTTACCACATCATAGGCAAACGAGGTCGCATTCGGTGATGAGGTATTGGTATCGAGCACGAACTCGAGGCAGTTTGGAAGCGTTTCGAGAAGCATTACGTCGTACACGTACGACTCGCCAACGTTTCGGGCAATGATGGTGAAATTCGCCTCACCGCCACACTCATCGATCAGCTCCGCATCGTGCCGTACAAAGACCGCATTGCCCTCGAGGATCTCCACGCGTGAATAATCGGCGACTGCCTGACAGGACTCGTTGCAGCAGCCCCAGCTTGCATTGACGGTATTGTTCAACCATTCACAGCCCGCAAAGGTCGCATTCAATCCGATGGTCACTTTGATGTTGGGATCAACATCGCCCAGGTCCCATGTTATCGTCGTGTTGTTAGTCGTGACCAGCGGCGTTGCAGGCGTTCCGCCGATGTTCGAACTCACATACCGGAGGTCAGGATCAAGCACATCCACGACCGTGACATTCTTCGCCGTTCCGTTACCCTTGTTCGTGACGTAAATATTCCAGGAGACATTCTTTGTCTTCGCGAAGACCACCTTCGGCGTCTTCAAGATGATGATGTCGCCCTTCGTGATGATAAGCGGAGCGTCGCTGTCATCCGCGTGCCGCACGTTCCCGGAGCTGAGATCGCAGTTGTCCTGATAGTCTAACCATGCCGTTGCGGTGGATGCCAGGCTGCAATTTTTCACCGCTCTGAACTGGATCGTGCCGCCCGCGGAGAGATTGCCCAGATACCAGCTCAGGATGACACCATTCCGCATCGGCTCGAATGAGTTGATACTCACGTTCTGTTCATTCGTGAACCCGCTCATGATCGTCGTGTTCTCAATATAGCGGTACAGCGAATCGTTGTAGTAGATAGTGACGTTGTACACGGGGTACACGCCAGATTTCGTGGCCGTTATCGTCACATTGTACTCCTCACAGACAGTGATCCAGTCGGCGATGTCAACTGCGATGGACAGAGCAGGCCGGTCGACGGAGACAAACACCGCCTCGCGATAAATGCCGGGATCAGGGCAATCGGTGTTAGGATAGCCTGAAATGTTAAGATACGACCAGTCAGGGAAGGTCCCGTCATCATTCTGCTTCAAGGTGTACTTTACTTCAAGGGTCGTACCGGGAGAGATGCTGTTAGAGCAGTTACTCAAAAAGCTCAGGTTTTGCCACTGGCCCAACGTGATGGTTTGTGATTCGTTGCAGGTGCTATTCACCACAAAGTAGGCAGTACCACTGAAGGTACCGTCGGGGAACGTCTGACTATTGTTTCCCGCTTCCATGAACCATAGATCACTCCAGTTGAGCGGGTGCGCGAAGACGTAGGTGGTAGTGTAGGTAATAGTGCGGCACACCTCCTGCGGTGACGGGGTTGCGGTTTTACTGCTCGTGAAGAGCGTTGCATTATAACATTCCACAATCACAGAATCAGCGGCACTCGCATTGAGCGGGCAGTTGCAGCAATCTCTGCCCGCAAGGACGTCCAGCGAATTGGCCAGCGTTTGACCGCAACCACAGCTAACGTTCGCGCTGAACCGCAGGGTGGTGATCCAGGGAACGCTATCATTCAGCTGGACATTGAGCCACGTGATCGTATGGTTGGTTGCATCGACCGTGCCATTCCCAGCATCAACGATTGCCAACTTCTCGTGGTAGCGATCGGTGATATTCACATTGACCGAATTGTCTGGACAACTACCTCGGGTATACATGGCGCTTAGATTAAAGGTCACGTCCTCGCCGAAGTAGAGCGCGGACCGATTCGCGTTTTTCGTCGCGGTTAAGCTCGGTTTCGAACTCGCGTTGAACGCGTAGCGGAAGAGATTGACCGGTGGCGCCCAGAGGTTCCTACACTCGTCATAGTACGTGGGGAAGATCGCAACCGTTCCGCTCCCGGGATCGGTGCAATTCCCATAGCTCATGCCGAAGTCGAAGGTCAGGTTAAAGCTGCTAGTGGGCGGGAGATCACCGATGTAAAAGGTGCTATTGCCCGTATAAAAGGTCGCGTTCGGGTTCGAGACGTATTGACTCGGGAGTCCGGCCATCCGTAGATAAAGATCATACGCGCCGCTATCACCTTCATTGCTCAGATTCACCTGTACCTTCGTCTTCTGACAGTAATCGACGAGTACATTTTGGGGCACGATCTTTACAAAGGGTATCCGCGGAATGAACCGAATACTGCCCTTGGCGAAGCTCGATTGGCACACCACACCCAGACACCTCCTCGACATGTTCACGTTCATGAATTGGTTGTCGCAGGCCGCCACGGTGACGTTAATCGTCTCGGTCTTCGTCTCACTTACATTGAGTTTGGCATAGAACCAGCTCGTACTATTCGTGCTGGTATTAACGAGCGTAAGATTGGTGAGCGTGAGGTTGAGCGAGACATTGTAGGCGGGACTGAATCCGGTATTTTTTACGATGATCTCATACGTAACAGTATCATTGAGATGAGCATCTGCGACTTCAGGATTAATCGTTATGGTAACAAACGGTTCGTTCACCAATATCGAAGCTGAATTTTTGGTACTCTTGGTACTATCGTTATAATAGACCAAAGCGCGGAGCCGCTTTCCACTCTCCGCGCCACAGCCGGGTGTGAGATTGAATATTACGCTCGTAGCGTTAACGCCACTGGCCTGATCAGCAAAGTTCCACGTCAAATTTGTACCGTTGGCGGTTTGCGTGGGCTCTATATTCTGAATACTCCCGGAGAAATTGACCTGTGAGGAATTAGCGTTATAAATAAAACCGTTTGGAATCGTGACCGTCAGGTTAAGCGGGTATTTCGCCTCGGCGGTTATAGTGACAGTAAAGGGCTGGGGCTCACACTGGTTGACCTCTGTCGGAACCCCTATGGTTATCAAGCTCGTTTCTTGTGGCTGAACGAGCGAAGCCATTGCAAGAAGAAGACACAGCGCACCAACCGTCCCCAGGAGTACCCACTTATTGATTGTCATGCGGGAAGGAAAGGTAAAGTAAGTATTTAAAACCTTTTATTCCATCAGTACTTCCGAGCGGCCCACTCCCGCAAGCTATTTATAGGGTGAATAACCCCTCCACCACAACTCCATGCTTGCGGATCTAGTTGCAACACGAATGACCCGTCGTATTGGCGCTTGAGGATTACTTAAAGTGCGAGGTCAAAAGTAATCAACGAGAGGAAAGCAGCATGCCAATGAAACAGCAGGGCCAGGGCAAGCAGTTGAAGTTCGACGAGCTCTTCCGGCTGCTCCACTTCTGCCAGACGGTCGAAACTGAGGGGACGGACCCGTTCGATGTGGACGTCAAGCGTTTTCTGCGCACGCTGAAGCAGTACCAGAAGAAGTGGCGGTCGCTGGACGAGCTGCTGCTGGACGCCGAGGCGATTGCCGAGCTGGCGAAGATCATTGAGTTGCAGGAGCAATGGATCAAGGATCGCTCGTCATCCTTTTACGTTGATCCCGCGCTACTGGAGCTGAAATTGCGACTGCTGGAGCCACAGCAGCTGGCCACGGCGTTCCTTGCCGCCTGGCGGCCCATCATCGCACAGGATCGCCTGACACCCCAGCGGCTGCAGGAAGGGCTGGACTACTGGCATGCGCTCCTGCCCTTTGACGAGCGCACCGATGACTTTCCGGTTCCCGCGCTGACCGAGGCACCCTTCGAGCTGGAAGATCTCATCAAATCACGCCTCTTCTCAAAACAGGAGTTTGATGAGGTGCTCCGGGAGCTATCGACCGAGCTTGAGGCGCATGGCAGAATCGACTATCGCGAGTTCATCTATACGGACTCATTTGAGACGAGCGTGCGGAAGGCGTATCTGACGAGCTATCTGGTGAACGAAGGGAGAGCAAACCTTGAGCTCAACCCATTGGAAGAGGAGATTTTTATCTCACCGCGTGCAGTGGACGAGCGGATCGAAGGCGATTTCGGGCCGACTCGGTCGATCCCCGTCTCGGTGAGCTATGAGGAGTGGCGCGCATGGAAGAAGCAGCAGCAAGAGAAGAGGAATCCCGGGCACGAGCGGAGCGGAAGCTGAAGAAGGCGGCTCAGTTGCTGCTCTTCCGACAGCATCGATTACCGGGCGTAAAGGGCTGGGAGCTCAAGCGCGCGCTGGGTGAGGATTATCTCGAGGTGCTCGAGGTGCTCAACGCCGCGCTCGATAATCTGGGCATGGAGGTCAAGCGGATCAGCGAGGAGGGGTCTGAGGGCGCGGAACAGGACGAGAAGGCGGAACGTGATCGGTTTGTAGTGGTGCTCAAGAGCCCGGCGGTTGAGAAGGCCTCGGGCGAGCGGATCGATACGATCGCCATGCTCTCGGCCACCCTTGCGTACATCATCTCGAAGCAAGGCAAGGCTTCGCGGAAGGCGGTTGAGGAGTTTCTGAGCGCGAAATTCCCGAAGCAGCGGATCTTCTTCGCGCTCGATCGGTTCATCAAGCAGGGCTATCTCGGCGAGGATAACAACGTGCTGTATATCGGCTGGCGGACGCGTGCGGAAGTGGACCGGAAGACCCTGCTGGATTTGATTCTCTCGGCATGATTTTTTTTGAGCTGAAGGTGTAGCTAGCAGGAAAGTACAAATGAAGCAGAAAAAAGCGTTTCTGGACGTGACGGTCAGTCTCTGCCCCTATTGCGGCGCGCCCTACGCGGATGCGAGCTGGTACGTCATGGAGCTGGGTAGCGACATCGAGTGCGGCACGTGCGGGCGGACGTGGAACCCGAAATCGTACAAGAGTGATCGCATTCTGGTTGCCTTTGAATTAGACGAGTCCGGGACTGTAGTGTGTGCGAAGAAGGAGCGGCAGCTCGCGGATTGAGTTATCTAGAGCAGGTGTGCACCGGCGTGAGATAGGCGGCTCGTCTTTACTGCGCCGAACTCACGTAACGCGTCGCTCTCACCGATCACAAACACCGTCTCTCCCAGCATCGCGACGCTCGCGACCTTTCCTTCCGCAGCCACAGCCTCGATCGCGTCCTTGCAGGTAGTGCTGATCAGCTCGATTTTTAGCGCGAACTCGCGCGAGGCGTGCATGAGCGTCTCCAGCGTTGGCTTGCGGAGCACTGCTTGTAAGGCGACCTTGCCCGCATCGTTGATGCGCCGTTTTGTGGCCTCGCCGCCCTCTGCCAGTACCGATTTCGTCAGTTTCACGCCGAAGGACACATAGCTCACCTGCTCGCTCCGGTGCGGTATCCGATCGATCACGCCGATGCCTGGCGCTCCGGGCTTTCTCCTGATAACGACACCGCCGCAGGTCTCAGCAATAACATCACCGAGGCCTGTGTTGTTCGCCACTTCCGCGCAGTGTGCGATCTGTGCCAGTTCGTTGAGCGTCATGTTCAGCGCGAGCAGCTCGTTCAGAGCGAGCGCGGTGCTAAGCGCCCCGGCAGCACTCGCGCCAAAGCCACAGCCGATGGGCACGTCAAAGCTCGTGCTGACGTTCACCGGCGCGGAGGCTGCCAGGCGGTCGAGCACGTAGCGCGTGGTTAGGGCCTCTTCTGCACGGCCATTGATCAGTATTCGCGACTCGGCTGCCCGGGTAGGGACATGAGCAACCTCAGTCACGCAACCAGACTCGAGGACGAGGCCACAGCCAAAGGAGCCCTTCTGCAGCGGATCGCGATGCTCATGGATGGCGAAGAAGCCGGTGATACTCGCGGGCGCGTAGGCCCGGGCGGATTTCTTGCTCGCACAAGCTTCGTCATCCCCCGAAGTTTGTTCCCCCGCTTGCTTCTCGTTCACGTGCAGTAGGCCCTCCATTCGCGGTTTTATAAGGTTGGCAGCGCAAAATTAGGTTTGAGGACGCAAAAATAAAAATGCTGCGAGCAATCAAAGTGCGGTGCCAGGAATGCGAGCCGGAGGTGCTTGAGACGGTGCTTGAGATCGCGCTTTCACTTGCGCGGCGCGGGAGCGAGGGCAAGAGCATCGGTGCGCTCTTCGTCATCGGCGATGCGGATGCGGTCTTGCGGCGGTCAAAGCCGCTGATCCTCGACCCGCTCGAGGGCTATCCCCGGGAGCAGAAGGACATACGCGATGCGAACGTGCAGGGCACGATCAACGAGCTGGCGAAGATGGACGGCGCATTCATTATCAGTGGCGACGGCTACGTGCTCTCCGCAACCCGGTACATCGAGACGATCGCCCGGTATGTGGATCTGCCACTGGGCTTCGGCAGTCGGCACATGGCCGCTGCATCGATCTCGAAAGAAACGGACGCTGTTGCGGTTGTGGTTTCGGAGAGCGACGGCATCGTGCGGCTCTTCGATGACGGGGAGCTGGTAGCCGAGCTCATCCCGTGGGTGGGCGAACTGAAGCTGGTGAAGCCGCGGATAAAAGGCGAAATCGAGAAGATCGTGGATACAACCAAAAACGTGACGGTGATGGTCAGAAAAAGCGAAGCCTGAGCGCTATCGTTGAATGCAACGTTCATTCCACAGCGTCAATGTCGGAACTCTATGTGATGGTGCAGAAACGCCCTATATTATGTATGTGTCGAGCTTTATTTATCCCGCTCTTCTACCTCTTTTTATGGACAATTCTGCGTCCAGGGCCGCAACGAAGTTCATTGTGCATCCGTTTCTCAAGGCAAACGCAGTAGAGCGCCGGGAATACCAGGTCACCATCGCCGAGGCGGCGAAACAGCAGTCGTTGATGGTGGTTTTACCAACCGGCCTCGGGAAGACGACCATCGCGCTCCTCGTCCTTGCCGACCGTATCAGGAGGGGGAAGATTCTGTTCCTGGCGCCGACACGGCCGCTGGTCGAGCAGCATACTGCGTTTCTCAAAGAGGTTCTTACTAGTGACGAAGCACAGATCCAGATGTTTACCGGCTCAATCCTCGTGGAGAAGCGGGGGAAGCTCTGGGAGTCGGCGCGCATCATTGTTTCCACGCCGCAGATCATCGAGAACGATCTGTTAAGTAACCGTATCTCGCTCCGCGATGTCGCGCTGGTGATTTTCGACGAATGCCATCGCGCGGTGGGGAACTACTCGTACGTGTACATTGCGGAGAAGTACAGGGAGCAGGCGACGGAGCCGCGGGTTCTGGGCATGACCGCGTCACCGGGCAGCGATCGCGAGAAGATCCAGGAGATCTGTCGCGCGCTGGGCGTGACAAAGGTCGAGAGCCGGACGGAGTATGACCATGATGTCGCGCCGTACATCTTCAAGAAGGGCTTTGAGTGGCGTGGTATCGATGTCCCGGCCGAGTTCAAGAAGCAGAAACGCGTTTTGGATGGTGTGCTTGCCGGGCGGCTCGAAACGCTGCGGAAGCTCGGGTTCATCCGCAAGAAACAAAGCAGGGAGATCACCAAATCAGAAATACTGGCGTTACGGTCGGCGATCTCGGTGCAATTGCAGACACAGAAGCACGCGGATTTGTACCAGGCGCTGTCAGTGCTGGCTGAGATCATGAAGATCAAGCACGCTATCGATCTGATCGAGACGCAGGGTATTTTCGCGGTGAGACGCTATTTCGAGCGTTTGCAGAGCGAAGCGTCCTCAAAGGAGGGCAGCAAGGCCTCAAAGCGCTTGATGCACGACGCGCAATTTGTAGTGGCGATGAGTGCGCTCGCCGCGTACGAGGGCGAGCATCCCAAGCTGGAAGCGCTGATCGGTATCCTGCGGGAGGCGATTCAGAGCAACCCGGAGACGCGCATCATCGTCTTTGCCAACTACCGGGATACCGCGGAAATGATTGTGAGCGCGTTACGCGATCGGCATGCGGAAAAGGAAGGCATACGAGCCGTGAAGTTCATCGGGCAGGCCACGAAGGAGGAGGATAAAGGCCTGAAGCAGAAGGAGCAGGTGGAGATCATCCAGCAGTTCAAAGACGGCGTTTACAACGTCCTGGTCGCGACCTCGGTGGCTGAGGAGGGGCTCGATATACCGGCGACCGACCTCGTGCTCTTCTATGAGCCGATACCATCTGCGATCCGGAGCATCCAGCGGAAGGGCAGGACGGCGCGGAAGAAAGTGGGCAAGGTGATCGTGCTGATTGCGAAGGGCACGAAAGACGAGGGGTATTACTGGCTCAGCCGGACGAAGGAGCGTCAGATGCGGCGGCGGATCAGCGAGCTGGGTATGTTAACGCATGATCCGGCGGTAGAGGGGGAAGAGGAGCAGGTTTCTGAAGTAGCGAGACCGGCGAAACAGGCGGTGGAGCAGCAGCCAAAGGAGCGGGAGGATCAGAAGCGGATAACCGATTTCGAGGCTGAAGAAGTGCGCCTGACCATCTTCGTGGATCCGCGGGAGACGAAGTCGGGTGTGGCGCGGTTCCTGGAGAAAGCGGGTGTGGAGCTGAGGTTGCGGAATTTGGGTGTGGGCGACTATGTTGTCTCCGAGCGGGTTTGCATCGAGCGGAAGAGCACGACCGATTTTTTGGATTCCTTGATCAACAAGCGCAGGAATTTGCTGGCGCAGATCTTGAGGATGCGGAAGGAGTACGAGAAGCCGGTGCTCGTGCTCGAGGGTGAAGCGCTCTACGGGCAGCGAAACGTGCATCCGAACGTTGTACGGGCGGTCATCGCCGCCATCGCCCTCGATCTCTGTGTGCCTATCATCCAGACGAGGGATGAGGCGGATACCGCGTCCTTGCTCTACGTGATTGCGAAGCGCGAGCAGCAGCCGAGCAAGAAGGAGATCAGCCCACACGGGAAGAAGCCTGCAGCATCGCTGAAAGAGCAGCAGGAATATTTCATTTCCGCGTTATCGAATATCGGGCTCGTAACAACGCGCAATTTGCTGCGACACTTCAAAACGGTCGAGAACGTTGTAACAGCCTCGAAGGAGGAGCTGATGGCGGTCGAGAAGGTGGGCGAGAAGACGGCCGAGCATATCCGCACGGTGGTGAGTGCGGAATACGGGGCGTCTGAGGGTGAGAGCGGTGAGCCTCGCGCTACTGAGGAACGAGGTGAAGCGGGGTGATAAAGCTGCGGGCAGCTTTGGAGGGGCTGAGGGCTCGTGCGCACGGTGGGGAACCGGTGAGCGGTGGAACGGAGCGTGTACGTGATTTCAGTGTGAATTTAAACCCCTATGGGCCGCCAGAGTTTGTTCTGGAGGCGATTCGGGACGCGACCGCGGAGATCGACCGCTATCCCGACACTGGTTGCGCGGCGCTGCGCGAGCAGCTTGCCCACAAGTATGGCTGTGCGGCGAACGAGATTTTAGTGGGCGCAGGTGTTTCGGAACTCATTCAGCTCGTCGCGCTCAGCTTTGTTAATGACCGCGTGCTCATTCCGGCGCACACCTACGGTGAATATGAGCCTGCGGCGCGGATCATGGGTGCTCAGATCGCGCGTGTCGCGATGCCTGGGCTGCGGATTGTGCCAGAGCTGATTATGGATACTTTACAACCAGATGACGTGGTCTTTCTCTGCAACCCGAACAATCCAACCGGGCAGTATCTGGAGGAGGAAGCGGTAAACGGGATCGTGGAGGCTGCAGAGCGGGTCAATGCGCTCGTGGTGCTGGACGAGGCGTATGTTGATTTTGTCACGGATGCGTTCCCGGCGCAGAGGCTGGCTACGCAGAATCTCATCATTGTGCGCTCCTTAACGAAGTCGTTCGCGATTCCCGGAATTCGAATCGGTTACGCGATCTCCACGAAAGAGCTTATTACTGCGATGGAGAGCGTGAAGACACCCTGGAGCGTGAGCGTGATCGCGCAGAAGGTCGGTGCGGCGGTGCTTGGTGCTGAGGGTGATGCGTTCCTGGCAGACTCGCGAGCGCGCATCGAGCGGAGTAAGGAGCGTATAGAAGCCGTGCTGGAGGTTCATTCGGATGCCAATTACTATCTTCTGGAGGTTGTGAATGCAGCGGGAGCAAAGAAGCGGCTCTTGGAAGACGGATTCTTGATCAGGGATTGCACCTCCTTTGGGCTACCCCGCCATATCCGGTTCTCCGTGAAGAAGGATGGAGAGAACGAGCTGCTGCTCCATAACGTGATGGCGATGCTCGCGGCTCGCGAGTAATTTCAGCTCTGAAGAGCAGCGCGTGAGCGCGTTATTTATGCGCGACTATGTATTGTACTCTTATGAGCAGTGGTGGTCGTGAAGGGTTGGAGGACTGGGTCGAGCAGAACGTAGGGGGGATCAGGCAAGAGCGAGAGAAGCTCGAGAGACGACTGCATGCGCTGACCGCGGAGATCAAGAAGCTCGAGGCACAGAGAGAGCAGATGCTCGTCTCGCGGGAGGAGCAGAAAGACCCTGAATTGAATCCCGAGTACGAGCTGATGATGGAACGAGGCATCGCGCGGGTGACCAACAAACGGGTGGAGCTGAAGCAGCGCCAGAGCGAAATGACCAAGCGGCTCAAAGCCCTCGAGCACGAAGAGCGGCAACTGATGACGGTGCTGAGGCACGAGCGATTCGGCGAATGGGTGGCATTGAAGAAGCGACGTGACGAAACGGCTGCAAAGCTGGAGCGCCTCGAAACGGAGATGCGACAGTTGCTGGAATCGATGACGAATGACCTCCAGGCGGAATAATGGCCCAGCACTGGTTCGTTTATAAGATCTATCCGCGCGGGAGAGGGGCTCGGGTTATCCACGAGGAGCTCAATGCGGCTCGTCTGAAGGTGGAAGCGAAGCTGAAGCAGCTCGCTGAGCCATATCACTGGTTCACGGTACTCGTGCGGTCTGAGAGCGTGATGTTCGGCGTCAAGACAGAGAACGGGCGAACGATCGAGGCGCAGGTCGAAGCGGTATTGAAGGACGAGTATCCGGAGCTGCTGATTGGGCTCGGCCGCGAAGATCCAGACAATTGTGAGATCATTGCGATCGCGACCCAATGCCGACTGAGCCTGGAGGAGAAGATCCCGCTCTCGACGTGGAATACCGGGCAAATCGGGTTCATGGTGCACTGTATGCTCAACCCGTATGGCTTTGATAATGAGGCCTGGACCTACTGGACCTCGCTCTGCTGCATTGATGAGGATCTTGACATCTCAGATCTGGATACGCGCGATGTCATCACGCTCGTCCGGTCGTTCTTAGAGTATAAGAAAGGGATGGAGATCGAGGACGATTACGAGAAGGTAGAGCAGCTCAAGGAAGAACTGGAAGCATTCAAGAACTATCTGGCGCAGAAACTCGCCTAGCCCTAACCAAGCTTAGAGGAGCTTAGTGGCTCACCGCGGCAGGAGCAGAACAGGCCAATCGTCACGCACACGCGCCTCGTTAGTTATTTCAAGCCGGAAGCGAGATCAATCAAGGCCGCTCGCGGATCCTGCGCTTTCACCACGCCGGACGCCAGGAGGACGCCGTCAGCGCCTAACTCGATCGCAGCGCGAACATCCTCGCCGTTGGTCACGCCGGCGCCGCAAAGTACCGCACAGCGTTCATCAATTCGCCTGACCGCCTTCACGGTGTCCTCGACGATCGCTGGATCAACCTTCGAGACCGATCGCCCGGTGCCGATCAGCTCCGGCGGCTCAACAGCGACTGCGTATGGCTTCAGTTCCGCGACCGCAGCGCTCACTGCGATATTGTTCGTGCAGACGATGGTCAGGAGGCCGAGGCTCGCCGCTTTGGAGACGATGAACGCGATGTCCGCGATCGTGAGCCGATGCTCAGAATGGTTCACCAGTGTGCCTGCCGCGCCGGCCTGCTTCACGGATTCCAGCGTGATGAATCCGGTATGGCTGCCGGGCTCAACGGCGTCCACATGCTGTGCGAAGCAGGGGATGCTCACCTCTGCGACTATCTTGGCGAGTTCCACCTGCTGTGGACAGATCACGATGCTGACCTCCTGCTCGGCAGCTACGCGCGCGCAGATCTGTGCGAGCCGCAGGCCCTGCGCACCTGCAGATTCGTTATAGGCCTTCTCGTTGAGAACAATGACCGGTGTTTCTACTTTAATCATTCTTACCCACCACACGTATCAAGAAGGCGCTTTATTAATATCTACCTGCGTGTGCATCCCGTGATCGATAGCGCTCACAGCACATTCCGCAACTCCCCGATGCCGTTCACCACAAATGTTGGCTCTGATTCGCATTGCTTGCGCTTCTCATCGTCGCGTGTGATGAGCACGGAATCGATGCCTGCACGCTTTGCCGCAAGCACCCCGACCGGGCTGTCATCCGCCAGGATCGCAGCCGCTCGCGGGATTGCCAATTCCCGCAGCACCCGATTGATATAGAACGGATTCGGCTTTCGAGTATCAAGATCATCCAGCGTGCTCTTGCGCCCAAACCAGACCGTGAAGTAGGATTTCAAATTGAAGAACTCGAGTGTGAAGTCCACACTGGCCTGTTGTGAGTCGCTCACCACGGCGAGCGAGTATCGCGCACTCAGGTACCGAATGATCTTCTCAGAGCTCGCACAGAGAATAATCTTCCCGCTTCGGATCGCCTCGATCTTTGCCTCGATCACGTCTATCTCGCGGCGTGCCCAGAACTCGTCACATGCGAGTCCGAACCGCGCGCAGAACGCGCGGACACCGTCCGCACCATCGGCACGGAGCGGCTGGAGGAACTGAGCATCGATCTCCGGGATCGATAGCGCGAGCCCGAAATGGCCCAGGCTCTTCTTGAATGCTTCATACGCCCATTCGTTCGGTATTCGCCCCTTTCCATGCGAATCGAGGAACGTTCCGTCCATATCAAGCAGAACGAGTTGATAGGTCGTTTCCATGGTCGAGCCCTAAAGTGCACATCTATTATAGAGCGAAAGCGTATAAAGAGTCAGCCTCTCTTTTCTATCTTGTTTCAAGCGTAGAGGCGTGAAAAATGAGCGTAGTGACGAAGGAGCTGGCGTTTCAGACCCGAGGCGAGGTAGAGCTGGTCGATCTTACAGCGCAGATTAATGGCGCACTCCGGGAGACCGACATAAAAGCGGGTATCGTGACGATCTTCGTGCCGGGTGCGACTGGAGCGGTGACGACGATCGAGTACGAGCCAGGCTTAATTCAGGATTTGCCGGACGCCCTTGAGCGCTTATTCCCCCGGGCGATCGAGTACCAGCATGAACTGCGCTGGCATGATGGTAACGGGCACTCGCATATTCGCGCGGCATTTCTGGGGCCCTCGCTGACCGTGCCGTTCAAAGACCAGAGCATGCTGTTAGGGACATGGCAGCAGGTGATCTTTATTGAGCTCGACGTCCGGAGACGGTCGCGGCGGGTGATTCTGCAGATCTTGGGGGAGTAGGGTAGGGATTAAGCCAAGGCCAGGAGGGCACGTTACTCGATCCTGGTGCAGACGGTCGCTCTCCCCTCGATGACCTCAATGACGCGTTCGGGATAATGGCCATTGACGATCACGCAGCTCATGCCGTACTCCAGCAGGAACTGTGGTAGCTCTGCGTCTATACAGCCTGTATGCTCGATCTCAAGCAGCTCTTGTGCCTGAATGTGGTTGATTACCGCACCGTTCTCGTCCAGGAGTCCGTCAACATCAGTTATTTTGATGAACGTCGTCTCACCGAGCTTATGCGCGATGAAGGCGGCAATCGTGTCTGACGTGACATTCCACGTGTGCGGTAATGCATCGTTGGCTCGCAGAACGCGGTATGGGAAGAGGATGCAGAGGCCGGTTCCCGTGGCACGTACATCTTCGAGCCGGTCGAGCACCGGTATCTCAGGTGCGCCATCGGCGAGAAAGAGACCGTACTGGTGCATCGCGAGCACGGCCATCCAGTGTGCGGTATCGTCCAAGATCCCCAAGCGTCTCTGCAATTCTCTGACGGACTCAGCGAAGGGGCCGCCGCCCGGTACAATCACAATCTGGCGCGCAGTACGCTTCGCGAACGCGTACTCACTGAGGAATCGCACGAGCTCGCGCCCGTTAGCCAGTAAGCTGCCGCCGAGTTTGAGGATTAGTGTCAGTGTCATTGAAATCTATGGTAAAATGCCGTTATCCCATCAGCCGTATTTTTTAAGACCGTATACGCCAGCTTCTGCGTGGGGAAGGCCCCAAGGCCGCAATCCGGGCCCACATATATGATACGATCCCCGAAGCGCAGGTACGCTTTCTCTAATCGTTTCGTCACGAGTTCAGGGCTGTTATACTCGGCAAGAACGGCCTCCAGTACTCCAGCTTCTTTGAATGCGTTCGTGTGGTGCCGCTCGTCGTACTCCGCGGCCATGCTGAAGATGTCAGTGCGTGCGACGCCGATACGGAGGAATTTGTCGTACACTTCAAGCAACTGTTTATCCACGATCTCGAGGAGCGATGGCTGCGACGCTGATTCCATGCCGATGACGTTCAAGCCCTCCACCTGGCAGACGGTCTCGTAAAAGATAGGTGAGTGGAGGTGTATCTGCGTATCGATCCCTGCTCGATGTGCAAAGGCCGAAGCGAGCTCAAGCGCTTCGATCACGCCTTCTGCCTCGATCCTGGGGTCCAGGCCCATACTCGGCTCGTCCAGCGATGCGCAGACCACGTCGAAATTCCTGGATTCGTTGACTGCACGCTTGATGAACCGTCCGACTGAGGTTGCGATATTCGATACGACGTCCAGGTACACCGGTGGCGGAAAGAGCTTGTAATAGAGCTCGATGGGCCCGGTGACGCAGATGCGGAGCTTCATTCGCCGCCCGTGCTGCGCTTCGAACTCAGCAGCCACCGCTTCCAGAGCGGCAAGCTCGTAGATCCTCGCCTCTTCTTCCTTTATCAACAACGGCTCTTCCGTTCGTGCACCGTCCATGAGCGGCTCGGTGAACTGCGTGATCATGTCCTGGAACTGCGGATACGTTGGTATTTCGACACCCGCGTCGAGCTTCTGGCGCAACGCATCGCATAAGATCCCGTGCAGCGTGTCCTGGTGGGATTCATGGTCAGCGAAGGCCGCTTTTATCTCTGCTTTCGTCACGCCTGCGGGTAAGGGGTAGCTGCCGATGTCGTCGTAGAGGAAGTGTGGTGGGGTCATGGCTCTTAGTTTGTAGTTCTGTAAGAGAGTATTTTATCCTTTTGTCACCCGGTAATTTGAGACGAAATAACTATCACTGACATGATATTTCACCTAAGGTGGCTAGTCCTATGTTTAAGTGCTCGATTCATCAGTTGCTTGATGTACTTTTCATCTTTATGCTTAGCTATTCAACCTTCACTAATCATCCATACGCGAACTTACGCTCGTAGCTCTTATGGTTCATCCACTCGAGTATTATCGCAATGACAATAACTTCGTCTTTTGCAACGGAATAAATCAACCTCCAGGCGTTGGGCAAATTATATTTCCACAGGTTGTCGATTTCGTATTTCTTTATATACTCCTTAGGTATCAATTTTCTGGGAATCTGAACGCCGCAGAATGGGTCGTCCGTCAAATCGTCAAAGGCTCTGTTCAACCACTCGTAAAGTTTCTTGTCCTCAGTTTTGGAAACCTTCAGTCGGTTCAACGCGTCCTTCAGCTTTTCATCAGCAAGAACAACCTTCGCATTCATCTAACCACTAATTCGGGTTTAAGGAACTTCCGCACCAACTCAGGATTCCAGATCCACGCTATCTTCTCTTCACGATCAACGGCTATCTTTCCAGAACTTTCAAGGTAATCAAAGATCACACAGAACGTCTGGTACATCACCTTCTTTGGCAGTTGCTCCCAGAGTTGCCTCTTCTTGTACTCGCCGCTGTGCTCCTTGATAAACGCTTCGACCATGAGCACGGTATCCAGCCGCGGATAGTGCAGGATCTCCTTATCCGGTGATATCTGCTGCATAGCTATATCAGACCTTGTTATATAACTATATATAACACCGGTTTATAAACCCAGCGGTCAATCACTCATGTCCTCGAGTTGAGTAAACCGACCGAACGTCATATCTGAACAGAACAGCCTATTTCTATGACAATTTGCAACACAGTGAACAACTGCGGAACATTTTTAACTATCGAAACCGCTTTACAAGCTAATGGCGGAAGTCAAGAAGTCACTCCCGGATTTCTACGAGCTCACGGCACGCGAGATCATGGATCGTAAGCTCTGGGAGTTGCCGCTGGTCGCACAGGATGCGAGCGTGGACAGTGTCCTGGAGCTCCTTACCAAGAGCGATTATGTCTGGGTCATGGAAAACGAGGAGAGCAAGAAGGTGGTCGGGATTATCACCGAGCACGATATCCTGAACATCTTCGCACCTGAGAAGAAGCTGAGCTTCTTTGGCGCACCGACGAAGAAGACGCTGCACTTCGAGAGTTACGAGAACGCGGAGCACCTCATGTCGCGGCACCCTATTGTGTGCAGCCCGGACGAAACGGTCAGAGACGTCTTGAAGAAGATGGCCTTTCACCGCATCCGGCGCATCCCCGTGGTCGAGAACGAGATGCTTATCGGTGAGATCACGCTCCACCACCTCATCAAGGAATTTCACTCGTTCATGAAGACGCCCGCCAGACTGTAGTGCTTCTTTAGATGGATGGATGGAGCGTACGAACCGGAGACTCTGGAGATGATGGACCTCATTCTCGCGATCGGCATCATGATCTTTCTCGGCTTCCTCGCCGGTCTGATCTTCGAGCGATTCAAATTCCCCATGATCACCGGCTATATTGTGCTTGGCATGGCCTTGAGCCCGTCACTGCTGGGGTTTATTCCTGCCGGGACCGTGGAGCAGCTCGATATCATCACGGACGTTGCACTCGGGCTCATCGCGTATCTGATCGGGAGCAGTCTCCGGTGGGAGGACTTTCGGCGACTGGCAAAGCCCATTGCCTGGATAACGCCGCTTCAGAGCTTCGGTTCCTGGATCTTCGTCACGGCGATTTTAGCCGCGCTCGGCCCGGTGCTCGTGCCTCATGAGTCGTTCTGGCAGACCATTTTCCCGATGGCCGCGCTCATCGGCGCGGTCTCTGTTGCGACAGCACCCGCAGCGACCATGGCGATCGTCAGCGAGTTACGCGCGAAAGGGCCCTTTACCACTACCCTCCTGGCAGTCGTGGGACTGGATGACGCGGTCGCAATCGTTGTCTTTGCGATCGCGACTGGCGTATTCCGACCGCTGGTGAAAGAAGCGGGTGAGTTCTCCGTCTACCACATGCTCGGTATTCCCCTGCTCCACATCGCAGGATCTGTGCTCCTCGGCATCGCGTTCGCCTTAGTCCTTTTCTACGTGGTGAAGCTGGTGCGAACGCGCGAGTTCCTCGTGGTCGTCATCGTCGGCACGATCCTGCTCTGCATTGGCATCGCAGGTTACCTTGGCCTCTCGTCTCTCCTGGCAAACCTGGTCCTCGGTTTCGTGATCATCAACATCGCGAAGCGCAAGGAGCTGAACCTCGTGGTGGAGGAATTCGAGAACCTCATCTTCGTGCTCTTCTTTGTGCTTGCAGGTTTGCACTTTGACCTGAGCGTGCTGGAGGTCGCAGGCGTACTCGCGCTTCTGATCGTGCTCGCGCGCTGCTCGGGGAAGTACCTCGGCGTGCGACTCGGGGCCACCATCTCACACGCTTCTGATACCGTGAAGAACTATCTTGGGCTCGCGCTCCTACCCCAAGCGGGCGTGGCCATCGGGCTCATTCTGCTCGCGGCACGCGAGTTCCCCAGCTTCGGCGTGATTATGCTGAACGCGGTCCTTGCCTCGACGATCATCCACGAGCTCGTTGCGCCGCCGTTAACGAAGTACGCCATACTCAAAGCGGGCGAGGCGCAGGTCGTTACAGGGCGTTCTGGGTGGTCACGGGTTGGCGGTTGGTCGTCAAACAAATAGATGTCAGCAGCACGGGGAGCGGCGGGCATACCCAGCCTTCCGATTGGCGTGAACGTGCTTCGTTTACAGACACTGCCTGCTGCTTTTTTATCTTCCGCACATCGTTTGGTTAAATCGGGATTACCTATGCAGTTGACGGTTCTCGTGGACAACAATACCCTGATCGATCGTTATTTCCTGGGAGAACCTGCCGTCTCCTATTTCATTGACGACGCGGACACGCGAATATTATTCGACGTCGGCTATTCCGATGCGTTTCTCATGAACGCGCAGAAGATGGCGATTGATCTCCGCACGCTCGATTTCGTGGTGCTCTCGCACGGCCATCTTGACCATACCTGGGGCCTGGACCCGCTTATCAGGCTGTACATCGAGTCGAAGATAGAGCAGCTCGAGTCGAAGAAGCCCATACTGATCGCGCATCCCGCGATCTTCCAGTCAAAGCTACTCAATGAGTTCGGGCAGGTCGGATCGCTCGTAACGGAGATGCGAGCGGCGAGCTACTTCACGCTGCAACTGAGCAGGGAGCCCGTGTGGCTCACCGAGCGGCTGGTGTATCTCGGCGAGATCCCGCGTCGGAACGAATTTGAAGCGCAAACCCCCATCGGCACGGTCGTGAGCGAGGAGAATGAAGAGGAGGCCGATTATTCGCTGGACGATTCAGCCCTGGTCTACCGATCATCACAAGGCCTGGTGGTCATCACGGCCTGCGCGCACGCGGGCATCTGCAATACGATCGAGTATGCACGTGAGGTTTGTGGTGAGGATCGAGTCGTCGACGTCATTGGCGGTTTTCACCTGCTCAATCCTCCAGAACGGCAGTTGGAGGGTACGCTCGCCTACTTCGCATTGCTGCAACCTGCGGCGGTGCACGCCTGCCACTGCACGGATTTGCACTCGAAGCTCGCGCTGGCGCAGGTCGTCAAGCTTGAGGAGGTCGGTGTGGGCTTGCAGTTGAGCTACGAGTAGCCAGTCGGCGGTTACCTGCAACACAACTTAGCTTTTTATACTATGTTGTTATTTATATCTAACATAATGTTAGAAATATGTAATTGTAACGCACAAAACGGAGCGGAGAAGAAGCGATGAAGCAAAAAGGGGAAAGCATGCGGTGGCTGGTGGTGCAGCTAGCATTACTGGCGGTGCTCATGCTTGCAGTGCTCTTGCGCGGCGTGAACACTCGGAGTGTGTCTATAGTGATCAGCATGATCACCGCGGTGTTTGTCGTATGGTTCGTGAAGTGGAAGCGAATGGGCGAGCTATCGGATCGCGACGAGCGAACAAAGAAGCTGGGCGCGTATGCAGCGACCTATTCGTGGCTCGTGACGCTCGTGCTCATTGCAGTGCTCTTCTGGGTCGATTACCTCGCGGTGGTCAAACTGACAGTGACGCAGGTACTGGGCATGACTTTGCTCGTGATGGTGCTCTCGCTGAACATCTTCCGCTGGTATTTCCTCCGGAGGGGAGACGTGGAATAGGATAAGGGGGTGAAGCATGAACAAGAAGCAGTACGCGTGGTGTGGGATTTTGTTGACCATGGTGGTGGGTGTTGTCGTCGGGTGGTCGGTAACGGCCGGGAACTATGTAGCGCCGCTGGTGGTTTTCGGTGTCGCGCTGGCTCTGAAGGTGCTCTGCAAGCGGCGCGTGTCTGAGGTGCTGGAGGACGAGCTGGTCTACCGGCTGGCCGAGAAGTCGTCCTACAATGCTGTTCGAGTTTGCTTGCCTGCGTTTGCGGTAATCGCAGCCGTGGTAATCGCCATAAGCAAAACAGGCCCTGCAGTGTTCGAGCAGATCGGGCTGACACTCGCGTTCGCGGTCTGCGCGTTGCTCATCGTGTATCTCGGGTTCTACGCGTATTACAGCAGCAAAGGCGTGAATTAAGCTAAGCGGGAACGGGGAATGAGAACGAGGATCAAGGAGTTCCGGGCACGGTACGATCTGACGCAGGAAGAGCTCGCGAAGCGGGTGGGCGTCCGTCGGGAGACGATCGTCTTCCTGGAGAAGGGGAAATACAACCCCTCGCTCAAGCTCGCGCACAACATCGCGAAGGTGCTGCGGACGACGATCGAGGAGCTCTTCCTCTTCGAAGATGATGAATGAATGAATGAGCCTCACTTACGTCACGATCTCTTTCGCCTGCGAAAGACGTTCCAGAGCGGCACCCGCTGCCGGTACCCCTTATAGGCGTCACCGAACTTGCGGATGTTGTACTCGTCCTCGGTGCGTGCGGCCATCCAGAAGCAGCTGAAGGCCAGAGCGCCCAACAGGAGCGCGATCAACGATTGAAAGGCGAGCACGAGCGCAACCGACCAGATGGCCATACCCATCGTCATGGGCTCGCGAATGATACCGTAGAGCCCGGTATCAATCAGTGTGGTGGTCGCGGTGAAGTCGCTCGTCCCAGCGTTTGGCCGGCCTTTCCGCTTCAACTCGAGCATGGAGCCGAAGACGAGGATGCCTGCGGGGAGGTAGAGCAGCAGACCGAGGACTTCGAGCCACCACAACTCGTAATGCATCCACGCGCCCGCGAGCCCGAGCGCCAGTTCGAGCGTAAGCAGCGAGAAGAAGAGCCCGAGCCCGCTATGTATGTAGATCTCACTGATGATGCGTTCCCGCGCAGCGTGGAGCAGCCAGTATCCATTGACGAACCAGATAATCGCGCAAAGGCCGATGACAATAAGGTAGCGGTACAGTTCCAGAGCCATTTCTTCTCACCTCTCGCCCTCGTTCGAGCGACGCCCCCCCGTTCCGTTTACTTAGTTGGTTAGGCTATACGAAAACGCGCACGAGTATGATAACTACAATGAGCGCGGGCAATAAATTGATTACCTTGAGCTCTTTCAGCTCGAGGAGCTGGATGCCGAGGCCCATGAGGATGACGCCGCCGACCGCGCTCAGCTCGGTAACGAGCGCTTCGGTGAAGAACGCCTGCGACGACGCGGCGAGGAGCGTGATGCCGCCCTGGAAGAGGAAGAGCGGGACGGCGGAGAAGAGCACACCGATCCCGAAGGTTGACGCGAGTGCGATGGACGCGCAGCCATCCAGCAACGACTTGGCAAATAAGATGGACGGATCACCGTTGAGCCCGTCCTCAATCGCACCGATGATCGTCATCGCGCCCATACAGTAGATGAGAAAGGAGGTGACCAGACCTTCGGAGAACTGGTCATTGGCTGAGCCGCCGATGCGCGTCTTCAAGAACTCGCCAAAACGATCGATATGCCGGTCAAGATGCAGTGCTTCGCCGATGAGTGCGCCGAGCAGCATACTGAAGATAAGGATAATGAACCGCTCGGTCTTCAGCGCCATGCTGATGCCGAGCACGAGCACGCAGAGCCCGATCGCCTGGAACCCGATCTTCTTGAGGTTATCGGGAAACCGCTGGTGGAGCGCTACGCCGATGAGGCTTCCGATGATGACCGCAGCGGTGTTGACATACGTGCCCAGCATACAGAGTACTACCGGCAGAGGCATAAAAAAGCCTTGACTGCTCTTTCTACCGTAAGTTACCGCCAGAAATGCACGTGTGTTTTACCGTCTTCACCTCTTGTTACCAGACCTTCAGGACGTATCTCTACGAGCTCTTCGTCTGCTAAAATCGCCGCTATCTTCGCTCGTAACGCGTCGTCGGCAGACGCCAAAAGCGCTTCCAGTTCGCGCTCTCTCGCCAGCTTCTTCTCCTGATCACTCTTATGCGCTTGCTGCTTCGCCCGTTTCGCTCTGTTCCTGCTCATCTCATCGCGTGCCCACCTCGTTCACGAGAGAAGGAAGGTCAGCGTTCTCTCTTCTTTCGGTACTGACGAATGAATGAATACCTAGACTCGTCCTCGCGCGTACTCCGCGGCTTCCCGCATCAGTTTTATCGCTCCTTCTATCCGGTCGAGTTCTTCGAACCCGTATGACAGTCGCAACTGCCGCTTGCCCACTGCAACGAGGTCGCCACGTGGGTGCACGCAGTGCTCGCCCGGGACGTAGATTACGCGCGGCTTCCTATCGGCTGCAGGGCCATCAATCATGGCATCACCGGTCGTTCGTGCGAGGTACGTGAAGAATGCGGACGTCTCGGTGGTCTGGAAGTTTTTCATGGTCAGATAGTAGTAGAAGCTGGCTTTACCGCCGCTACAGTTCTCTACAAGATCACCGAGATACTCGTCGAGCCAGCCCTGAACAGCACGCGCTTTCTTCCGGTAGCCCGCCTGGACCTCTTCGATCTGCTGCTGCACGTGGTGATCGAGGAGATAGCTTGCGATTTCCTGGTTGATGAGCGGCGCGCTGAACCCGACATCACTTGTCTTCTGGATCATCGCGCTCATGAACCGCCCTGCTGGCCCCATCAAATAGCCGATCCGTAACGCGGGCGCGAGAATCTTCGAGAGCGTCCCGAGTTCGTAAACCAGGCCCGCTGAATCGTACAGTAAGCCTGATTTGAGCGGCGTAACGGTTGGATCGTGCACCAGATGCTCGTAAGCCTTATCAAAGAAGAGCGGGATCTTCCTGCCAAGCTCATGTGAGAGGTCGGTAACAATCTGCACCAGCTCTGCTCGTCGTTCGTTCGAGAGGATGGTGCTCGTGGGATTGTTAATAGTAACGATATAAAAGAATGCAATCTCGTCCTTGCGGGCGCCCAGGTCGTCTAGTTTCGCGCGCAATAAATCGGTTTGTATGCCATTATCGTCTTCGGGCACCGTAAGCACCTCGAAACCCTGCCGTTCGAGATAGTTGCAGTAGATGTAGTACATCGGGTCGGAGGTGATCACAATGCCGGGTGCAAAGACGTGCGCAATACCTTCGAGCAGGCTCGTCGCGCCGTTCGGACCTATAATAACCTCATTGTGATCGACGATCTCCTGCGTGAGCCCGCCGAGGCCGTACTCGATATGGAACCGCTTGAGCGAGTTGATCAAGTTCTGCGAGCCCTGCGAGCCACCGTAATTGAACGGCACCTTATACTTCTCCGGCTCGGCGAGCACCGCCTGCATCGCCTCCACCATGAGTTTGTGCGGGATCGTCCGTTCGTTGACGTAGCCGACGCCCAAATTAACGTCTTTCGCGGGCCGGAAATCAGCGGCAAAGGCCGCCATCATGCGATTGACCGGTGAAGGCGCGCTGGATGCGGTTCCATACCCCGATAGCCTGAAATCTGCGAGTTCCATACCAACCCATCAGAAGTCGAGGCTTAAAAAAGTGCGTGCCATCATCCTGATAAACGGGCACGAGAAGCGCGTGTTTCAATTTTTAAGCCAAAATCACGTGCCGAACGAACCGATACCTACACGATAAGCTCTGGTTGCGTGGTGTGGTCTTGCAGTGTTCCGCCTTCTTTCGCCGCGATTTGAGCGTTACGTCATGGAGATCGCGAAGTAAAGCCCTAACCAGAGCGCTAACAATCCCACGCCACCCATAATGATCTGTCCTGTCTCACTCATGGCTCAGAGATAATCAGGCCTTTCGGCTATTTAAACCTTTTTCTTTTGCCAGTAGTTCCGAAAGGGGTGAGTTCCGAACGCCAGCTGCACCTCATTATCGTGGAACTATGCATGAGAAGCGAGATCGAGATCAAGGGCTGTGGTCTAAAGAACACGAAGGCGAGAGCACCCATATCAAACGCCGTTATCTAGCTGAAAAAGTGG
>Ga0265594_1000888_pt1 | contig 24045 bp, 23 predicted proteins | sample saktaG_11_FD_190147 | JGI IMG/M metagenome (GOLD analysis project Ga0265594, IMG submission 190147) | Saline water microbial communities from Sakinaw Lake, British Columbia, Canada - sak_2011_5_24_80m | ecosystem: Environmental > Aquatic > Non-marine Saline and Alkaline > Saline ... | reverse complement strand
GTTGTAAATGTTTTATATTCAAAAACAAAAATACAACATTAAGGGGGAAACCATTTGGAAGTACCCCTTTATTTAAAATTTAGTCGGTCAGTAGTGAAAAATAATATCAAAATTAGAAATAAAAAATTTATTTTTTGATATTAATTTTGGTTTAATTCATTAAGCAATCCTTTGATGTCAATATTATACATCTTGGCAATTTTTCCTATTTCTAACACACCCATTTCATAAGCAGCCATTGGACATTGTAAACAAGGCAAATTGTATTTTTTAAGAATTTCTTTTGCGTTAGGTGTTTTTAGAATTTTTGCTAATGTTGTATTTTCTGTTATTTCATTTTGCATAATTTTATCCTCTTTTTTTATTAATATTTATTTAAAGCATATATTTAATGCCCCAAAAGTATAAAAATTATCATTAGTGTCAGACTAAAAATTTATTGACCCCATAGATAATAATCAACGGGGTAAACTTGATAAAACACTTATTATATCACATAAATTACCACAAAAAATTAATTTGGGGTCAGGCAGTTGCCTGATTATTTAATAGAACGTAGATTTTTTATGATTTATACTATTTATATTTTGGAATTTGTTTTTTTGTTAAGAACAAATTTATTATAAAAGAAAAGTGCCAGAACTGTTAATATTCCAATACCGGTAAATATTAGCCATATTTTTGAAGGATTGTATTTGTCCCAAAGCATATTGGTAAGTTCTTGTTTGTTAAGTCCTGTAAGATTAGAAGCTCTGTTTATATAATCATTTTGAGTAAAATTTTTTGATATTTCAGGTATATGCAGACCTCTTGCTGCAACTTCTGTTTTAAGAAGTGATATTTTATCAGACATAGATTCATAGACCTTTCCTGATATAATGCCTGCAAAAAAATTACCGGCAGCCATAGGCAAAAAACTACATCCCATATAAAGTGCCACCTTATCTTTTGGTGCTATCTTTCCTATATATTCTGTAATCTTTGGTGAACTTGCCATCTCGCCAACAGAAAAAACAAAAATGCTTATAAACAAGAAAAAAGGATTATGCGTAGCAAATGTAAGACCTATGCCAACAGAACAAACCAAAAAACCTGACATCATAGCTTTTACAGGTCTTAATTTCATTATAAGTGTTGATATAAGTATTTGAAACAGAATGATATAGCCCGCATCAATGTCTGCTATTACTTCAGGATTGATTATGCCTTGTTTTGTCCCGACAACAGCAGCCAGTTTCGGAGAAAATGAATGAATAGCATTATATACAGAACTTGTATCTATCCATTGGTCAATAAAATTAGGTAATGTATAAAATAATTGATTATACATTGTCCAAAATCCTATAATTATTATTAAAAAAAACAGAAATTTGAAATCTGAAAGAGCAATATATATATTTTTAAAAATAGTTGAAAAAGTATGAGATAAAGGTTCTTTGTTTATTTTTCGGTTTGGTTCTTTATAAAAAAATATTACAAGAATAAAGTTAAGGGCAATTATTACAGAAGACATAATAAAAACATATCTCCAGTCAAAAGACCTTAGTTTAGAAGAAAACAAAGGGGCAATAAAAGCTCCTATATTTACCATCATATAATAAATGCCAAAGCCGATAGAAGAAGTTGTGTCATCTGTTGTTTTACTTACAGTGGCTGCAATTATTGGTTTAAAGAGAGCAGCGCCAACAGCAATATAAAGGAATACCAAAAATACACCTGTATATGATGTAACATATCCCATTGTCAAATATCCTGTTGAGAGTATAGTAAAAGCAATGAGTAATACTTTTTTATAACCAAATTTATCAGCTATTGCACCGGTTATAACAGGAAGGAAATATAAAACAGCAACAACAGTTCCCATAAGAAGACCTTTTTGCGACTGGGTAAATCCTAAAGCACCTGTATCTCTTGAATTTGTAAGATACAGAGCAAGCACCATAAAAATTCCATACCATGCCCATCTTTCAAATAATTCCATGGTATTAGCTACCCAAAAAGTCCTTGGAAATTTTTTAAATACTTTGCTCATAATTTAAATAGTGTCTCACATATAACCACTTTATGTAAAATTAGAAGTCCCCTTAATGTTTCATCAAACCTCTTCCTGTCTTTTTTATTTTATTGTTGTCGGTAAATTCGGTAATTAACTTGTCTAATATTCCATTAATAAAAATTTTACTTTTAGGAGTGCTATATAGTTTAGCTATTTCAATATATTCATCTAATGAAACTTTTACAGGTATTGAAGGGGACTCTAATATTTCGTATAAAGCCATTTTCATAAGCAATACATCTATTACTGCAATTCTTTCTATCTTCCAATTTTTTGCTTTTTCAGAAATCATTTTCTCGTATTCTTTGTTATGAAAAATAGTTTTTCTAAACAGTTGTATAATAAAATCTTTATCTTCCTCAGCATCTTTTCCATTAGAATTTTTATATAAACTAACTAAATGGGTATTATTATCAGAATTTTCATCAAAAGATTTAAAAGTTTTTAAAACCATAATACCTGCTGTATCATAATCATCAGCCCAATAAATGCTCTTTTCTTCAAAAAAACATCGTAAATCAAAAGAGTTTAATATAAATTTTTTAAATAATTTTGTAATAATATCCTTATCTGAATCATACAGATTATCAGACGATTTTAAATATTCTAAATATTCTTTACTTTTTTTTATTTTCAAATAAGTTTTTCGTATTAAACTTTGTTCTTCTTTTAATAAGATTTTTCTTGATTCTATATTTGATAGAAATTCTGCGTTATTTTCTAATTGTTTAATAAATTTATTATTAACAATTTTTATGTTGGGATTCAAATCTTCTGATGTAGGAAGATGTTTATGCTTTGCTTCTTCCATTTTATCTCTAAAGAAGTTAGTAAGCTCAACTAATAATAAAAGTTGATAAAGATATAAATCATAAATACTATCTATTCTATGCAACATTTCTTTTTCTGCAATATCAATTCTTTTATCATTAGATTGAAAAAAAGCATACAATGTCTGCATAACTTTAATCCTGAGTTGTCTTCTATTAAGCATATTATTATTTGAATAAAAAATGTAACTATTCAGATTATCAGAAACATTAGGTAACAAGGTCAAAATCTATATAATTGCTAATAATTTTTGATACATGGATAATTACTGAAAAACTGTTTAAAATTTTCAGCAAAAGTAATTTATTATATCTTTTTTAAAAAATAATTATTTTTCTTTTTTTTAATACTTCTTTTTTTTATAAATTTGCCGTTAAAATAATAAAATAAAAAGACAAAAATAATTATGGAAGAAAAAGAGAAGAAACAAAGGGATGAAATTTTTTCTACTGTTGTAAGGGCAGGGAAAAGAACATACTTTTTTGATGTAAAGGAAACAAGAGCAGGAACCCTGTATCTTACAATTACTGAAAGCAGAAGATATTTTAGTGAAGAAGAAAATAAATTTTATTACAAAAAACATAAAGTATTCTTATATAATGAAGATTTTGATAAGTTTACTGATGGTTATACACAAGCTGTTGAATATATTAAATCAAACCAAGAGCAAGAACCTGAAGAAATAGACAAAAATCCTGAACAAGATAAATTTTCAGATGTGAAATTTGAAGATTTAGATAATAAAGACAAAACTGACACTGAAACAAATGGAAACAAATAAATCTTATTCCGATTTATTAGCCTGATTAATTACTTCGTGAGATCGGTTATTCGCTTCGCTCATGAGATCACTTCGTTAAGTTCGCTAAGTTCATAAATTTTCAAAAAATATATATCATTAGCCCCGCCTTTTAAGGCGGGGACAAGGATAAGAGCACTATGCCCTCTGCGAAATTTTGAAAATTTTATTTTTTTTATAAAATTTTGAAAATTTCGCAGAGTCGGGTGTTGCTTAAAACTATACCCCGCCCTGAAGGACGGGGCTAATGATAATAAAATATAATTTAATTTATGAATAATTCAGGTTAGAATAAAAAATTGTAGATTTATTAATAAAAAATTAATGATTTTATATCAGTTTCCTTGATAACATTTCTTTTTTTGATATCCTAATCTCAATTGTTCAAAAAAAATAATAACAAAATATTTTTCATAATATTAATAGTTATAATTTTGTAATCTGTATTGTATTGGTTGTATTTTTTTTACAAACTATTAGTATTGGTTTATCCTTTTGTTTGGGTTTTATTTATCTGTCTAATGCAGATAAGATATAAAATTTATATATGAAACATCCATGGATAAAGACAATTATGAATTACGGATTATGAACTTCATATTTTGAACATTGAACTTGTTAAAAATATAAACTTATGAAACATCCATGACTGAATAATTAAAAATTAAAAAAAACACACACTTGTGCTGAACTCGTTGAAGTAAGGGAATGATTATAATTAATAATTCAAAATGCCTAAAATACTTAAAATGACTAAAATTCATAATCCGTAATCCGTAATCAATTAATAATGAACTAATTACAAAAATATAAACATATGAAAATAACATTTTATGGACATTCTTGTTTTTTAATAGAATTAAACAATAAAAAATTAATAACAGATCCTTTTATATCAGACAATCCTTTAGCAAAGAAAATAGAAGTTGATAAAATAAAAACAGATTATGTTCTTATCTCTCATGGGCATGAAGACCATATTGCAGATGCTTTACAAATTGCCAAAAATAATAATGCAACTGTAATTTCTAATTTTGAAATAATTAACTGGTTAACAGCAAAAGGTGTAAAAAAAACCTTTTCAATGAACATAGGCGGTAAACATATTTTTGATTTTGGCACATTAACTATTTTATCTGCTTCACATTCAAGCATTTTGCCGGATGGAACTTATGGTGGCAATCCTACAGGATTTTTGATAGAATCACAGGAAAACAATTTTTATTTTGCAGGAGATACAGGGCTAAACTATGATATGAAACTAATTGGAGAGTATAAAAAAATTAACTTTGCATTTTTGCCTGTAGGCGGAACTTATACAATGGATGCAGATGATGCAATAATTGCTTCTGATTTTATAAAATGTGATAAAATAATTGGAATGCACTATAATACATTTCCTGTAATCAATATAGATAAAAAATCTGCTATGGATAAATTCAAACAATATGGCAAAGAACTAATTCTGATGAATATTGGAGAAACAATAAAATTTTAAATTTATGGGAAAAGTTATAGCAATAGCAAATCAAAAAGGAGGCGTAGGAAAAACAACTACTGCAATAAATTTAGGAGCAAGCTTATCTGTTTTGGAATATAAGACCCTGTTAATTGATGCAGATCCACAAGCTAATACCAGCTCAGGCGTTGGCTTTGACCCAAGGAATATTAAAACAAGTATTTATGAATGCCTTACCGATGATGTTGAACCTAAAGATATTATTCTTAATACTGACACTCCAAATCTTGACTTAATACCTGCTCACATTGACCTTGTAGGTGCAGAAATAGAAATTATTAATGCACCTAACAGGGAGAAAAAAATGCTAAATGCTATAAATAAAATAAAAGATGACTATGACTTTATAATTATTGATTGTTCACCATCATTAGGATTAATAACCGTTAATGCCTTAACAGCTGCGGATTCTGTCATTATTCCTATACAGTGTGAATATTTTGCATTAGAAGGATTAGGAAAATTATTAAATACAATAAAAATAGTTCAATCACGGTTAAATCCCGAGCTTAAAATTGAAGGAATATTACTTACAATGTATGATGTGAGATTAAAATTAGCAAATCAGGTAGTAGAAGAAGTAAAGACACACTTTCAACAAATGGTCTTTGATACTATTATTAAAAGAAATACAAAACTTGGCGAAGCACCTAGCTTTGGTAAGACAATTATTATGCACGATGTTCAAAGCAGAGGATCTACTAATTATCTTAACCTTGCACGTGAAATATTACAAAGAAATAATATGACAAAAATTAGTGAGTCAAACAAAAAAATTAATTTTTAATATGAATAATAAAAAAAATGTTTTGGGAAAAGGTCTTGATGCTATATTGGGAAGTCCTTATACTGATATAACTTCAAATGATATATCCGGCAATTTTGTGGCTGGAGCAATAGCCAACATTCTTATCAAAAATATTGAATGTAATCCTTTTCAGCCAAGAGACACCGTTGAAAATGATGATTTATTACAATTAGCAGAATCCATTAAACAACAGGGAATAATTCAACCTGTTACTGTTCGTAAATTAGGATATAATAAATATCAGTTGATATCTGGAGAACGTAGGTTAAAAGCATCAACAATTGCAGGACTAACAGCAATACCATCATATATAAAAATAGCAGATGATAAGCAAATGCTTGAAATGTCCCTCATTGAAAATATTCAACGAAAAGACCTTAATGCTATTGAAATAGCCATAAGTTACAAAAGATTGATAGAAGAATGTAAATTTACATATAAAGAGATAAGCGAACATATAGGCAAAGACAGAACAACTATTTCTAACTATATCAGATTGCTAAAACTACCCGATGAAATTCAGGTAGCTATACGTAATAATAAAATATCAATGGGGCATGCACGGGCTTTGATTAATGTTGATAACATAAAAACACAGTTGAAAATATTTAATGCTATTATTACACAAAATTTATCAGTACATAAAGTTGAAGAAATTGTAGGAACTATTAATAACCCATCTGAAAATAATTTGTCTGACACAGACAAAAAAAATGTTTTGTCTTATAAATATGAAACAATAAAAAGTAATTTGACAGACATGTTTAATACTAAAGTAAAACTAAAAATAAACAATAAAGGCAAAGGAAATATCGTTATACCTTTTGATTCGGATAAGGACTTTGAAAGAATTATTAAATTAATTAGTAAATAATTGAGTCCACTCTAAAAAGTCATTTTAATCTCTCGCAAAGACGCAAAGACGCCAAGTTATTCATTTCAAATGCTTTACGTCTTTGCGTGAAAATATTTTTTTTACTTTTTTTACTTTTTAGAGTGGACTCAACAATATAATAATGGAATATAAAATTTTATAATAAAAAAAGAACAATTTTTTGATAATAAATATGGCAAAATTTAATAAAAATCTGCTTTTAAAAATAATCTGTTCTTTTATTCTATTTGCTTCTCTAAAAATTAATGCACAGACAACAGAACAAATTGATAGTTCCAAGGTAAAACTACACTCTCCGAAAAAAGCTACTATTATGTCAGCTGTGGTTCCCGGATTAGGACAGATATATAATAAAAAATACTGGAAAACACCTGTAATATATGGTGGATTTGCAGTATTAGGATACTTTATCTATACTAATAATGACAAATATCAAACTTTCAGAAAAGCATATAACTATCGTATAGATGGAGACATTTCAACTATTGACGATTATAGTAATTATACAGAAGCTAATCTGTTGGAAATAAAAAATTATTACAGAAGAAATCTTGAGGTAACTTATATAATAACAGGATTCTTATATATCTTTAACATTATTGATGCCTGTGTTGATGCACATCTTTTTTATTTTGACATTAGCGATGACCTTTCGCTTAAAATTGAACCTTGTATTATTTGCCATAGGCAGACATATTGCAATAGCCAAACAACAGGGATAAAACTTATATTTAATTTGTAATTGGTGTCTTTTTATTGATGTTATCTTCAAGTATAAAAAACAGAGTAATAAATTGAATAATGAATATCAATTAACGAATAATGAATTAAGGGGACTTCTATTAATTCATTCGCATCAAAATTTTCAGAGTTTTTCATAGACGAGGAAGATTTTTAAAGCACTATATTTGCAATGAAAACATATTGGAATCTGAAAGAACAACAAAATATAAAAACTATTAATAGAGCTGAGTTTGAGGTATTATTTCGAACTCTTTATAGCAATTTATGTGCTTATGCTAATAAATATATTAACGATGTTGATGCTTCTGAAGACGTTGTTCAGGAAGTGTTTTTTAAACTATGGAATAAGAGAGAAAGTATAGAGATTACTTCATCAATACAATCGTATTTGTATAGAGCTGTCCGAAATAGTTCTCTAAATCTGATAAAACACATAAACATTAGAGAAGAGTATAAAGAATACAACAAAAGGGAAATATATTATAACAAGACAAATTATGATGATGAAATTTTTGCCACAGAATTAGAACACAAAATCAGAGAAACAATTGAACAAATACCTCCTGAAAGAAGAAAAATATTCATAATGAGCAGGTATGATGGCTTAAAGTACAGAGAAATAGCAGAAAAATTAAATATTTCAATAAAAACTGTTGAAAACCAAATGGGGAAAGCAATTAAGTATATGAGAAAAAATCTTGCTGAATATATAACAGTTTTAATTATAGTAATAATGACATTTATAAATACATTATTCCGGTAAAATGGGGGTAAAATATTCTTAAATTGTCATATAGATAGAAAAGTTAATGATTAAAAATAATAAACATATCAACGAAGATCATTTAATGGCTTATCTGGCAAAGGAAGCCGACGTTCAGCTAAAACAACAAGTTGAGCATTGGTTATCATTATCAAACGATAATGTTGCCTATTTAAATGAGCTTGAAAAAATTTGGATAGAAAGCGGGAAACTTAAAATAAAACCTGTTGTTGTTGATATTGATTCTGCATGGAATAAACTATCTAATAAAATTGATGCTGCTGATAAAAAAGTTATTAATATAAATTCAAGGGAAAAAGGCATTTCAAAAATATACCGAACATTTCTTAGAATTGCAGCCGTATTAGTTATTGTATTTGGAATATTGGCAATAATCATATACATGAATAAAGGAACCGAACAGCAAACTTTAATAAGTCAAAATACTGTAGTTAATGAAACTCTTTCTGATGGCTCTAAAATTAGCTTGAATAAAAATTCTAAGATTGTTTATCCTGATGAGTTTACAGGAAATACTCGGGAAGTTGAGCTTGAAGGAGAAGCATTTTTTGAGATAGAACCTAATAAAGAAAAACCGTTTATCATTCACTCTGAAAATGCAAATATTAAAGTGCTTGGTACATCTTTCAATATTAAAGCATTTACTGATTCAAAAGAGGTTGAAGTTTTTGTTAAAACAGGTGTTGTAATGCTTTTCTCAATTGATAAAAAAACAAATGATACAATATCTATTATTTTAAATGTTGATGAAAAAGGAATTTATAATAAAGAAACTAAACAAATCAAAAAAATTGAAGATATTGATGTAAATGAATTATATTGGCACAACAAAACCTTAATTTTTGAAGAAACAGAATTGTTGAAAGTTATTGAATTACTCCAAAATTGTTTTAATGTTAAAATAAAAGTGAAAAACAGTAATGTGAATTATTGTAAATTAAATGCAACATTTAAAAATGAAACAATTGATGATATTTTAGGTGTAATAGCAACCTCATTTAATCTTGAGGTAACCAAAGAAGAAAATAAAATTTATACTTTAGATGGAAAAGGCTGTTAATTTTAAAATAATAATTCTATTTATTGTAGTTGCTGCATTATTTTTTTCTTTTATAGAGAATATTTCTGCACAACAAACTCCTCTTAATAAGCGAATAAGCCTTAATGTGTCAAACACCACTATTCAAAATGTTTTGAAAAAGATTGGTGAAAAAGTAAATTTTAATTTTTCCTATAACTCAGAAATAATTGATAAAAACAAAACTGTTACCATAAATACACAAAACTCAACAGTAGAGTCAATTTTAAAAAATATTCTGAACAAAAATATACAATATAAAGTTGTTGGTAATCATATTGTGTTGTTAGGAAAGACGGAAACAAAAAACAAGGAAACTAAAAATACGGGATATTTCATTACTGGTTATATTGTTGACTCATCAACAGGTAAAAAAATTCATAGTGCTACCATATATGATATTGAAGGAAAAACAACGTGCATAACTAATTCAGAGGGTTATTATTCAATTTCAATTCCTGCAAATAAAGAATTTCGTGGGCTTACATATTGTAAAAAAGGATATTTAGATACGGTTATAATAATTAAACCATCAGAAATAGAGAATATTGATATGCAATTAAAACCCAAAATGAAATCTATAGATAAAATACCTGTAAAAGAGATAACACCTTTACCTTATGAATTTGACAATCAGCGATTAGTAAACTGGGTTGTGCCACCCGTGGCTTTATCCCATTCAAATAACCTTATTCTTTATGAGAAAAGAATAGGACAGGTTTCTTTTTTGCCATTTCCCGGTTTACATACATCAGTTAAAGGTGTAATAGTTAATAACGTATCATTAAATGTTTTAGCAGGCTTTTCTGATGGTGTTGAAGGTGTGGAAATAGGTGGGCTTTTAAACATTGACAAAAGCTATGTAAAAGGTTTTCAAGCAGGCGGGATTGGTAATATTGTTGGAAAAAAAACAAGTGGAGTTCAAATAGCAGGTTTATTTAACATTAATACAGGTTCTATTACCGGAGTTCAGGTTGCAGGATTTAATAATGTTGTAAATGATACAATTACAGGAGTTCAAATAGCTGGTTTTACAAATCTTTTAAGAGGGAAAATGAATGGAATTCAGATTGCAGGTTTTTATAATCATACAACTAAAGATGTTGATGGATTCCAAATAGGTGGATTTATGAATGTTGCCGAAAAAAATGTAGATGATGGGCAAATTGCAGGATTTTTTAATTTTTCAGGTCAAAATATTGAAGGAATACAAATAGCAGGTTTTTTTAACTATGCTGTTAAAGATAATAATGGTGTTCAGATTTCAGGATTTATAAATAAAGCAAAATCTATTAAGGGACTTCAAATATCTTTTATTAATGTTTCAGATACATCTTCGGGCTATTCTATAGGTTTCTTTAACCATGTAAAAAAAGGATACAGAGCAATTGAGATATCATCTGACGAAATTTTTTACGGAAATCTTAGTTATAAAACAGGAAACAAAAAATTATATAACATTTACAATCTTGGATTACAGTCTGTTAAAAATAAAATATGGTCAGTAGGTTTTGGATTTGGCTCATATTTTAATTTAAGCAATAAGTTTATAATGTCAGTAGATCTTACGGCTAATGCTGTAAATGAAAATATGTTTTGGCAAGATCATCTAAATCTTTTGAACAAGCTTGCAATTAGTTTAGATTATAAATTATCTCCCAAACTTGCACTTTTTGCATCACCATCATACAATGTTCATGTATCATCATTAAAAAATGCTGAAACAAATAGCTTTACTACAGATATTGCATTTAATCCTTTCTTAGAAAAATCTACTTCAACTACACAAACTCAAATGTGGATTGGCGGAAAAGTCGGTATTAGAATAATATTAAGCCGGAATTAATTATCAATTCATTAAAAATTTTAATTATTAGGTAGGGGTATTTTTTATTTGAGTTGTCTTCTTTGTGAAAACACAAATATTAATAATTAAAAATTATAAAAATGAAAAAGATAAATTTATTAGTTTTAGCTGTTGTAATAGGACTTACATTTAACAGTTATTCACAAAAAGAAAACTCAAAAATTATTCGTCCCTTTCATTTAAGTTTTATTACCCCAATGGGAACAAATGGTATGGAATCGGATAAAGTAACAAACAATTTTTCGTTTAATATCTTTGCAGGATATTCAGGCGGATTAAATGGATTTGAACTGGCAGGATTTGCAAATATTATAAAAGGCGAAACAAAAGGATTTCAATTAGCAGGCTTTAGCAATACTAATAAAAGTAGTGTTGTAGGTTGTCAGATAAGCGGATTTTCTAACGTATGCCTTGGCAGTGCTAAAGGATTTCAATTAGCCGGTTTTAGTAATACTAATAAAAGTAATGTTCAAGGTTGCCAGATAAGTGGTTTTTCTAATGTATGTATTGGTAGTGCTATAGGATTACAAATAGCAGGTTTTGCAAATGTTGTGAAAGACAGTATTAAAGCACTGCAAATATCAGGTTTTTGTAATGTCGCAAAAAAAATGACAAAAGGGGGGCAAATTTCCGGGTTTGCTAATGTAAACAGAGGGAGTGCAAATGGATTACAAATAACAGGATTTGCAAATGTAAGTAACGGTAATTCTAAAGCATTACAGATTGCCGGCTTCTCTAATGTTAATGAAGGAGATTTTACAGGATTGCAAATAAGTGGATTTTTAAATAGAGTAAAAAAACTAAATGGAGCACAAATAGGATTTATTAATATTTCAGATACAATTGAAAATGGTATTGCATTGGGATTTTTGAGTATTGTTAAAAAAGGATATAGAACAGTTGAAATTAGTGGTAATGAGACATTTTATTGTGTTGCAAACTTTAAAACAGGTACAGAAAGATTTTATAATATAATATCTGTAGGTGCAAAATTATATAAAAATGATATTGTTTGGGGCTGGGGCTATGGCTTAGGAACAATGTTTTTGGTTCATGAAAAAGTAAAAATGAATTTAGATATCACCTCATATCATGTTAATTATGACGAATGGTTTACAAATAGATTGAATCTTCTGAATAAAGTTAACCTTACTGTCAATTATAAGTTGAACGATTATATTACAATTTTTGGAGGTCCAACATGGAATATTCATGTTTCTGATATTTATGATGATGAAGGCGTTCCGGTTACATCATCATTAGTTTCATGGTCATCTTATAACAAAATACACAACAACACAAATGTAAAAATGTATCCCGGATTTACACTTGGTATAAGATTGTAAACACTTTCAATAATATATTCATAAATCGTGTTACCCAACATAATTTTTTCTGTCTGTGTGTGTTAAGATTTTTTTTGTGTAATCAGACGGTTTTCCCGCTACCGCACGATTGTATCGTGTGGTCTTTATTTTTTATTTCACATTTTTATTTGGTAGTCCGTCATTGCGAGCCGAAGGCGAAGCAATCTGTTGCAAATTAGGAGAGATTGCTTCGTCGCTTCGCTCCTTGCAATGATGTACTTTTTTACCTTTTTATACTGAACTCATCAATTATTATGTTTTTATATTCGTTTTTTGTAAATACATCTAACCATTCAACTACTGCAAAACTTACAAAATAAATTCCTTCTATATTATAAAATTTGTAATTACCACTTATGATTCAAATGTAATAAAAATTATTGTTTTTATTAACTAACATTAAATTATTATTTCTGTTTCTAAACCACACGATACAATCGTGCGGGAGCGGGTAATTACTTATGCCCGTGTGTGTTAAGATTTTTTTTGTGTAATCAGACGGTTTTCCTATATCGCCAAATAGCCAAACTAATAATAATTGTAGCATATACAAGCATAGCATATATTTCTTTTAAAATATCAGCAAATGATGAACCTTTTAGTAATATCATTCTTATTACTTTAATAAAATAGTAGTATGGATTTATGTAATTTACTGTTTGTGCCCATTTCGGCATACTTTCAACAGAGGTGAACAAGCCACTCATAAGTATAAATACAAGCATAAAAAAGAAAGCAAGGAACATTACTTGTTGTTGATTATTTGCAATTGTTGAAAGAAATAGCCCTATTCCGAGAGCAACAATAAGATATAATCCTGCAAAAGTAAATAGAGTAAATAAACTACCGATTATTGGAATATGGAATAATAATTTTCCGACTAATAATCCAAAAGCAAGTTCAAACATTGCTATTATCCAAAAAGGCAGTAGTTTTCCAATTATGAAATAGGTTTTTTTAATTGGCGTAACATTAATTTGTTCTATTGTTCCCATTTCTTTTTCACGCACAATATTTAAAGCTGTTAAGAACATTCCTATTATTGTAACAAGAATTACAAGAATGCCAGGAACCATATATATTTTATAATTGAGTTCAGGATTATACCAGTAAGAGTTTGTGATGTTTATTGATTTGCTTTTTAATCCCTTTGGCGGATTTTTCCATTCTGTGATTATCTTTTTATTAAAATCTGCAATTATTGAAATAGAATAAGCATTTATCAATCCTGCTGCCATTGCATTAATAGCATTTATCTGTAATTGAATGTCGGAAATATTTTCTTTAACAAGTTTTTTTTCAAATCCATAAGGGATATTAATAAAGATATCACATTTATCTTTTGTTAACTCATCTTCTGCTTCTTTAACTGAAAATGAACTGTATTTGACATTATAAAATGGTGAACCCTCAAATTTACTTACAAGTTCTCTTGAAGTTTGTGACATATCTTTGTCAATAATCAACAGGTTTATATGTTTCATCTCAAAAGTTGCAGCATGCACAAGTATTAATAGTAGAACTATTGGCATAGCAAATATTAAAGGAAGCATTGTTTTGTTCCTGAATACCTGAATAAATTCTTTTTGTATGAGATAAATTATTGTACGCATTGTTTATCCTAATTAAAATTTGTCTATAAAGTAGTATTTTTAAGTTTTGGTAAACCGTTAAAACAGTTAAAGATTAATGGTAACCGTTCACAGCTCATTATTTTATAACTGTTTGTATCATTAAACATATATTAATTAATTGACCTAATTTCTAATTGACCTAATTGACCTAAAAAATGACCAATACCCAATGCAAAATACAAAATGTAAAATACAAAATGTAAAATACAAAATACAAAATGCAAAATAACCAAAAAAATGACCAATGCCCCAATTTAGACATTGGAAATTAGGGCTTATTTAGGTCAATTAGAGTAATTAGAGCAATTAGAAATTTATATTATAGACAACAATTTTGGTAAAGTTTTTTTCTTAATCGCCTAAATCTAATTATAAAAAATAGAGTGTGAACGGTTACGATTAATGTAAGTTACTATTAGTGTTAATGAAAATAACTACAACTCAAAGAACCGTTTTAACGATTTTATATGACTTATTGCCTGCTGATTTATTCCAATCTGATTTTAAATTTCTTAATACTTATTATTATAAAAGATAATGTCATTACTGTTAATATCAATGTTTCTTTCCAAACAAACATAAATCCTGTTCCTTTTATCATTATGTTTTTAATAATTATTATAAAATATTTTGCTGGCATGATATGGCATAGCCATTGTAATACTTCCGGCATATTTTCTATAGGATAAATAAAGCCGGATAAAAGCATTGTAGGGAGCATAAGTGAAAACATTGAGATAAACATTGCAACTTGCTGGCTATTTGCAACGGTTGATATTAGTATTCCTAATGAAAGTGCCAGCAGTATAAACAGTATTGTTTCTGCCAGCAACAAAATTATACTTCCGTTTATTGGTAGTCCAAAAACAAAATAGGCAAGAAGAATTATTGTAATTGCATTAATAAATGATATTGCTATATAAGGTATAACTTTGCCAATAATAATTTGAATTGGTTTTAATGGTGAAACCAAGAGAACTTCCATAGTTCCCAACTCTTTTTCACGGGCTATAGAAATAGATGTCATCATTGCAGAAATAAGCATAAGAATTAGCGCCATAGTTCCGGGAACGAACATATATACTGCTTTTAAATTTTTGTTAAATACCATTCTAACTTTGGGAACTATTTGCACAGGCATTTCCACATTTTTATTTGATTTTTTTAAATAATCGTAGATTATTCCTGATGTATAGTTAGTAATAAGATTTGCTGTATTTGCATCAGAGGCATCGGCTATTATTTGAATATTTGCTGTTTTATCTTTTTCAAGTTTTTTAGCAAAATTTGGTTCAAAGATTATTACTTCTTTAACATCTCCTTTTTTAAAAAAATTTTCAATTTCTTTATCTGACGATAAGTTTTGATTTAAAATAAAATATCCCGACGAAAGGATTTTGTTTGTAATTTTTTTTGTTGTATTATCTTTTGATTTATCAAGAATTGCAATTTGAATGTCTTTTATATCATTTGTAACAACATATCCAAAGATTAATATCTGGGCTATTGGCATTGCAAATAAAATAAGCATAGTACGCACATCCCTAAAAATGTGGTAAAATTCTTTTTTTACAAAACCTATAAATTGTTTCATCTTTTTTCCCTTGATTTTAAAATAATGGGTCTATGTAAAATCGAGTGGGTAATTAAATTTGCCACTGATTTACAGATTATAAAATTAATTTTTTTGTAATGGATATTTCATCTGTTTATATTTTTATATTGTGTTCATATTCAGTTATTTATAAATATTGAATAATGAACACCGAATATCGAATGATGAAGTTTTTGCTTCAATTTTTATTTTTTACTTCGTAATTCATTATTCCTTGTTCGATATTCGATATTTTTTTTTGATATAATCATCCCCTTACTTCAACGAGTTCAGCACAAGTGTGTGTCTTTTTTAATTTTTAATTATCCAGTCATGGATGTTTCATAAGTTTATCTGTGAATCTGTGGCTTTTTTATTTTTTATCCACTATATTTAACATAGAATCAAAATTATTTTCTTGCTAATTTCATAAACACTTCATCCATATTGTTTGCCTCATATTTCAATTTTAAATTTTCCGGTGTATCCAAAGCTTCAATTTTTCCATCAACCATAATTGTAATTCTGTCGCAATATTCTGCTTCGTCCATATAATGCGTGGTAACAAATACGGTTATTCCATTATTTGCTGCCTCATAAATCAAATCCCAGAATTGTCTTCTTGTTATTGGATCTACTCCTCCTGTTGGTTCATCAAGGAAAACAATTTTCGGATTATGAAAAATGGCTATTGAAAAAGCTAATTTTTGTTTCCATCCCAAAGGGATTGATGATATCAACGAATTAGCAAAATCATTCATTCCTAATCTGTCCAGTAATTCAATAGTTTTTTCTTTTATATATTTTTTTCTTAAACCATAAATTCCTGCATAAAATCTAATATTTTCCTTAACTGTCATATCCTCATACAAAGAGAATTTTTGGCTCATATATCCAATATTTTTTTTTATTTTTTCTGTTTGTTTATACACATTAAATCCAGCAACAGATATTTCGCCAGCACTCGGTTTTGATAAGCCGCAAAGAATTTTTATAGCAGTTGTCTTGCCTGCACCATTTGCACCGAGAAAGCCAAAAATCTCACCTTTGTAAACATCAAAATATAGATTATCATTAGCTGTAAAATCTCCGAATTTCTTATATAATCCTTTTACTTCTATTATTTTTTCTTTTTCTATCATTCTACTTATTTCATTAATCTCATAAAACAATCTTCAATATTTGGTTTAATATTTTTTATCTGAATATTTTTGTGTTGCTTTTGTTCTAAGTATTTTTTTAATTCATCGGTATTTTGATTTTCGTCTTTTGATGTATAATGTAAATTTTGACCAAACAAAAAAACGGTTTCTGTTAATTCATATTTTCTTAAATCGCGCATAAGTTTATACATATTAGAAGTGCTGACAGCTAACAATTTTTTTTCAAAGTTGTTGATAATGGTATCAGGCGTATCAATGGATAATATTTTGCCGTTTTGCATTAAAGCAACTCTATCGCACAAACTGGCTTCGTCCATATATGGTGTTGAAACTAATATTGTAATATTTTTTTCTTTTAATTTTTTAAGCATTTCCCAAAATTCTTTTCTTGAAACAGCATCTACTCCTGTTGTTGGTTCATCAAGGATAAGAATTTTGGGCTTATGTATTAAAGCACAGGACAATGCTAATTTTTGTTTCATACCACCGGATAAGTTTTTGGCAAGCCGTTTTTTAAATGGTTCTATCTGCACATAAATATCTTTTATGAGTTCATAATTTTCTTCTATAGTTGTCCCAAACACAGTTGCAAAAAATTCCAGATTTTCTTTAACTGAAAGATCCTGATATAATGAAAATCTGCCTGGCATATATCCAAGTATTTTTCGTATCTTTTTATAATCTTTTACAACATCTAATCCGTCAAGTAAAACTGTTCCTGTGTCAGATAACAGAAGTGTTGTAAGAATTCTGAACAATGTGGTTTTACCAGCTCCGTCAGGACCAATAAATCCAAAAAGTTCTCCTTTATTTATTGAAAAAGAGATGTTGTCAAGGGCTTTTATGCCATTATATGATTTTGATATGTTTGTTGCTGTTATCATTTTATTTTTCGTAGTTAAATAATGAACAATAAAAGGTCAAATTGAAGATTGTAAATGTTAAATCTTCAATTTGACATTAAATCAAACTTATTTTTAATTATTTTGTATAACATCAGACTTCTTAAATTTCAAAAATCAGTAATTTAATATGCATATTCAAATTACTGACTTGCAATACATTAGCGACTGGTAAAGAAATAAAACTGAACATTCATAAAAAATTTTGAGTAAATTTTAAATAATTAAAACTGGACATTTACAATTTTATTTAATTAGAATCAAATTATTAAAGATAATTTCCCCAAAGGGGAAAAATATTAATAACTCCGTATTTACCCCGTAGGTCATATGACCTACGGGGTAAATACGGAGTAAGTAAATAATAATCCTTCAAACAACCCTGAAAGGGTTGAATAAAACTACCATAAATACTTTTCATCGAAATCTATCTCATGCTCATTCAACAGTTCAATAAATTCTTCTTTAAAACTTTTTGTTTTATGATGTTTTTTCTGATTTTTCACGTATTCTATTAATCTGTCTTTATCTTTTATTGAATAAGTAAAAGCTCCATATTTATCTTGCCAGCCACTGAAGTCAGAAAAAATATTTTTTTCCTTTATCCATTTTGAGCTTGCAATCTTCATATCTTTTATTAAAGATGATAATGCAACTGTTGGATGAAGATGTGTAACTATATGAATATGGTCTTCTACTCCATTGATTATATATACATGACATTTTTTATTTTTTAATATTCCACAAAGATATTTAAACAGCTCAGCCTGCCTTTCTTCTTTCAATACTGGTTTGCGATTTTTTGTTGAATAAACGATTTGATACAATATTTGTGTATAAGCCATAATTATTGTTTTTTTTATTCAATCCCTTCGGGATTGAAGGTTAATACTATGTTTTGTAACCACAGGTTACACCTGTGGTTATTTATATTAAATCCCTTTCGGGATTTTTCATTATTGATAAAAAAATGTCCAAAAATAGATTATCTTTGACCTATGAATTTAAGAAGTCTGAACATATATGCTATACCTATTATTTATTTAGCTGTGAATGGTTTCAACAACACTTCTCCGGGCATTCCAATTTTCAAACTACCATCATTTTTAACAGAAATTTTTACAGCATAAACCAGATTAACTCTTTCTTCTTTTGTTTGAATTATTTTTGGGGTAAACTCAGATTGTTCAGATATCCATGTTATTTTTCCTTTTAATTCTTTGTTTTCTTTCGCATTTTTATCAATTAAAACACTAACCTCTTGTCCAAGTTTTATTTTGCTTAACTGGTCTCCACTTATATATACCCGTAATTCCAATTTTGACAGATTTGCAATTTTATACATTGGTTTGCCCATAATAGCAATTTCATACTGTTCTACATATTTTTCCAAAACAGTTCCTGTAACAGGACTTTTTAAAATAGATATATTAATTTGGTCATCAATTTGTTCTATTTGTTTTTCCATTGCTTTTAATTCATTAAAAACAGTGCTGTTTTGCACTTTAATAGATTCTATTTGTTTATCCAAAACATCTGTCTGACTGTTTATATCATCTAATTGCTTTTGAGTAGCTGCTCCGTCTTTAAGCAAATTATTTATTCTTTCTTTTTCAAATACTAATTTTTTCTTTTGTTCTTTTATTACATCTATTTGCGAAAGTATGCTGTTTGTTTTGGTTGAGACAGCTTTTTTTTGAGCTATTACTTGTTGTTTTTTAAGCGAAAGTTGTGTTGTATCTATTAAACCTATAACATCTCCTTTTTTTAAATTTTGTCCTTCGTTTATAATAAGTTTCAAAATTTTTCCATTTACTTCTGACGAAACAACTGTTTCAATTGCTTCAAAATTTCCATAAGCATCTGCTCTTTCATTGCTTGTATTACAAGCTGTAAAAAGTAATGCTGTAATTGATAATCTAATAAGTGTTTTCATTTGTTTATAATTTAATTAAGAATTAAGAATTACTATTGTTTGAACTTTTTATTGTTTTAATAATACTACCGATTATTTTTAGTAATTCTTCACAATCATTTAGTAAAGAAGCTGAAAGCCCATTTGATATATATCCTGTATCTGTTAACAATCTTAACCAATAATGAGTTTCTCTCGCTTCTTTGTAAGAGATACTTAATTTTGCAACAAAATCTTTTTTACTTTGTCCTCCTATTGCTTCCTCAATATTTGCTCCAATAGATGTTCCACTTCGCAAAATTTGTTTTGATAAAGTGTATTCTTTTTTTTCTACAACTATATATTGATATAATTTAATAATTCTGAGTGCAAAATCATAAGATTTAGTTTTCACAACATTATTATCTTTCATAATAAAAAAGTTTAAATTTATTCTTAATTCGTAATTCTTAATTCGTAATTCGTAATTCTTAATTTCCAATAATTGTTTGATGATTAACCTTTGTTTGTATTAATTGTATTTTGTGAATAGCTAAATTTATTTTTGCCAGAGTTTCTGAATTTAATTCGGTTATATAATCAGTTGAGTTTATTATTCCATTTTTTAATTGTGATGCTGTTTTTTTTGTAATCTTTTCACGCAAAATTATTATCTCTTCATCTTTTTGTATTAGTTGCTCTAATTTATCAATGTCAGATTCTGTATTTTGTAAAGCAATATTGATATTTTTATCAAATGTTTGTTTTTGAGTATCAATTATTTGTTTAGTGATTTCAACATTTTGTTTATCACGTTTTGTTCTGTTCCAATCCAAGATATTCCAGTTAAGTTTTGCACCGACAATATAAAATGAATCAAAATCATTATTAAGCATATTTAAACCGGGTCTGCCATAACCAAACTGACCAAAGCCATAAATAACAGGAAAACGTTTCTTAGTTAATAATTTTGCAGATGCATCAAGTTTTGTTTTGCTAAGGTCAAATAGTATATCTTCCGGCCTTGCAGAAACATTTGGTATTAGTTTAATGTCAGGAAGTGATATTATAACTTCCGAATGAATTTCTTCGCCTAAATAATCTGAAAGTGAATTTATTAATTTATTTTTATTTATTTCTACCTCAAGTTGTTTTTGTTCAAATTTTAATATCTCAGCAGATATTACATCTTGAGCGGATTCAAGAAGTATTCCGTTTTTAATGCCTGATTCAATTATCTTTTTTTGCTCATCAAGATTTTTAATTGTTAGAGCAAGCTGTTTGTATGTTTCCTGAAAAATGAGAATACCAAAATACAGAGAATTAATACGTTCTTTAAGTTTATACAGTTGTACATTAACTTTTTGTATATTTACATTTAAATTTGCATTGTCAATATCTTTCAGTATTTTATTTAAACCTCCGTCAAAAAATATCTGATTTACATCTAATGAAATTCTATATTGATCTTTTGACATTTCCTGTATCTCAGGTGATGGTATTTGCCCAATTCCCTGCATTTCAGGCATAACAATATCTATCTGCGTTACATCAGATTGATAAGTTGTTTTTCCTGATAAATTAATTTGTGGGTAATAAACTGATGATATATTTTTTTTATTCAACTTGCCCGAAGATTGATAAAGTTCTTTTTGTTTACTAATCGGATAATTTTTTTCTGCTAAACTATAGCAACTAAACAAATCTAAAGTGTCCTGAGTAAATCCGGACACATAAAATAGCAATAATATTAATAATGTTGTTATTTTCATTTTTTTATTGAATTAATGATAAATTTAGAAACTTCAGTTTTTCTTTCTTTCAAAAATTTATTATATTCCTCTTTGTTCCTGTCAAATCCTATTGTTTCAATCATTACTCTTCCTGCTATGGGGAAAATACACATTGAAAGCATGTTTACAAACAATTGTCTTGGATCAATTTCTATTATTGTGCCTTTTTTAATTTCATCATAAACACTTTTTTTAAATCCCTGAACCGGATTTTTTTCCATTGTTCCAATTGCATCTACTATTATATTTACGATACCTTTTGGATTTCTGTTTAACTCATATATAACGAACAAAGGAATTGACGGATGCTTAATAAAGATATCAATATATGAAGATGAGAACTTTTCAATTTTTTCAAATAATGGAATATTCTCTACCAATATCATGATTGTTTTTGGAGCAAATTTTTTGAAAGCGGATTTAAAAACGGCTCTGAATAATTTTTCTTTACTGCGATAATAATAATGCAATAAGGACTTATTTATTTTGGCTTTATCAGCAATTTCCTGCATTCTGGCACCAGACATTCCCTTATTAAAAAATACTTTTTCAGCTGCATCAAGTATTTTTGTTTCTGTTTCATGTTGTAGTATAGCCATTATAGAATTGATTATATAGTTTAACTAAATAGATTAACTAAATGGGCAAAGATATAACAAAAAAAATATCTGACAAGAAAAAAAGGATTTTTTTTTAATACTTTTTATTATCTCATGCCTGCTCGATTTTAGTCAGTTATTTATTCCTCATTGGGTTTGCTCACTTTATTTTCAATCTTTTGCTGTACTTTTTTAGCCATTCTTAGTTTCTTTTTTAGTTTGATTATAGTTGGTAATAAGAGTAATACAGCTAACAATACACCAAAAGAAAATGTAAAAAATATTAAAATTACTTGAGATGCGACTACATGCCAAAAAAGAAATTTAATATCTATTTCAGTCGTATTTTGAAGTGTAAATAATACTATGAGAATTAATAAAATAATTGCTAATATCAAGTAAATTGGCTTTTTCATTTTTTACGTTTGTTTTACTTTTTAAATGTTTGTTTTATAATTGGATATAACGGCAGAATGTCCAAAAATCCAAAATCATTAATTTTTTATAAAAACATTCAGGCATTCGTCAGTAGCCGAACATGGTCGCCTGATTATATTGATAATCAATAATTTATATTTTTTACGAGCAAATTTATTTTGCTTTTTTATTGGTTTTTAGACATTCTGACGGTTGGTATATATTTTGGAGCGGAATTACAACTACTTTATTTTCAGTTTGTTGCTTCCGTTTTTAAAGGTAAAAAAGTTTTGCAAACTACAGAAACCGCTCTTGAATATATACCGTGTTGTACACTGTGGGTTTATTGTCTTAGTTGTTTTCTTTCAATTCGTTCTCGTGCTTCAATTAAGGCTTCATGTAGCTTAGCTTCTAAGATTTCTTTCGGAGGCAAATCTGTCCAATATTCCGCTACCATTATTCCGTCTTTGTGTAATTCAAGAAGTTCAATCTGTTCTTTGCTTGCAACTGCACAAAGAATTAATCCAATCGGTTGTCGTTCTCCATTTTGTTTTTCATATTTATCTAACCACTTCAAATACAACTCCATTTGTCCTTTGTACTTTGCTTTGAATTTGTCAATTTTCAGTTCTATAGCAACTAATCTCTTTAGCTTACGGTGATAAAACAATAAATCCAAATTATAATCATCTCCGTCAATTATCATTCTTTTCTGTCGCTCAACGAAGGTAAAACCGCTTCCCAATTCTAATATAAATAATTCAAGTTCTTTTAGAATTGCAGCTTCTAAATCATTTTCCAAATAACCGTCTTTGAGTTCCAAAAAGTCAAGTAAATACGGGTCTTTAAAAACCCCTTTATCAATCACTTTACTATCAAAAAGTTGAATATCTGCTTTTTCAGTTCTTTCGTAAACTTTTTTTTCAATTTGCTTTCTCAGTTCACGAACTCCAAATGAACTCTCAAATGTAATCTTAGCATAAAAGTTTCTTGCTTGTTGTTCTTTTATTGGTATAAGTGCTATAAAATGAGACCATGACAAATGTCGTGACAGTGTAACGACATTTTCAACAGCAGGATATTTTTCTGCAAATTGTATCATTCTACGCAAATTTTTCTCTTCATAATTTTTTCCAAATTTTTTCATTAATTCTCGTGACACTGTAACGACAATCTGTTTTCCGTATTCAGCTCTCTTATTTTGTAAATTATGAGTCAAAATTTGTTTCCCAATATGCCAAAACAATACAGTCAATGAACTATTAGCATAAGAAACTACTTGTGTTTTAGTATTTTCGATT